>Ga0179593_1501840_pt1 | contig 15865 bp, 27 predicted proteins | sample CZODoug2_1_08_16_FD_185931 | JGI IMG/M metagenome (GOLD analysis project Ga0179593, IMG submission 185931) | Vadose zone soil fungal communities from Angelo Coast Range Reserve, California, USA - CZODoug2_1_08_16fungal (PacBio error correction) | ecosystem: Environmental > Terrestrial > Soil >... | reverse complement strand
CTCTTCCCTTTCCTTTTTCCCGTTTCCCGGCAGACTTTTCCCGCCCCAAATGTTCGGTCCCTTCCCTCTCACTTTTCTCCACCTCCTCCACTTTTTTTTTCCTTTTTTCGCCAAAGAAGATTTTGCGAAAAGCCCTCAGCTCTTTCCCCTCGCCCCTCCCCCCCCGCTCACTCTTTCCCCCCCCCCCTTCTAACTCTCATTCTTCCTTTATCCTTGTCCACACCCCCCTTTCCCTCTTATTCAAAGTAAAACCGACCCCCTGCGTCAAAAGTCTCCCCTCCCCCCCCCGTAACCCTCCAATCGGCCTTCAACCCCTCCCCCCCCAGCTTTCCCCCCCTTTTTTCCACCAGGTAATACCAGTTCTCCGCCCCAAATCCTCATCTTTTTTCGAACCGCATTGGAGAGCGCCCCTCCTTCCCTATCTGCAGGCATTAAGCCTTCCCCCTGCTCCCGTCTCAAGCCCCCCTTTTCAACTCATGTATTGGTAAAATAGACAATTCCGTGCCGATATTTTACACAACACCCCACCCCCCCAATTTCTTTTTCTACTTTCTTGCACCCCATTGTACCGGACTTTTTTCTTTCTCCCGTCCACTCTTTCCAGCTTGTGTAGCTGTCCTTTTTTCCTCGAACTAATTCTTTCGTAGCTTTTTTTTTCTTCTACCCTCCGGACTCTGCTTTTTCCGCCGATCATACCTCCGTGGCGCCGAGTTGCCGATAATGAGTCCTTACTTTTTTCCCCAGCGCGGCCAATTCCTTTTTTCCTAAGTCCTGGCGTTACCTCGTTTTTTGGTTGTCGCAAAGACCCCCTTCCTGGATTGATTTCCCCCTTCGCTGTAAGGGGCTTCCTTCCTTCTTTTTTCCGTTTCGACCTTTCTTTTCTTTTTCTTTTTTAGTTGTTTTTTCTTTTTTAAAGGGCCCTCTTAAGCTATTGGAAAAGGACTCCGACAGATAAAGGGTAAGTTTTTTGGGTTTTCTAACTCTTTTTATCCCTGCGTTGTCAACCCCTTTGGTGCTTCACCTTTTGGAAAGGAAAGCGTACCCTTTTCCCTCTCCGGCGATTTTGTTTTCTTCTTCCCCCGGTTCTTTTTGATCCCCTACTTCTTTTCTCCGGCTTCCCGTAGGAGGTCTTCTCAGATTCCTCTAATGATTCCCCAGGGGACTTTTTTCCTATCCTGAGTTCCTAGGTCCCCTTTACTCCGCTGTAAAACGTTCCTAGTGAACGCACCAGCCTTTTCCCCCGCGACCCCCTTTTGCCCCCTCTTTGTGCCATCCCCCCGAAGCAACCCCTGTCTTTGCCCGCCCGCCACTCTCTGAGTGATGGGCAGGTTCCGGCTTTTCCTACCCTGGATATTCAACTTTTCCCCCATACCCTTACCCCTTTTATGCCCTGTACGGGTTCTTTCTCTGGTGAGAGTTCCCACCTCAATGGACTCCGCCGAAAGATGGAGTCGCTTCAGGTTGATTCCCTTCTATCTTCCCCCTTTCCCCCCTCCCTCCGTTTTTTCTTTTTTTCGGACCTCCCCCCCCGAAGGAGATATCCCCCCTTTTTCAAATCAGTCGAAGTGTCATATTTCCCCATCATAAGATGTTAAAGTGTTCTCTTTTCTAGTTTCTCCTTTCCTTTTCAGTCCCATTTTTAACCTTTCGACCCCCCTAGAAGTGCTTTTTCCCCTATGTTTTTTTGTTGTCAGGCTTTCCTTCTCTAGTCACTGCGACCCCCTCCAGTGATGATGGTACTTTCCCCCAAGGGAATGGCTGTTTTTTGGGCGGAACAAAGTGCTTTCCTCTCGTCGCTGGCTCTCGGCTTTCCCCCCTCCGCCCCCCCCTCATTTGCATACTCAGGCGTTTTTTTATCCCCCGGGATGGACATGAGTTTTTTGATCAAGCGTTGTCAGATTTCCCCTTTTATGTTTCCCTCCAGCTTCTTCTCCGCGCTCTTCCTGGAGGCAATATTCTTTTCTTTTTCTTCCCCCCCCATATCCTCCCCGGCCTTGCTTTTTCTTTGGCTTTCTATCGCTTTCCCTTTTCGGTGATTGTCTCTTCAGGTCCAGTCGGAATATCTGGTTTCGCTTGTCATCCGTTCCCCTCTGCGGCCCTCCTCGCCTTTAATACTGTATTCCAGCCAATCCACTTTCTTCTTCTTTCTACGACCCTTTCTGGTTTTACCTTTTTTCCTGCCTTCCTTCTTGGATTTTTAATTCCCTCCCTCCCCTTTCCCTAACACGGCGCGCTTTTGATAAAAGGTTTTAAGCGTTGGGACTTTTTTCGATGGGTTTTTGCTGTTGCCCCTGTCTGAGCCTCCTATCGAACCCAAGTTTTTTGCTCTTCTCTTTCGGGTTTCCCCCCCTCCCATGAAGGGTAATCCCTTTTGTCTTTCCTTTTTACTCTCTTTTATGCAGTAGGCAGACCCCTCCAAAACTATAGAACAAAGTTCCTCCTCTTTTCTTTAGGGCTTTTTTTCCCTTTTTGTCCCCCCAATTTTTTCTTTTTTTCTGGAATCCCGGTCTCCTTTCAGAGAAATGTTCAAGATAAGGGCCCTTCCGGCGCCTCTTATGGATCCTCCTCCTCCCCCCCTCAATTCTTTCGAGTGCAGAAGTTCCCCACTGATGGCGGTGAACCCCCACCCAAGTCTTCCTCCCAGTAATATCTCCCCCCTCTGTGTTTTTTTTTCCTTTCCCCGCCCCTTATTTCTTCTTTTTTTCCCCCGAAAGCGTTCAAGCGACCCCCGCCGACGGCGATTTCCCTTTGGTTTCCGCTTATCTTTTCCTCGGGCCTCGTTTTTCCAGACGGATGTATTGTCCCCCCCTTCGGGCGACGCGCGTCCCTTCTCAATCGATTCCAATTTCCCCTTCTTTGGTGATAACATTTCCTTCCTCCCCCTTGAAGAGTATTCTTTTGGTTTTTTTTTTCCCTTGCTTCTTCCTGACCCCTTGGTATTATTACCTTCATCGTTTGATGGAACCTCTCCCACTTTTCCATTTCGATAGGCGTCCCCCCCCCCTTATTTTACCTCTTTATATTCGGATTCCACCCATCATTACTACTTCGCACCCCCCTTTCTGGGTCCCACCGCTCCCCCCCCCCCCCCCTTGATCCTCTTCGCTCTTCTTTTTTTTTGGTTTGTTTCTCCTTCCCCCGTTGATTAACCTGAACTTCATGGGCACGCTCCTTTTCGATTCCAACCCCTTTTTACCCTCTGGCACCTTTACCGCTCCTTGATTTCCAAAGTATGAACTCTTAAAAATACTCCTTCCTCTAAGGTCGTGAGTACCTGCTCCCCCCCCCTACTTCTCTCTGTGACTCCGTCCCCCAAGCAAAGCCCAACGTCTGTTAAGGATTATCGGAAAAAATAACTTTTTCCAATAAGCCTCCCCGTCTTTTTGTATGGCCTCACTCAGTCCTTCGAGATTGAAGCCCTCCGGCGCTTTCCCTAGACTTTTCTTTGAATCATCGACCCCTTTCTCCCCGCGTCCTCCAAGGGGCACGTCCCCTAAAGCTGGAAAGTACAGGCATTTCCCTCCTTTTGCGTCTAATCGCTTTTCTGCTCCCTTTCCTATCGATTCCTTCCTTCCCCCTTCCGCGACCAAACCCCCCTCCCCCTTGTCGCGATGCCTCAGTCTCGTACGCGCTTTCCTTCTCCTTTTGATTTTGACACTCGATCGCCCCCGATGGGCTTTCTGTACTCTTTTAAACCTTCTTACCTCCTGGTCCCTCCGTCCTTTTTTTCTTCACTTATTATATTGGTCCCCTTCTTCTGACACGGCGACGTTTTCGTCCAGATATCTCCGGCGGGGTTTTCCCAGCGGCTTTTTTCCAGGTTTCTCCCTTCTCCTTTTCCCCCCCCTTTTCTATCCTCAGCTGTCTTTGGGGAGGAGACTTCTATGGCAATCTCACCTTTCCCCCCAAACTTTCTCTATTCTTTTTCCTTGTAGATTTCTGGTCCCCCCCTCTAATCTTTCCTTCCTCCCGCCATCTAGAACGGCACCATACCCTCCCCTTGGGATGGGCAACCCTTTTTTGACCTAATTCTTATTTCGCCCCCTTTTCCTTTTGGAATTTGGGCGTTCGCGAAGGTCCTTGATCAACGGGTTTCCCTAATTCCGTCTTTTTTCTTCGGTTTTCTTTTACTGTGTTTATGAGGATTACCTTCTTCCTGACGGTTACATGCAATTCCCCTTTCTTGATCACCTCTTTTCCTACTTTCCGGCTCCCCCTTAACTTCGGGCCGGCACACCCCATCAAACGGTGAACCCCCTTCCAAGCCTCCCCCGGTCCTTTGTGAGACACGATTTGTACCCCCTTTCCTTTATAATAATGTAACTCTTGTTCCCAAACACCTCCTTCCTTCCCTTTTAGCTTTTTTCCTTTTCCCCCCCTGGCCAACAAACCTTAATCCTCTCCTAACCAATCTCTCCACCTCCCGGCAACGAGGAGATATAGCTCACTTTTCCCCCACCAACGTCTTTTTCCCAAGCACTTTTCCTTTTCCCCCCCTCTTCAGTTTTGCTACTTCCGAAAAAAGCTGGACTCCCTTTTTTTATGATGTCACTCCCCCTTCCTGAATCTGACTCTTTTCCCCCATCCGAACCCCCCCCCTTTCCTTCAAACCGTTAAGGCGCTTCTTTTCCAGGGATTAGGCTTTCACATGCCTGGAGGATTGATTATCACCCCTCCCGCTTCTCCAGCTTTACCACATATGCCCCCCTGGCAACAGCTAAACCAATTTGACGGTGCTTTTTTCACCGAGTCCTCCACTTTCGCCAAATACACTGGGCAGAATTGAAACTGTCGTCCCCCTTCCCACTTTGGATTCAAGGATCCTTTTTCCCCACCCATGTCTTCCCCCCCCTGGCATTAGATTGTTTCTCCCATTACAACTTTATCTCCATACGATGGAAGTATTCAGCCTATCTTTTTTGCTTGATCCCCTGGTGAGAGCAGTTCCTATGAGGATGGGGGCGGTCGCTTTTTTAAATGGTTTCATATGACGGCCTCTTTTTGAACACTTCCCCTCTTCTTTGTTCTTCGTGCGGATTTTCCTTTTTTACGGTGGAAGTTTTTTTTTGGAACATGACGGTGACGCCCTTGTTCGGGGGGTGTTTACGTTTCTCCCCCCTTTTTCCAATAGTTTTCCCTTTTGATTTTTGTTTTCCTCTTCGCTCTTCCCCCCTTTTCCTGAGTGAAGCGGGGAGTTTCACTTTTTTTCCTCTTTTCCTTCTTTTTTTTTTCCCGGCGCGTAGTTCGACGATTCCTTCTCTAGGTTTCTCTTTTTATTGATTTTCTGGTTCTCTCTCTTTTTCGGCGGCGGACGGACTTTCTGGCGACGCCGAAGACGGCGCCTTCCGAATCTCTCTTTTCCTCCGCCTCGTTTCACCCCCGTCGTATTCTTCGTCCTTAGTCCGCCCCCCCTTTTTCTGCACCAGGGACCCTCAACAATAAAGAACATCTCCCCCCCTCTAATCTTCCTGAATCGTCCTCACTTTCTTCCCTCTTTTCCGACAAAGCCCTTTTTTCACGCAGGCCTTCGCCCTCTTCCCCCGCCCGCCTTGCCCCCCTCCCCCCCCCCCCCATAGAGCAATAGACGCATTTTCCTGAAGCGCCACCTCCAGGTTATCATTGCCCCCCCCCCCCCCTGTCCCTCTTTCGTTCCCCCCCGGCGGCACTTCTTTTCCCCCAACAATTCACTCTTAAGCCCCCCTCCCTTCCCTGCGGCTTGGCAACGCCCCAAGCTTTTAGCCTTCTTTCCCAGAACACCAGGTTTTCCTTTTGTTCCATAGCCTTCCTTTCCTAGCGTTCCCTCCAGGTCATCTCTCTCCAAGAATACATAGTACTAGATCACCTTTTAACTTGAGTCTTTTTCGAAGCCGGAGCTTGGGGGTTCTTTTTTTTTCCCCACCGCATTATTCTTTTTTTCCCCCCTGAGTCCACATTGCCGTTTTAAGGTCAGTCGGCCCCCCATGTATTTGGCGCTTTTCTTTCCCCGGTGCTCGCACGTCCCCCTCCTTCTCCCCTTTCATCGAACCCCACTCCCCCCCCCTTTCTTGTCGTAGAGGCCCCTTTTGCTGTGCACATCGAGCCGACGTTTTTCTTTTCTCGGAATCTCCTGCATTTTTTCCCTTTTCTTGGCTTTCTTTAATGATTGGTGTTTTTCCCCTTCACGGCAACAGAGGTCCGTCAGTTTCTTGAATTCCCCCCCCTCCCTGGCGTAGGTTTTTCCCTCCCTTAACTTTTTCTTTCTACCTTCGTAGTTGGTAAGTGCCCCGAGTCGTTGTGGTTTCTATTTGCGCGATAGCGCCCTCTCTCTTTGAAGATCCTAGGATCCCTTGTTCTTTTGTATTGGCATTCTTTCCCCTGCTCCGGTAAGTAGTTTCTTTGTTGGAGCCGCTTCCCCTTTCTGGATTACTTTCACCCCTTTTCCATTGTTGGATCATTGCCTTCCCGTCCCTCCGTCTCTGGGTCCTTGTCTCCCACGTCTGGTGGTTTTTCTGAGAAGATTTCTTCCAAGGCTCCCGGAGGCCCTCTTCCTTTTTCCTTATTGAAGGTACCCTTTTTCTTCTTCCGAAGAAAAACTCCCTTTTGTCCAGAAAGGACGCGGTAAACCCCCTCCATCGTTTTTTCCCAACCGCGTTTACCTTGCCCCCCCTCTCAAATCCCCATGCACGATTTTTCAATAGAATCTCCTAACCTCTCCCTTTTTCCCGCACCCCTCTCTTTGACGTTTTCCGGCTCTTCGAGAAAAGGACTCCCCCCGCTATTACTGAGGTTCCTGTGCCATAACGACCATCCCCCCCCGTCATGTCCCGGTTCTTTATGGTTCTTATGCCCTTTTTCCCCCCCAAAGAAACTCTTTTCCGATCAAAAGGTTTCCTCCCCCCCCATTATAATACTTTCCCCGTAACTCGGTTCCCTTCCCCTCTTTCCCTTGGATTTGACCTTCCCTCCGTGTAATGTTTTCCCCCCCCTCTTCCTTTCATTGTTCGCCAAAGAGTTCTTCCGAGACATCTTCTCTTTTCCATATTTTTTTTTCTATACATTTTTTCCTCGTTGTGCGAGCGTGGTTTTCCTACGGGAAGGAGGCTCCTTCTTCCCCGGCGTCGACAGGTGATGATGGTACCCTCTGTTGCGAAAAGGGCATGGAGGTTTCAAGTGAGAGCCCCTCCCCCCCCCTTTCGTCCCTTTTTCTTCCCCCTTATTTCTAACAATCCCTTTTCCTTTTTTTTCTGCTTATGAGCCAGGCATTGCCCCTTTGGCTGGGATCAAGGCGTTTCTTTTCACTTTTTCTGGATTCATTTCCCCCCTGAGTCGCGAGCTGTTTGTCCTTCCCCCGTCCACCCCCGGACTGGCGGATGGCATCTTTTATTTCCGGATATAGATGACAAGTTTGGGGGGGGGGGGTGTGGGGACAGGTTCTTTCTGGATTTGAATAGAGGCCTTTTCTGTTTTTTTTTTTTCGGGCCGGAGAGCGTTCTCATTGGACGCCTGTACATACTCTTTCTTCAATCCCCCCTTCCGAGGTGCTGTCCTTTTTTGAGTTTTTCCGCTCCCTCTATTCTCGTCCCCTTTGGAATCCCTAAAGATCGAGACGGCGCCCCCCCCCTGGCGGCGCTCTGATTTGTCCTCGTTTTTTCCTTATTTTTCCTCTCAGGATGTGGTGCCCTAATTAGACCTTTTTTTTTCCAATTTCGCTTTTCTTAGCCTTTTTTCCCCCTTTCACTCCTTTTTTTACTCACACTTTTCCCCCCCCTGGGGAGTAGATTCCGCGATGAGGAGGCCGTCGGCTTTTTCCCCGCCATATCGCACCTTTCGGCCGTCCAATTGCTTTTTGAAACCACCGCCAGCTCCTTTTAATTCTGTCCATTTTCTCGTCTCTGTCCTCCCTTGAAAGATCCGGTCCGAGTGGGGGGTTGGGTTTCTCAATTTGGCGCTCTGTGGCCTGTCATCTCCCCCCCCCCCCACTTTTGATAGCAGGTCCGCTTCCCCGTGTCCGTCCAATCTCTGGCGGGGAAACCCAATCAGGCCCCCCGGAATCTCTCTTCTTTCTTTGGGCTCTTTTCCTCTTCTTTTTCCCAGACCCTCTCTTTTGGACGGACATACGCGAGTGCCCCCCCCTTATTATTTGGCTTCCTGATCACGTTTTTTTCCTCCTCCTAGTTGCACCTTCTTTTTCGCGGGCGCTCCCCCGGCCTCCATCCCCTCCAACCAATTTTCGGGTTGGCTTCCCTTTAGACTTCCCCCACAATGACTGCGTATCCCTCCTGGTCTATAGTTTTGCGGTTCTCTCTCTCTCCTCCCCTTCCTTTTCTACTCCCCGCTATCCTGCTTTTTTTCCGACCTTAGTCAAATGCCTTCTGGGTCGATATGGCGCTTCCCCGCGCAAATTTTCTTCTCTTACCCAACATAGCCCTTTTTCCAAAGCTTCACAACACCTTTTAGCAATTGCGCGACCTTTTTGTTTTGTCGCCTTTTTTTCTTTTCTCCCCCCTTTTCTTGATTCAACCAGCCTTCTCCCTTTCCTTCCAACAATCTCAGTTTTTTCCAACCTTCCAGCTTTTTTCCTGGCCGTACTTTCCCCGGTTCCAACGTGCTATATTTACCCCCCAATAGACAGAGAAACCTTTCTATTCCGACGGGACTCCCCACCCCGACCCCCTTTCACCTCCCTGCCCCCCTCCTTGAACATGAGTCCTTGGGCCGACTCTCCTTTTTGATTTATTACGACCACGGATTATTGAAGCTCCTCAATCTTTCGTCCTGTACATGGAACCCCCTTCTTGACTTATCCAAAGAAACATCATGTTCCCTTACTGGCGACATAACGCTGCCCCCTTCAGGCAGAATGAATTTTTGTGATTCCGTCTTGGCAGCCATTCCGTCCCTTTGCCACCAAAAATCCGCACGCTGCTTATTTTTACCAGCATTCACTGCCGGCGATTTCGCAGTCTTTTTCTTCTTCAGTCCTCTCCCTTTCCTCGGGCTCTCACTTTTGCTCTTCTCTTCAAACTATGGAACGACACCGGCAAGGTCTCGGTCGCCCCCTTGGCGAACAATGGACCTCTTATCTTCCCTTTATTCCCACGGCCCTTTTTCCTCTCGCTTTTCCTGGACCCCCGGCTCCTCCTCTTTTTTTTCAGTAAACCGGCTCTTTCAAGTGGATTACGGCAACCTTTTCCCCTCTCCAATCTTTCTTTTCTTGTCAGGGCTTCTTCCATGTACCACCCCCCTTTCTTTCCCACTATGTAGCTTTTTAACATTGGCCATCTTCTTTTTTCTCTGTCTCCTCCGACTCCCCGGAACCTTTTCACCCACACCCTTGGAAAAGTTCTTTCTTTTATTCGAATATTCCCCTCTTTCCAGCACTTGTAATTTGTTCCTGGATCCCTTTTTGAACGTTGTCTTTCAACGATCACCTTTTACAGCGGCGTTTTGAACTCACCCCGGGTTGTTTTCTTAACTGGTACCTCCCCCTCTCTTGCTTTTTGCCTTTTGGGGATTCCGGTTCCCCAAATCTTCCCCATACCCCTTCAAAAGGTAATACATGCAAAAAAGGACCCCTCTCCCCGTCTATTCCGGTACTTCATTTCCTCACAATGGGAGTCCCCCTTCGGGACAAGGCGGCTGCCTTTTTTTCACGTTCAATTCTTCCTTCACCAGTCTCACCTGCTAAAGGGTGCATGTCTGTTGCAATCCCCTTCCGGCTCCTAGGTCTTCCCCCCTTTTCTTGATGTTCTTTTTCCCCCTCGCAGGACAAACCCGCTTACCGGCACCTTTACCCGTCTTTTTATCTCAGTTGTTGCGACACCTTCGATTGGAGCCTCTTTCCTCTAAGAAAATGACCTCCTCTGTGCCTCTATGGACACACGATATTTCCTTCTTTTCTCTGGACGCCAGTTTTCCATGATCGGGCTTGTTCATGATAGCATCAACCAATCTCCCGGCCTCTAAGGAAATTTCATTTAGTTCGTTCTTGGCCCCTTCACTGTGGTGACTTCTAGTCCTACACGGTCATAGCCACCTACAAGTATTTCCTTTCTGCAAAGGTGGACCTTTTTTTGCACTATCCTTTTACAAATCCCCTATGTCAGGCCTATACTGCCTACTGGGGTCTACACCCCCCCGGGGATCCCCCCGCGTGGATTTCTTTCTATCTCTAATTTTTTGCTCTTCAGGATTTCGCAGCTATGAGGATGTTTTTTCCGGATTATTACTTTCTTCTCCAAAGGCTTCCTGGGTTGCTTTGCCCCCTCCAGGCTCGTAAGGTTTTTTAGGGGATGTGAATTTTCGGTGGAAGTTTTGGATAAGTTTCTTTTTCCGGTCAGCCGGATGTTTGAAGAGGGCCCGTTGATCGGGAGTTTTCTCTTTTTTATGGCAGCTACTTATTCCCTTTTGTGCAGGAGTGAGAGGTTTTCTTTCCCTCCTTCGGGTTTCCTTCGCTTGTTTTCATACTCCAGGCTCTCTCTTTGGTGGAGATGTTCGTTTTTTCCTGGATAGTATCGCTAACATTTTTTCGGAGGGACGGCTCCGCGCCAGACGCCCTTCTCTTTTCCTCCTTTCCCCCCTTCCGTTTTTATATATCATTTCAGTTCGGAGCCGGCATAACCCTCTTGAACCAAAATTTCGGCGCTCCTGCCCTTGAAAAAATCAACATCCAGACTCTCCCCCCCGAAATCTCTCCAGAAGATGTTCCCTTCTCACAAGCCGCCTTTCTGTTACCTTTGCTACAAATGCCGCTCCCCCCGATAAGTAGAGACAATACTATTCCCCGGCCAAAAGGGCGGCCCCCACCCTCGGTTATCATGGGACACCTTTCCTTATCCTTCCCTCCAAGGCGTCACCGTATTGTCCCCCCACCTACCCTTTCCCCCCTCCCCCCTTTCCAAAAAGTAAAATGCGGAGGCTTAACGCAAACACCCAGCTTTTTTTTTTTCTTTACCCCTCCCAAACAGTTTTCGCACTCATAACCCCAAAATACTCATAGCTGCGTCCCCGCCTTGGAGCGATCCAAGGGATCGGAAAACCCTTTCCCACGGATTTCCCTCGCTCACTTGTCCCGTCCGCGAAGCCGGTCTTGAAAGAGATGGGTATGGTCAAATTGAGGGATCTTTTCTCAATTCTCCCCGTCTCATTTCACTCACAGTGTGTCCTTTTTTAGGGACGTACACGCTTTTCCAAGCTTGGGTAGCGGTTTCCTTTCATCGACTCTTTTTTTATAGACTCCAATCGCGCAGCCTCCCGGCGAACCTTCGCTCTTCCTTGGTGGCGGAATTCGGATTTTTTTCGAATCATGAGATATGATTTTTTTTTTTCCAGTTCGGCACCGTTCCTCTAATTCTTCTTAAGCTCCCTTTCCTTTTGGATGGTTCTCCGAAACCGGTCTCCCCCTGATTGATTTTCCCCTCCCCGTATGTTCCGTTAAGCTTTTTTCGATTGCTCCCTTCACTTTGTAGATGGTGGAGAGATGTTTTTTTTTGGAGAAGAGGAGCCCACCTTTCGTAGGGTGCCTTTTCCCCCTGCTGTCCCCCATCCTTTACCTCTGGTGACCCTTCTTTAAATGAGGATCCAGAGCCTGTCCCCTCGGTTCTTGTGGTCACTGTCATTGGCTCTTCGGCTATGTTCTGACGGTGGCTTTTGTGTTGTACTTCCCCCGGTGAGGTGGTTTTCGACGCTTCAGCCGCTCCCGCTCTCAGTCCCATCGTGATCTTTTCTTTTCTGGAAAGGGTATTCGTCACTAAGTTAATTCCATCCACACTACTTTCATCACTCTCTCAAAGGTACTACAACGTTCCGTGGACCTTCTCCCTCCCGAACAAATTCCATATGCCCGAGTGCTCTGACCCCACACTGAGCAATTGTCCGCCAATTCTTTGATGGTGACGTGTTACGTTTTTGATGGCTGATCCTTTTTCACGTATATCGTATGCCTCGACCCAGAGTCTTTCCCCCTGTATGGGGACCTTGTTATGATGGTGAGTCTCGCCCGGGACCCTCAAGATTGCTTCGGTTGCCGGAATCCCTTTTCTCTACCGTAAACCGTCAGCGTTTTTTTTTGGAAAATCAGTCTCCGAGGGATATCCGACTCGTCGCCTTTTTTCCACCCCTGCACCGATTTTACATTTCCAGCATTAGAGCGTGCCCTTTTTTGCCCTTTTAAAGATAACATCGCAATTTTCCATCGATGTTGAGGTTTCGTGTCAGGCTCTCCGATTTAGGTCGACAGTGCTGCTTCCCTGGTTGGATGGTTTTGTTCCTTCCTTTTTTGTGAGAGAAGCGCCGCGTTCCTGGAGTCCATTTCCTGAGTGCGGCGAGGTCTCCAAATTTCGAATGTACTGCCTCTCCCAGTTACCTTGGTGGCGGGCTCCCCCCTTCAGAATGGGCAAAGGTGTTGACTTCATAGACCGCCGCCTTTTTCCCTCTATGCAAGGGATGGCGTCCCAATAAACAATTTCTTCTGCTGGGGATGCGTCCTTTTCTTTTTTCCGGAGGATAGATGCACCCTCGGGGGGCGGTGAGGGGGGGTTTCTTTGAGGTCAAGTCGGCCTTTTTTTTTTGCTGTCATTTTTCCTTCAGTTCTCGTGGCGGTATTTTTTTTAGCACTTTTATCGCCTGATAGAGGTGTCCCTTTTACCTGAGTGTTGGAATCGTCCTGATCATTTCCCGAACTTTTTCCAGTTGGAATCAAACCTGACAACCCCCACATCGGTTCCCCTTTGATAAAGGTGTCCTCCCTATTTTGTCTCCTTTTTTTTCTTGGACATCCGAATAGAACTTTGGTTGACATGTCGTCGAAAAGGCTCTCCCAATTTCCGAAGTGTCTCCGTTTCAGTAGCTTAACCCCGGGGGAGTAGACGTCAGCGATGAGGGCTCTCTCAGCCCGCCAAACTTTCCTCGGACTCTTTCGTAGTCCTCTTAATCCCATTTTTTTGTTCGTTCGATGGATTTCAGTCGCCCGCGAAGGGAAAGATCAGGTCGACCTTCCTTTGACGGGTTGCCAAGTGCTCCCCTTCTCCTTCCGAAACAAAATCCCCCTTTTTTTTGAGCCATGCATTCTTTTCCTCCCGGCGGGCGGGGAAACCCCCAAAAACCAATAATTTGGCAATGAATCTCTATCTGTTGTGTTGATTTTTCTTTTCATGATTGGGGCTTTTTTCCCTGCGTGGACTTCCTCTTGAAAGCGAAGGCGCTTTCCCAAATATGATTTGGTTCGCACCGCTTTCTTCTCCCTTCCGACGTTTCGGACTGCTTGGAGACGCACCTTTCACTCAAACCTTTTGAAGGAGCGTGTTTTCTCAAGAAGAAGAAGGCACTAAACAATGTCCTTTTCCGTCTTACGATTAGGGTTTCCGTTTTTTGCTGTTCTGCAGACGTTTTCCCTGCTCCTTTACTAAAAAGGTTTCTTGTTTTCAACTCCATCCTCCTTCCTAGCTTACAATGGGGTCCTCCCTATTTTTGCTCCTTTCCGCACTTGGCAACCCTCCCTTTTACGGGATGCACCCATTCTCCAACATCTCCCAACCAACCCTTTATTCTGCGAAGATTTTTCGGTGTTTCTTATCTTCCACCTCTAATTGATACTGCGATTCCACTGCAACCTAGCTGCCCTCAGGCGATAAAGTGGCTTTTATGCCCTAAATATCCTACCCTTTTCTCGATCGGCTTATCCCCAAATTCTGACCTCTCCACCTTTTTCATCCGACTGTTCCTACGCCACATCAAACCCACCCTTCTTTTCATTCCGGCCTTTCCCTACAAGATGTACCCTCCCCTTTCGACCGCCTTCCTTGATGGCGACACTTCAACGGGATATTCCTCAGATTTGAATTCTCCTTGGCTTCTTCCCTTCCCCCTTTGACATTCTTACAACTCCTTCTCCCCGAAAACCTCTGGTCCAATTCTTGGTCCAGTCCTAAGTCAGGCCTCCTTCATTCCATGAGGGGATTCCGCGCCCTGACGTTTTGTGTCCTCCAGAGACGGCTCCCCGGGGCGCTAACCTTTTTTCCCCTTTTCCCCCCCCCCTCAGGCTTATTCTGGTTCTTCTCACTCTGTCGCCGTAGCCCCCCTCCCCCTTTCCCTTCTTCTTGCCTGAAAACCGTCCTCGCAAAATAAGATTTTTTCTCTCTCCAGGGCGCCCGTACGCTATCCCCGGAATGTTCTCGGTTTTTCACCATTGCTTTTTCTCTTTTAAAGACGCTTCACACGGCGAAGCTTTTTTCCTTCTCTTTCTTTTTCACCCTCCGAACTACGCCTTTGACCGTCTAGAATTTTCTCCCCCCCCCCCCTCAGGAAAAATTTTTCTCCTCCCGCCAATCTTTTCCGTCCCTTTCCATGGCACTTCACCACCCCTTTGTCCCCTTCCCCCTTCCCCCTTTGAGGTGAAACTCCTCTTATGGCACCTCTTTTCCTTAATAATTCCTTTTTATCATCCGCCTATCTGTGACATTCCCTTCTCTCTTGGCGGTTCCTTCCTTTTCTAAGGGTTTTTTTTCTATACCCCCCCTCTTCCAGCAACTCGGGCTTTTTGATGCGGAGGATCGGTCCACAGGGATCAAGTTTCTTCAACTGTCCTTTTTCATTGAGACCCCCGGTCTTTTTCTCCTTTAAATTAGTGTACTTGTCCCTGCCAGTAATTCCACTTTTGGCTTTCATATCCATCTACTTTGAGCGGATTGTATCAAATAGTCTGATTCTTCCCCCCCCAAAAACCATCCCCCCTCCCCCCCCATAGACTCTCTTTTTTTCGTTTCCCCCTGTTCTCCTCTTTCGTTTCAGGAGATTTTTCCCTCCTTTTCAGCGGGGAAATTCCACTCTCAATTCTCTTTTCTCCCTGCTTTTGAATCCTCTTGCACCCTCGCATTTCCCTCCTGGATTTTTCTCCACCATCTACTCTTTAGACTATCGTTCCTAGATGCAAACTCTCCGGCCATTACCAATTTTTTTTTTTTTCCCCATCAGGTCCCATTTTTCACCTGCTCCCCCCCCCGGGGAATCCCTTTCCCTTTTCTGCTCCTAGACCCCCTTCCTGATTTCCGTTGCCGAGATGGAAACCCTTCCTTCGTTCCCCTCCCGCTCTGCCTCCGTTAAGGCGATGTCCTAATTGCTTCGGCTTCCACCTTTTTCCCTGACCCGCCCACCTCTCGACAAAATCATCTTTTTTTTTTCCCAGTGTCCCCAGGCTACACCCTTTTTCCCTTTTTCCCACGAGTACCTACTTTCCCCCCCCTAAAAGTATTGGGTCTCTGAACTTCGACGGCTTTTCCTCAGTTGGTTTTTCTCGTTCCCCTCTTTCCCTTTGAAAAATACCCCCCCCCCTCCTAGCGGCTCCTACTTTTTCTACTACATGTAAAATTTCTCTCACCCTACGATGGCCCCCCCACGTCGTGCTTCCTCCCTCTCTTACTTGGCGCCAGGTTGTTTTTTCCGACTCGCTATGAACGGACGACGGACTGGCGCCGGCTCCCCTTGTGTCGCAGTTCTTCTCCTTGTTTGCGTTGCCCCTTTTTTTTTTTTTCAGGGTATTGCCCCCACACTTCCGCTTAGGGGATGAAGTTTCCTCTTGGAAGTTTTTTTCCTTGGAACATTTCCTTTCCCCGCCTTTTGCTTTTTGGTACGTGAAGAAGCTTTTATTTTTTGGACAATTTATACCTTTTTTTTGGCGCTGCAGGGTTCCTTTTTTCTCTAGGATCATCTTTTTTTTGACTTGGTTTTTTCCTTTTGAGAAGGCGGTCTTGTGCTTTGCTTGTTACTTTTTCTTGGCGACGATGCCTGAAGATGCGGATTTCGGACTTTTTTCTCTTTTATGGATTTCCCCCCTTCTGAGCTCTGGCGACTCGTTCTCTCATCGCCGGACGACGTGGAAGGCTTTTTCGAG
>Ga0179593_1304248_pt1 | contig 15865 bp, 12 predicted proteins | sample CZODoug2_1_08_16_FD_185931 | JGI IMG/M metagenome (GOLD analysis project Ga0179593, IMG submission 185931) | Vadose zone soil fungal communities from Angelo Coast Range Reserve, California, USA - CZODoug2_1_08_16fungal (PacBio error correction) | ecosystem: Environmental > Terrestrial > Soil >... | reverse complement strand
GATTCTTTCGCTTGCTCCCCCCCCCACCTCCGCGCCCAATATGCGTTCCATGCCGCCCGGCCCCCTGCCCGATCCGTACTGCCGTTCCGTTTTTTCCCCTTCTCCCCCGGCCTCTTCTCCCCTCGTCCGACCCGGACGAAGCCGCGTTCTCCCGTCCCTAGACCACGATTTCCGATGTAACTACCTTTTTTCTTTTCCTTTTGCTCTCCCGGTTTGAAATCTTCCAGCCCGGACGCGGCCAAGCAACTCCAGTACATTTCTCTCCCCGTCGTTCCGCGCATGATGTGCCCTCTCATCGGTGTTTCCATTTCTCGTGATTTTAGGTTGATGCGGCGTCGAAAATAGATTTCCCCAGCGCATGATCGCGCGCTACCACGCTTCTGGCAAAGGCCTTCCTGCTGACTCTTTCCCCCCCATCTCAAGGAGAGGCGAGTTTCTCTTCCAGCCTCGTTTGAGAGATTACCAGGCTTGAAGGCGATATAAACGGACTTTCCTCTTAGTTATAGTTGGCTTTCCCCCGTCATTGAACGGTTTGTGGCAGCCGGACGTCCTCTCTCCGTGTTACCTCCGGTCCGAGATTTTCCGGGGCCTCTTCCGTAACCCCCGCTCCTAAATAGAGAACCTGATTAGCCCGCTCTTCGGCATTGGTGAATACTCTACCTTTTCCCTTCCCTCCATGACGCAGCGCAGCCAACGATCGGATAGAAGGCAGAGCTTGACGCCTAAGCAGCCCCCTCTTCGGGAGTTGAAACCACCCCGCCTCCTATTATTAGTAACAGACGTGTCAGGGAATTGAAGCTTTTCCTGCCTTTTTCTGTCTTCACTTCCCCCCCCTTCGAATTAGGTCCCGCCCTACGCGTCTGCCTTCGCTTCTTCTTCTGGGCCCCCGGTTCCTCCCCAAGGCTCCTTCCCTGAAAGACCCATTGGAGGGGACACTTCCCAAGGCAACGCTTTCCGCTGTCGATTTTTTTTTATTTCGAGCGAACGGCGGGCCCTTCTGCAAGCTGCTTTTTCATTGGACTTCGACTCATACAGCGCATGAGGCGGTCTTTCCTTTCCTTCTTACCTCTTTTGCAGCACAGTGCGACATTCATTCAAGCCCCTTATTCCTTCGCGGTTCCAGATAGAGCAATGACGATAGAGCGGCCTTTTTCTGGTTTTTTCCTAAACTCGACGGTTTGAGGACATTCGCGAGTTACGTTAACACTCTATTTTTTCCAAACTTACAGATCTCAAGAGGCCCTATATAGGATCCCTCCCGATCGTGGGTGGCTGTTGAAAGGGGACCGCCGTCATGCCGCCCTGAGGTCACTGGGATGTCCTCGCTGAAGCGTCCCCTCCAGGTTTTTTTTTATTCCCCTTTTGTGATTATTTCTCCTGAAGAGTCACTGTCAGGGATCGGCATATATTTCCATGATTTTGACGATTTCTCTACCAGCTGCTTGAGTTGCCCCCTTCTTCGAGCATCGACCCCCTTTTTTCTTTTCAGGCGGCGGTTGGGGGGCTTGGTTTTGTGAGGGTGGGGTTGGGTTTTATGAAGTAAACCTTACCCCTCCTCTTCAGCTCTCTCTGCTCATGAGGGCTCTCCACTGAATGCCGTGATCAACGACCCCTTTCTCTCGGGTTCTATCTGAGCATACCAGAGAGCCATTTCGTCGTCAAGAACCCCTTGCTTCGATGGATTCTATGATCTTTGAGATCATGGCCAGGGTCCCGCCCCGCGCGCTTGATGTTCTTCCTCAACCGCCATGGCCCCCCCCAATACAATGAGATTTTACATTGAAAACATGCCCTTTTCTCCTTTCTCTTGCCCTTCTCAGACGCACTTCATCCCCCCCCCCCACCATTCTTTCCCCTCGCACATCGGTGTTCTGTGATAAGGCTTGAAGAGCCTCCTTTTTCTGCTCCCCAACATTTTTGTACAGAATGATCTCTCGGGCCGTCCCCCCCCCCTCTCTTTCTCCTGCCCTTGTTCAAGACTGCCCTTTTTAGGGCGGATGTGCGAGCGGCTGGCCACTTGTTTTCCTGTTCCCAGCCAATGAACTTTATTTCCCGCCTGGCTTTCTCGTGTCATCGCACCTGTCCGAGTGCACGAACGCGAAAATTTCCCCTCCCTTTCTTCTAATCGTTACTAGGTCTGTTGCCCGCAGGAGGTTTACCCCCCCTTCCGGTCGTCCCTTGACCCCCTCTGATTGAGTTTAAATATTTGATGACCTTCCCTCCCCCTGCAGAGAGATCATCCAACCCCCCTTTCTTCTAACTATCCCCCTTACCTGGTCCACATTCTCCTAACGCCGAAGGGAGGATGTGAGACAGTCCTTTATCAGGGCGACCCCCTATTGCCTGTGTCCCCCCCCAAGACATGCCCAATAACCGCCAGTTTACCCGTCCCTTTTTTTACCCCATAAGGGTTTATGGTAAGCATTGAATGCTTTTCCCTTCCCCCCCGCCCCGGTTCTACCGCTTGGGACACCCCCAAGTGTGGAGGTTATGCCGAGCCCTCCTACCCGACAACGCACAGCTCGCTCTGCGACTTTTTCTCCGGCGTCTCATTATAAGGTGATGAGGAGAGAGACGTTTCACATTGCTTCGGCCGTATTTTTCTCTTCAGAGGTCACCCCTTCCTAATGTATTTCATGAAGGCTTTGAGGCCTACTTAGCCCCCATGACGGTAACCAGTCCTTTCCGTGACCTTTTTTCCCTCCTCCCGTCTCTTAAAAGGAGGATACTGGGATCGACTCTATTGAGAATTCTTTCACGTTCTAGGGATCGACCCTTCCATGTTCCCCCCCTTTTTCTCCCTGGCCATTTTCTGTTCATGTCAAAAAAATCCATGATCCGTCCGGAAGATCGCACCCGTTTTCGTAGAAGGTCACGCAATGTTAGGCGATTTCCCCCATCGAGCTTGATCCCGAGCGGTTTCTATGCACGAGGGAGATTACGGTGCGATTGCCTCTATCTTTTATCTGAAGGTTGTCCACTCGCGTGTAGCATTCTGATTGTATTCTTTTCGTCCCGCCTTGCCCGTGCGGGCCCCCATTGCGATACCGTCTTTTCTGCAGCCATAGCAAGCCTTTGTAATACTGCACCCCTCGCCTTCCCCCCCTAACCGGACCCCTTGCTTTCTAACGGAGTGCACAATCTGCCTATATTGCGGCGAGCTCCCCGCTGTCTTAATCGGATGACTGTGATGTGACCCTGGCCTGTTGAAAGTATCTTTCCCTTTTTATTCTACGCCCGACGAAAGGGCAAGCTCTCAGTCCTCTTTACTTCCATGCAAAAGTAGATGATTTGGATTCTACGGAGACCTTAGTTCTCTGAGGCTGATAAATTCTGAGATCGGATAGCCCACTTTTTTTATCTTTTTTTCTTTTTTTCCAAGCACCTCTTGATGTCTCTCTCTTGGATGCATCTTGCATCGTTTTGCTTTAGATTTTAACGGACTGTTGTTTTTTGCTTCTCACTTTCCTTAGCCTGATCACCAACACACACCCTGCTTTTGTGTTTGAAGGCAAGCTTCCCTTCCTCCCCCCCCTGCTTCTGACACATTCTTCCGGGAATTTTAACTCGGCCTCGACATTTTCCCTTCTCTTCGCGGCCATTTCCCTCACCATGCTCAGACCATTGGAAGCTCTTCCTGGTTTTCTGCCTTATTTACTGTTGCAACATTACTGGGTTTTCCGCTGTTCTTTTTTTTATTGTCAAACACATTGGAATGGAATGACCTTGACCCTAAGAAACTCTGTTCTGAGCATGCTGCCCTTCTCCCTTCAGTTTTCCTCGACCCCCCGTAGGATCTTCCTCCATCTTTGTTTTGTTGAGAGTCTACCGCGCGGACACTATGTTTCTGACGTCCCTTTTCTCTGACGCAGCGCCGAGTAGCAATCTTCCTCTTCCACGTGTTTCCCCTACCAGAGACGTCCCAGACCTTTGACCCCCATTAATTAGAACTTCTTCCCCCCCACCTTCCTCTTCCCTTGGTATGGACACGTGTTGAATGCCCCATAGTAGTCGAACGTTATTGCACTCCGACGCCGAGGGTCAATCCCTTCCCCGGAATCTTTTTGAGACGCGCTGCTCGAATTAGTTGAAAGGTGCAGAGAACCCATCACTAAGTTTCTTTGTTCCTGTTCTCAGCTCCTTCGGTGCAGTCCCCCAGCCGAGTCCCCCCCCCCAGCTTCGCAAACCGTAGCCCCTCAGTAAGCAACCCTTGCCTAGCGTCGTAACTTTAACTCCATTCAACCCCCCAATGGGTTTTTGCCCCCCCCCCTTACTATTCCCAGGCCCTTCCGCCCACGCCTATCTTTTTATTGGATCTCTCACACCGTCACTGGACTTCCTTTTGCTTTGCATGAAGCCCACTACCTTATGACGCGTTCGTTCCGCTGGGCTCATAATACCAGCGTGAGACTTTGCGGATTCAGGCCGTTCTGACAGAGCCGTTTACCAAGAACCCTTGGTGCACAATCACGCTCCTTTCCTTCCGTTACGACCAGGAATTACCTCCCACAGATGGCGGTCTCAGCTCGCCTTCCCTCGCCAGATTTTGCTTCTGCCCTCCTCTTTAGCAGGCCTGGATCTGAGTGTTCTTGTGTAGCTCTTTGTTTTTTTGCCTTTCTCCAGGCTTTGCAGAGCTCTCCTGACCTCGCAGCAGGACGGCCCTTTACCTAAGCGTGACTTTTTCAGGCCATTTCTTTTTCCTCATGACCAGTCTCTTGAAGCGATTGATGCAGCCGTAGCGGTTTCGATAGGTCCATTCAAACGTTCTTCTCGCCCCGGATTATTCACCTCCTACTGTTGATTCATCCTCCTTTATTGAACGCTAGTTCTTTGACTTAAGGTCTCTCTTCTACTCCTCGTAGCCTTAAGTTTTTTTTTCTCGTTGCCCCACACGAACTTATTGCGCAATTTCTTCCCCACCTTTTTTTACTGCATGTTCTGCTCTTCTACCCCTCTCCCCCAATTAAGCTCACCCCGTCTCTCGACCCGTCCCGACCCTTGGACAAAGTTTCCCCCCATTTCTTGTCTGAGGTAAATCCTTTCCCCTGACGTCGTGAATTTTATCATTGAACCCTTCCCCTGACCCTTTTCACTGCACATCTTTCTCCAGTTCCAGGTCCCCTCTTTTTCGCAAGTTACCCGCCCACGTCGTATCCCGGTATGTCTTTTCTCGCTGTGCACCTTCCTAGAGTACCTTTAGTGGTCTTCCGGTTAGGGCGCCGACGGAGAGATACTGTTTCGGGAGTCGGCCCACGTTCTTTCCCCCCCCTTCTGGTTACACAGCGTGCCCCCCCCCATCTTCCCCAAGACCACCCTCCTCTTTTCTTGGCCTTAGAATCATGTCCGGAACCCCCTCTGCCCTTTTCAGCTTTTGAAACAATTTCGGGTCTCTAACTTTCATTTTTTTTGTGGGTTTTTCGGCACCTTTCATTTCTCTTGCGCTTTCTCCGTCTTTTTCCTCCCGTTCGATTTTTCCCAGCCGGCTTTTTTTTCCCCGTTCCGGCCCCTTCTAAGCTTTCTACCCACCCCTTTCATTGGACCCCATGAACTTCATTTCATTTCTCTGAGTGCTTTCCCTTGACTATTCGCGGATTGATGGTCCTATTACATTTTCCACATACCCCGTTTCCCCCCAAACAAAGTTGTGATTGTTAGGACACTACTGGGGAAGGAAGCCTCTGTCCTTCCGATTTCCTCCCCCCCTTTCTCCTCAGTACTTTTCCGTCTCTGTATGGCATGTTTTGAGACCCCATCCGTAACCTCCCTTTCGTGCAAGCGTTCGCCTGTCTTACCCCACACGGTAAGTTTTTTGAAGCCCCCTACTGCCCCCTTTCTGTCCCTCCTCTGTTTCCCTTTTCACCCTTTTTAACCTCTTACAAGGCCGTCTTTTCCAAACCCCCACTGGGCGGCTCTGGTCTCCCTTTTGGCGTCTTCCCCCTCTTATGCCTCTTACAACCCCCTGTTTTTCGGAACCCCCGCAAAATGGAGGGTTGCTCCTGAACAGTTCCTCTGCCCCCTGTTACCCCTACGATGTTTTTTATTAGCCCTCGGACGCTTTTTTCTTGATTGTGCGAGTTCCCTTTCTTTCAGACCCTTTCCCTCTCTGCATCGAGGGCCCCCGACCCCCCCCAGGTCCGTTCCCCCCCGCCTTGTCCAGGAGGGTACTGCAGAAAAAGCGTTCGCGGTTCTCTTTCCCCCCCCATCCCGATTACCCCCCCGGATCTTCTTTTCAGCTAATGAAGTTTTCGCTCCAACCACGGAATGTTTTCCTCCCTTTTTTTCCTTTCTCTTCCCAGCCCCAGCCCGAGCGACATTGAGAGTGCTTCTAGGAATTTCTTTTAGTTTCTATCCCTTATGACCGTGATAATGGAAGATTCTGACCTCCCTTTGCCACAGTCTTTCCTACACCTTTTAGCCGAGACGATGGTCCGTGCTGCTTTCCCTTCCGACCTTTATACCTCAAGCCTTGTTGGTCTTAGTGAAATTTGACTATCTCCTTGGAACAGTCATCTGCAAGACTCCCGTATCCGTCCGGCCCCCGCTCCCCAACTTGTCCACGATAAGAACCAGCAGGAGTCACCGTTTCGGACGTCCGCTTAATATCGTAAATCTACATTTAAGTTCAACTTCCTTCCGAGTTTCGTCCTACATCCTCCCCGGATTCTGGTTCACTTACTCTTTCCCTGGCTGGGCTCTTCCGTGCTTCGTTCACTGTTTCTCGGCTTTGACCTCTATTCTCTTTCGGGCGTCCCCGGGCATGTTTCAAATCCCTCGGTGGGTCCCTATGATCGTTTTGTCATTTTTTCAACTTCCCCGCGTTCCTTCTGTGGGTCCGTCCGCTGTCTGTAACGTGTTACAATACCTTCATCTATACGATTACTTTGGTGACTTAGTGGTGCCCTCTTGCATAAACCCTCACTGACTCCCCTCTCCCCCGCTCTTCTTCTTTTTTCGTCCACATGTGAAGACTTTCTTCAACACCATTATCCGTTCCTCAAGAGTTGACTATTATTCCTTTTTCCTGCCCTTCTTTCCCCCCCCGCCCGTCTTTCATCAGGAGTCTGTCTGACCCAGTTTTTTAATAAGATAGTTCTCCGTTCTTCCTCAGAATTTCTCCTATATTGGGTTGGGTCCCTGCCGATTGGACAACCCCCCTGCTGGTGTCTCTAAGAAGACCAGCCTTCCCATTATAAGAATCTTTTCAAAGTATGCCCCTCTCTTTTTTGACCTTTTTTTTCTCAGATGTGTGTGTTGCCGGAGTTTGTTTCCCCCCATCTTTATTAGTTTGTTTCTGAGGTACACCACCCTGCTCTGCGTGCCCCCCCCGAATCCCCGAGGTTGCCCCTTTCTTTCCGACTCTGTCGCGCGGAGCCTCCCCTTTTCCATTTGGTCTCCTTCCCTGACCTTTCTCGTCAACCTACAAATTCTGACCATGATATCACTCCTTTCAGCCTTCTCTTGTCCGGGCAGGGAATCCCTCGACGAAGAATCAGGGGCCAGGTCCAACCTCCTTACCAGTCGGGGCCTCTTCTATGAGGCCTACTTTCGGACCGGACGGGACCACCCTCTTTTCGAACTACGGGTCCCCCGAGGATAAGCTGGCCATACATTATGTTTCCCCCCCCCCCCCGCCTTCTTCTAGAGCAGCCTTCGCCGCTCCCAACGCCAGCTCTTCCTCCTTCGTCGCGGGTGCCCTTTTTTCTCTCCAGAAGGACGGCCTTGAACTTTAGCTCTTTCCCTCGTGTTTTTTCTCTCCTTTCCTGCTCTTTGCACCTTTCTCTTCCCTACAATCTTCCCCCCCTGTCAAGCGTTAAGATGCACACCCATCGCTTCCCCCTTCCCCGATTTCAAGTCTCCCGATAGAAAGCGTGGGACCATATCTCTTAAAAAAGCGTTTATTGAATTGTTTTGGTTTCTATTACCCCTGAAGAGCCCTTGGAAGTAAAGCCCCCCCCCCCCCCTAATCAGCTTTCTTTGATCCCCCGGGTACCGGTCCTGGCCGATCTTAGAGTCTGGCCGAGTTTCGATCCCTTATTTCCCTTTTCGGTCTGTTTGTTTCCCGATCTTTCTGTTTTCCGGTATTTCTGAACACCCGTTGTTGATATTGTTTCCCGGTTATTACAAATCTCTATCTTTTTCCATAATATTGTGTGTGTTTATTGATTTTGCTTTTCTCCCCAGCACTTCTCCCCCCCGCTAGGCTCCCAAATTTTTTTGAACGTCAAGTTCGCAGGTACACGCACCGATTTAGCTGATAAGGTGCAAAAAATCTTCCCCCTTGACTCGACAAGACTTAAATGCACGGACTCTTCTTTGGCCTTCCCGTCAACCTTTCTCCCCTGGATCACTCCCTATTCGATCCCTTCCCTCTTTGCTTCTTGCTGCCTGGTCGCTTAGTTCATGTTACAGAAGACTCCTTCCCTCCCCTTAATTCATTTTAGTCCTGATTGATCTCATTGTCGGCATCCACAGACACCGCGACGGGGCAGATTGGACTGGAATTTTTCCAGAGTTATCGTATAGGATTCTCTTTCTCCGTAGTTCCCCCGTCGAAACTTGATCCTTTTAAATCTGCCGAGAGTCTACAAGATACATTTGATGGGACTGGTTTTAACGCGCTTTTTTCTTTGAAAACCTCAGCGGATACCCGTTTTTTCTTTGGTTAGTAGCATTTACCCGCCTCTTCTTCCTCGTTCTGGACACAATCTGGTTTGTTTCAATCTGGAGGGCCACTTCTAGATCCCCTCCTACCCGGTGCTGTTCCACCTTCATTTCACCTGCGTAGGAGAGATTGTGAGTAATAACTCGCAATTATTTGTTGAGTGCCTCCGTTCACCCCCCGGAAACGTCGTGCGTTAAAATAAGGCTCCGAGATACTTGGGTATCTTGTGAAGTTCCAGTGCTCCTTCGCCTTTGTAAGTAACATCCCCAATGCCTCAGCTCATTCAGCACCACGACGGGATGTATCAACTCAAGTTTCCCCAGAGTGCCGTTTTGTTGCCCACAACCCCTCTTCCTCTTCCCCTCGTCCCGAGAAAGGACTGTCTTAGTATTTCTTCTCCTTTTATCTTCCCTTTTCCCCCTTCTTTCCCTGATCGGACAGCAATCCTCCCGGATCAGAAGCGAGATATATATTGTGACCCCAAAAGGTATTTCCCAGCTCCTCAAACCCCTCTCGCGCGTCGAAGGCAGCGCAATGTCAAATACTGAAAAGATTATGACCCTGACTTGGATTTTTGAGTATTAAGTCTTGCGCCCCTTGATGACAAGTTGTCGATTTTCCCAGTCGTTATTGGGCAGAAATGCCTCCCCACCTGCTAACCTTTGCGGCTTTGACGGCTCCCTTCATCGCGAGTCTTTTGCAATCCTCGAGTGCGAGCTTCCGAATAGTCTCCTTTCCTGTCTCCTTTTTTTTTTTGCGATTTGACCCTCCCGATTTGTTCCCCATTGTTATTTGCCATCAACATGCTCCTGTTTGCGCGATTAAATGAGAGATTATCTCTTTTCTTATCACCTCCTCTCCCCCCGCAATCCTATCGTCAATTCCGCGCCGACCGCAGAGTGATGTGAGGGTGATATACGAACTCCCGTCTCTTTTACTGAGGTCAATGTCCTCTTCATCTGCCTCCCGGTGCGCGGGCTTGTCTCGATTGTTAAGGCCTTCTCCCTCGCCTTACTGAGTACCCTTTCGTGTTTTTTTTTCCCCTTTCTCCCAGCTCTTTGTGGTGGCATACAGGATGAGAGTAAGACTCCACCTTTCTCGGCGTTTTTTTCCTCGGTTTGGGTTACCCTTTTTTTCCATTCCCTCCCCGGCGTCTCCGGACTCCCCATGCGTGGCTCGCTCGAATGCGAACTAAACGTCCCTTGCGCTGGCGTCTCTTATCGTCCCCCCCCGGTGCGCCATTTCTTTTTCCCGTCCACGCCAATTTCCCTGATTGACTTCCGGGTTTACTCCAGGGCCCTTTGCACTCCCGCTCGGGCTGTTTCTCATCCGCCGAACATGAACTTGACGAGCTTGTTTCATGTCTTGAAGGTCTTTCGGATTTCCATATATGTTCACCAACATCCACCTTTGCTCCATCGCGCGATAGTTTTTCCGGGTCGCCGCTTTCCCGGACACTCGCCGACCCACATTTTTTGTCCAGAAGTCGCATCCGTCGGGATCGGTTTCCACGCACTATCAGAACATGGTTATTTTCCAGACTTCGCGTCAGTTCCGCCACTATGATGACCTCAATTGTTCTGTTCCCCCCTCCAAATCTGAGTTTGAACCTTTTTTGCTCTGTCTCAGAACGGGTGTTTTTGTGCGATAAGTTTTTTCAAAGCTGCCTGAATTCTCGCACATTTTTTTTATAGAGTTTTTCCCCCCGCCTGCTGACTCCCCCGTCCTTCCGCCAATGGTGGGGTGCCGTTATCTTGACCTGCCGCGCATTCACGCGCTTCTATCTGATCACACCACCTTTTTCTATAAAAGATGACGCGTGAAATGTCCTGGCCTTATTTTGCCCCTCCGGGAGGCTGTCTTATTTCCTTCTCGTCCGCGATTTCGCACCAGAGGATTATGGTGCCAATCTATGCCTTCCACGCTCATTTGCCTCCTTTTGTTTACAACTCCTTGATGGGAAGCTGCATGCTTTCTTTCTTTCCCCGCTCCCGGGTCTACTCTGTATGTGCAAGATTGTGTGCTCTTGATTTACCCCGGTTGGCGATTTTTGCCGGAACGCATTTCCGAACGAACGACCTAAGCTCCTCTGTGCGGGAAGAGGACGCTACGTAAGACTTATAGGTTGCCGTAACGTTCTAGGGGGGACAGTCGTTCATCTGAACCATAAGCGGCATGACTGCCGGGTTTTTTGAGTTATCCGTTTCTGCTGACGGTCAACTGATGATGGTCCCTGTCGATTCCAACAGTTGCCGGAGGCAGTAGAGGAACGCTTTAGAATTTGCCCAATTTCCCTTCCGAGACCTATTTCTTATGTCATTCAAGCCAAGGTTTGTGTTCCCGCCCAAGATTTCGAGTTCGCAAACCGGCGTTTAAGCACGCATTTGGCGGGCGATGCCGCCTCGTGCCTGCGGCGTTACGCTCTTCTGATGACTCTTTTCCATCGGGCACGTTCTTGGGAGTGAATCGTTTTTTTGTCTTTCGGTATGCGCTGCCAAGGCTTTAATTGCCGGCGATTAGGGGATTCACGAATTGTCAAAAGTGTCGGACTATTGCCCACATCTATACAATTGCGGTATAAAGGCGTCCGCGATATCTTGCAGTTTACGCTGAAAGCTGAGTTTTCGTCTCCGTGCAGAGGAAAGGCCCTGTGTATGGGCCCCTCCCGTATTTTCCTCTTTAAGCCCTGCCTTTCTGTTTTTCAGCGCTGCCTATATCGACGGGCACCCGCCTCAGGTGATGTGGGATTATTCGCATCCTTTTGCGGCGTCTCCCTTCTTGGATACGTTTAATCTTGTGAGTGCGCCGGAGGGACGTGGCCTTTCGAATATTACAGGTTTCTTCTTCTTTTGGTGATATGTTTTGGAGGTGAGCCGGGCGCGGCTGCACCCGCACCGGCGTCTGGTATAGCGCACTCTTGCACCTCATTTTTATAAAGGAAGCCGCGGCTCAATATTATGCTTTTTCTTTTCGACCATCCCGTATTTGGACCAGGCGTGGCTGCTTTTCTTCTCCGTGAAAGGACGCACATGGTTCAGCTTATAGGCCTGTTGTATTTCTTCTTTCTTTACTTTTGTAAATGCGGGTGGACTGCTTTTTGTTTCTGGCCAAACTTTATGGCACAATGCCGACCGAAAGTGGCCCTCCTTCTCTGCGGATCCAAGTCTGGCCGTCATCGCCTTCACTTTTCTCGCGGCTCTCTCTCCTCATTCCGTTGTGTTTTGTTGCTAGACGGCGACCGGGAACTTGGTCTACTGCGATTCGTTTTGTCGCCAGCTGCTTGTCTTTCCTCCATTTCCCGTTTCCCAATACTCAAGCGAAGGACCCCGCATTTTCCCAGCTTTATGGCCGCTCCATTTGCTCACGGAGAAACCGGTAGATTCCGTGCCTTCTCCGAGGCCCGTTTTTTTCACTCCATCCCCTTCCCAGAAGTGACTTCTACGTAGATCTTGCACGATTGCCTCTATCACAAATAAGTAGGGTTTTTTTTGTGACCCAGTTACCGGAAAATCTTCGACGCCTCCAAGCAGCGTCAACGGCACTTGCTCACTCAGGAAAACCGTCTCTCACAGGCAACCTCCGCCCAAGGAGGTTTTCCCCCAGATACAGTGAGCATCCGCATTCAAGGAGCTGACGCAGCATTCAATGAATGAGCTTCTCCTTTCGAATACACCCCTCTTCCGGTGAGGGCATATGGCACCTCTTTCGTCCCTTGATTTTGCTTTCAGTAGAATCTTCCAGTACGTGTAAATGACTTCAAAACTCGCGGTAAGACCCCTTTCCAACTTAATACTTCCCCGCTGATTTAAGCTATTCCCTTCCCTCTTCTGAGATTTGGCCCCTCCGCTTGATCACTTTCCCAATTCGGGGATTGATTTTCTTTTTGGAATCTCTCCTTGCACTGGTTCGATTCAGATCGGTCCCTCTCCTTAGACCCTGGAACTTCTTTTCAGAGCCCAGTCTCTGATGCCCCTCCCTCTCGACCCAAGAGCGGATGAGCGCCCTTTTCCGATTTTAGCTCTGTCAGCGCCCACGTCATCGCACTCTCTCTTTCCCACGCAGATTGAAATCGTCGTGTTCTTCTGACCTGTGAAGGGTTGCTATTCCCATTCTATTTGTTAGAGGGCCAACCTCCCCCATTGGATTTCTGAATTTATTCAACAGTTCTGACTGTCCCCCTTTCCTTCTATACCTGGGTTGAACCCTTCCGCGGGCGACCTAGACCCGCTTCCCTGATTTTCCCCCCTTTGTGAAATTTTGCCGTCCTTTGTACCTCGAATTGTGAAGTTGCCCCGTCATTCTTTCTGATCCGAACAACTTACTCTACCCCACTTTGGATGCCCCCTTCACGATGTGGATGATCCCTTCAAAGTCCCCACCCACGTTCGTAGCCCCTTTTTTTTTTTGAGTTTCACTGAACACCTTTTCTTAGTTCCCACGTCGACCTGAGCCATTTTCCCTCTTACTGTTAATTTCTTCCCTTTCACTGTACGGCCCCCTCCATCCTCCGTTGGTTACAATACGAGACAACCCTCTTTTTTGCCCTCCCTGAATCGTTTTTGAACTTTTGTTTGGACTGATCTTACAAACCGTTTTCTTCCTCTTACCCAGGAGATTGTCCCACCCTATTTTGGATCTTTTCCAAGAGTTGTGATTTTGGAGTACCCCATTCGAATATTGAGCCCTTCCCATTTTTTCCCCATGAATTTCGGCTCTTCCCATCTTAAAGTAGCCCCTACTCCCCAAAAGGAGACTTTTGAAAAGGACCATAGCTTTTCGAGGGGTGGCCTGCTCTTCCCTCCTCGATTGCTTTCGTCCCATTTCCGGTTCTACTTCCCCCCCACCACCTTTTCTATATCACCCCCTGTGTACCTTTTTTCTTTTCAGCCCAGGATTCTTTCTTTCTGCTGAAGTGCCGTTAAGTTGTGTTCGTTCCTTCGGAGAAACCATAGCCCCCCCCACACAACCGTTATTCTTCCTTCCTCCTCCTTAGTTCCCCTTTTTACGGTCACTTTTTGGGGGTTTTTTTTTTTTGCGTTTTTTATTTCCTTAAGGCCCATGACGTTCCGCCCATTCTGTTCGCGTCGTTAAAAGATTTGGAAGGGATTTTTTTTCACCCACGCCCCCTTTCGTTCTGGTCTTTTGCCTAGTCCTCTTTCTGTCCCAACCAAATGTGTCCCCCCGGTCCAAAATGGAGTTTTTCAACTCTTCTCCACCCCCCCCCCCACTCTCTTTTTCATGTCCTTCGGCTTCGGTGGATGATCTGGCTTGGTCCTTATGGACCTTCTTAATACCTTCCACTTTTCTACTCACCTCCTCTGGTCCTGGATTTTTTCCTCCACCACGAGGAATACGGCGGCCCCTGTGTATCTCGGACGAAGCTTTTTGCTTTGTGACTCACCCCCTTTTTTTTTTGCCCCCATCTTCGGGTGATCCTTCTCCCCCTACGAGCGCACTGGCACTTGATATAGGCATGTCGATACGTTCCCTTGATTCCTTTTTTCCTGAGGCGGGATTTGAAGCTCAAATCCCTCTTGACGTGTAGTTTGAATTGAAGATTTGGAATCTGCTCGCATCTTTCCCAGCACCAAGCATGGTTAGATCGAAGCTCCAGGTTCGAGAAATATATCCCTTTCATTCTATGGTCATCCGCGTGCATTACACGGCTCGCAGACAAACTCTTCCTCTTTTCATCGCTTTCCATAAGTGGCCTTGGATGTCTGAGGCTCGCGCCATGCAGAAAAAGACAGATCGGTCGTCGCTCGTATGCTGGATGCCTTTTTTCGGAGCATAGCGTTTTATCGATGACCTCGCTCTTTAAGCTCCGCTCATCTTCCCCCGGTGTCTGGCCGAACGTACCGGAAGTTCTATCGTCATGTCCCCCTGTTTTCTTTCAAACCGCCTATTCCTGAGGATCCCGCCGCCCTTGTCTAGTTTTGGCCTACGATTTTACCCCGAAATACCTCCGCGTCCGCGCTTGCTGGAGCCCTTGCCGTCCCTTGGTGAACCAATATAGCGGGCTACAGACGATATTTTTCTTCCTCGCGAAGCGAGAGGTCTTTCTATTGAGCTCCGGATCATGCCGTGGTGGCTTACATCCGATAGACAGTCTCTCCATGCGGGAGTTTTGGACGCCTATCGGACCATCCTAGGGGGCTCCTAGCAGGCATGACCAGTTCTTACCTCCTTCTTGGCATCGCGATATCTTTGGTTGGTGCACTCCCGATTAGGGGTTGGCTTCTCGTTTAAACCGATCTGATCTTTCTCCCGACATCGAGTAGAGAGACGGTCCGCGCTCGGTGATGAATTCTAGATGGACCGGCACAACAATGCCGACCCTTCTTCGCGTCCGTAGGTAATTCGGCGCGGACGCACTCCTGAGGACATTCTGCGAAGTTTTTTCTTATTCACCGACTCTGTACTCCTGCAGGGTCCTTTACCACCTACTGCCTTCGATTAGCGGGAAATTTACGGCTAATGTCATCCCTCTCTCAACTTCGCCCGTTCAACCCCCTATACGGTATACCTGCGAGTTTTTTTCGCAGGCTTTTCCCTTAACGGATCCTGTCTTTCTCCGAGGTTCTGCCTTAACTGGCCGTTTTTTCTGCTGCAGAACATCCCCCGGCTGACTCTGCTTAAACCCCTCTCTCCGGTCGGTGGGCGCAAGGATGCCTCCCTCCCGAGGGGACTCATCGGAATTTTGGCTCTGGCCGCTCTTTCTTCCCTCTTTCCCTCCCCCCCCTCTCCGAGTTCAAAAAGAAAGAATGTACTTCCTTCCTTGCATAGGGATTTGAAGGATACCTGCATGTCCGAGCCCTTTCGTTTTCTTCCAGTCTTTTCTACTATTTTGGGTTTTCACCGGAGCGGTCCTCTCCTGCAGTGACTTTTCTTTGTTGGAGCATGATTTGTTCGATATATTTTGCAAGTCCCTATCCCCTTTTATTTTTGTTTTCTCTCTTTTCTCTCCTTTTTCTTAACAAGCTTACCCAAATTTGCGACAGACGTGCTGATTGAATCTGCATCTCTTTTGACCCCTCTCAACTCGGTATTAGACCACGCTCCGAAGTACTCCTCACTTTCCTTTCCCGTGCCTTTCCCCTTTTTTTTTTTTTCTCCAAGATTCTCATCCCATTCATTTTTCGTTGCCTTCCTCCCCTTCCTTTGTCACTTTTTTCCCCATCACCCAGACGAGGTCCATAAAGA
>Ga0179593_1448960_pt1 | contig 15866 bp, 10 predicted proteins | sample CZODoug2_1_08_16_FD_185931 | JGI IMG/M metagenome (GOLD analysis project Ga0179593, IMG submission 185931) | Vadose zone soil fungal communities from Angelo Coast Range Reserve, California, USA - CZODoug2_1_08_16fungal (PacBio error correction) | ecosystem: Environmental > Terrestrial > Soil >... | reverse complement strand
CTTCCCTTCGACTCCCCCTGCTGCCCGTTTTCCCCTATATCGCCCGGGGAGCCACCCTCCCCGCGATTCGTTTCTCAGGGTGAGCTTCCGCCCGAGGTCAGGAGAGTTTTTCCCGAGCTTTGATTGAGCTTTTTTTGGGAGCCCCGGGCTGAGTAAGGAGGCTTTCCCCCCTGGCTTTTGGCGTTGAGAGGTGAGGGTTTTTCTCCGACTGCTTGACTAATTTGCGGCGGCGAGGGAGTAGGTTTGCCTGGGCTGGGGATTTAACGACGGAAACTGCCTGCACCGTTGGCCCTACCCTCACGGCATTCTAGACCGTCTTGCCGAACATCACGGACTTAGCTGGCTCCGTCCCCCCTTTTTTACCGTCTTTACCGTGAAATTCCACCAGGAGTCCCTTTCCACCCGAGGCGGACTAAGCGGCGACCCGCGGACTTTTAGGATATCTTTTGTTCGAGAAGCTAGCCCCCCCCTTCCCCCTCTCTTTATCCCTGGCGTACTGCCTTTCCCTTCTTCCTTTATCAGAACCCCCTAGCCCCTCGCTCGGCGAGGCCTTTCTCCCGATGAGGGATTTAGCTTTCTACTCTCTCCGAGGACGGTCCCGTTGAGGTCGTTTTAACGATCCTATCTTCCTGGTTCTTTTTTTCCCCGCTGATTCCTGAGAGTTCCTTCCGCTTTTTCCGCCTCTTTGAGATCAAGGCGGCTGATTTTTCCCCACGCGCGTCGGCTCTAGGAATGCTCTTTCGTCACGGCGTCCCCAACTCCCAAATTGCCAATGTCGACGAGCCGAGCCCTTGTCGAGAGCCTCCTCTCGCATCCGGCTTTCTTTCATTTTTTTTACTGCGACCCCCACCGTCGTGACGAGCGCTTCTTATTTAGTCCCAGTTGTTCTTCACGTAGAGTTCACTTCCTATGATGTTTCTCGGTATTCCGTCATTTGCGTTCCCCCCGAAGGTGATCAGGAGGAAGTCTAGTTTAGGAAAGAGAGAGCGTCTTTTCGAGTCGGAGAAATAAGCTTACGAATAGCTAGGAGACCTTCCCTTGTCCCCCGGTGTGGCCTCGCGTAGAGAGATTCTTTCTCCTCGAAGAGCCCACGCCTTTTCCCTGGGATTAGGAGGAAGGTAGGTGTAGGTCCCCTTCGCCCTCCTTAATGGAGTCTTTGATTTTCTTTCTCCGAGAGTTTCGTGGAAGAGAAGAGTCCCCTCTTTCTCCCTATCCCGATTTTTTTTTTCCCTCTATATAGAGGATCGCGTCCTTCCCCCTTCTTTCCCTTCAGAAAGGATTCCCCCTCTTGAATCCGGACTAGGCTTTCTCGGGTTTCCCCCGACATCCTGGTTCCCCCCGTTTCGACACCCCTGGTGGTTTCCCAAATAGACTCGCTCCCTACGTGGGGTCCTAATGCCGACGAAATTCGTTATCCTCCTAGGCGCTGCCCTTCCTCCCGCAGTGGGGTACCCCTGTTGTAATTCTACTGCCTTGAGAAAGATCGCGTCTCCTCGGTTCCTCCTCCGGTTTTTTTCTTCGCACGATCGACTTCTTCCCTTTTTACAAATGTTGTTTCTCGTTTTCCGACTTAACTTTGGGCTCTTTCGCTTAGTCGTCTCCTTCTCTGGTTCTTTTTGCAAACGGGCACCTTGACATGAGAATCGAGTTACTAGGGTTTTCTACTGGCTTTCTGGAAACGATAATTTTTCTCTTTCCTTCAGATGCGAGTTTTTTTTTTTTTTTTCCAGCACTCTACTTAGAATTTTATTCGTCCGCCGCTCGACGTAGCCCCCGGTCCTATAGTCGTTTTTTTTTGGTTCCCGTCCCCCCCCCTTTTCCCCCTGCCGCGTCTCCCAATGCAGGATTTCTGTTTTTTCGACTACCCTCCGCGCCCCCCTAGAGTCCTTTCACCGTCTGTGGCTTTTTTTCGCCAGACCCTGTCCTTCGTCCGATGCCCCTTTTCCCTAGGCGATAATTTCCCGCCCCTCTAGAGACCGCCTAGTTTTCCTTTGCCGTCGCTTCCTCGGACCCTCACATCTCGGTCCACGTTTCGTCCCCCCTTCGGATACCCTGACTGCCTGCGCTCGCGTCCAGCGATCCCCTTAGTTCATTAGGCACCCCCCCCATTCAGTACTTTTCTTCAGAGCTCCCCTTTTAAGACCCACTTCGGCCCCACGACCGTGTCCCGCGATTGTCTCTTTAGTGCGCGAGACTTGCTTCCTTTGAACACAGCCTCCCTTTTTTTTTTTCAGACTCGTTTTTGCAGCTTCATCTTCTACGAAGCTCCCCTCCGCCCTTTTATCCATAGACCTTTCCTGCACGAGTCTTCCTACGACCCCAAGCCGCCGTCGATCATTCGAGTACTTGCGTCCTGCTGCCCGCTTTTTTCGAGATCGATTCGCTGTGACATAACCGGTCTCGAGTTTCATGCACTCCCTCCCCTAGCCGATCCTCGGCGAGGACCGCGCTGCCCTCTGTTTACGCGCTTTAGCCCTTTTCTAGTTTTTTCGCCCCTTAGCAGCCGGGACCCCCCCTTGCAGATCCGTTTTTTTTTTTACTTCCTTTTCATCCTTTTTTTTCCGGTAGACTCTGTCGTCGGCAAGACTCCTTTTATTTTTGGCAACCCGGGAACTTTTCTTTCACGGTTCCTTTCCTTCTCCAGCAGCCAAATTTCCGGTTCCCATGCTAAGGGTTCCCCGCTCGGTTACGGCTACTTATTCGCCGTTCCCGCCAGTTCCCGTTTTCCGCTCGATCGCTTTTGCCTCCTGCGGAGGCCTCCCCCCGATCGTAGAGAACCCCCCGGTCAAACGTTCTCCGCCGCCGCTCCTCCGTTCTCCCGGCCTCCACGCTCTCCTCCGGGGAGACCCCCAGTTTTTTCGTCTCGTGAAACACCCGGCTCGCGCCCCTTCCTTTGAGAGGGCTCCCCGACCTTTTTACATTTTCTTTTCATTTCGTCGAGTCTGACGGGCGTTCGGTTCTGGGGACTCCCCGGGATACTAAAGCTAGTCCTCTCCCCCAGCAGCCCACGTAGCGTGAGCGGAGGATCTTTTTCTCTTTTGGTCGTTCGCTTCGGGTATTTGCCCTTTTGCACTGAAGGCCGGAGTAAGAAGAGCCCCTCTCTTCTCCTACTCGCGATCCACTACGCCCTCCTTTCCGCGGTGGGGGGGGGGGGGCTGTTTTTTTTTTCTTTTTCTCGGTTTTTTTTTTGGGGGGGGTTTTGTTTTTCGGGGGGGTTATTTTTTTTGTCCTAGTTACAGATTTTTTTTCTTTTCCCCCCGAGTTTCCCCCCCCCAGTTCAGAACTTCGATGCTCCTTTATGGCTTCGCGAGGCCGAGGCAGGTTTCCTTTCAGAGCGATTGGAATATTTGCCCTCCCCTTTCGGCCGCGAAGGCTGGTTCTCTCCCCCCTCTTCTTCGGCCCTCGAATCTGGTCGGTTACTGGGCCCCTTCGGAGGGGCGACGAGGGATTCAGATTCTCTTTCGTAGCGGGAGCTCCCTTCTGACCCGAAGCTTTTTTCTTTTTGGTCGGTCCAGATAGCTGTGCCTTCTCTCTTTGAATGAGTATTGACAGGGGCTTGGAGTGAGCTCGGACGAAGTTTTTCTCCCCCGAATTCCGTTTTTTTTCCTTCCTGGACAGCTGCCTCATCCGACTTCCCCGCAGAAGCGACCTTTTCCGATTGAGTACCTTCTCGCCTCGAGTGGCAGCTGTGCCTTTTTTCCCAGCCGGGCTACCAAGGTTTTCTCGCCCCCTCCGCGGGCGTCCCTCCTTTAGACGAATCCTTCCTCTCCGGTCGACGACGTCCTCTTGTTTTTGCAGGAAGAATGAACAACCTCTCCTTTCCTTCGAGAGAGGTCCGTTTCAGCTCGATCTCCGTTACTGCCCCTTTTTCTCTTTGGAGACTTTTTCTAGCTCGGTACCAAGATCTTTCAGCCCGTTAGACCCCTGCCGACGTAACCCCCTGCCTTGGAGGACACCTTCGCAGTGAGGACATGGCTCTGCGCGCGGACTTTAAATTTCTCCTCCGCGGAGGTCGTCCGTCCCACCCGAGGAGGCAACTTTTATTCTCTGGACCTGTTTGAGATGGAGTTTTCGTTTGCTGATCCTGGTAGACTCTCTTCCCCCCGACTCAGTTTTTTACTTCTTTCTAAAGAACCTTCGAAGGACCCCTTTCTCCTCCGAAGGTCAGGAGCTGGAATGAACCTTTTTCGCCCTGGTGTTGTCTCGGTTCCCCTTTGCAGATTCTGAATGGAACTCCGACGCTTCTTCCAGGAGCCAACTCCCCCTCTTTCCGAGGCAAAGCTAATTTTTCCCTTCGGTGCCGACACACCTTGGGCCCCTTCTTTCCACTAGCATCCATACTGGTCACCGAGTGAGATACTTTTTTCTTTTCTCATATCCGGTCTCCTCTCCTGAAGTCCTGCTGAGCTTTGTCTCCCGAGCTGCATCCGTCGACGAGGATCCTCTGTCGTCTCCACGAAAGCATCCCTACGGTTCTGGAGCGAGCTGTCGCCCGGACGGCGGCTCTTCCACCTGCGGGAGCCCCTTCCTCTGATTTCTTTTTTCAAGGTCGTTTTCCCTCCCCCCGAAGACCTTTCTGTAGGTGATCTGTCGTTGATGAGCAGCCGGAGCAGCTTTTTCTAAAGCACTTTCTCCCCCACGGAGAGATTTGTTCCCCAACGTAGAGCCCCGGTCCCCCCCCTTTCTGCGTCCAGCACCCAGCAGCTACCCTCAGATCGGCCGAGCTTTTCCTTGCGGAATTTCGCAGCTTCGATCCCGTTCTTATTTCCAGCGCGAACGTCCTGAAGCCCCTCCTCTCCTAAGAGCTTCTTAAACCTTCGACGCAGCGAACGGGAGCTTGGCAGTTTTTGCCTGGGTGAGCAAGCTCACCTCCCCCCCTTTTTTTCCGCGCAGGTAGAGAGCCTAGGGCTTTCCCCTTGTTTGAGACCTTCCCCGTTGAGCATTGTCACGTCCCATTGACCGGCGAGGCGCACTTGGATTCATTGACAGAGCGCGGTTATTTCGACGACTCTCCCTTGCGAGCTTTTTTCCCCTGCTTCCGAGCATTCGCGGAGAGTCTTTTGCTTAAGTTTTTCTTTTTTCCCTGGCGTCCGTGCAAGGAGTGCCCTCCTCGATACCGTCTCCCCCGAGCAGCTTCCCTCCCCGCGCTTTGAGGTCTTGACGGACCTCTCCGACAACTAGGGAACCCTTTTTTTTATTAGCAGTTCTCCCCCCCCCCTTTAACGCGCGGCTGCGCGCTCCTTTTTTCTTGTTTCTGAGCCTAGGCCTTCGAGCTCGGAGTTGTTTTTTGTCCCCTTTTTTAGGAGGCGTCCTTTGGGGTGAAGTGAATCGAGTTTTTCCTCCTCTTTTTTTTAGGGGAGAATCCGTCTTTTGCGAGGGTCCTTTTCCCTTCTTTCTCCCGGTCCCGGGGCGGGCCCCGGAAAGGGGCTTTTTTTTTTTTTCTTTCACGCCCTTTCCGCCGCTAACCGGCGTCCTCCCCTGAGCTTTTTTCACCGGAACAGGAATGGTCGGCTCCGTTCCCGCCGTTCCAGTCCCCGCCCAACTTTGAGCGCCCCGTAGCGGCGACGACTTTTTTCTACGACCTTTTTTAGCGATGAGCGACAAGATCGTCACCCCTCTCCTTCGCGCAACGTTGGTACGCAGGGCGCTTCGTTCGGCGTTGACTGCGGCGCGACGCGCGTAGCGAGGGAGTTTTTTAGCGAATTTTTCTTTTTTTCTTCCCCCCCTCTCTGACAGGTCCCGTGTCTTTGGTACTAGAGGAGAGGCCCCTTCCTCCGGGTCCCCCCCTCTGAATCACAGTTTTCTTTCGGAGCGTCGCACGCTTTCTGTATGTTCTGGATTTGCTTTTTCGTGTTTCAGAGGGGCCCTCTTCTTTCCTCCTTGTAGACGAGGGTGTTCTCAGAACGTCGCGCGCACCAATTTTTTGTTTTTCCTTAGTCCTTCCGCCCCCCCGGTCTCCGAGAGACTCGCGACGTCGTCGGAGCTGACCCCCCCGCTCACGTTTTTCCTCCTATTAACTCCGGTGATCCGTGCTCTTAGAGCGCGGATAGGCGCCCGTTTTTCGCTTGAGATCGCCGCCCTCCCCTCGCCTTTTTTTTTCTGGCGGTTTTTTTCGTCCTTCCGTTTGCAGCCCATCTGGCGTCCGTTTTTGATCCAAGAATTCTTTTTCGGTAGGGCTTTCCTTCTCTTTGTGCGGCGGATCGCATCAGCCACCTCTCCGGTTGTTTCTTTTAGATGTTTGGGTTAAGTCCCGCTGCATGGCGCATTTTTTTGCGAGTGGTCGCTTGCAGCGCCTTTTTTTAGAGTAGACCGCTCGCTTGTCTCTTTTCGGCTCTCGAAATCTCTCTGCGGGAGTCCTCCCTTTCGCTCTGGTTATAAGAGTCCTAGGCTTCTATTTCCCCATACCCCCATCCAGGATACCTCTCGTTCTTTTTTCCCGTTATGCCCCTTCTTTTTGCCCCTTTGCAAGACCGACGAACTTTCGTACGATTTCCCCCTTTCGTTTTTTGTTCTTCGACATTTAATTGGGTCCCAGGTGGTACCTTGCGAAAGATCGCGCTCCATATATCCTTTTTGTGAGAGAGTGGAGCGCGCTCCATCCGGCCCCTGGCCCCCCCACTTCGATGGTCGCCTTACCGGTTCTCTTTTTCCTAAGTTACTTTTTCTTTCCCCCCTCAGTGCTTTCTCGAATCGAGTTACTCGAGGGGTTAGGGTTTTTCCTGGATGGAAAGGAGCCCTCCCCTCTTTTCATGCGGACGGGAGATCCTGGCTTGCTTCGGCGCTCCTTTCCTTCGAAGTCTGATTCTCCCTTTGAAGGTCCTCTCGTAGCGCGCGGTGCTTCCCATCAACAATTTTCTCTCCGTAGGCACAAAGTTCTTTTTGCGCGCCTCACCTACCTCCTTTAATACCTGAGCTCTGGCGGTTTTTTCCCCCCGTGCCCGCGGGGATGCTTGGAGATCTGACCCCCCCCCCGGATCGCCCGCGTCGCATCGGATGGTCCTTTTTTTTCCCGATCGAGACGCCGCTTTTTTTCGACCGCGAGTCGATATCTCCTTTCTCTTTGCCTGAGGTCTTTTTCCGAGAAAAGTTTTCCTCTCCTTTCGCTTCCTCGACGGTCTGTAGGTCATAGCCCGTTTTGTCTTTTCCGTGTCGCGCCCTCCTGGGACAGACATCCTCTCTTTGATTTCTTTTATTTGCTTATTGAGATTGCCCCTGCGTGTTTTTTTTTTTACTGGTGAGATACAGAATCTCGTCGAAGAGGGGGGAAGTTTTTTCCTTCCGCTGTAAGAAATAGAGATCCTCCATAGACGACGACGCGTGCGTCCCTTCACGTTCCCGCCAGTCGTCCTCAAGCGTAATATGCCCCTTCCTCTTTTTCCCCTCGAGTCCTATCGAAGAGAGGAAAATACTTTTCTAAAGCTAGACCTCCCCCTCGTCCCTTTTTTCAGGCGAGACGCTCGACCGAATCGACTTGTCCTTTTTTTCTGCGAGCGCCTCTAGTTCCTTCCCGTCTCCCCCTTCCTCCTTGATTACCAGCCCGTTGATCCGGCGTTTGTACTATTCTGTTCGCTATGACCCCCGCAGTAGTCCGTCTCCTCCTTTTTCAGAATAGGGTCCCCCCGCCTTTTGGTCCTTGAAAGGTGTCCCTGGATTTTTTCCACTGGAACGGAGCAATCATTTCCGGGTTCAGGATTTCGACTACTTCCTTCTTTCCCTCACCCCGTTAACGTTTTGGTTTCCTTTTCCAGTCCCCCCGCTCCCCCTTCTCCTTTTTTTCCCTTCCGCAATTTCCGCCGCCGGATTCTCCTCAGATATCCCCTCCTTTCACCTCCTCCCCCTCTCCTCTCGCCTCTACGAGGCTACCGGGGACCCCCCCCCGCTCCCCGATCCGAGCGGAATCGAAGTCGTCTAGTGGTCCCAACCCTCAGCGTTACGGGGATTGCTAACTCAGGCGAGATGTTCGAGGCTACGTTTCTTTTACTTTCTCTTTCCCCTAATGCGTACTAGACCCTTTTTAAGTGTCGCTCCGCTCTTTTCTTCTTCTCTTTTTCGGGTCGAGGGGTCCTCAAGTCCGGACGGAGAGGATCCCTCGATGCGCCGACCCTTTTCGGCGACTCCGCCGGGATATCTTCGCCCTTCTCGGTCTCTCCGTTCTCCGTGTTTGGGCCTCTGGCGTACTTGCGAGGTGCCCTTCTGATCGCGTGCGGCGTTTCTTTCCGACCTAGGGCAAGACTCCCCTCTTTTGAGCCCCAGTCGCCCGAGGCTTAGCGGCTGCCCTAGAAGATCCTCCCTTTTGGCGGCCTCCTTTCCCGAGGTTCGCCGCGGGCTTCGCGCTTTCTCTCTCGTCGGATCTCACGGTCGCAGCCCTTCGCCATAAGCGTGCTTCGCCGCGATTCAGCGCTGTTTCCGTTTTTTTCGTCTTACGAAGTTTTTTTGTTGTTCCCCCTCTCCGCACCCGCGCTTTCCGCTCTCCCGTCCTGTGAACGCCTGAACGGTGTCTTCTTTTCCTAAACGACGCCCCCAGTCAGCCTCCTAAAGGTATAGTTTCTGAGGACATTCTATAGCGACCGCTCCCCTTGGGCGATCAATTGGAAGAAGTCCCGCCTTGATCCCCTAAGCGCGGCTCGGGACGCACTTTTCGAAGCTAGAGCTCCCCTACGACGTGCGACTTGGTCCTAGTCTAAGTTCCCCTTGCGGCGCGCGGGGTAACTGCAAGGTTTTTTTTCTTGTCTTTCCAGAGGGAGCTCGTTCCTCGAGAGTCCATCCGACCTTTGGGTCTCAGTCCTCCTTAAAAAACTCCTTTATTTCCGCCTTTTGTGCGCTCGAGCGTCCTTCCCTTCCTACGTGAGATCATCCTTCTCATCGAGGTTATTTTCTTTAAGCTCCTGTCAAATGTGTCTTCGGCTCTATGCTCATGTCTCCCTTCCTTAATCCTCCCTTTGTGTTTTTGATCTCTCACCCCAGGAGTAGCAGATCGCCCCTCTACCCCCCCCTCTTCCGATAAACCTGTACCAGGAGTTGAAGAAGAAGCGTGCCTAGATGCACTTTCTCCCCTCTCGAGGAGTCCCTTTTTCCTTCGGACCGCGGCCTCATGTAATTCCACGTGTCTCTTCACCTCATGGTACGGGGCTGACCCCAACGGCCTCCTGGGCCTCGCGTTAAACGTCTCCCCGGCGGGCAGTGCTCTGGTGCTATTCCTTTCCGACCGGAGGGACAGGTCCTAGAGGGGAAGTGCGCTGCCTTACTGAAAGAATGCGTCCTTATGTCTCTAGGAGCTCTCGGGTCTCCCCTCTCTGCCCGTTTTCCCCCCCTCCCCCCCGCGCGTTTTTTTTTCCCCCTTCGCCCGGTCGGCTGCCTTGCCCTGTCCTGGCCTTCCCTTTCCCTGGGAATACAAGAAAGTTGATGCTTCGATTAAGATTATGAGAAGCTTTAGACTTTCTACGAGGAGGAGCAGTATCTCTTTTCGATCGTAAAAAACCCCCTTGATCGTTTTTTCTCCCCCGCGATCCTATGATTTCTCGTACATTTCTGCTCTTTTTCTTTTTCTCCAGTGATCCTCCCTTAGAGCTCCGGCCTCGCAGGAAGTCCATATACTCCGGTCGTGCCCTTCTGCTTAGCGCTCCCGGTCGTTCGTTATCATCGGGGCCCTCCCTCTCCTTCGCGGACGTGGTTAGGAAGAGAAGTCTTGACCTTCGCTTGCCTTCGAATAGAAAGCCCTAGCGTTACGATCCTTCTTTGGCTCGAGTCCCGTCAATCTAGGAGTGATTCCCTATCCGTTCTCTTGAATCGTACCCTATCTTGTGCTGCTAGTACTTCGCTTCTCGATCTTTAAGCAGCTTCTTTTTTCTGACGGCCCGGAGCTTTCCCGTCCGAGAAAGTCGTCTCCCGAGCTCTTGTCACGCGCGTTCGTTCGATTCCCCTCTCCTCGACGTCGGCCCCCGTCGCCTCGACCGATCTCGACTCCCCCCCTTCCTCGCGCGGAGCTTGGCGTCTATAGTTGCCCTGATTAGTACGGATCTCTTCTCCTCTCTCTCGCGCGGGGGGTCCCGGCGGAGGGCGCGGTGCGGTGAAATCGGTCTTTTTGGTTCCGATCGAGAGTTCGCCTCCTTCGCTCTGTCTAGTTCTTTCCGTCTCTTATTCCGGTGACCTGGGTGTAGAATTGAAAAAGGGGACCGGAGCGTCCTTTCGAAACTTCGCCTTCCCCTTTAATTGGATCTTTGATCCGTAACGTTTTCTCCCTTAACGCCGAAAACTCTCTTCCCTCTTCGTCAGCGAAGACCTTAGTCTGAGATCCCCCCAACCTCGTCCTCTATATCCTCGCACCAGCTTTCCGATGGCGCTAGAATAGCGGCGCCCTGTCTTCTCTGATTTCTGCCCGTCGGATAGCGAGGGTTCGGAGATCTCCCGGAGGAGTCAGGTTTCGCGGCGGCGCCTCCTGTCTGAGGGACTCATTGCTATACGTGTCGAGAAGACTCCCCAGCTTCTCTCTTAGGTGGCTTTCTCTAGTGTCGGCGGGAGAGCATCACTTCCTTAGTCCTATCTTTCCGGAGTTGTAAACTCCCCGTTCGAGAGAAAACCTCTTTAGGCGCCCCTTTTAAGTTTGCTGTTTTCGTCCCACTCAGTTATCCAATAGTCTCCAAGGCTAAGGTTTATAGGATGTCGGCTCCGATGACGTTGTCTCTTCTTTTTAGAATCGCCAAGAGATCTATGCGCGAGTACGGAGACCCAATAGTCCTCGTATTCTTCAGATGACGTTCCCTAGTAGCTCTCGTAATACTTTCGCGGCGGTCCGCGTACACTTGCAGTCTCGGGGCGTGTAGAGAGGTACTCATTTTCAACCGCCTCCCTCCCCGTCTGCCTCTCTTTCGCGGATTCCCCTCTGCCTCCTCTGTCGAACGCTCTGCGTCCTCTCTCCCGAAGGAGCAGAGATCGATCTTCTCATGATCCTTCCCTAGGGTCCTTCCTCTCTCTTTATTTCCCCCCTCGGTACGGCTCTGAGTCTCTATTTTCCTCCCTTCCTTTTTCCTTTTTTTTCAAGATTCGGACTCCTCTCTGAGCCCCGGTATTCGAATTTTGTCTCCCCAGGCTTCCTTCTGAATTCGCTCTCCTTCTCTCTTTTCCTAATACGTTTTTTTTTCTCTGCGATGATCTCTCTCGTCTTTCTCTATTTCCTGGGACCCACTTCGATTTCCTCCTCCGGGGTCGCTTCGTAACGCCTTTTTTCGGACACCGTCTTCTTCGAGAATAGAGTTACGATCGCGGTTTATTATGTCACCCGAGAAGCATCTTACTCAGTTCCCATTTATCCCATGAACAAGCACTTCTCTCTCCTTCCGAAGCTCCTATACCCCCCCCCCCCCCCCCCCCCCCCCCCCCCCTCTTACTCGCGTCTCTGCCTCAGTTAACACGCCTCGAGCCAGGCGGTTTCGTGCGCTCCCCCTACCGACCTCTACAAACGGTGCTGCGCGGTGGCATGACTCCACGGCTCCGCGACTCTACTCTACCTGCGACCAGAGTCCCCGAGGAGGTCGCACGTACTCGGGAAGATATGTAAGCGAGATGGACACGCGCTCTCGCCGCTCAGAACTCCGCGTATCAGGCATAACCTTTCTCTTTCCCTTTGTATTCCCCCATGAGGGTTACGGTCCCCGACCGTGGCGACGACCCCTTCATGCTGCTTCGCGAAGGTGATTGACACGCCGGAAGCTCGTCCCGACGTTTTGCACCGCCTCCCTCGCGATCCGCTTTCCTCCCTCCCTGTCGACCCTAATCCGATTAAGGACCTCGACCAGTAATATGCACTCCCAGTTTCTCATTGCTGCAGTAGGCCCTCCTCATCCTGGAGGATTCGGTCCCGCCGACCCTCCCGCGATAGACGATCCCTTTCGCCGACGCCGTCGACGCTCGCATAGCTCGCCTGCATCGAGAAGAAGGCGGTGACTCGTTTTGAGCGGCTGAGTTCCCGTGAAGATAGTTGCCTTCCCCTCGCCGTCCGCTTTCGCTTGTCCCGCCTCGGCCTTTTAGTTATTTTAACGGGAACGGGAACTGTTTAAAAAAGCTCCAGTCCCCCGTTAATTCGGCTCCCGTTCCCTGGAAGAAGCGCCCAGGCAGTTTCCCTCCCGTTCCCGTTCCCTTTCCCGTTCCCCCCCCCGCTCCGGCTCTCCCAGCCCTACGCCGGCCGGAGGCTCCCCCCCTATCAAACCTCAATTCCAACTTTCACGCCCAGATGCCGTCTGAATCCCTTCAATGGGCTCCCCCCAGCTCCTCTCGCCGGAGAAGCATCCGCCTTCTATTGCAAGCTCACTATTCCCTATCGCTTCCTGGAGACTTTCACCGCTGAGGATAGTACCCTGTAGACTCGGTGGAGTCTGAGGGATAAGTCAAGCTAGTCCCCTCTCTGAGCCGTCCTCGCTGGGTCGGAGCTAGTCTGTTTTCTCCGTGTCAGCTCCTTGCATAACGTACGGCGCTCGCGCACTCCTTCTCCCGCGACGCCTCCTGCCTCCGACTTTCTTTTATGAAGAGGTTTATACTTCGCGTCCCCTTACGAGTCCGTCTCGCTATCTTCGGCTCCCGTGCCCCCGTGTCCCCGTAGAAGGTGATTCTTTTTTTTATCTAGTTTTTTTTGGCGTCGATGGTACTTGCCCCTCGAACACTCCGCCAAGAGTGAGACCCTCGCCATTAAGGGGTGATTCTCCACCCGGATTTTGCCTCGGCTCCTGACGATCAACGGGCCCCCCCGCCCCTTTGATACTAAGAGTGATATAATGCGAGTTGTTTCCCTCCTTGCTCCTTCGAGGGGCTCGTCCCTCGTAGGAGATCATGTCTCGCCGCGAGTCCGTCTTAGCTCGAACGGCTCTAGGGTCCGATACGCGGTTAAAACTCTCGACGTGAGGCCCACCTAGAGAGGGCAGTGACCCCCAAGAGAGAAGTCGGTCCTCGAAGATGATTTTCACATGTATGGACTTGATCCCTTGGCGGCCCAGGCTGCGGATACACTCAAAACTAGAAGAGCAGATCCTCTTCGAGTCGCCTCAAATGTCCAAGTGCTTTCTCGGAAGGAGTGGAGCGAGGCCACTTCCGCCGTCACGATTGTAGTCTCAGTTCCCCGGGTTCGAGCGAAGGGCCCCCCCTCCGACCTATCGCGCCTAATGCGCTTTGGAGGGACTCAAAGAACTCATTTTCCCCTCTAGATGCGATCCTTTCCCCCCCCGTCGCCGTCGCAGCTCCCTTTGAGTTCGGTTCCTCTGGGGAGAGTATTCGTTCGGGACCAGATCTGTGGCAAGACCTTCTTGTGGTTCGAGAAGAATTACTTGCCGCGACGTCGGTAGCTCGCAATGGTCCTCTGGAGAGTAGGATTCCGGTACGCCTCGGTGATTCCTCCCATTCGCCATAGATGATGACTTCCTCTTAAGTCTTGACCTGATGATGAGCTCTTTTTGGCGTCTACTGCTAATCTCTATCTTTTCTCCTCGAATTTTTTTTTCGCTGATATACAGGAGTCTCCTCGAGACGAACCAGCTCCCCCCCTGCTCTCGTTTTTCAGATGTCCAGTAAGAAGGGGACTTAGGGCGCCTGACTACTCCTCCGCTGATTCTTCTGACTTCCCTCAGGAGGATACTACCCTCTTTTCTCAAAAATTCCCGTGGCCTTGCCGGCTGCCCCAAGTTTGCTCCCCCTCTGGACCTCGAAGATCACACTTCGTCAGAGCTCAGGAGATTAAGTATTTAATGCCGGACTCCATCACGCTATGGTTAGTTTACTGAAAGAAGCCCCTTTACCGGAGCTATCGTTCGTCGACATCTTCCGTCCGGTGGTAGCTCTTCTTCAAGGCTTTGCCCAATAGTCTTCCACTCGAGGCGATTCCGAGAAGGGTCCCGGTTCGCTTCTACTGTCGCTTGAGCTGTGATTACCTATCGGTCTTTGATGTCCATTGAAGGCTTGACTCGTGTACCTTGCAACTAACGGTCTCGGCTATGATAAATAGAAAATTGACCCATTATAGCACCAAGGTCTAAGCTAGGTAAAATAGATATGGCCTTTTTCTCTACCACCTACTGAATTTCTCTTTCGACCTTAGAGGAACCGAACGAGATCTCAAGGACTCCAATCCCTCGTCGCCCCCTTTTCCTCTAAGGTAGAATTGACGGTGGATCCCTCCCTTTATCTTCTTACTTACTTCTAAGTTGGAAAGCTCACCTGAAGGGTAGACTTAGGTTTTCTTCCTAGACACACAAGCGGGAACGCACCGCCTCCCCCTTTTTCAATTTTTTTATCGACGGCCGTCCTCCATAAGAGATACTCGCTCCGATCGTATTCGAAGATAGTCACGTAGAGACGTAGACTCCCGTAGGTCACTCTCGAGATTCTCTCTTATCTCCGGCAGTAAGTATTAGATTCCCCATCTACCTCCAGAATACAACCCGATATAAGCCACGCGAGTTTAATTTTGATGTTAAGCTCTTCTTTCACCTCACTCTTCGAAGCTCCTCGCCCCCAGATTTCCGCCTTCTTCTATACCCTCGCGAGAGTCGAGCCTTTTACTTCCAGACTCATAGTCTCGGCACTTTTCCCGATGATCGTGAGAGAGGCGGGTTTCCTTGAGGGAGGATGCTTTTAGGGAGGGAGGTGTTTGTGTGATTCTCTACGATGTTTTTTCCGCGATTTACTCGGTTGTCTGATCCGGAGCCGGGAAGATCTTTCCCGGTTTCACGGGCACGGTCCTTGTTTTCTGCCGCACGGAGTCGTCCCCCTGGCGAACCGGTGAACAGGACCTTCTTTTTTTTTCCCGTTCCCCCCCTTTTTCCCCCGTTCCTACCTGAGCTCTATTAAGCAGGCCGACCGCGGGCCTTCGAGAGTCTCGTAGAGGATTCCCTTTCAAGACCCCCTCGAGCCGCCTTTTTCCCAGGATGCCCTCTTTTTGGCGCCGCTCCTCGCGGAGATCTTGCGCTGGCTCCTTCGTCTTCTTGTTTTTCTCTTTTCTCAGAGGATCGGCGCTCGGTCGTCTGGGACGAGCCGATTAGGAGGAGTCGCGAGTCGAGCTCATTTTTCTGAGTTCTTGCCTTACGCAGGATCGGTTGGTCTTGGGCACGGTCATTCGGCTATTTGAGTCGTTCTCTTCTTCGTGGGACAGTCGGGCTACTTTTCCCAACCCCCCCATAGTAGACGTATTCTTTTTCCTCTTGTACGACCGAGGCACCGTATTCCTCCCTCCAAGTTTATGTACCTGCCCACTTTTTTCTCTCTCATTAGACGATTTGGAGGATAGAGAACTGTTTAGTCCCCCCCGGTATTTTCCTCCGTTTTATTGACTTTCGGAGAGTCGTTTCTAAAGTGTCGCTTATCTCTCCTCCGAGATTCCTCCGTATATTTTTTTTTTTTTTTTTTTTATAGTCAGATTCTTTTGTTTTTTCCGGTCCTCGCTCTGCTCGACATCAAGCTTTTTTTTTTAGCATGGCGTCCGGTTTTTCAGCGGCCCGTTCTACTTTGTCCCTCGTCGAGAGCCACCCGGCCTGTCCGCCTCGGGATTGTAGGTAGGTTTTGGTGGTGTAGGCCCCTCCCCCCATGTTCTGGCGTCGACGGCGCGATTTTTTTGGTCGCGGCTTTAGCGCGGCGTACTGATCTACGATGTAGCGGCTATGAGCTCGTCATTAGCGGCTCTTAGCTTGATGGGTTCCCCTGGCTTCGCCCCTTTCAAGATCCTAGGCTCTTTTTCAATCCATCCAGGGACCCCCCTTAGTCCTCGGGCTAACCCCCTTCCCAGCATGACGGTGGAACAGGTTCCCCCAAGTCGAATCGGTACGACTCTTTCCACCGTACTCCAGTCCCGCCCCTTTTTTTACCAATGTGGTCTTTTTAAGCATGCGAAG
>Ga0179593_1559111_pt1 | contig 15867 bp, 20 predicted proteins | sample CZODoug2_1_08_16_FD_185931 | JGI IMG/M metagenome (GOLD analysis project Ga0179593, IMG submission 185931) | Vadose zone soil fungal communities from Angelo Coast Range Reserve, California, USA - CZODoug2_1_08_16fungal (PacBio error correction) | ecosystem: Environmental > Terrestrial > Soil >... | reverse complement strand
TTTTTTCCTTTTTTAGAGCCAGTGTTAGTCGGGGTTGAAATTCATTTTCTTGGTTACTTCTATTTAAGCCGATTCTCGACTCCAAACCTTCTTATTGGATCTTTCGCCATTTGCGGATTTAAAGATTCGCCCCCTTGTCTCTTTTTTTCATTTTTCCCGCTGCCCGAAGCGACCAGTTAGAAGTGAATCATTCCTTTGAGTGATGCCCCAAGGGGCTGAGTACATTTCTCCCTTTGCCTCGATCCTCTTTTCCACTCTCGCCACCTCCGACTTCTTCGTGTCCACTTCTGTTTTTACGAACCCCCTGAGAAACGTTGTTTGCTTTTGATTTTTCCCAAATGGCGTGGAGTCCAGGAAGAGCCGCTTATTGTCCTTGGCACCTACTTTGCCGGTTTTTCTTTCATCCCTTTGCACCCCATGAGCCCTCTGCACTCCCCCTTTTTTTCCCACTCGTCCCCTCTTAAGATTATTCCCTACTTTCTGCAGAGAATTTATCCGCTCGATAGGGACTTTTTCGCGCGTCTCCAACGCTTTCATCCGCTTCGCCTTTTATGTCGTGGCACCCTCCGGCCTTCCCGGAAGAAGGATGACTTCACCCCTCCCATCCTCGCTGACTTGCCACTTTTTTTTTCCTCCTTTCCGTAGCTTTTTATTCCGCTTCTATAGTACCGGTAGTACCGCTATCTCCTCCGAATCAGAGATAGCGCCATCTTTTGATCCACTTACGATTCCGACGATACGCCAGCATCTGTTGTCCTGCATTGTTCTTTAATCGCGAGGGTACCGCGATAGGGTCCGTTTGTGCCAAGCCCGGATTGCCCTCTCCCTGAGAAGAAAGCTTTCGAGTTCTCTTTATCCCTTAGTGGCCGCTTCTCCCCCCCCCTGTCGTGCTCTTGGCCTGGAGGTTTTCTTCGCCCTTTTTTTTTCTTCCACACTCTTCGCGGCCAAAGCTCCATATAGCCCGGGCTCCCAGGCCTCCACTTCCCATGACCGCGCGCATCCAGATTATTCCCTGCTTCCCGACTTATTTCCTGACCTCCGGGAACTTTCCCTCTTTTCAGTCGTCATACGGCTTTTGTGAAGATCCAATCCTCTTTTCCCCGCAACCCCTCGAGGACTTTCACGTTCCCCAACCCGCATCAGTGCTCTAGTCGTTTTTAATTCCCTGTGCTCCCATTTTTCTCCAAGTCGGGCGTGTCTCCAACCTTCGGCGTACTTTTCACAGATGGAATCCTACCATGCACATGCCAGGCGGCGCTTGGCTTCTTTCATTGCGCTAGTAGCTCCCCAATTCAGTACTTTCCTTTTTTTTTGCATGAAGGCATCAGCGGCAAGATTGCAACCCCGTTTAGCCTCGTCAGAGACGTCGTGATCTTTTCTTTGTTTTCTTCTTCGAGGATTCTCTGGTGGGTTCTGCAGATAGGTCCGGCGTGTGTTTTGCCCGCTTTCCAGAGTTACGCCTCTTCCTTCTTTTCTGCATATTCGTAGATTCTCTCCTTTCCTCAGCCCGTTGTGATCGGTAGGAGGGTTTTTTTCTCATGTGGCGGTGCTGTTTCGCCTTTTCTTTTTGTTATTACGGACTCGCAAACACCGCCCTATCCTGCTCCCTCGCTTTTCAAAATTCTTCCCCGCCCCCCTTTTTCCGTCCTTCTCCCCTGGAATGTGATTTCGGGGGTCCAATTCATTTACAAAGAATCAATTTCCCCCCCCGTACGTCGAATTGCTCGACGTCAATCGTAATTTGCCTCCCTCTTTCCACCTTTCTTTGATGTCGAGGTTTCTGACCCTCTTCGTTTTTTTTTCGCGCCCGGGTTGTCGATTCCTTTTCTGGCACGTCCCCTGCTGTTCTTGATGATTTTCCTGTGGCGGAAGACTTTGTTGAGCGGAAATTCTTTCATTCCGCCCCCCCCCTCTCAGCACTTCCACACTTCTCCCACGGAACTCCGGCTTTGGATAGTCCAGGCAGCAATTTTTTTGGTTTCTGCGTCCGTCTGGTGGTGCCCCTTCGCTGGATGGTCTATTTTTTCATTTTTTAGCCTTTTCTTTCGTGGTTTTTCGGGTTTTGCACGCTTCTTTTCCAACTCCGCAAGCGCTGGACTAAGGTCTCTACGGGGGTCTTTTACTACTTAAGGGGCTACTCGAACGGCTGGGGTACGAGCGCTTTCGCAACCCGGCTTGCCGGTGAGTTTTTTTACCTCGGTCCGGTTTACGCAGGCACAATTTTCCCTGGTTTCTGTTTTCCCTCTCGTCCGATGTTGGATGTTGAGTTCTCTCATACGCAATTCTCTTCGGAGTGTGTCTTGGCCCTTCTTTCTTCCTGTTACTCCGCTGCGTGACGGATGATTTTTGGTGGTCAAAGGAATGCGTTGTCGTTTAGGTCGCCGAAACTCTGGGGTTTCTTACTTCTTTTTTCCGGTTGGGCCGAATCATGGACGAGGCTGTGAATCCGTTACGCCACCAGTTGCCCTTCCTTCTTTTTAACTGCGCGATTTGATAGTCCCGAACGCAGGCTTTTGATTGCGATGCTGTCCTTTTCCCGATAATCTTTAATATCTGAACTTTTTTTTTCTCCCCCCCGCGATGGAGGGATCGACCTCGAAGAAAACTTTGACTCGTTTTCTTTTTATGATTCCGGCAGTAATTGTCCCCACCCGCGTTCCCCGCCGACTTCGGTTTTACCGCTGTCATACGACAGGAACTATTCGTTGTCAAAGCTTCACCGGCCGGCTTCTTCCCCGGTTTCCTCTTTTTATTTCTCGTTTGCGATCTTCGCGACCCTTCCTACGGTTGCACTCCGTCTCTTCTCCTTTTACCTTCCTCTTGCCCGCTGCGCGACCATTCTTCCGCCCGTCCATCGCGTTCCGGCACTTTTTCCTCTTTTTTTCTTTTACTTCGAGGGTGCAGCGAGCCCGCCAATGTAGATATCTTGCAGATTTCGCAATTTCCTGAGAACTCAACTTTTTTTTTTTTTTTGGCAGCGATTAGACTCAGACTTCCCAGCCTCCAAGGGTCTCCCATCCGATATCTCTCCTTTCCGTCCTGTTGTTTTCTCTTCTGTATTTTTCGGCCTTGGAGTCGGTGCTAGCTTTGTGAACGGTTCAGACAGAGATCTTTTCCACCCTCCTCACCCTTCCCCGGCTTTGATCTCGTCACCCATTGAGGACTCTTTAATTTCATTTTTCCTGCCGAGCTGCATTCCTCCCTTGTGCCCTAGAAGTCGACCCCCCTTTTCGCCCGTGAATGCCTGTCGAGCTTCTTTTTGTTAGCATCTCGCGCTTTTTACTTCCCTCTCGCGGACACGCTCCGATTTTTTAACCGTCTTAGTGTCGTTCCTCCTTTTACTGCCCTCGAACTCCAGAACAGATTCCTTTTCTGCTGCATTTTGGACCCTTTTCTCCTCCCCCCTGCAGGTTCGTGTCCAGGCAGATACCGCTTTTGCTCGAACACCTTCGCCCATGAAGTCGCACCCCCCTCTTGCTCAGATTCCATTCGGCCTAGCCCTCCCTCGCCGGAGTGTGCTCAAAAACTTCTTACCCTTTTTCCCACTCCAGATTCGCGCGCAGGTCTCCTGATATTTCTTCTCTTTCCTTTCTGTGAATCTCCGACGCTTCTGCAATTGTTGATGTACGGATTAGCATCTTGCACGCGTTCAGCTCTTGTCATCGAGTTTCCCTTTTCTATCACCCCATCGTGATCGATCGCTCACTGAACTGTCCCCCCTTAATTTCCCGTCCGTCGCGGAGCTAGCAAATCTTGTAGTCGGCTACAAGCTACTCCTCGCTTCTTTTGTTATAGATCTGCAGCGCATCCACATCGTTCCTACTTTGATGCCCCCCCCCTTATCGCGGTCTTGGCGTTTCTATTTGTCAGAGACCTTCGTACGCGTTAGGTACCGCGCCAGGAGTCCCCTTTTGTGCCAAGTGGATGATCTTGAGTCAAGCGCTTTCCCCTCGCTGCCTTCGAGTATCCCCTTCTTGTAGTCGAACGGATTTCCCCGTTCTTTATGATTTGCGCGCGTTGGCGTCGTTCTTTGCTAACACTCGTCTTACACTCGTCTGAAACAACTTTTTCTCCCCTCCCGGCCTGCCCCCCTCCCCCCTTGCTCCACTCTATTCCTCTGCGTTTCATTCCTCTTCTTACGACTCCGTTGCGACGCCATTTATTCCTTTTCCCTTCGTTAAATCCAACAGCAGGTCTGCTTTTTCCACTCTGAGGAATTTTCACGCCATACGCAGTGTTAGGGAGTCCGTTCTTTGCATCCTCCGTTTAGGTACAGTGTCGGGCGCTCCAAGGCCGCAGTTCCAGATGGACGTACTGCCATGCTTCTGCGCATTTGGATGATACCGGCCCCCTCCCCTCTTTCCCGAGCCTTCTGCGGTTCAAAGCGTCCTGACCTTGATCTGGATGACTGCTCAGGGCCTTTTTCTTTCCCCCTAGAGAATAGTCAGAGACAGTATGATCGTTGAAGTCTTTTAAGACGATTTTGCTTCCCGTTTTTTGTAGAAGATAGGGTCGGCGTGGTTGCGCTCCCCCTCCCTCAGAGCTTCCTTTCAAGCAGCCGCATTTGCGCTCCTCCCCTCTCTTTTCTCCTCCGACGTTGTTGTTGTTTGTCTTCTTTATCTGACCCCCTTTTGCGGTCTGTGAGCGTCCGGACTCTGGATAGCTTTTTCCAACCACGCCTGCTAACCCCTCTTCCATCCCCCCCGCGGTTCAAAATCGTTTGTCTTTCCCAACGACCCTTCATTCTCCCTGACTTCTTTCCCTCCTTTTTCCTCGTTTGGCTTTTTTGATATTCAGGAATTGCCATTTCCCCCCCTCCTTGGACAGCTACGTCGTTATCGTACTTTTTCCTCTCGTCAAATCTTCTCGCAGCTGGCGATGTGTATTTTGTCCGGACTTCACTTCAAGCCGACGGATTGTTTTTTTCTCTTCCCGTCCCTTGTCGCCTTAATATTATTGGTCATACCTTTCCGCTATCCTTGTTTTTCTTTTTTTTTTTTTTTCCGGGAAGACTTACTCCACTTGGGTTCTGGCGCGGATTTGGATTTCAAACTCCATACTCTACCAAATCCAACTGCTGCGTCCTCCCCCTTTCCCTCCGGTCTCGATCGTGCTGGTAAGTTTGTTCTGCGGCAGGGTGGTGGTTCCGGCGTTGATACCGGAAGATTCGTCTATCTTTTCCCCCTATTCGAGTGTGGTTACGCGCACCGGCTATGCCACCCTTCCCCCGTCTGCCCCAACAGTCTTGGTTTCGGCTCGACTAAGGGCTACTACCTGCCGGGTAAGAGCGATTTCTTATCTCCCCCGCAAATTGTGACCTGGTGCTTTATCCTCTTTTCTCGCCAGGTCGTCTCCTCTCACAGCGCACTCGTTGAATGGGTCTATCGTCGGCGTCCTCTCGTCCTGAGTCTGCCGCGGCATTCTACGCAATCGGCGTAGTCTTTCGCTCTCGCCCTTATATCGCCCTTACCGCCTTTCTTCTTCCTCATTTTCCTGAACTCGTGGCCTCGCAGGTCAACGCTATGGGGTTGCTGATACGTGCATTTTTTTTTTCTCTGACGAAGAGTTCTAGGTTTTTTTTCCCTTCCCTCCTCACAAACCAGATTGCAGATCGTTTGAGCGCCTCTTTTCCTCCCTGAAGACCTGAATTTCTGAGTATGAGATGCTCGCGAGCTCTCTGCGAATATCGTGAATATTTCGTGACCAAAGTTGAGAAAACTTATCCGGTCTTGTCTTTCTCCTCCCCGTGCCGACGAAACACTTGGAAATCTTTGCCCTCTGTTCTCTCCCCGGGCATTTTCCTTTGACCTTTCTTCCTAAAAACTGGGTTTTGATTGCAGACATAAGGGTCCTTCTTCCTTCTTTCCCCCAATTACAATTCGCCACTTTCCTAGGTATGTATGGAGTTATTTAGTGAGATTTTCCTGAGAAGAAAACTCGGTTGCTTTTTGGCCGCCTCAAGAAATTCTCCGAGTTTTCCCCCCCTCTGCCGTCTCGGTCTAACTGGTATCTTTCAGGTCGTCATTAGGGAGCCGCGTATTTTTTTTTTTCTTCTTGCCAAGAGGTAATGGCTTCACCGCCAGCCGGGGAAGTTATTGTCTTTTTCTTTCCTCCGTCAAGCTCCCCCTGCACGACCCATGTCCTCGCCCCCGAGTATCCTCTCTCTTTTTCGTTCGAGTTCGGAGCTCTTTAAGTGCCTACCCCTTCTTTTTTGCCTTCTTTGCCTTGCCGCGCTTGTCCCCGACCCACTCTTGGAACGTTTCGTCAATTTCCCTGACCACCGTATAGTTCGATACACTTTCTCCCCTCTTCTTATGATCCCGGCCCTCGACTTCCTCCCTCCTTCCGTTGCATGCAGAAGGGGGTTCCCCCTCGTTGTCTTGCCGAATTTAGCTCCCAGTTCCCCGCCCTTCCGGACCCCCCGATCCTCTCAACACTCCCCGCTGATTTGGTCGCGCCCGCGTCGCAGGCTCGCGACCCAAGAACACCTTTTTTGACTTTTTCCTTTTGCGGCTTTTGGACAATTCCGAAAAATAGTGTTAGTCCAGGCAGTGCCCCCCCTTTTTTTAAGGGCAATCATTCGGCGGACTTCGAGCGTTTTTCATGCTAAGATTCCCCCCCTTTTTCTTTCCCTTCCATTCTCAAGCGCTCTCCATCCGCTCGTTTTAAACTTTTCGACCATACATTCTCCTGCTTTCGCATTCAGGCAGCTCGTCTTTTCGTCCGACGAGTATACAAATCGGAGCATTTCATAATCCTCCTTCCTTTTTGGGCTCTCTTTTTACTGTTACCGCGCTCGGCAGTTTCCTCGCCCTTTCTACGTAGCACCCCATCGTTATCGAATCGAGGCCATCTTTCCAATTCATTCCCGTAAAGCAGCGGCGTTCACGTCCCTTTTCCTCCTGACGGTAGTGGAAGGACTACATCCTCCGCTCCCGTTTATTAGAGTGCTGTTGCCCCGGGCTTTTTTCGTTTCCGGACCAATGTTAATCGTATTTTAGTTTCCTAGTTGTAGCGAGCTCTGCGTATCAGCTTGGTATTTTTTTTTTTCCCTCGGTGCCGAGTCCAGCGCTCGATTTAGCCAGTCGTCTTATTACCTTCTTTTTTCCTCCGATCTGACGTGACGACCTGCCCTCTACCCCAAAATCCCCCTACCTATTCGCCCTTCCGGCGACACACACCTACCCCTTACGCTCTCTTCTCCCCTTCCCCCTTCCCCCGCCCCAATTCCCCCCTCTTCTCAGTTATTATTCCCAAACCTCTTCGCCCCCTCCCCCGCCACACACCCATCACCCCCCCCCCTATCCCTTTACCCAGATAGAGCTTCTCTTTGAATCTTTATGTCGTTCCGACCTCACGCCCCTCTCCCCGTTTGCCCTGGCCGTGCCCCCCTCTCCACCACCCTCGGAGGTAAAATCTGCCGGATCCGCGAACGTTGACACCATGTCAGCGCGCATCCTACTCGAACTTCTTCGATTGACGATCTTCCCCCTAGGAGACCCCCCGTTCGGCCGCAGTTCTTTTTTGTGCAATATGGATTGTTTAACATCAACTCAGCTCTTCCCCCTCCACCGTATTCCACGCCCCGGCCCCTAGCATCCTTTCCTCCCGGGTGAAAGGTTTGCCCCTAATTCGACCAAGTTTTCCGGCGCTAAAGCACAGGCGGCCAGTGAGATTGGGAAGTAATTACCATCTACTTGCCCAGTCTTTCGCCTCTTTTTGCTTGTATTTCGTTCCCCATGAGCGCTCTTGCGGTTCCTCCCCCTTCCTGCCAGGTGTCATGAAGTGATCCTTTCCCGATGTTCCGTAGTAATTTCAGTGAGCCGGCTTATTTTTTATCTTTCTCTCGATTGCCTTGATTCTTGGTGTAGCCTTTCTTTCTCTTTGTGTTTTCGTCGCCAACTTATACTTCTCAAGCCTCCCGTCAAAACGTTCTTGCACGAGCCCCTCCTCTCCACGTTTGGTTGAGCTTATCTACGGTAGGAGTTATGTCCTCACATTTTCTCCCGTGCCTTTTTTAGTTACTTGTATAGCTTGTCGGAAGTTATTCCCCCTGCTTCGCCCCCCCTATTTTGCCGCTCAATCCGCGTTTTTCCATAGCGCCCTCTCCCCTAAGAAGGACTTTACGGAATGTGTTTCCAATCGGGGCGATGATGCACTTCCTCCCCGAATTCCTTCCGTACTCAGCTTGGCCCAGCCTCTGCTCGACGACAATTAATTTTGCGAAATCGCATCCCGCGCGCCTGGCGACTGCTGGAAGCCTTTTTTTCTGTCTGACGCCGCGGCGGTTTTGAGATCTAATTTCGTCGGAATATTTCTTTTTTCCCATTTCAACGCCGTTACCTGTGCTTTCTTGCTTGTTGCGACTCCTCTGGGGTTTTTGAAGGCCTGATTGTTCTTTCCTATATTACGCACTTCCTACTGCCTGCTCTTCTCTCCTTCAGTCGATTCCAGCGCTCCCCCATCGGGACTCCTCTTTGGTTGGTGTCGTTGGGACTTTTTTTCTTCCCGTTGGGCGAGTCGTTTTTCATTGCTGCCTCTGCGCATCGCAAGCGTGCGCACTCCTTTCCTGTCTTTTCCCTCTACGAACCAACTCAGGCCTGATCTGGTACTTTTATCTTTTATTCTCGTCCCCGTGCTTGGCACCTTTTTACCTGGTGCCTTAGCGGCCTCCTCCGGTCTCCGGTTTTACTCGCTTCGCACCCCCTCTCTTCCCAAGGTTGGTTATCGTGGTCTTCGATGGTTGGCTTTGACCCGCTGTTTCTATCTCTATAATCTTCGCTTTTTCTTTTTTTATCTGTAATACCGTTTTGCCTCTCTCGCCTTAGCTGACGGTTACAATTGTGCCCTCTGCATTCTTTTCCTAAGATGGGGTTTCTACTGAGTGAACCACGTCCGCTGCGCTCTCTGACCGAGGCGCTTCTTGCCTTCCCTTTCCTCTTCCCGATTGTATTTTCCTCCATTGAGCTTTATTCGAGCGACCGAACGAGCGGGCTTACGTTCGTGAGCTCAGGTATGTGCGAACCCCTTTGGAATCGTCAAAAGAACAAGAACCATTTTTTATCCTTCGGCGTATGTAGAGCTTTTTGGTTCCTCCCCCATGAAATTGTTTGCCTGCCTCCGTTTTTTCTTCGGTGACTACGTTGACTTTTTTGGGACCAAGGGTCTTCTTCTGCCTGGGCTACTGCCGCTCCCCCCTTTCGTGCCCTTTTTACAAAAACAAGCAGTCCTGGGCGTGTGTTCCTCTTTCGCTTTTCGACCCTAGACTGCTTTCTCTTTGATCTGAGCCCCCTTCTCGAGCGACGCTGTCTTACTTCTTCCCTCCCCTGCAATCCTCTTCTAAGGAATTCCACCTTTATTCAGCTTAGAGTGCATTTTTGATTCCTCATTCTTTTTGATTCTCGCATGTCTTACCGATATGCAGTCTAATTAGTTCCCAACCTTTTCATTTTTTTTTCTTCAAGGTTGCCGTCATTATTCATCTCTGTTTTACTCCCCCTTGCTAGCAGTTCCGAGTCTCTTATCTCTCTTTTCTCTACTCGTCTTAGTATTTTGGACGTTTTCTAGCCACTGCCCTCGGGCATTCCTTTAGTGCCGTTTTCCCTCTCCGCCTTTCCCCGTACCCAAATCTCCCTGGCCCTTCCTGCCATTCTTTGACCTCTTTACTTTTTCTCTCGCGACATCTTGACCCTGCCCTCAAGTCGCTCGCGTTTTTCCTTCTAGTTCTTCTTCCCGGCGTGATGAAGTCTATTGTTACCGTCGTTTTTTTGACCTTCCGTGCGTCACGATCCGCAACGTTCTATTGGTCCTTCTCGTCATATTGCGATGACCCCCTCAAACATGGATCCTTGACTTTGTCTGCTTTTTTGCCACAACAGAACCTATTTCGGTAGTCAGGCATAAGCCCACCCGCTTTTCTTGACCCCCTCGTGTCCTACTTCTGGTGTCCCGGCGACATTGCCCTCCTCTTTCAAAGTTTTCTGTTAACTTATCATCGTTACACCCACTGAGGATGTGTTTAAACACTTTCCTCACAATATTCACCTTTTCTCTCGAATTGCATCCCTCCCTCAGATCGTTGCGCAGCATATCCCCATCGCGCATTCAGACCGATTCCTTTTTTTTTCTTCTGAAGGACACATCTCTTCTGGTTCAGCTCTATTTTGACCGACACCTCTATGTACTCGAGGACACAAGTCCCCAGTTACATCATTCCTAAGCGAGGATTAATCAAGGTCTATATTACCAACGTTTTTACCTAGCCAGATACCTGCCGAATTGCGTCTAGCCATCCCCGCCGCTCCACGCAGAGTTCTCCCATACGTCCACCTTTCATATCTGTGGTCTTTATCCCCTTCCCGTAGTCAGAGTAATTCGTTCCCTCCTAGTTTCCCTCTATTCAGAACAGGGTCATCTTTTCCCCCCAATCCTTGATTGCTCTCCTGTGATCTTAGTACCCGAGCAGTTAGAAGTGATTTCACCCTCTAGTGTAGTCGAGTCCTATTCTTCCCCATATTCTACCCTGAGGTTGCTCTTGCCGCTGACTCTCCGTTTTTTTTTGCTTACCAACCCCACTCGGAGCCAAATCGCCGTTATCCCTTGCCTCCCAAACCTTTACCGTCTTCATCCCCTCCTCTCCTCGATCCTAGAAGCTAGTCGTGTTGGAAAGTTACTAATCTAGATTGTCCGTGTCCCCCCCTTTAGGTACGTTGCCAGCACGCGTGACTTATACGGCCTATGAATCCCGTTTTGCGGAAGTGTACGTCTTTCCCCCCCCAGAAGAATATTCCGATCGATCTTCTGTTCTTTTTTCAACTCACCAGCATTGCGTCCTAGATGGAATTGCCCCCTAGCCATTCCCTATGGCGGCCTTTTATCTTTCTTTACCTACGATTGACGCTAGTTAGCGGTTTCACTGCTGCCGTTAATTCCCTTTTTTTGTCATGACCAGCAGCAGCGGCCACCAGGCGATTTTCAGTAGGATATTCAGCTGTTTCTCATTTAGTCGGCCCCCCGTCCTGATTTTTCCCCTTTATCTATGTTGGAGCACGGGCTAGGCGTGTGCGTTCCGTCCAATTTTCTTCCCGCCCACAGCAGCGACACCCTTTGTGCTTTTTTTTAACTTTGATCTCTATCCCTTTTTTCTGTTGAAGATCTACTGTAGGACCTTTTTTTTGCATTTGATTTGCGGTCTGGAGGCGTAGCGGACTCTGGAGCGGTGGTCGGGTTTTATTAAACCCTCAGGAGCATTGTACACCAGCGCCATTCTGTACAAATCGTGAACACTATGACCTCTATATTCTCTTCCGTTGGATCGGGGTTCCCCTTTTGACGCTGATGCTCTTCCACTGACCATTTCAGACGTCATCCATTGGAACCGCTCTTTTGCTCCCCCCCCCCTCGTACTTTTGATAGCAGCAAGATTCTTTGTCTAGTGTGTGTATTGAATTCCCAAGCCTTGCTGTGAGTGAGCGAATCACGACTTGTCGCCGGCTTGGACTTTTCCCCTCCCTGCCGAGCCCTGATTGCGTATTTTTTAGTGCCTCTTTTCTTTGTTGGGGCTGACCTGATTGTATTTCCCCCCCTATCTGGTACCAAATCCCTAACCTTAACTTCACCCGGATTAGAGTTCTATAGTAAGTTTCTCCATTAGCGTCTTTGATGCGCGCGGTCCTGGTTGGTGCCGTCTTGGGGCTCTTATTTTCCCCTGAGTTTTTCGATTCCTTTTTTGTTTCACACGCGCACTTGATCCGCCCGCACTTTCTTCTTCTTAATTCTTGTTTTCTTTTTGGATTTTCCCATTTAAAGGGGATACTCGTCACGGCTGCTCTTTCTTTTTTATTTATCTCTCCCCCCTTGCTTGGAGGTTGACCTTTTTTGCGACTCCTGTTTCGATTACAGTTTCTTCCTTATGATGGCTACACTCTCAACTCGATACTTGGTGTATTCTTTTTTGTTTTTTCTGTTGTTTCGCGCTATTATACTCAATTCCTGTGGGGGAGCTGACCTCCTTCCGAACCCCCTCCCCCCACACCCCGTGCGCCGTTATCGCCCGTGTCCCTTTGCTTTCCCTCCTTTCCATTGTTTCAAAGGACTTCTGCCTGTTCTTACACGTCTGGGGTGATGTCTTTTCCCTTTGCACTTTTAACGAGGCGCTGCTTTTGTTTAGTACGTTACTCCATCTCACTTTGAGATTTTGAACTTTTTTTTTTTATATGCGCTCTCCGCTGCTGCCCGTATGGTCGCGAATGTTTTTCGGGACTATAGAATAGCTTTGGGTTTTGGGGTTTCGATAGCGTTTTTTTTTTCAGTGTTTTATTGTGTTATTTGTTGGTTTTTGTTTTGGTTTGTGTTTTTGGTGTTTAGGTTGGTTTTTTGATTTTTTTTTTTTTTTTTTTTTTTTTTTTTTTTTTTTCCTGAACCCAAGCCCCTTGAGGTTTTCTTTTTTTGCTCAGTGTTTTAGAGAAAACTGTCTTATGTGCAGGGCTGTGACTCTCGGCCGAATCTCTTTTTTGTCAGCACCGCGGGTGCGGCTTCTGAGATACTCCGCAAATGCCAAATCCTCATCGAATGCATTTTCCTCCGTTGTTCTTTTCTTTTTTTTGCCCTCGCAGCTGCGACGTTTTTACTATCCTGTTGTCGAGTTGATCGTCGGTCATCGCATGACCTTTTTCCTCTCCATCTCTTTCCCTGTGGATTTGCTCTCAGGCATCGGTCTCCGTTTCGACCTGAGGGCAGCTGTCATGTGCATTGTATCTCCTCTTCTCTTCCTCAATTGTGACAGTCCCCCTTCCTCTTTTGAAGGATTTGTCCTTGATGATTCACTCCCGCTTTCATACTTCACTGTATACTTCCCTTTCCTCTTTTCCTCGTACGTTGTTGTTGTGTTCTCTTTTTGTGACTCGCGAGCCATTGTAGTTTTGCCCCTGGGTTTCGTGATTTCGACCTCACGGTTTTTTTCCTTTTGACTCAAAATCCTTCCCCGGCTTTGTATTTCACTTCCCATTTGTTGACCTCTGCAAGATTTCCCTCTGAGAACTTCATTTATTTTTTCCTTCTTTTTCAACTGTCCACAGTTGAGACCGTGTCTATTTAGAGAGCGATGACCTTAGTTTTTCTTTTGACTTGCGCAACGTCTATCGAGCCCGCTCACGACACCCTTTTGCTTTTTTCCAATGCGCGAGACCCCACCCTCTACCCCCGGGCTTCTTGTATTTTTTCCCTTTCCGCCCCCAATAGTGCCGTCGATAGTCGCAGGTATTTTCCTCGCCTTTTTTGACAAACTCTGGCCTCCTCGTGAAGTCGAAACCCGTCCGCAGATCAAGTTTTTCCTTTATGAGCAATCTTTTTTACTCGCGAGTGTGTCCCCACTTTTCCTACTATCTCTTCTTTGCTGCATCCTCGATCCTTCCTTTTTACGTCGTCGCGCATATAAACGCGCATTTCAGCCTGATTTTATTTCGTCTTATTTTCAGTAGCTTCGTTAAGTCTTCGGCGTAATTCCCTTTCGTTCCCACCCCCTGTTCTCTCCTGTCTATCCCTGCCTAAAGTTTCTTCAGTCACGACAGATTCCTCCCCGTTATTTGCACCGTAGTACTCCCGCTCTTTTTTTTGACGGATTCTGATCTTCTCTCCATCTTCTTCCTAGGTTTTTTTTTCCCTCCTGGCCTACGATACTTTGACCCCCCTTTTTTTTCCCCTCGTCTTTTCGCTGAGGAGTCATTTCACTGTACGCGTTTTTACCGCGTCTCGTCTTGGCCCGTTTTTCCCCAAGCCGGATTTTTGGGACGAGCCTCGTTCGAGTATCACGTGTAGTTCTCTGCCACCACGACCTGCGTGCCTCTTTTTGCCTTGCCCTGTACCCCCACCCCTCGGCCCCAACGGACAAAAATAGCCGGGTCTTTTTTTTTTTTTGCCCCCCCCTGACCGCGAGCCCTCCTGAATCTATGCCCGCGTCGACCGCAAGCCCTGTATCTTTCTCAGTCTTTTTAGGAAGTGCGTCACTATATTATGTGAACCCCCTCGGATCCAAAGCCCTTTCACTCCGCAGAATCGCTAGGCTGCCCTTTACGCCGTGAATACCGGATCGAAATTGCCCTTTTTCACCATTGCGGCCTTCCTTTACTGAACTGACCCCTGACACCAGCTTTTGCTGCATTTGGCAAAATTACGATTTTCTTCTTCTTCTTTCCCGCTGAGTACATGGCAATTCGGCATTCAAATCCAGCCCTTGCCCACCTTAAGTAGTTCCTCTCCAGATCTGATAGTTGAGTGCCCGAATTTCCCGCGGATTTTATTAGTGTTTTCTTTTCCTTCGCCCACTCCCCTATCCATTTTCCGCTCAGCATTGAAAAAAGTCGTGATTTAGCCCCCTAAGTGACTTCTTCTCTTTTCTCTTTGTGATCCTCCCCGGAGGTTCTCCTCAACTACCTTTTCTGTTTGAGCGTAGTTTTCCCTTCTTTGTGGTCGGGCGTTTACGCCACACGGACATCTTTAGTCGTCGGTTCACCTCGTCTTCGCACTTCAATCTTCCAATTTTTTATATCGGATTTCTTTTTCCTGGTACCCCAGAATTGCCCCTTTCTGTACGCAGCCTTGTCCCCGTCTGATTTTCCCTCCTTGACGAAATCTCCGAGTATGTGCTAGTTCCAGGACTTCCATCTGGCCCTTTTTGTTTTTTCGGGCCTTCTCCTTTCTTGTCATTGGCACGTACCGCTTTCTCCCACTTCTTCGTATTGCCGGGCGTGAATATCTCCGGTGTTGCTTTTGTTTTTTTCCTTGCATTTCACCCATATCTTTGTCCCTGGTGCTAAGGATCTTTTTTTTCGATAGTCTCCGAAGTTCGAGTCGGGTCGCTTTGTTGCGTGCCCCGTTTCCGCTGGTTTCCTCAGATCGCATTTTTTCTTCCCTAGTGTGTAGTCCACCGGCACGTCTTCCCCCTCCCCTTTTCAATCAGGTCGCCTAATGGGGGTCCTCTTTTCATCCTAAGGGGTACTGAACTTTTTTTTTTCGCGGCAGTTCTCTTATTCAATCTTTCCCAACGGGTGTACCTGGGTGTGATTTGTCCACTCGACGCGATACGTCTCCGTGTGCTCCCATTCTCCCCATCTACCGGTTGGTAGCCGTCGGCTTCTTTTGAGGTTGGATGCCTTTTTCTCTCTTTCGGCGCTTGGAGCTTGTAGAGACTACCTTTGCCGATTCCCTCCTGTGGTGCCGGAATGAATTCCCCTTTAATGTGGCCTTTTTTGATAACGGGGGTGCTGATACTTCCTAATTCTCCCCTTTGCTTTAGGGGGACCTTTCGCTGCTGGTTGAATCCCGCCCGCCCCTCCTTGCAGCTCGTCTGAATTGCGCCTGATTTCTTTGCTCTACGCCCTTTCGGAGCGATCTTGCGCCTCGAATTGTCCTTTCCTGGTCGGCAAAAGTTGTTGAGCCCCTCCCTTTCTTGGGAGCGTTGCTAAGGTTGCACGTCCCATGTGACGATGAATTTTTTGTTCTTTCAGAATTACCCGAGTTCGGTCATTCAGAGGTTTTTTATGGCCTGTACCGACGTCCCCCCCTTATTTCGGTCCGTCCCCAACCCTGCAAGCCCTTTCCCTTTGCGGTTTGGAGGGAAGCCTTTGTTGACGTTCCCACGCGGCTTGCGTTCGTTTCACGATGAATTCGTGCCCTTCCAAATTCTCCCCCTCCCCGATGCGCCGTCTTCAGGCATCCCTCTTTTTACGAGGGCCCATTCGGCCTGGCGCGCCTCAATGTACGGCACCTCCTTCAGAGTTCACGCACTTTCTAGTACCCCTTGTCAGGAGTCGTCGAGGCCACTTCCCGTCTTTTTTGCATTAACCGGACACCTCACCGTCCGATACGCAT
>Ga0179593_1380083_pt1 | contig 15867 bp, 14 predicted proteins | sample CZODoug2_1_08_16_FD_185931 | JGI IMG/M metagenome (GOLD analysis project Ga0179593, IMG submission 185931) | Vadose zone soil fungal communities from Angelo Coast Range Reserve, California, USA - CZODoug2_1_08_16fungal (PacBio error correction) | ecosystem: Environmental > Terrestrial > Soil >... | reverse complement strand
GTAACCAACTTTTTTTGTCCCTTTCCCCACCCAGGGTCTTTTCTAATTATGTTCGGCTGCTATAAGAGAAATACCTCCCTACGTTTCGCAACGCAGCAAGCGGAATTCGAGATTAGCGACTAACAGAGAGGTCAACCCTTCTCTTCATATCCTCTTTTCCTCATTCCCTTGACCTCATGATCCTCTTCCTTTCCGCCGCGCGATAATCCGGCCCCCCTCCGCGAAAGGAATGTTCCTTGGTCCTGCGTATTCAGCAGAGAATAAGGAGTCGTTTTTGTGAAACACAACTCTTCTTTCGGCACGACCCTCTCCCTTCTTTGGCTTTTTTCCAACCTTGCTGAATTAGTTCAAGTCCCTATTGTCCTTTCATGACGCCCGGGATGGCGGAGAGCGTGTGCTCAAATTACGCATCCTGGTCGTGGTCATAGTACTTATCTTGATATCTTCGTTTAGTGTGTTGCAGATTTGCTAGATCTCTCGGTCTGCCCCATTCGACATTCGAGAGTTTCTTCTCCCCCTTTTAGTACTGATTCCTGGCCCGCGCATTGAATAACCTATGCCCTCCAGGCATTATTGAGAGAGAATTGTCGTTTAAGAACCTGCGACAAAGTCTCCTCCCGGTCCTCGCCCCGCGGCCCTTCTGCCCGAAATGGTCAGTATTGGGTTCCTATTTCCCCTCTGATTTGCCCCCCAACCTGGTCACCTTGAATTTTTACGGTGTCTGGATGCTCTTTTTCCACAGTATTGAAACGGCGTTGGGTCCGTATCCCTCTCCCCCCGACCCCGGTCTCTGTCGTACCACGTCGATGACGAACTCATAAGAAAAGGAAAATTGTATCGGAACATAGAAATCCGAGCCCCCCCCCAGGTTGGGAGGGGTAATGACTGTTCGCTGCCCCGATTCGAGTTGGCCTGGAGCGCTCTTGTCTTTACTGTCCTTCCTCTTTTTTGCCCCCTTTCCCAGCTGATGACGCCTTGCAGGGAGTTTTAAAAATGAGCCTAGTCTTTGGGACCGAAAAGACCGCCTAATCATTGGAAGTTCCAAGCTTATCCCTCTCCGTTCTCATTGAAAACCCCTCGGTCTTTCGGCTTCAGAAATCTTACCCTATGTTCGCGTTCCCAAGACCCTTTTGCTTTGGTTCACGACGCTTCGAAAAAGAGAGGGAGGCCGAAGGGGACGTTTAAGAAGGACGTTCAGCTGATAGAAGTATTCATACCCCCGGTTCCCTCGTTTACGAACGCCGTCATTCGAACTGTTGTCCTTTCCTCGTATCCTCCCCTTGTGCGAATAGTTAAGACGACTTGCGGATCGCGTCGGAGAGTTAACTTTATTTATAAAAGTTCCCTTTATTCGATCTGACGCCTCTGTTTTCCCTCCCGTGCGCTCCGGTTTCAACTCTGATTGAAAGCCACTCTTTCCTGCGCAGAGCAGCAGCTTCTGGAAACAGGACCCAAGCCATTTCAGGATTCTCTGTCCTTCCGTAACCAGTTCAACTTCTTGCCTCATCAGGCAAACTATTTTCTTGATAATAATAAAGACTCGAAGAGAAATGGTCTCGAAGTGGAGGTTAATACCTTGTGTTTCTTCGGAACGTATTGTTTTTCCCCCCCCCCCCCCCCCCCCACCACCACCCCCCCCCCCCCCCCCCCCCCCACCCCCCCCCCCCCCCCCCCCCCCCCCCCCCAACCAACCCGCCCTGTTTTGTCCCCCCCCCCCCTTCTCCGACATTCTTCCACCCTTGAAACGTAATCTGAAATTTGCCCAACTTGTATTGATACACGGAGTAATGTACATGATCCACAAATGTGTGACCAACCTTGCTAGCTGCTAGAAGCGTTCCCTTTCCCCAGCAAATATCCTGCAACAAGGCTTTGTTCACGGGAGGGGGCGAGGTCGAGCCAGGACGTCCTCCCCCTTTTGACAAGCTTTGAATTGATTTCCAGCTTGTTCCTCCCCTTTCCTCTTTAGGCAGCTTTTTCATTTTTCCTTCTATGATCGGGCGGACAGGTCAGATAAGACTGCTTTAGAGATTGCCCCTAGAGCTCCCGCGCCGGACCGTTCCCCTGAGATTTCGTAGATCAGTCCCCTCTTCGGGATTGCATCCGTTATAATCGCCTTCTCCCGGCAATCGTTTCCTTTTCTCATAGAAGGTGTCCGTCGGTATTTGCCCTAGCGGCTCATCTCGAAAGTCAAATCTTGTTGCTAAGGATTAACAACCTTTGGGGCGGTCTCGACCGTCCCAAGCTCGGCGCTCTTCCCAATCTCTTTCGCTGGTCGCGGATCGACGGGTCTCCCCGAACCAGGCGAGCGAGACACCTTGCATTTAGCCCCTTTGTCTTTTCCGTTCGTTAGCGACAGCCCATCCCCTTCCTTTGTCTTCTCGGTTGCAAGTAGGCGCCGGCACGGTCAGGCAGTCTGACCAGAGCATTTACAAATAACTTTCCTTGGCGGCTGCCGCCACAGTCTCTTTTCCTTTATTAGCGAGCGGGAGGCGCAATTCCGGCCGCCTCATCCCACGGACGGAGCCACGCGGACGGCGGTCTTGGGGGGCCCCGTCTCCTTTCATGTAATTCGGCTTGTCTATCGTTCCCCTCAAGCCAGAGCGCCTTCCCTTGAGAAGTTCGGCCGGGCCCCACAAAAAAACAAACCACCAACCCCCACCCCCAAACAACCCCCCCACCCAACACCCACAAAAAAGCCCCAAATCACCCCCACCCCAAAAAAACCCCCCACCAACAAACCCCCCAAAAACAACCAACAACCCCCCCCAACAAACAAAACACCAAAAACCAAAAAAAAAAACCCCACAACAAACAACAATCCTTATCGCTGGGGGCCCGATGTCCCCTTCCCCCCCCCCCCGGATTTTTTCCCTTCAACACACGGCGAGAGGGCGATTAGTACCCCCTTCGAAGGACGAGCATGAGACAATGCCCGGCCCGGGTCAGCAGTCCCGCCTGACTAGTTAAAGACGTATCCGCACTTCCGGTCACGTTTAACTGACACGGAAGGTTAGGTTAACGTAGGGATACAGATTTCGGCCGTCTCTTGGCCGGGCCGACAACGTGCTGGCGGCTTCCTTGTTGAGAGGCCAGCAATAAACACTCCAATGCTGCCTTCGTAATATTCCACATCGTACAAGGCGCCTCGGCAGACCACAGGGTGGCGGGTCGTTCGTTAAAGTCCCCAAAACGGTCTAGACGGTATAGCAACCGGTCCGAGTGGAATATCTCTGACAAGGCCCCTTGGTTTTAAGCAGAAGCTGGTCTCCTTCCTCCGCGTTATACTTGTGAAGGGCCGTTTTCTTGTGGATTGTTTTTTTAACGGCTTGGTTTCCGGTGCCATACCGCTTCGATTCCCCTTTCAAACTTCAAGAGCGACTGTACTCCGTCTCGCCCTGACGATTTTGAGTTTGCCCCCTGCCCGCGATCAGGCCGAACAGGTTTTTCAACATTGGTGTGCGCATCCGTGGCGGCACGTTGCGGGTATTTTTGAGCCAGCCGTGCCGCGTTTCTCCTCTGTCTATCCCCCGCTGGTTCCGGCTGACACTGTGCCGTTCCCTTTACGACCTTTTTTCGTATTCTCCCGATTGAAAACGGACGGATGCTTTTGCTTTGACCGAATTCGCTCAGATCAGAGAAGAAGACGCCGGTTACTCCCTTTTCGTGTCTTTCTTTTCATCCCGTCGCTCCCAATTGACACCTAACTTTTCTGAACCCATTCACCACACACATTCTTCGCGGCCTGTCTCGATCACGTTCGAGGGGGTCGTTTCGCTTCCAGAGCGTCAAGCCGATCTGCACATCAAGTTCCTTTCCGCCCTCCTCCTCAGGGCGACTGCGGCTCGATCTGTAGCGCGGTGATCCTTCCGGGCGGTCCCCTCGGGGGCGGTCGTCGTTGCAACAAAGCGGAGGAGAGAAGCCCATCACGCCCTAGTAGCCCTCAACTCCCCAACATATATTCTTTCCTCATCCCTGTGTGTTTGCTCTATATGTTTCGGTCGCCGACGAGGGCGTGGATTAAAGTATTCCCCCCGCCGCCGATTTTTGCCACACGAAAGCCAAGGAGTGCACTACATAATCTCCGGGGCGCGTTACAGCTCTCCACAGGTAGACGGTCTGTGCGTGGACCGTTTCCTTCCTTCAGACCTCGGTTTTTTTACGATCTCGTTCTTTCGCGTTACTCCCTTCCAGTGCTCACCAAGAACGGGAGCGGACGAAAACTTACCGAGAAAATTGTGGAGGAGAGGAGGTCGTACGGCGGGCTTTTGGCATTGCTCTTTCGTGATGAATCAGAACCACGACCGTTCCGTTTTATCCTCTCCTGCTTCTTATAGAATATGCGCTGAAGTCGGTACAAGCATCACTTTTCCTTGTATCTAATCTGGTCAGAGAGCCACTTAGTATTTTTTTTTTCTTTTTCCCTCACAGTGTCCTCCTGCCACCTCTTATCTCATTTCAGTCAGACGCTTTTGCTAAGGTTTTCTTTAAACTTCCCGCATTGCCATAAAGGATGAGACACACAGTTTTTTACAAACAGATTCTTCGGACTCTTTTCCTTGTCAGTTTTACTCAACCCATCGAGTTCGCTAGTTAGCGTTCTTCCCCCTTCTTCGTCCTCGTTACCGGTGGAACCGTATTCCCTCCGGGATGATGACGAAAAGTTCCACCAAGCAATCATAACCTCACCCCCTGATGCCCTCAATTATGACGTCCCCCCCCTTCCGCCCCCCCCCCCCCTATCTGCAATCACCTTTTTCCTTCGGAAGGGCCCCCACTTTGGCGGGCTTTTTAATCGAGTATACTCGGAAATTATCCCATACCCCCTAGACCGGTTTGCCGGGCACCCCGGGAAAACTTGGACGCCGCCACCCTTTTGAACAGAGTTTTTTTCTTGCGGTTTGTACAGACCCACCATAGACTGAGGACCTCCTCATTCCTTTTTGAGTTCTTTCTCTTCACCCGGAAACGCCAGCAGGCGCACGCCGAGACGGCCGCTTGTAGCCACGCCGATCCCCCAACGTTAGTTGTCTTCGGCTACTGGTTCTTCGGCGGCTACGCTGTTACCCCCCCTTTTCCCGATCCTGCGACCTGGCGGGGCATTGGTCCTTTTTGCTTCCTCTTAGCATGCAGATTGCCGCCGAACCTCTCTTCGTTGCCGTTTCTCCTGTGAGGAGCCATCTTTGCCCCCTGACCCCTTTTCTTTTTTGGGCGGCGGTCCGCGTCTCGGCCCCAAGGCGGCGGTCTGGTGGACGGTTTTTCGAGTGCTCAAGCGACTTACATTGCGCACTTTCCCCCACACATCTCTTTTTCTCTTCCGTTAGGACGTTTCGTCCCTATTTTTTTCTGCGCACGGCTTGTCTATCAATCAACAGCGGCGCTTTCTGGGACTTCCTCCGTATCTGGGTTTTTGCATCTGCAGATGCAGTCAGCTGAGCCTTCCGTGCGAAGTGCAAAGTCTCGAGAAGACACGTCGCCCTGCTTCTTTTTTCCTGCTCTGGCTCAACGGTCCAAGACCCCGGATAGGTCCCTTTTTTTCGGTTTCGCAAAATCCCTTTTTCCTTGATCCCGCTTTCTCGTCTGATAGACCCTGCCAAAGAGATTGGATCGACGACCGAGATGTTCTTCGTGGAGGACCAGCCAGTTGTATTGAAGCTGATGCGAAAGGCTTGTCTTAGTCTTCTCCTCGGACCTTTCCCCCTCCCCCTTCCCCCCCTTTCTATGGCCTTGAATTTTCCGCCTCATTATACGGTGAACCGATAGATTGAGTCTGACCAAGGTTACAATCGGAGGTTTTTTTTTGCTGTAACCGGTCCTTCCCCTTCTTTAGTCAGGTTCCTCCCAGAGTCCCGGCTGCTCGAGGACGACCTTTCAGCCCGGCTCATCTTCATGCGCCCCAGGGCACTCTGGCGCACCCCCCCTCCGGTTTTTCACTTTTTTCTTGCCCAGCATCAACCAGCTTTTAATGGAGTGACCGTGTCTTCTCGACCGCTTCCCTGCCCCCTCCGAACCGCCGGATATCTTCTCACACCCCTTTCTTTTCCCCCGCTTTAGCCTCCCTTTTATCTCACCAAAAAGATGTCAAGCCCTTACTCGTTATATGCACCCCGTTGTAGTCCACACTGCTCTGTAAGGTTGACGGATGCCTCCGGTTTTCGTCCCCCCCCCCCTCCCTCGGTAAGTCGAAACGCGATGGTATTTCCACCTGGGGGATTGTGCGGCCCCAGCTCCTGAGAAGAAGGTTCTTGCTAATCCGGAAGTTTTTGCCCTGAGGTGCTTTTCCGTCCTGCCGGTTTGCGTTCCTTTGTCCCACTTCTCCTCTCCTTCCCCGCACGGGCATGGTTTCTGTTGCCGTTTTTAGAGGCGCTCTGGTTGAACGAGTGGCTCAAGATGATTGAACCGGTCATCCAGAGGCGGCAGTCCCCCCCTTTCAGCCCTTTTCGAGAGATTTGTGCACTCAGCCCCCAGAGTCTTCCTAGAACCGAAATCTTCTCATTCCCCCTTCTGCTCGACCGACCCTTCGGAAATTACCGGTTCGTCCCCGTAAGACACGGTGAGCACGCTCCGTCTTTGAGATTCGCCCTTCTTCCCCCGAGCTGGTAGTCGTGACAGCGGACGATTGTTACGCGCCTCGGAACGATGTTCTTGAAGCCGTCGATCCTTTCTTTTTTTAAATGTACGCGCTACGGCGTTCGGCCTCTATGGGGAAATTAGTCCCTTTAGGATTTCTTTCTCCCCTCTCCTCTTTTTCTCTTCGCTTCATGCGTAATCTGACTGCAAGGAGTCCTTCTGAAGCCAAAGCAGCACTTCAGCGACAAGTTTCATGCCAAGATCGTCTCTTCAACGCCAGTTCACTACTATCCACCAGATTTTTTTTCCCTTTATCTTTTCATTTTCCCTTTTTCTTCTCTGAATGGTTCCGGGTTCGTTGGAGTTCGTTCGACGTTTTTAGCTCCTTTCCGTAGGCCAGTAGTCAGCCGAGACACAGTTTGGATGCACTGGATCACCTCCCCCCTTTGCCTCGCTGCCTCCCCTTTTTGGCCCCCCCCCCCTCTTACAGCCACCATAAGTCACGTCTATCTGAGGCGCCCCGCGTCTTGATTGATTCTAGTCGGTCAGTTGTCCCCCTTTCATCTACGACATGCGCGCCAACCCTTTTTTCGTTCAACCGTTTTATCACAGTTCTGGCACATATCGAAACCGTAATACGACTAGATCTTACTACCTCGCTCCCCCCCCCGAGGCAGGATCAACATCACGCCAAAGTGTTGCCGTTTGAACTCTACGACGTAGCATACCACCTCCCCATGGCCTTGCTCTTTTTATTTTCCCCAAACTCTTGGCGGAGTATCGATAAAGAGGGATGGTAGCTAAGGTGTGGCTACCCATCAGGTATGCTTGCCGAATCCTCTTCTTTGGTTTCTTCCCCTCTCCCTCCTCTGCCTCGTCGCTAATAAGCCCTGCCTGCGATATGCTTGAGCGCAGGGCCGGATTATCGCGGCGTCGAAGATCTATGAGGCCTGCCTGACACGCGTGACCTCTTTATCGCTTTTTTTTGTCCCCTTTTCACAAGCCGATCGCGTTTTCTCTTCCGCGTTTTGCGAACTCTGGGAAAATGTGGTAGGGCGTCGAATTTTATAGAAGCCGCCGTCCCCCCCCCCCCCCCCCCACCCCCCCCCCCCCCCCCCACTTTTACCCCCCCCCCCCCCCCCCACCAGTCCCAAACAATGCGGTTTGCAGGTGCGAACAGTAGTTTCTTGTGTAGCTCAGATGGCCGGAAAACTATAGGCGCCCAGACGCCATAAGTGTTTTTGCCCCCCCCCCCCCCCCCTTTGTGTTTGTGGTGGGCCTTGGGCCTTTGCCAGACCCATCACCAACCCCCCAAAACTTGATCTTGAACACAGGGATCCACCCATCTTATTTTTTTTCTCCTTCCCCTTTTCCCCATTCCCTTACACACCCGCAGCTTATCTTAGCGATCTTGTCCAGAGAGTCAAACCCTATCCGCTGTTCATAATGGCCTTTCTAGATCTTCCCCCGGTTCTAGCCTCTATCATCATTCCCCGCTCCCTCCCGTTGAAGGTAGCGATTATTCATCGAACGGGCCGGAGGAGCGGTGCCACCTTCTGTTTTTCGGCCTACTTTCTCCTGGTTGTTTTTGGGCCCCCCACCGGGTTCGCATTATTCCGATAAAACGCCCCCGGTATTGGAGAGAGCTTTTGATTTTTTTCCCCAATTACGAGGGGAGTGGTCCCCCCTCCGTAGTTTGTGTTTAGGATGTCGTGCTGTTTGACGCTTTTTTGGATGCGCAGTCGCCCCATTCTGTGACCCATCGAGTGGCGTATTTCCCCCGGGTAAGACCCTTTACCCTTTTAACCTCGGGACTTTCACAGACGTTTTGTTGAGGTTCTGCGAGCGCCTCGTTTTAGCTCTCCCGTTTTCCCTCCCTGAGCTCAATCGCCTGCAAGCTTACTATATCTCTCCGTATTGGTGAGCCTCTGTGGATTCCTGTCCCCCCCCCCAACTGGCTCCTAGCACCTCCGGGAGGGATGGCTGAGTTCCAGTACTTTTGACAGCATGTGCTGTCCTTTTTTCCGACAACCTCTTATGGCGCACACGTTACCCGCCCATAAATCCCTCCCCCCGTGCGTTCCCATCCTAGACACACAGCAGAGTTAGCTTCCCCCTTGAACGTCTTCCCCGATCGAGCGGCATGGGAGCTCTGGCGTCACGGTCGTGAGCCGTCGGACTTTTCTTTTTCTTTCCTTCATGTCATTCATCTGGCAGAAGCCCTCCCCCCCCCTCCCGCATTTGCAGCAGATCTTCCGCCGCTCTTTGACCTCGTCTCATTTTTCCCCCCCAAGCAGGATCTCGCTTTCGACACATTTTCCCGCTGTTTTCTCGTAAGATTGTTCCCGACCGCTTGATTAGCGTGATAGCGACGTGGGCCCCAGCAGAAGGTCCTCCTCGTCCCCCGTTCCTTTCTCTTCGCTACCTCTTCCGAATTTGATCGCCTGTTGGGCGAAATAGGCACGCTGCGCAGGACTTCCTTCCCTTGGCTTTTACGTTTCCCGCACCTCGCTATCCCTTGCGACGCGTCTTTGGTGACGCCTGCTTTTTTTCAAACCTGATGCAACTATTCCTTGCCGCAGCGATCTTCCGGCAACCCCCAGACTTTTCTACTGCTCGGTTTCCGAAAGCGCCCTCGTTTGCACGAAAAAAGGGCACAACTTTAGATTACTTTCATCAGCTTCCTTAGACCTGCGTCCCAATCAGGGGATTCAATACATCGCTCCTCGCCCCCTCGCCCACGCAAGGCCTCAAACTTCATTCAAACGGACACTTACATCGCAGGCTGGTGGCTCCCCAAGGGTCTTTCCCTCTCCCTTATGAGTTGAAATATCTACCATTTTACTAACACTCCTATTCCAGCGTGTTCAGTTCCTATTTTCTTCCCTAACAGTCGTCGGTCGGGAGGGGCCAGCGGTCGCAGCCAGACGTCTCCATGGCCAGCTGTGAAGATGCTGTTTTCCAGGGTCAGTCCCTTCCCCTGGATGCCCGCAGTCATTTGGCGCATTAAGAAGATTCGTGGGACCGAGTCCCTTTTCTCTCCCTATAAAATCCGAGCTTTTCCTAGGACGGGTCAATTTACTGCCGAGACGGTCCTCCCCTTGTGAATAATTATTTATTTGACTCCGGTAAATTGCCCCGTGAGACCGTGCCAGAGTACTTTCCTGTAACTGGTCGCGGGTCGTGCAGTCAGCCAGAGGGTCATCGCCCTTACCCCACCCTTCTCATGCCGAGGACAACAAGGGTATACCCCTCTAAAATCGAGTCTGCCCCCATAGATTTAGTGGTCGATCAGGAGCCTCTTTCTCACGATTGATTTGCTCGGGCCCAAAAACCTTTAATTCTTTCGGGATACGCACGTCATACTTCCTGGAATTCCCCTCCAGTGTAATGCCCAGTAGGGCCGTAGCGCTCTGTTTAGCCTCGGCCTGACAAAGATTCACTCCTGACTAACAGAAAGCAGATTTTATTTCTTCCGTCCCTGAGCAGTGTCACCTCAATCTGCCTCCTGCTACCCCCTTGGACCATCCCATTGTGTGACCTTTTGGCACACTTCGTGCTCCTTTTGGGCATCCGGCCCATGCCTGCAGTTTCTGGACGCGCCGGTCCGCCACAAGGCCGGATCGATGTCCTCTGGCTCTCCCCATCAACCGTACGGTCTCGTCAAGTGAGGGCGGAACCCTCATATAATAGAGGTATTCAGATCCTTCTCGACAATGCAACGGCCACGGCGGGTTTTTCTATACGACAAGACGTATGCCCGCCCATCCCGTCTGGAAGCACAGTTTAACTCACCACGCGGCCGTGTAGCCCCTGTGATAACCTCTGAGTCCTCTGCTGGCGCCCGCCAATCAGGACGCGTTCCGTGGAGCCCCAATTTTTTCCAAGCGACCATGCGCTATTCGTCCGTCGGGGATACCCCACCGGAAGAACCCCGAAGAACTGGTCGTTAGGACGTAAAGGTGAAAGGTCAAAGTTCGCCATTGACGCTGATTGCCCATACCACTCACGAAATACCGAGTGATTGGTAGCCGGAACCCCAGCTGGGCCCCCGGACGCCAGCAAGTCTAGTTGAAAGAAGGCGCGTAAATGGAATGCTTTTTTCTGGGTTCCCCCGTCCCGGGTTTACGGGATTCCTATGAGAGGGAATTCCCGGTACAGAGGCTATCCGTCGGACGCTCGGCTTTTTAACGATCTTTTGTTGAGCCGATCCCTCGTAGAAAGCCGCTTGTTGTACAACTTTTGTCATCCCCGTGGCTGGTTCTGTTGCCGCACCCCCCCTACTCTTGTGTGGGCCGGGGGGGGACGGCCGAGTTGTAACACAGCGCTTAAAGCCCAGGTCCCCTCATACTAGCCGAGGTCCAGGACCCGACGCAGAATCCCCCCAATAGCACCTCCACCGCCTTCTCCATCCACACCCTCCCTCCATTTCTCACCCCCTCCTATCCCCACTACATTACCTGCTATCTCCTCCCCTCTCCTATCCCACCCAATCCACTCTCTACCCCCTTGCCGCTCCCCTCCTCCCCACCCTCCCCCCACCCACTCCCCCTCTTCTCCCCCTCCCCCCGATCTCCACCCACCAACTCCCTCCGATTCCCCCTCATCCGTTCCCCCGCGTCCACCCCCCCTCTCTTCTTTCCATCCCCCACCCTCTCTCTTTCTTTCTCCCCACCACCCCCATAACTTTCCCCCCCCCTCTCTTTCTTCCCCCCTCCCTCCTTTCCCCCCACCTTTCCTACCTTCCTACTCCCCCCCTTCCCGCCTACTCTTCCCACACCCCTACGCCCTTTACCCCACCTTCCCCCCCCCGACACCCCCGCCCCTTCCACTCCACTTCCCCCGTCTTCCACACCCGCCCTCCCCTAATCAACCGAGCCGCTATTCCCCTTCTCCGCCCCCCCCTACCTCCATCTCCCTCCCCTTACCCCCATCTCCCCCCACCTTCCTACCCCATTCACCCACCCCTCGCCTATTCCCTATCTACCCCCCCCCCCATAACCCCTACCTTCCCTCCCCCCCCCCCCACTCTATTCCTTCTCATATCCTCTCCTCCCACTTCCCCCCCCACACCTACCAATCCCCCCTCTTTTTTTCCCCTGTCACCCTTTCCCTGCTCGCCTATCCCCAGCTTCCTCCCCTCCCCTCTTCCTCCTCCCCTCACCCCTCCTCCATTTTCTTTCACTCTCCTTATCCCCACCTCTTTTGTCCCCCCCCTCTTCCCCATTCCTCTCCCACTCCCCGCCCCCTCCCCCATCCCACCGTCCCCTCGCCTGCCCACTCTTACCGTCCACCCATCCCCCTTCCCTTATACTCCCAGTGAGGAGGTCCAAGTTTTGTTGCCGGTCAAGGTTCCCCCCTGACATTATCTTCATTCTTAAACTTCAGATAAACGAAGGATGATTTTTTTGTCCCTGACTTTCGCGCGTTTGAGACGACATGCATGCCCCAAGGCTTTAATCCCTGGATCTTCGGTATATTTTCATTACTCCTCCTCCTCTTTGCACTTGAATAAAGATTTTTACCCGAAAATTACTCCCGACCAAACTTAGAGACCTGTTTTTATCGGATGTACTATTTGTCGTCCGGTCATTCCACCCTGGATATTCAAATGCCCCTGTCTCTCAATCATTCAAGTATGTCACGGGCCTCCGCATCAATTTCCTGCCGACCCATGACGTCTTCTCTGTCTAGTTCTTTCCGGTGTTTCACCCCTTGGCGTCGTCAGTTTGTTTTTCCCCAAAAATAGGCTGGTCTTGCTGCATTTCATTTAAGAACATCTTCCCGGAGCCACCTCCCCTTTTTCTTCTTTCCATCCTCCTTTGTGTTTGAGATATTCCTTGGTCTTTTTCGAAGATTTTCGTTTTTGTGTCCTCATCACTCCGCCAGTTGACAACAGTTTTTTCCCCGGAGTTGCGCCATCCTTTTCCTAGCTTACGATTAGACCGCATTTAGAAATTATCTTATTCTTTCCCCCCCAGTTGTCCGACGTGAGACTCGCTTCGCGATCTTGAGTTGCACCTTACCCTTCCTCCCCCGAACGCTTTATCCTTCTCCTCCAACAGGACCGCCCCAGCCCTTGTTTCCTTTCTTATGTTCGTAGGTTTTGTAATTTGGTGAGAGATTTCGTTCTGTTTCCCCGACAGCATTCCCCCGACAACTGCTCTTTGCTTCACGTGAGGTCTATCTCTCTTCCGCCCGCGTAAGATTTTAAAGGCAGCCATTTGTATTTCCATTCATCTGTTCCCTCATTCACTGACGAAGTGGTCCCCTTTGCCGTACCCCCCATGTTTTTCATCCGGAAACCTCTTGATCTCATCCCCTCAGAACTTCTCGGTCCTTTCTTTGGGCGTGTTTGACCCCCCACCCCGTCCCGGAAGCGCCCTTTTTCCCAAAGCTTCCTTTTCCTTTCATCCCCCGTTCGTTCGTGCCGCAAACCATCGAGTCGTCGATTCCAGCCCTTCTTGAATTCTTCAGCTTACCTTTTACATATTTTCAAGCCGCCCTGAACCACTCCTTTCGAACCTCCACTTCCCCTGCCCTTCACACCCTTCCAGGGCACTAATCTCTTTGCAAGCGGCTCTTCGGGAGGCATACCAAACAGTTTTGTCTGGGGCTAGAATCTCTTATGCCCGCGTTTGAATTTATTCCTCACCCGTTGAGCTTTGTTTGTTCCAATTCCTTTTAGCCGGCCGAACCTTTTCTGACCGTCTGGCCGCGGGTTGTAACTCTTTACATGAGACCCTAGCGATTCCTGGTTCCTTTGCAGACACCCCCTTCCTCCCGCGCAGTGGGCGTTTTGATTCGCCCTTTTCAGGCCGCATGGGTTTACTCTAACGCCCTCAGATTCACTCCCCGGAATTGGATTCTGGTCTACGCTTATGAAGGTCCGGTGCGACTTTATACGTCTTAACTCGTTCCCCCTACTAACTTCCTTCCCCTTTTGCCGGGGCATGGCCTCCTCATTTTCCTTCTCTCGAATATCCGACGATGCAGCCCCCGCACCCAGTACCGATTTTTTTTCTCCGTGGAGTTCCCAGGCCAATAGCCTTCTGTGGTCGGCCCCTTCTTCGTCGTCTTCGGACATTTGTTCTTGCTGATGTTGAAGCGTTACGATTCGCCTACCCTGACATTTACATCCTATCACGTGCAACCCCGGTCGCATGAAACGTAGGACGTGGTGGATTGGTCCCTTTGGACCGCGGAGTTGGATGTGCCGCCCGGAGCCCTGAGAGTACCGCCAACAAGAGCGCTGGGCTCCCTCCCGACGCAGGAAGTTTATGTTGGTGGGCAAGGTCCAAGATCTTAGATTGATGAGACATTTTCAAGCGTTGTTACCATAGGTTTTACCGAGTTCCCACGCTGGCAAAACCGCGACGCTATATCTAGAAGCCTAAGCCCCCCCTGAATGCTGTGGTTCTGACGGAAAATCCCCTCCCAGGTAAGGTGTTGACCTTTTTCCCCGGGGCCGCAACCAATAGCCGGTGATTCTCTGTCTACCAGCAATAACGTTTCGTTTCCTATGCCCCTCTCCCCAGAGATTGGACCTAAGCGAGTTCTACCCTGGTCAGATACCCCGCCCCTTTTTGGTCCCTTTCGAGACAAGGATTACTTTCGCCATTTGGCCTAGATTGGTTAATGCCGTTCTCCTCCCCTTCCACCCCGTCTTCGTTTTTTCCATCTTGGGTCGCCGCCTCTTCTTGAAATTAGACCTCCCCCTTCCGATTCCTCAATAGGCGAAGTTCGTTCAATGCTCAATTCTCTCTTTTCTTTTCCCTTATCCCCGATATCATGTCCGGCGACCTGTTGTCTTACCCTTCCCGACCCGTATAATATAATCATTATCCCCTTCCTATGGCTGCGTAACTAAATTTTTCCCCTCAATCCTGTGATAATTCTTTTTTTCCCCCTTGATCATGGAGATGGAGTGAAGTTTGATTTCTACCCTTTTCCCCTGCCCCCTTGCAGAACCAGAATTTTTTGGTCTCCACCTTTTTTCCACCCCGCTTTTTTGCAGACTTAGCCCGGTGTTTCTTCAACCCAACCTGGATTATGGAACAGAATCCTCCTTTTTCTCCCAACAGTATGTAGAGCACGAAATCCTTCTATACGTTCGCCGGCCCGTCCTTGGCAAAAATCTTTTCTATTTCTAGTCCCTCTCTCTTTGATGTGGTCCAAAGAATGGGATCCGTATACTAGACTATTTCCTTTTCCCTTTTTGATGTGAGGACTTTCCCCAGTTTTTCATTAGGTGATTTCGCTGTTTCACTGTTTCTTTTCCCTTCGAATCGTCAAGTCTTTTTTCCCCGTATGTTGCCCCTCTCCATCTGCGGCTTCCCTTCCGACATTAAGAACAGAGGTTGCTTTCACCTGTCCCGGCCCGCGCCGGTTTTCGCCCCGATCGTCTTGTAACCCCCTGATCTCTTGTTCCCAGACTCCCTGAAAAAGAGTTTTCAAGGCAGACTCCAACGGGATAGATTAGAACGTTGAAAATTACGTCTAGACGTTCACGGCTGAGTCCCATGCCTCTTTCTTTGAGATCGCCCCCCCGGACCACTCGGTTGATCCTTTTCCACATCTATCTTCACCTGGTCCGTTCGACAAGCAGGAGGTTGTCCTTTTTCCTCGATGTTTTTTTGCTTTTAATCTTGGCAATGCGCCATCGGGAGTTTCCCGTCCCCGCATCCTGCGTGCCCCCCCTCCTGAAAGCTTCACTCCTAAAAGAGACGCCGTTTCACGCTACCTCCTCTGGTCACTGTTCAAGCCGCCCTAACAAAACCGTGCTTTTTTGTCGCGATTCTGTCCCGAGGTCCGTATGACGGTTCGTTAGTTTGGGGCGAGGTTTTATAAGTCGCCTGTGTTCGCCCCTTACTCCGTTTTTTTCTATAATCCGTACCCCAACTCGTTCGTACTGGCAAATTTCTTTGACAAAACGCTGATTAAGATTTTTTTATCCTACTCATTCGGACAGATTGAAAACGCGTAGAAACCCTACCTTGAGTCGGTATATGCCGGCTTTCTTAGGATTTCGTCGGCATTCCCAGGTTCCAAGATATCACAATGTTATCCGCATTCCCCCCAAAAAGGACTAAGTTCAGTCCCGCCCCTGCTCTTCAACATGGAAATCTCAACCGTGGACTAACCTTTGGATTCGACTGTCAAAACCGTCCCGCCCCCCTAGCTCGGAACAGGCCCTCCAGGCCCGCCGAGCAAGATCCTCCTAGCTCTTACCAAACTAACCCTTTTACTGCGTCTTAATGTTGGGGGCGGAAAAAAGCTGCCTAACAGAAACGGAGT
>Ga0179593_1531322_pt1 | contig 15868 bp, 23 predicted proteins | sample CZODoug2_1_08_16_FD_185931 | JGI IMG/M metagenome (GOLD analysis project Ga0179593, IMG submission 185931) | Vadose zone soil fungal communities from Angelo Coast Range Reserve, California, USA - CZODoug2_1_08_16fungal (PacBio error correction) | ecosystem: Environmental > Terrestrial > Soil >... | reverse complement strand
TTCAATCCTTACGTAGACCCCTTTTCTTCCCTTCCCCCCTTGAACTCTCAGACTCCCTTTTTTCAGACTACCCATCTCCTTTTCCTCGTTTCGGGAGATTTTCACTTCCCCCACTATTTGTTCATCGGAATACGTTCCCGCAAGTTTTTCTTTTCTCCCTCCCCATTCACCCAAACACCGCTCTGTCTACCCTCTCTCTGTTTTTTAATTTACGGCTTTGTCTGACGACTCAGATTAATACTGTTTTCATTTTCTTGAATCACCACATTCCCCATTGATCTTTCCTTCTTTTCCATGAAATCTGTTTTTTTTTTTTTACCACTCGTGATTGGATGTTTGGATCATGCCCTTTCAAGACAGGGCGGCCCCCAACCTCCTCTAGGGATTATGATCTGACGTTCGATGCGCGGAGTCCTACCCCCCCCCCCTTTCCCTTCCGAATGGAATGCATGAATTTGACCCCCCTCATACCTTCCCCCCCCAGTTGTGATTAAGAGCCTCCTCATTTATGATTCTCCCATGCGTGAGCTAGATTTCTTTTTTCCCTTATTCCCCCACGGTTACGTTGTAATGTTTCCTCCCCCCTTTTCCCTAGCTCTGGTTACGGCAACCTGTCCCCCCTCCCCAGCTCCCCAGGCGTTTTTTGTGAAAATCTTTTAGCAAGTCGTCTTTTTGTTTTCTACAATTCGTTCTTTCCTGGCGAACGTGTTCCTAGTCTCGTGCCATCTCGTTGTTTCGCGGGGGTGGTGAAGAGCATTTCATCCCCCTATTCCTCATCGACCCTCGCAAGGTTCTGTATACCGGGTCATCACGCATTCCTTTTTTAATCTCAGATATGGTTTTTTGAGAAACCACCTTGTGCGACAGTAGCCTTTTGTCCTCTGCGTTTTCCAGTACTTATTTGTTATCCTTTCCTCCCCTGCCGCCTGACCCCCCCCTTGGCGTTTTTTCCCGCCTTTTCATTTTGCTGAGTACCTTCAGTGGTGATACCATCTTCAGTAGTTGTTCCCTGATTTTTTTTTCGGCTCCCTTAGTCCTCTCTTCTTCCTATCCCTGCTCTTCAAACCCTTTTTCGTCGTTCTTTCTTCTGGCTGTGCGAAACCCCCCGATGATTTCCCCCCACCCCATTGACGCGAATTTGTGTACAACATCCTCCTTTTCGGCCTTTCTTCCCCCGGTCCCGAATGATTGATGACTGCGTGGAGTTCGTTCTGGAGGAGTTCGTTGAGTCTTCTCTACCTTCCCATCGGTTGTTATTCTCCTAGACCCCCCTTGAATCAGTCTCGATGCCCTCCCTAGCGCTGTTTCGACCGCGGCTTCCGGCTAATATGACCCTTTAGTTTTTTTTGTGGAACTTTTTTTTTCTATTTCACTCTAGCGTCTTTCATTCTTGAATTTGAAATCGAATTCCTTCTTCCATTTTCCACTAACTGTTGTTTTTTTGTTGTGTCCTGGTTCTCTCCAGACTTTTGTGATTTTTGTCTCCACCTGCCGCCTGAATTTCGCTTCTTAGCGCCAACTTATTTTTGTCCCCTCAAGAAGTACCCCCACTTTCTTGTAAATTATCCGTGTGCGCTCCTTCTCCCCTCCCCCCCATTTTTTGCGTCACAATTTTTCAGGAGTGAGACTCACCATGCTTGAAGTGACCCTGGGATCCTAGCAGAAGATGTCCAGGCAGTTGTGGTATCCCCCTCCCCTTCCCTAGGCGCGTTTCCCATCCCCCTAGTTAGGTACAGCATTCTCTCTTAGATGTTTTGAGGAGACCCGTCACCTGTCACTTTTTTTCTGCTTCCCGATTTTTGGGCAGAAGGTTGAGACCCACGAATCCTTTCGGTTTGTTAACGAGTATGCCCAAATTTACCTGATTGCCCGTGTTGCCATTGAATATTTTTTATTATTCTTTCCTTCGAAGCCCCGCCGTGAACCCGGTTCCCTCAGTCTTCCTTTAGTCTTTCTCCCGAAGATTTCCTCCTACTATTTATGTCGGATCCCCTTTTTTATCCCCCCCCCCCCCAATGAAGTCTACCTTTTCGGCTCTCACTTTTCCCTTCCTGCCTTCTGCGTCTCGCAAAAGATGCGTGTTCGGCCCCGTCCCCAAGCCCTAATTTTTTTTAGGGTTTAACCTTTCCGGTCGGGTGAGCCTTCCCGCTTTTTTTTCCTTGGTGATAACCCTCTTCGCACATGATCCCCCTTTTATCTTGGCTCTTGCTTTTTTTTTTCTTTTTCGAGTTTCGCACAGTGAGGTCCCCTTACTCCCCGCCACGTCGAGAGTTTGTTCGGTCGGCATTTGTTCCCCAACCCTTTGTCTTCCCTTTTTTTGTGCGCCGATTTTTTCTATTTTCGCTTCTGGGTCCCCAACCCTAATTCCCCCTTTCCTGATCGGTTTTTCGTTACCTTTTTGTGCGTTGTCTCCTCGAACAGATCGTTCTGCCGATTCCCCCTGCGCCACCTGGTTACGCACCTTGAGGAGGTCATACAGTTTTCCTCGTCAATCTGGCCGAGGTTCGGATCTTTTTGAGGCGAACTGCGTTCCTATTTTCCCCCTTTTTGTTTGCGCAATGTCAAGAGGTCCCTTTTACTGCTACCCCTTTCTTCGGTCCCTGCCCTATAGCCAGGCTCTTTTCTCTTTTTTCCAACCTCACCGAATGGCAGCTTGACGGACTCCCCTTTTTTTTGTCCCCCCTTACGTGCGTGTACGTCCTAATTCTCCCCTAAATATGAGCCCTGGATTCCCACCGTCTGCCCATGAGGAGTACCTGGCCTTCCGTGCCTTGTGTACTTCATGCAGAGGCCCTTTCCCTCCCCCGTCACGTTGTCCCTTCCCCCCTGTTTTCCCCCGAAACACTCTCCTCCCCTCCCCCCCCTTCCGTTCGAATCGGTGGGACTCTGGCGTCCTTTTGCAATTTTTTTGGTTTCCCCGATACCTCTTTTTCCGAATATTAGTGGAATTCAGGGGTCCCCATGCGCGCCCCAGGAATACCTTTTCCTTTGAACGTTTGCCGCGTACGGCCGTGCCTGGACCCTTGGACCCGGCATACGTTCCAGTTTTTTTTTTTTTTTTTCTCCTAACCCCCCAAACTACCCCCCACCCCCGCCCGCCCTGCTTGACTGCCGCGAGCCGTGCTTTTTGCTTTTGCTTGTCCTCCCTTCTGTGATTCCGAATTTTCTTCAAGCTTCCTCTTTTTTTTGTTAGGCATCTCCCCTTTTTGTGCTTTTTTGCAGCGCAATGCACGTTTTGCGCCACGAGTTTGTTCAGGCGTCCTGCCCTTTTGGTTTTTTTTACGCCTCCAGCACCCTTTTCCCCCCCCCTTAGCCGATGAGGTTGGAGTCTGACGAAGCCATTAACTTCTTCCTGATTTTTTTTCAGAGGAGGTTTTTGTGTTCCTTCACTTTTTTTTTTTTTTTTTTTCTTGATCGCCGCCCAATACACTTAAATGGGCCTCCCTTTCCCTGTTTTCGGATGTTCCCCCCTCGTTTGAGCACGAGCGGAGTCCCAGCCCCTTCCCAATCATGAAAACCGCGACGTCATCCCCCCTTTTTTCAACCCGTTTGCCTGACTAATCCCCGTGCGTCCCGCCCTTTTTTCAGCATTTCGGGCAAAGCGAGGATAGCCTTTCCTCTTTTCGGTTCTGCAGCTGCTGGTTGGAGGTTTAAGACAAGAAAGGTGCTTGGAGCCCTCACGCGAACCCAACCCCACCCCCCCCGCGACGCCCCAACAATCACTACAAGAACAAAGAACCACCCCCCGACCGGCTCAAAAAAAACATAGACACACACTCGAGATAAGGCGAGAAGGCCCCCAGCAATACCCGCCGCCAAACGAGGAAAACCAAGCCCCAACCAACCACAAGACCCCCCAACGACCTCCCCGCCTCCCCCCCCCCCCCCCGAACCCCCCCCCAAACCCACCCCCCACAACCACCCCCAACCCCCACTCCCACATCGACCAAAACCCCCACACACCCATCCGAATGTGCCGTTCCTGCCCTTTTTTCTTTTTTTTTTTGCAAATCGGGTCTTTCTTGACCGAGACACACTTTCTTTCACGCCGAGCTCTCTCCCGTCCTCTACAGCCCCCCGATTCAGCGCCGCCTGATCTCCGCTCCTCGCCTTTTTTAAATTTCACCTCTCTGCTTATATTTTCTTTTGGAGTGTTTTTTTTCGGCCACCCCCCCTCTGGCTTTTCGGTTCAACCTTTCCTCCCAGCGCGACATACGCTGTCCTTCCTCCCCTTTCGTCACTTTTCCCCAAACTACCTCGTCAGCGTCAGTTCTCCTTCCCCCCCCTTTTGAGTCACCCCTGAAACTTTCGGTTTTTTTCCTTTCTTTATCCTTGCCCCGTCCTTCTGCCAGGTGACTTTCCTTTGCCCTCCGATTTTTTTTTCTATAGCCGGGGTGCTAGGCTTTCCCTCATAATTTTGAAAACGGCTCACCATTCCTTTTAATGGTATGCCACCTTTTTTTTTCCCTATAGGCGTCATGCTCGTTCCAGGTTTTAGCACAGCCCCCGCGTCACTCTTGTTTTTTTCCTTCCTGAAAACGATTGCTATGTTTTTTTCCGTACTTTGGAGAGCAAGCGTCTTTGTTCGAATTTTTCTTCCTCCCTTCGGATATTCTAATTTCCAAACTTTTACTGTTTTTTTTTCTTTTGCGCAGAGTTTCCCCATAGAACTTTTAGGAGCGCCCCCTTTTACCCCTTTTCCTTTATACTCATTTAGAGGGTCCAGGTCACTCCCTCGAGTGACCTCGATGATCTACTTCCTTTTCTTTTTTATATTGGTCCCAACTATGCGCACACTAGACTTTTTCTATTCTACATTTACCGTATGGAAGTCCATATGAACCCAGTCCGCCTCATGTTTGATGCCAGTTTTTTTGGTTTGCCCGTTCGATGAAAAACTTGCTCTTTTCTTTCCCTCGTGCACCACAGCTATCGAATTCCCTTTGCATTTTAGATATTTTTTTCTGTCCGTTAGCACATTCCCCCCCGAACCGTGAACCCTTTATTTTTAACCCCCTTTCTTTTTCTCAACCTTTTCCGCCTTTTTCCTCTGCAGCCCATATTTTTGCACGGTCCAGGGTATGACGGCATCCCCCCAGGTCTTCCAACGCCTTCTCTGGAGTTTTTGCCATGTCCCAGTCCCTTCCACTTTTTCCCCCCCCCCTAGGCCGACCCCCAATCCCTTCCCATACTTCTTTTTTTTTCTTATTAACTTTCCAGGAGCCCTACCCCCCCCCCTTTCTTAATTTGAATTTTGCCCCCCTCCGTTTCCCAATTAAGATTTCACGACGCCCCCGGTTTCGTGTCGGGGAGATTCCTTCAGGCTTTTCTTATTTTCTCTTTTTATTTAAAGACCCTTCCTCGTCTGACCCCTGCGGGCCAAAAACTTTTCGGACCGGCCCGTCCCCCTAGTTCTCTTCTCTTCACGTTATTCAAGAAACGCACCTTTTCGGTCTTTTGACCGTTATGGGTTAGAGGAGATCTTTTTTACACAGTGACGTAACCTGCAATGATCCCTTGTTCTGCGTTTTTCTTAGTTGAATTAATTGGCTTCCCTCCCAGTTTACCCCTCCTTTTTTTCTGCCCTGAGTGATGCCTCTTGAGTTTCCGTCCCTTTTTTTTGGTGGTGTTTCCGTTTTTCCCCCTTGTGCGTTTACCCCCCCCATTTTTTTTCCTCTAGCGATCATCTTTACCATTCTTTCAATTTTTAACAGTTTGTCCGGTCTGATCTTTCTTTTTTTTTTTTTTTTTTTTTTTTTTTTCTTTTATTCTTTTTTTGAGACGTGCTCCCCCTCCCGTTTATCTAAACCGTATCCCTCCTTTGACATACGTTGCCTAATTTTTTTGCCATGGCTCCTTTCCCCCCCCTGTTTTGAAATTTGTCGCCCTGTCTTCTTTAGTTTTGTTTCCTGAGTTTCCCTTTATTGAGGTGAAGTTCCTGATTTAGTCCCCGTTTTTTCCTCCAACTTTATTTGTCGTCACGGCTTTTTTTTTTTCGAAACACCCCACACACTTTCTCCCGTTCTCGTTACGCAGATGAGATCCTTTTTTTCCCCTTCCCAGAGCACTATTCCCTGCCCTGACGAAACTCCCAGGCCCCTTTCTTTTTGAAGGTTGTCGGTAACCCCCTGATATGGTGTACCCCACCTTTTACCACCGTTATCAAATTTTGTTGACTCTTCTGACCTAGCGCTTCCTTTTTCATCTTATTTTTTTGGCACCGCCTTTTTCTAATCGCGCTTTGTTTTTTGTTTTTTCCCTTTTGGCCCACAATCTACCCTTTTTTTCACACCTTAGCTTTCGCCCACTTTTTTTCGTTCCTCCGAAGTAGTTCCCCCTTGACAATTGTACTTTTTTCCACCAATATTTTCTTTTTTTTCGGGACTAGCGCACCACATTAGCAGCTGGCCTTATTTTCTTTTTTTTTTTTTACCTGTTTTTTTCGACCCCTCCCCCCACGAATTGAGAACATGGAGACTTCCTTTTTTTTCTCTCCTCCATTGCCGGCCATTTTTCTTTTCAAGTGATCCATATTCAGTAGCCTGTGTTCAATGTCCCCCATCCTTGCCTGCGCTTCGTCTTTTTCCCCCCCCCCCCCCTCCATTTTCTAGACCTCATTTTCTGTCCTCTTTTTTTTTGGGCCCCCCCAACTCGTGCTGTTTTCCTGCTTCTTAACTTTGATGGGAATTTTTTGCCTTTTGCTTTCCCCTCCGCAGTCGCAATTTTGCCCCCCACCCTCTTATTTCTGCCCGCCCCAGAGCTTCGTTCTTGTACTGCGCTACCCGCCACTTTCTCTTCTTTCTTGATTGCCCCTCGGTATACGGACGCATCGCCAAAGAGCTCTTTTTCCTCCGAAGACCCAGGGCGGTCCTCTAGGAGCCCCCCCCAAGCAGCCTCGTGTGACCTTTTTACGTTCTCAAGACTTTTTCGGCGGTCCTCCATGAACGCTTTTTTCAAAGTGAAGGTCGATTTTTTTGGTTTTTCTACTTTACTCATCAAATTCTACGCTCGCAAGCTCGCTTTATCTTTGCATGCTTTCGGCGACTTCATCTCTATTCTGGGTTGGACTCATCACGCCATTTTTTTTTTTTCCTTTTTTTTGGCGTGACCCTTTTCTTCCCCTTTGTACGTGCTTTGTCCCCGTTCATTTTTTTTTGCCGCCTGCCGGAGGCTTTTGCATGTCCATGCTATCGATGATTTTCTTCAGAGTCTCCCCGTTCGAATTTTCTTTTTTTTTTCTTTTTTTGACGTCTCTGGGAGCTTTTCTTGTTTTTCCTGCGGAGCGTTCCCTGAATTCACTCTTTCCCCAGATTCCTTGTCAAGACCGCTCGAGTCTGCCCGTCTTTTTTTTCCCCCACCCAACTATCCTGCAATCATCCCCCATTGCACGACCGGCATTTGTTCCCCAATTTTTTTTCCCCTTTTTTGTGAAGATCTCGACGCCGGGCTTCTTTTTCCGCCGTTCAGTGGCCCTTCATCCTCGCTTAGTTATCCGCCCCTCTTTTTTTCTGAGTCATTTTCGTCCCTTTTTTTTTTTTTTCGAGCGTGTTACGTCCGAAATTTTTTTTTTTTTCCTTTCCCCCTGGCCTGCACTTTTTTCCCGTTTTCCCCCTTACTTTGATGACCGATCCGACCTACCCTTTGTTTTTTTTTTTGGGTTTGGAACTCTCCGGCCGTGCATTTTTTTAGCTTTCTCGAATTATATTTTTTCCTTTCTTTTTTTTTTCTGATTCTTTCTACGGGTTGTTCCCACGGCCCACTTTGTTATTGCAATCGACGACGAGTCACCCCTTCCCCCCGTTATCTGAAATAGGACACTGCACCGGTCGCTTTCCCCCCCTTCCCTTAATGTATCTACATTTGATGTCTCTATTTTTTGTCTCTCCCTAGCCGACCGACTGAAGGCTTTGCCGGTTTTTCCAAACGCCGCCTTTTTCCCCCATCTTCGTTTTTTCGACCCTTTTTTCACATCATCTTTCGTATTGTCTAAATATCTCTAATTTACGTTCGAGCGTTTCTTCTTGATGTTTTTTTTGAGGCCCTCTTTTTTGCCGGATCCTCTTTTTTTTTTTGCCCCTGTTTCCCCTTTTTTGTGGATCTGCATCATTTGGACTAAGCCCGGCTGACACGCGTCCTTTTGGTTCCCCTGATTATAGGGGGCTTTCCCCACTGTTAGCCTCGACTCGTAAGCCCCGCTCTCCCATTTAAAGTTTTTTTTCTGAACCCGTGCATGTCGTGACTCTTTCCAAGTCCTTTTTTGATTTTGTTTTTTTTCACGTGATCGACAAAGGCTTTTGTTTGAATTTCGGCCACTTTTTTGTGTGTTTTCCTTGACAATCCCAAAGACAGCAACCTTTTTTTTCTTTACCGCTTCCTTCCAGATGGGCGGCATTTTCCTGGCTTTTTGTCCTCGCAAAGTGATATCTCGATCCCCCCGACACTTCCTATTGGATCTAGTCTTTGTAGATTCGCAGCCTTGTTTTTTGTTGAGCGTCTTGGCCAGATTAAGACGCCTTTTTCAGGGATGTTTTTTTCCCCCTTCCCTTGTCCCGTTCGGCGGATCGGATACATTTGGCATGCTGGATTGGCAGAGCCGGTCGTGCAATTCGACGAGATGAAGGCTGCTTTTTTAATTTTTTTTGCACCATTTTTTTTTACCCGACCCTCTTTGAAGTGGTCTTTCCTACTTGGGCGGCCTCTGGACTTATAGGTTTCGTCAAAGCGTCCGGGCTTTCCGAGTCCCGTGTGCTCTCCCCAATTTTCCCAGATCGCGCCGCGAGCCCGCGCCAGGCTTTTTCCATCCCCGTCGAGTCGGGGGATCTGTTCTTCCCCCCCGGAGTTCAGATCGGACTTGCGCCATTGTTTTTGCCACCTTTCTTTTTTCTCGAGCTTTAACCTCCATCTGTGCTCCCTTTTTGACGTCTTGCTCTCTTTTTTTTTTGAGTGTATTTCTTTTTGCCCTTTCATGTCCCCTGTCCTGGACTTTTTTCCCCGTGCTGTGATGTTTGTGTCAAGAACTTCGTTGCAGCATGAGTCCCCCCCCCCCCTTTTTTATGTTGCCTCGAAGATCTCGCCTGGTCGGAGTTGTTATTTCCCCCCGAAGTTTGTCGCTATTGCCCCCACCCTCGGACTGGATAGGCACGAGTTTTTCCCCCTTTCGGGGGCGGACTTTGTTTGAAAAGATGGCTTGGTGCCCCTGTTTTCGTTCCCCACATTTTTCCTTTTTTTTTTTTCCCCAGCTTCCCCTTTTCCTCTAGAGCCCCTGAACGGACACCTAGTTTTTTACGGGGGAACATGTATCAGCTGTTTCCCGTGCGCTTCTCATGCAAACGCAAGTTTTTTTTTGCTTTTAGTCCCCCTCAGGATCTTTATCTTTTTTTTTTTTTTTTTCCACCCAGTCTCCCCCCTTCTTAGTCCCGTGCCTTGATCGATTTGCTGTCCCTTCCCGTGATCCTGTTCGACGTTACGCTTTTCTTGTTTCCCAGCTCGCCCCCCTATGCTTTGACCTTTAACCAGGAGACCCCTTTACATTCTGACTGATTTCTTTCCGCTGCCGTCCCCCAGCGCAAGTCTTTACCATGGCGCTGCCCCCCACACTTCTTCGGCTTTCGATCACTACGTCCGATGCCCCCAGTCCTGCTGACTTCGCTGCCGGGTTTTTACTCCCCGTTTATTTTCCCCCCGACTGCAGAGCAAGTTTTTTTTTCCGTAAACACTCAGTGCCCCCCCAGCGCAGGCGACCCCCCCCTTTCACCCCTTCCCCTTTCTGTTTTTTCATTCGGGCCCCCATTTCAACTGGATCGCTCCTTGCCTTTCTGGCTCGCCATTACGGCAGACTGTTCCGAAGCTTTTTCTTGCCGGTTCTTTTTAACCTCTTCCCCTTCTTTGCTCTCGCCGAGGTCCAGCTTGTCTCCCTTGATCCGGTGCTCCCCACCTTTTTTTTTGCCTCCCCGATTATGTACCTCCTCCTCCTAAGCGTGCGCCTCCCCCGACGCTTCCTTGCGGTCTTGATTTCGTCCTTTGAGACTGAGCGACTTCACTTTTTTTTTTCCCAATCCGCAGTTCGTTTCCTTCTTTGAATCGATTGATGTTTCCTACCCAACTCTTGGATTTAGTTCGTCTGTTCCCCCCTTTTTCTTACCCCGTCTGTCGGGGTCCGTGTCCCTAAGTTTCTTCCAAACCCCTCGTCGCTCAAAGGTTTTAGCTAAAATGACTAGGTGAGTTACTTTTTTTTCCTTTTTTTAGCAGCCCAAGTGGCTGCATTTTTTTTTTTTGGCTTTCTTGCACTTTCTTCGGGGTTTCCTTCCTACCTGAAAGTGCTCCCCTTTTTTTCTTGCTGGACTCCTCCTCGTGTTGTTCTTCAATAGGAGTCATCCCTTTTGTAAAGGTTTTTTCAGCCACGTGTTTTCCTCGTTGCTCGTGAGATGGGACCAACCCAGTTTGCTTTTCTTTCCCCCGCCTTTGCCCCAGTTTTAGGCCGAATTGGCTTTTTTATGTGCTCCTCTGTTCGCGTCTTATCTCCCTTCCTGTTTGTTGAGCATCTTTTTTTGTTTCTCCACCATTCGCGCCTTCTTTTCCTCCTCGCCACGGGCTCCCTTTTACCCGAGCAACCATAGGGTTTTCACTTTTTCCCCCCCTTTTTTTTCTTTCTGCCTTGCAATGGAACGCCGTCGATGCTTTGCAAACCTTGACCCGGGAATATATGTAAACGTCTTACTCTTCTTTTTTTTCCCTATAATGAGTGACTTTTTCTTTCTTCTTTTTTTTCAAAAGGTACCCCCTACCTGGGCTTACCGACCCGCTTTAAACTCCCTCAGTCATATTGGGAACGGCCCTTCCCACGTTGCAGCCACTGTCCCCTACCCGTTTGGATTAGAACTGGAATACCTTTTTCTCTTTTACCCTCGCCCTTTTTTTTTACGTTTGGGCAAGTTCCCTTTGACGATCAAAGGAGACCGAGGTTTTTTTGGGCCCTAGTTACCCCCTGACAAATATCTTCAATCATTTCCCTTAGCTGTTGATGAACCCTCCCCGCTTTCTTTTCACTTTGCTTTTCCATGCCTTTCAGATAGATCGTAGAACCTGTGATATTCGTGCCGATTTGATACAATTCGGCTTACTGTCGAGTGGTGTTGTGAGTACGATTCCTCGGTGCGGTTCCGTCCCTTTCTGTAAAGCTCAGAGAATTTTCAACTTTGCCCCCTCTGGCGACCCCCCCCCGGCGGTCCCCCCTGGCTTTTTCCCTTCTTGGCCGACCCGTCGTTGGTTAGTTTTTTTTAAGACACATCCCCCATTATTAAAGGTCCAATTATATTTTCTCCCGTCCCAGATGCTTGCGGAGCTGACCTTCAACGCAGGCGATCGGCTTCCGTCCCCTTTTTCCAGTTTGCCCTCTTTTTTGACTTCACATCCCCCCTCTTCAGGGTGAATTTTGAGGGTTCCTGCTTTTTTGTTGGACCAACTGTCGTTTTACCGCCGCTCTTTTCTTTGCATCTTAGACACTTTTTTAATTCCGGTTATCCATCTGGCCGCTTCCGATGATAGGAACATTTTAATTAGTGATCACGGTTACCTTTTGGAGTGTTTACACACCACGGTTTCCTACCGAATTTGTAGACTCTAGATCGGTCCCTCCCTTCCGTCCGTCTTTTTTTTCAGCTCCCCCTCTGCAGCCTGTTCAAACCCCCCTTTTTTTTTTTCCTACCTTTTTTTCGTCTGCGATTCCTCTTCGCTCAACGACGACCCAGGACGCTTCTTGTTCTTTCCTCTCCCGAAGTAAAGTTCTCATTTAGGACTACCCCCCCCCCCCCACTTCCGCCCCCCCCTTGTGCCCGCGCCAACCGCGCTTCCCCCAACGTTTTTTCCAGGTTCCCAACGTTCTTTCCCTGGCTGCTCTAGCCCTGAGAGTGATTGTTGTAAGATGTCCAAGCTGCGCGCTGGGCCAACTAGCACCCCTTTAAGTTTAGTCCCTGGCTAATTCTCGGTTCCTCCGACAGTCCTCCACCCTCCGCTTCCCCCCCGCTCCTGCGCCAATGTTTAGACGTGATGCTTTGTTTTTTTTTGAGTTCCTTCACAACCCCTTTTGAGTCCTGGGCGGTTTGCGTTTTTAATGCTCCTCCCCTTCCGGGCCTGGTCCTAAGGGCGCCAATTCCTGTACTCCCACCGTCTTTCACCCCCAGCATTTCGCCAGCTTTCCTTTTCCCTATCTCTGTTTCTCGAACGGTTTCGTCTTTGGCGCTGCTCTCCCTTTTTCCCGGCTCTACCTTGGCGCTCCGTTTCTTCTGCCCCCAACTATCTAGTCCCAGCCCAGTTTCCTTTCACTCATGCGTTTACCGCTTCGGCTTTTTTTCCTTTTTGATGCAACCCCCCCCTCCCCTTTACGGCCCTCCCCCGCAAAAAAACTTTTTTTTATTGGTTTCCATATACACAGGTACAAAACTTCCCAGTGCCAGTACTGGACCCTTCCCCCCCCCCCCCCCAACAGGTGGGGAAGTGGTCTTTGTTTCTTAGAATCCGGGGGAGGTGTTTTTTTTTTTCTGTTCAATCCTTTCTCCCCACTCGTTTTGAGTCGATCGAACACCTTTCTGTTGCTCCGGCAGCTGTTAGTCCGCTCGGTTGTCCCATTTGTAGGGATTAATTTTACAGCAGGGCTCTTTTTCCGCCTTTAAGGAGTTGTTTGCGGCCTGCCCCTTACGCGCACACGGTGCGGGACTGAGGTGTCCATAGTTTTGTTCTTCCCAGGATTTGGATTTTTGGTAGCCTTTTTTCCGAGTGGTGTTTGTTGTTTTTTGTTTTTTTTTTTGTTTCTTTTTTGGGTTGGGGCTTCTTTGTGTGTTTTTTTGGCTTTTTTTTTTTTTTTTTGCGGTGTTTTTTTGTTTTTTTTTTTTGTGTGTTCGGGGGCGAATCTTCCCTTTTGTCCCTCGGGAGGGCTCCTCTTTGTTCGCCCCATGGAGTCATTTTTCACTCTCTTTACTAGGCTCCACCATCCTTTTTCTTTAAGCGTTTTGGTTTTTCACTCGCCCCTAAACTCTTCCACCATTTGGAAAGCTCCGTCCGATTTTCAGCGAGATTTATTTGGTCTCGAAAGATTGAGGTCTTTCCTCCCCGGCGTTTTTTGGGCTTTTGAGGCGTTTTTCTAGGGTCTTCGTCTTTCTATCCTCCGATTATTAGATAACCGATGAGTGTCGTCCCGTTTTTTTTTTTTTCTTTCCCGTTCTCTGTTCTCCCGTGAACCTTCGTCGGGGAGTTTTATCCCCTCCCTCCGATTTCGTTTGCTCTTTGGTCAACCCTAGAACTTTCTTTTTTCCTCCCTTTTTGTGTGTGAGGTTTTTTTCTTTTCTCCGGGTCCCCGCAATGGCGGGTCCTTTCCGTATTCGGCATCAGCCGACCTTTTCCTACCACGGTGACTGGTCCCCTTCCTGCGCACAGGGATTGCGGTTTCTGGACCGACCATTCGACTGATTTTTTTTTTTTGATCCATAGGGACGCCGTTTTTTATTGGGGCGACGGGCCCGAAACCTGGGGCTCAAAACCCCTTCGGTCCCTCGAGTTTTCCCCCAGAATCCTTCCTTTTTGGCACCGTCATCTGGTTTTTGCTTTGAGGTTTCAGATTTGCCCGAGTTGTTGCTTACTCGCCAGAATACCTTCCAGCGCGGTCCAGAGATTTTAACTGAAGCGTTATTCATGGTACAACCCTTTTACCTTTTTGCCGACGACCGGAGGGCGCATATGACTCATTCGATGTCACCGCGCTCTGGAGCTTTTTAAGGACCCCCCCCCCACACTGAATCGAGGGACCCTTTTCTTTTAGCCTTTCCTCTGGACTGCTTTTTCCTGTATTTTCCCCGCGTGGCGGTTGGCGTCTCTTGCGCACCGCATCTAAAGAGCAGGTTTTCGGGTTTTTCCCCTCCCTACCAGTGATCTCTACTTTTCCCACGGCGTTTACACCCATCCTGGTTTCCTCACTGTCCCTTCTCCCTGCTGTGCGAGCTGCACCAGGTGGAGGATTCCCCAGTCACAGATTAGGTATTGTTCTGCTTTTTCATTTCTGCCTGATGAGTTTTTTTTTCTTTTTCCCCAGATTACACTGGCATTTGGGATTGACGTCACCAAACTCTTGACAGTTGCGGGCTATGCTTTCTACCCGTGTCAGTGGCCTCCCCCAACCCTCTGAGCGGACTTGACCTGGACTTTCGCTTTTCTTACCCACTGTACACGTCCCCCCACTTTTTTGTCTGGTGGCTTTTTTTTTTCTCTGCTTTAGGGACTGCCAACTCTTTTGGGCGGTTTTCATAGGCGTTTAGTTGATCCCCCCCCAGTCCCCGATTTTCTCTGTTTGCGCCGCAAATGTTCGCCTCCGATTTTCCTTTTTTACCCATCCCTGCCGGCCCGGTTTTCCGAGTCCAGGATAGTCCCCTTTTGAAGATCCCTACCCTTTTTTTTGTCCCTAAGGGACTTTTTTAGAGTTTTGGACGCCGATTTTATTGGGGGTTTTTTTCTTTTTGCCACTCGTGGCATTTTCTTTTGCGTCGCCTTCGGGGCCCGCCGGCGAATCGTGTGTGTCGCCCACGCACCCCTCTTTTCAGTTTCGGCTTCGAAACCCTCTGGCGCCAATCGGCCCTTTCTGGCGCGGCATTGTGAGAGGTTCATTTTCTTTTTGGATGTCCGATCATCGATTTTTGTGCGAATTTTTTTTAATGGCTCCCCCTGGCGCGGCCCCCAAGCGGCCTTTTGGATTCCCCCCGGAATCCATTATTTCTACGGCCTCAGGGGGGTCACTGGGTTGGCCTCTTTTCACCCCTCTTTGCCGGCACCTGCAGGAAGGTTTTTTTTTCGTCCGTCTCGGGCTTCTTCAGCGCCTGCGGTCGCCTTCCCTTTCGGGCGCCCCCCCATACAGTTTTTTCTTTTTTTGCGTTCCTTCCTCTCGTCCTCGCGGTTTTCGCCAGCGGTGGGTGGCGGAATTAGTTAACTTTTCCGCCCCTGGCCCAGTAACCCCCTCTCTGGAAGGCGGGGCTGTGTTACGTCACGGTGTCTCAGGTCTTTTGTTATCACCGTAACACTGTTTTTGTCCTTCGATTTTTCTGGCCCAAGGACGACTCAGGACGCAAACTACCCCATGTCCCAATTTTCCCCAGCCATTTTGGTCATGACCCCCCACAATTTGGGGCTTCAGCGCGCTGACTTCTTGGGCTCCATTCAGAGGTCTAGCCCTTTTGGTCCTTCCCTCCTTTTGTCGTGGATTTCCTTTTTATACGAAGGGTTTGGTTTGAAAGGTTTCTGCTGGTTCGCTTCTTCAGCACGCTCTTATATGATCTTGGGACCGAAAAAAAAACCCACCCCAAAACAAAAAAAAAACCAACCCCAAGCCCTTCGCACGGAAGATCCCCGTCCGTTCTTACCCTTGGGGACCAGGCGCCCGAATGCATCTTAGAAAGATCGCCGCGACCCCCTGCGCCTGAGGATCGCTTTTTCTTTTTTGTTCGGCCAACGGTCCTTTTTCTCTTTTCGACTTTTGGCAAACTTCAGGCGTTTTTTCGACTTTTCTCTTCCTACCTGAACCTTTTTCTTCCCCTGTCGTCCAGGGAGAAAATTGCTAATGCTCCGTTTCCTTTTCGGGGATTCCGGAGTCCCATGGCCTATACGGGCCAGGCTTGCTTGGAAGTTTTTTCAGCAGTTGTGTGCCTAGAGGTGCATCGAATTTTGTTCATTGAGAATAGCCGGGCGGTTTTTTACTCTTTTCCTTTTGACTCCCCGACACCTCCCGGTTAATTCCCTGGCTTTTTTTAATTTTTTTTTTTCCAACCTGCTTGCGCGGTGGATTGCCAGGTCGAGGCGAAGCTTGGTGACCTTATGGATTCTTTTCCCTTTT
>Ga0179593_1310071_pt1 | contig 15868 bp, 15 predicted proteins | sample CZODoug2_1_08_16_FD_185931 | JGI IMG/M metagenome (GOLD analysis project Ga0179593, IMG submission 185931) | Vadose zone soil fungal communities from Angelo Coast Range Reserve, California, USA - CZODoug2_1_08_16fungal (PacBio error correction) | ecosystem: Environmental > Terrestrial > Soil >... | reverse complement strand
TGGTCAGAATGCTTTGTGCCTCTCACACTTCTACAAATCGTATTCTATCCCTCGAATTTAAAGCCAAATGTCACCCAGACCTGACATCTCCCCTTTTGGATTTTTGCCTCTCCGTGTTACACTTTTTTCTCCACTTCTCTATAGGCCACGATTCGTACGCCCCACTCGCCCACCCCCGGTTCGCTTATGCGCGGTACTTTTTGCCTTTTCTTTTTTTCTGGAGAGCTTTATCAATTAGCTGTGATCTCCCAGCTTCTTCATTGTCTTTTGTTCTCCCTCCCTCTTCTCTTTTTCCCCCCCCTTCCCCTTTTTGTTTCAGCGATTCCTTTTTGTCTTTTCATTTCATGAAGAACTCCAATCCATCCATTGTTCTTCATCAGCTACAAGTTCTCTCTATTTCTCATGCCCAAAATCGCCATCTTCTCCCAGCCTTTTGGGTGTCTCCCACCATTTCTCGAGGCATTAATCATTGTGTTCGATGTTTTTTTTTCTTTTTTGGCGCGTTGTGCAGCCACTGTTCAGCTCGCCCCCGTCAATGGCGAGGGTCTTGGGGTGAAATCTTGACTTTCCTTCGATTGACCCTCCAGTCTCTGTTATTTTTCTTTGGAGACAATGGCAGCACCGCCTTTTTCTCCCCCCCTTACAAATTGAGGTGTTCTCCCCCTTGCTACGTCCCTTTCTCATCCATGATAGTTTTGTGTCGTTTTCTGACGCTTTTCTCTATTAATATAGCACTGTGGCATTCTTGTTTTCGTTGTTAGCTCCCCGAGAAAACCTTTCAACTCTTTTTCTGTTCTTGATACTCCCTTGGATGTCGGTCTCTCCCACTTCTTCCCCCATCAGCTTTCTCCGGTTTTGGTCCCAGTCTGGGGTTTCCTTAAGGAGCGTAATCTGATATGGATAAACCCCTGCTGCCACAACTATTTAATGTTCTCTTCTTCTTTCCCCCCCTTCTTCCCCTAGCCTTGTCACCTATCGTGCCTCCCGGTTCCCGGTGCGTTACCTGTTATTTCTCCAAAATCTTTTCTTTTTTCTCAGTAAGTCTTTCAGGAGAGAGATTTTGTCGTCCTCTTTAATCATCTTTGGTCCTGTTTCTCCCCCTCCCCTCTTACAACTTCTCATCATGATTATTTGCGTGCTATTCTTCCATAAAGAATTGACTTGCCCTTCTACTAGTCGTTTTTCCTCACCCCTTTTTAGTAATTGCCCTCCGTTATACTTTTTCCGCTTCCTCCTTTACACCGCGATCTTTACATGTCTTTTGAGAACTCCACACCTTTTTTTACTTTACAAAACGTTCTACAACGCTACTTACACAACTATATATTCGTTTCAGTTCTGAGCTTCTTGGATTTCCCTACACCCAACCCTCTTCGTTGTCATTTTTGCGCGATTTCACCCTTTGGTCTGCGTACCCGTGTTGGTCTTTCCTCCTCCCCTCTCTTTCTTAGGTAGTTTTCATTTTTTCTCAACCATTTGCCATCTTCCTCTCTCGGTCTTTTTTTTTTCTCTGGCTTCTAGGATTTTGTGTGCTCAGTTTCCCTTTCTCCTAATCTTTCTATTAGGTTGAGAGCCCTAATTTTTCGGTTCCTCTCCCACCCGATGAAATCCGTCAAATTTGTTGTTGCTGAAGTTTTCACCCCGTTGACCCGCCTCATTTTTCTTTGCAACCACTACGCTACAGCCCCCTTTTTTGTTGGCCTTCCTCCCCTCCAGTAAGGAGATTTTAGAATTGGTTTAATAATTTCAAACCACCTATTTTTTCGTTCTCCCTAATCGCTGTCTCCCCTCTTTCCCCCCTTCTTATTCCTTTTTTTCCTCCTCCCTTTTTGTACTCCGAACACTCTTTATTGCTCCTCTTTAGGCAATTCTATCATTTCATCCCGCCAATAATCAATTCAAATCTATGGTTTGTACAAGTGTTCTTTTTTCAGTTATACGTCAACCCAGTCTCAGTTTCCCTCTTCCTTCCCCCGACTTCCCCATTCTATACATTTGAAGCCTTTTTTTCTTGCGTCCCCTCTGTCCCGTCCTGCTATAAAATTTAGATTCCTTGTTAGAGCCGTTTAGCCATTTCTGAATCCATAGATCCATGTCCTATACCACCTTATGACCTCATGTTGTTTATCCCAATTTCTTTTTTCCTTTCACTAGCACCCGCCCAGAGAAGGTTTGACTGCTTCTGTGTTGAGCCTTGCCGAACGCCTTCAACGACCGACTAGTTATTGGTTAGTCTCGTCCTGGCTCTTCTCTCCCCCAATACTTTCACTGTAAATGGATTTTCTTCCAGACCGCTGTAATACGTCATATCCTGGTTATCATTACCTGTTGGCAGGGAAACCCCCTCCCATGTTGTAGGGACGGCATTTCACATAAGCCGCCGTTTTTGCCCTCTTCCACCCCCCAGCCTCTCTTCCTCGAATCAATTTCCAGCCAAGATACCCTTTGACCTCGCAAGAGCGAGATAAGGCGAGTGGCTGCTACACTGACCCTATCTTTTTTTCCCCCGAGTCTCTCCCCCATCCACACAGTTTTTCGCCTGTTTGTTAGACATTTTTTCGTTGCACGAGCGATTTGGTTTGATTAATCCTTCCTTCTCCTGTCTTCCTTCCAATTTTCGAATTGGAGGGCCTACCAATAGCTCTTTTTCCTTCCTCCCCCCTTGGTGTCTTTTTATATAATCTAGTGAAAGATACCCCCACTTTCTGAATCCTTGTTCTCTCCCATCCTTGTCTCCTTCTTCTTCCTACTCTTCTCTTTCGGTTGTCAAGCCCTCTCTTTACAACTAGGTTTGCCGCCTTGTGTTGCGATTGGCGTCTTATTACTCTGGCCGCTTCTAGTTTCCATTGCCTTGTCGCCAGCTCGTAAAACCTATTTGCGAGTTCTTTTTGTTCCCTGCTTACGTTCCTCTTTTAATCTCCGCTCTTCGTCTTTGATAAGTTTGTTCTCTCGACCGCACTTTCGTTTCTGTTTGGGGGGTTTGCGCAATCCAGCGCTTACCCTACAACCCTGGCTTTTGTTCCCCTCGATTCTATTTTGAGGTTGGGCTTTTTTATTAACGCCCCGTTCTATCCCTTCCCTCTGCCATTTTTCAGTCTTTTTTTGGTTTTTTTATTCGCCGATAACCCAGGTACTTTGTGTCGGAGATGACCACCTGCAGCTCTTTTCGGAGCAATCACCCCCCCCAGACGCCTTTTCAGCCAGGTGTTTTCCTCTTTTTTTTGGCCTATATGTAAGGATTAGGCTGACCCCTTATTTCCATTTGGCATATAATTTTAGAGTAAATGGCTCTATACTTGGCCTTTCCCCCTAGGCTAGACCCCTAAAAAATCTATTTTTTCACTCATCAGGTTTCTATTCCCCTTTGAGCCCTTTCTTCACAATCATCCCCCCATCTCTCTAATTAGAATATCTTTCATTTTTATCCTCTCTGTTGATTTTCTTGATCTAACTGCACTTGCCCCGTAAACACCTATACCTATTCATTTCTCTTTTTGTCCTCTCTTCCTTAACTAACCCTCCAATTGCCTCTCTTAAAGTCAGCACTCTCCCCTCTATTCGTGCTGGTTTTATTTCGGCCGTACCATTAAGTCATAATGTCTGAATCTAGAACTGCTCACAGCGATACTTTAAATGTTGGAAATCCCCCACACTCCCCTTTTCTTATTCCCACCCACCGTTCTCAAAGCTCTTACCCTTAAGCCACTTGTAGGGTTTGTACCTCACCACAAATATGGGCGTGTCCTTTTCTCCTTTTTGCGATCCCCCCAATTGGGTCTCTTTCTAGTGGTCTTGCATTTTTATTTCTTTCTCCCTAGCCTCCTGTTGATCAGCGCCTCCCCTGTTTCTAACCTTTTCATTATCTCCCTCTTCTCTTTTTGTGTCAGTTGCTCCTTGTTCTTCTCTTCTCCCCTCAGCCCCTTCATAGGGGAGAGTCACGCAAGCTTGACCTCGCAACCGTACCCAATTTTTCCATCTCGCCATCTACGTGCCCCTCCACTTTTTTTTACATCCCATACGCTACAGAACCTGGTTGGCCTTAAACTTCTTATCTCTCAGACTTGTTGAATTAAACACTTGTTTGTGGCAGTTTCTCACATTACCTGGTTTCTAATTTTCCCTCCTTATGTTCTACGAAAAGGTGTTTTAGACAACCGGCCTGCGTTCTTTATCTTTTTCATTCATTCCTTCTCTTGACATCAATCCCCGCCCTAAACAGGCTGTTTGCTTTCATCTATCCCCACCTTGACCCTCTCTACAAAAGGACTTGAGATCAATAATATTCAGCACGATATGTTATGGGCGAAACTCTTTCCCCTCCAGTTCAAAACTTTTCTTGCTAATTCTATTGAGTAAGGCCTTACCCCCTTTCCTACAAAATTATGGGGGTGTATACATCATAGTCTTCTACCCCCTAGTCCCATTAAGGTTCCCGAGGAACGTCTTCTTTTTTTTAATAATTGCTATCCACTCCTTTGCTTTTCCGACAGAACGAACTTCTTTTGGTCTATCGGCGATTGCAATCACCCAACTACTTAGAACTGACAATGTATCTGGTCCTCTCTCTCTGAGAGGACCTGTGCCAACGCAGCCCCTCTTCTTTTTCTATCCTTTTGCCGTTCACCTCCCAGGGTTGTTGTCTTTCCATGTATTTTCCTTTCTTTGCTTTTCGCTTCCAAATCCCAGATCTCCTCTCGCCTTCCCCTTCCGCAAGATGTAAAATATCACATTTGTTCTTTAGATGTCCGCCGGCTTGACGTTTGCTTTCCCTCACCCCTGCACCGACATCGTCCAACATCTTCTTTCTTCAATGGTCTCCCTCCTTTCTTCCCTGCAGGGAGCGTTTGTCTGTCTAACCTCTCTGACGAAAATGATTCTGCTGGAGGGGTGAGTTACTCATCCCCCAAATTTCTCTCTTTCCGTTTTTTGCTCTCGTCTTGGTTTTTCACGAAGAAACCATATCTCGTTTTGTTCTCTCAAATCTCTCGTGCTTGTTCCCTCAATTTGTTGTAAAAACAGTACTCTTCGCATCCCAGCGCCTTTCTCTTTGCGTCTTCCCGGTGCCCTTCTTTTTTTTTTATGCACATGGTCGAATGAGCTTCAGCCCCCGGCCCTTTGTTCTTGGTTGTTTTACATCTGTAAGTAGTTTTCTCCTTTTGGGATTTGGAGAAGTGTGTTTGCCTTGGCATTCTCCCATTTATTCAAATGACCCCCTTCTTCTGGGAGGGGTTTCCAGGCCTGCCTTCGTCTCTTACCCGTGATCTTCTTTTTTTCTTTTTACAGCTTCTCCCTTATCTAGCCCTCCCTCCATTCCATTGGTGTGGGTGCTTATTCCAACCCACACTATTGTCGTTCGTGTTTTCGCATTAACTTGGAAGGTGGTCCTGCTCCCTTTCCCACCCGCCTCCTGTTTTCTTCGTTTTTTCCTTTCCCGCTGGTGTCTATTGCCTTTTCCTTTGAACATTTTTCCTTCCCACTTTTGTATAGTAAATGGATATCTATTAGGTGGCTCTCATAGTTTTACGTTGCTCCCCCAACCTCTCGAATCCCTGGTTCTTCTTTTTTCCCCCAGAGTTTCTGCCCAATTATCAACCCTTTTTATTTAAGATTTTTTTTGTCCCTTTTAATCGTCTGGTTCTGTTTCCTGTATTCCCCGCATAACAGTACCCCCTGTATACTACGATTCTGCCTTGCTTTCGACCAGGTATTTACATAATCACTTTTTTTTAAATTGCCTACCCAAGCACCTTCCGCACTCTCCCCCTGATGTTCTGTTTTACTGGCTTAACCCCCCGTCCTAATTGAGGAGAGGACGATGCGCACCCATTCCCTTTAAGTGAGAAAACAAACAATAAATTTTTTTTTTCATTATTACCCCTTTCCCCTTAAAACTTTTCCTTCCCCCCAGGTTCTGTCGCCTGTGTTTATTTTCGTGTTTGTTTGTTTTGACAACAATTGGCGGATTCGATCGTTTCTCCTTCGCTTTTTGTTCTCCCTCTGACATAAGGAGACCGAACCATGATCCCCCTTGGTTACTTAATCTTTCCCCTTTGTTGTTTGAGAGAGATGCTATTCCCTTTTTGCTCCCAGTTTCATCCACTCATATGTCTATTATTGGAGCGCACCGCCGCTGCGCAATGCACAGCCGAACCCCACTTTGTTTTTTTTTGGGTTCCCTTTTCTTTCCCCAATTACACCTTTATAAAGTTTCGACAGTCTTTTTATCAACTGTTCGTAAACGGTTGTCTAAAAAATTCTTGTTTTTTTTTTTTCCCCCCTTTTCCCCGTTTGTCGGTTTCCTCACTTATTAGTGAACGCGACCCCCTGTGAGACTACCCCTCCGATCTTTTGTTTTCCCTGATTATTCCCTATTTCTGGACTCAATCTGCATCCTTACATTTTACCAGTGTTCTGCTGAAACTTTTCCCTCCCCCGGCCCTCCCTTTAACTTTTACCAACGCACTCTCTTCCGAATTATTTAATTCAGTAGATGTTTGGATGATTTTCCTCACCGCCCTTCCCCCCCTCTTTATATTTTTCTGCAGGTTCTAGCATATTTGAGCCCTGCCCTATATATCATTATCCAAAGTTTGACCATTTGGTTATCATAATATCTTATTTTCCTTCTTCCCCTCCCCACCCCAGTCTGCTTTTTGCGGTTCGTGTGCGCTCATTTTGGGTTTCCTTTACTTTCCTCCTACCCTTTTTTCTCCTCCCCTAACCGACCTAGTGTTTGGTTTTGAGCTGAACACTCAATCGGCACAGAAATGGTTTTAGATATTGCTGCTTCTATTTTGATACAACGTTCCTGCCCTCTCATTCTAGAACCGGTCGTCACGTGGAAAAAACACAAAAAACCCCCCCTTTGGTCTTTCTCCCTGACTGCGCACACGATGCTTTTTGATTGCTCAAACCCAAATCCCAGATTCCTGAGTCCCCTCCTTCCCCCTGCCGATGTCACCAAATTTACCCAAGTAGGTAGGGAGCTGACGAGCTAGGTCCAGTGCTTCTCCCTGTCACTAGAGCGGCCCCACCCTAGATCCTCCCCCCCTGCTTGCTGACGTTTGTCTTTTTTTTTATCCTACGAGGAGCGATTTTGGATACATCCATTTCCGGATGCCTATCAATTGGAGGTGTGAATTCTTCTCCCTCCCCAATTTCCTTCTTTTCCTCCTACGTTTTTTTATATATATCTTATGTAAGTATCCCTCTCCTGACTTTAGTTAAAGTCAGTGATTGAAGGGATATCAGCCAAATCTCTCTTCTTTCTTGCCCATTCCCTGCAGGGCTAACCACAGCTCCGTTCTTCTCCCCCTCCTTTTCGTCTTGGTTTTTTTTAATTCCCTGGCCGCTCTAGTTCGGTTACCCATTTCGCCGAGCTTCAGATCCCGGACTATTTTCTGGGGGTGGGGACTTTACTTTTAATTTCTATTCCTTACTTCTCTTTCTTTTCTCGGGTTGTCTATGGCAGCCTCATTCTCCGTGTTCCCCAGGCCTTCAAACACCTGGGAGGTTGTGCGGCCTGTCAGTTATCTGACCAGGTCGAGGCTGTTGGAACTGTTTATTACCCGTGCAGCGACTAGCCCATTTTCATTGCAGCTTTTTTTTCTTTTCCTTGCCTCCACAACCCCCTAGGGTGTCTGTGTCTCTTTTGACTTACTTTTTGACCCAACGAATGAACGGTCAGCATCTTTTGGGGAACCCCTTTTGGGGTCCTAGTTTGACTTATCTAATTCTAACCCCCATGATTTTCCCCTTTCTTTAAAGGGAATCATAGGGCCACTTTTATTGCTAGATTCTAAATATACCCTTACCTCAGGGTTATGTGAGTTCGCCCCACAATCCAACCCTCTCTTCTTTAAAAGTATAGACGATCGTCTCCTCTCTTCTCTTTCTTTTGCTAGCTATTACAGTTCCAAGAACACTGTACCCCCGTCTCACCTTCTTCTCTTGGTCTTGTCCTGCTCTTTACATAACTAAAATCTTGCCTTTCATCCCCATTCAGATGTTTTTCCAGGTTCTCCCCACTTTCCATTTACCCCTCTCCTCATTGCGGCGAGTCCAAACAGAGATAAAATGTGAGAACTACACCCCCACTCCCTTTTTTTTTTTTAAATTACAAAATTTTTTAACCGCCCTATATATATTCCCCCGTTCTAGGTATTGGATTAAAGAACCCACCTCTGCTGGTCTTCTTCGAGGCCTCGTTAGCGCTTACACCACACAAAATTTGGTGTTCCTTCTTTTTTTTTTTGTCCATCTTTGCTTGCCATAGGCTAATGGAGACCGCGCCGAACCTTGCTCCCCCTTGTCTAGGCTCTCTTTTTCCCTTCCGTTTTTTTTTTTTCCGATTGCTATGTCAGCTGTTGCTAGTGTTCGTCGTCTTTCCCTAAGATGGCTATATGTCTTCCAGCAGCCTTCTAAGAGCCAACCTTCCCCGACCCAACATTGTGTGTTTGAACTCCGCTCAGCAACCCCGGCCCCCGCCTCATTCTTTTTCTTTTCTCCCCCCCCCCCTTCAGTAACCTCTTTGGTTTTCCCCACGCGCCCTCTGCTCTTCAAAGTTGGGTTGTAATCCTTCCAACCCCCCGTTCTTGTTTTTCAATATAGTTGGTTCTGAAATTCCTTTCTCCCTTATGTACCTCTCCCCCCTAGTTGCCTACCCCCTCCTCTTGCGATTTGATGTGCCTTATCACACTTATTTCTTCTATCCGTCCACCCGATGGTTTGTACAGTGTTCTTTCTTTCCTAGAGCAAGAAAACTGACCCCCATCTCTTTTATCCCCTTTTTGAACAATCAGTATCTAAATAATAGTAAAGAAGGATGTTTGGTCTGTTTCCCTTTTTCCGTCCCGTCATCCATTTTCTTTTCTTTTCCAGTTTCTCTTTCCCCCCCTTTGCAGTAGGCCCCATATATTTACTATACCACAACTTTTTCTTGGGTTTATCCACTAATAACTTCTCCAAATCCCACACTCCACCCTAGTTGACCCTGATGCTCTGCCCGGCTCTGGTGGGTAATCATTTCTCCGACTCCATTCCCCTTTTTTTCTTCCCTACGACTTACCTTCTTGCTTGGTTTGATCCTCAGAGCTTCCCCCACCTTTTTTTACGCCTTCTGGCAGATGCTATAATTTTTTTTCTCCGCTTCCCAACTAGCAACTTTTCGGTAAGATATGCAGGTCTCACTTTCAACCTCCCTTTTTTTATTCCTTCTTTTTTTCGCAATCCTTCTGTTTGATTCCCACTCTCCCAACATCCTTTTTAGATTTCTTGATTCACCTTCAGCAGAGGTCACCCACCTTATCCCCTGCACTTTTCTTCCGTAGGCTGAAGCCGGCGAAAGTGAGGCATACAATGAAACTATTTCGGCCACCTTCTTCCTGTCCTCCCCCCCTTTTTTCTCCCCCCGGTGGGCTTTTGCTACTTTTTCTTTTTTTTAGCCCTCCGATTTTTGTGAGCGATTTGTTGTGATAATCCTTCTCCTTTTCTTCTGACGACCCCTGCTTCTGTCAATTTTTTGGTTATTCATCCATCCCCACTTCCTCTTATCTTCCTCTTCTCCGTGTTTTTTTTTTCTTTTTTTAATTGGCGGATTTTCCGAACTCACCTTGCATTTTGCAGAATATCGTCCATCCGCTAAGTTTCAGAATTTAAGCCAATCGCTCCTCGTGCGGGAACTCCTCGATTTAAAACATTTGTCTTCGGCCATCTCAAATTTGCTATTGTTTCTTCTGCCTCTGTCGCTTTCCTGCCTTTTCAGGTTCTGTTTCCTCCCAGGAACTACTTTTAGTCTCTTTTTTTTTTATTTCTTAATGCCTCTCATATGCGGCGTTCGATTATCCATGTTCCTCCCCGTCCGTGTCAGGCTTAAAAAAACCTGGGTTGGGTTCGTTCTCCCAGTCTTTTTTTCTCTTCCTGAGAGTTGGAGGGTTCTTTTCGCTCCTTCGTTACCAAGACCGCAGTCCATCTAGCATCTTTACCGGCATTTGGTGGTTGCAGGGGTGTCAGATCGCCCCGCACACACTTGCCTCGTTCCTATTAACACAGACCACCACACTCATGGGTCGTTACCTACCCTTCTGTTTTACCGGCCGACACGGCGAAAAAATACCACCCCTCAGCGCCACACACCTCTTACGTTCGACCTAATTCTGACCCCACCAGAATCTGTTCCTCTGATGGTGTTTTGTTGCACCTGTTGTTGTCTTTTGGTAATTATTTTCTTGAGCCCTCTAATTTTCGTATGTCAACCCCCCTTCTGTCTCCCTACGGGTATGTAATATACTAGGGTCCCCTTAAGGCTAGATTTTCTCCATAGACCTCCGTGTTCTTTCACGTTCTCATTCTTTTGATCATACACCACATCTCTTCTTCTCTTCTCCTCTTTTCAGATTTTTTTTTTTTCTAACTGTCTGTTTTTTTACCTGCATCCCTATTACTAGTGCTGAGTATGGCTGGCCTGACTCCCTAACTAAATAAAGCCTACATTAACTTAAGCAAGTAGCCATCGTCGTCGGCGTGTTCACCTTTCCCTCTACCCTCGTCCAAGATCCGTCCTCAAGAGGTTAGGCAGACCCTTGATCCCCTTAGACGCACCAACAAAACTTTTTTTTTGTCCTTCAACCAACGTTACCTCCACAATCGAGGAACCACGGAATGCCACCCAGGTTCTTCCGTCTTGATTTTCACTAACAAAATATGAGGCGTTTTAACGGTTTGCGCTTTCTCTCTTTTTTTCCACAAATTGGTGATTTTCTTTTGGCTGAGCATCTGCTATCGTTCCATATTAGGTGCTGACTCTCCCTGCTCCCTGGTCCATAGCAAACCCCCCCCCCCCTTTTTCCCTTTTTTTTCGAGAGATTCTATTTTTGTGCTCTGTTTTTGCACTAATATCCTAGGGGCGCGCCCCGCCGAGTGCGCCCTTCTCAACGCCTTTTCCCAAGTTGTGTTGGGCCCTCTGTCCCCCTCTCCCCCCCCCGTTGGACACCATCTTTGTGTTCTACAACAGCCTGAATTTCCCCCGCCCGAACTGGGTTGACTTAACCTATTTCGTTCGCTTTTATCCGTTGTTTTTCAGATATGTTTTTTCAAAAAAACCTGTATTTTGGGGAGTTCTTCACCTTCCCTCTTCCCCTCTTCTGTCCCCTTCTTCTTCCACTCAATTTTACTCTACGCAAACGGGAGCCACTCCGAACGACATTGGTCTTTTTCTCAGTTTTCGGATTCGGCCATTTCTTTCTTCTTCTTTTACTCCCGTCCCTCCCCATCCCCCAATTTTCATACCTTACTCCCTGTTGGACTATTTGTTCTGTTTAACGGTCCCCCCTTTCCCACCGCGATTAGGAACCTACTAACCCTTCCTGAACGCTTATTAAAGAAGATGAATGGTTGTATTCTGTGCGCAAATATTTTTCACTGCATACAACACCCCCCCTGAGTTGATCGGACGAGCAGGTTCTAGCCTCTTTTCTAAGTCCACCTTTCTTCTATAAAGCCTCTCCCTTAAGCATTATGTTTCTCTAATCCGTAGTCCTAAAATACTTCATCTGCCCCACAAAAAGCCGAAGGTGCCCCCCCCCTATGTTTCCCTTCTTCATCTTGTTTTTTTAATCTTAGCCCGACTTCCCTTTTTCCCTCTCCGACCAGCCCGACCTCTTCTTTTTTGTATCCTTCTATGAACTGCACAAATTCACTGAAATGGACTTCTCTGGCTATCTCTCTGGGATAGTTCCAGATCCAAACCCTGCAATGGGCCCACTCTTTCTGCATTAATACTTTTTCCTTCCTGATGAACACCCCTAACAGGTTGTTATTTTTTGCCCCAAGGCTTCGGGACATCACGAATGCGGTGCTCCCAACTTTCTCCAATCCCATTTAGACCGAATTATTTGAAGACTGTCAACAAGAGACCATCCACCATAGTTCCTTCTCTTCCTCTCTTCGACGTGGCTGTTCCTCCACTTCAAATTTTTAGAGATTTTACGTCCTGACCAAAGGTGCTTCATATATTTTTTATTTTTGTCCCCCCCCCCCCCTCCAAAGTTATTTTCCCTATCTCTGATTTTCTGCTCTCCCTTTCTCCCCTCTCCTTCTTACCATCTTCTTGCCAAATTGGAGGGGTTATTTGACCCCCCCACTTCTCTTCTTTTCAGGTGTGTTGGTGAGCGAGATATTGGATGGTTCCTCCAGACCTTCTCCCCCTTCATTTCCTGCGTCCTTCATAAGGGACTAAGGTATTCCAGCACGGCGGTTTTTACTTTTCGAGAGGGCCCAAACAGTATCGTCTCCTCAAGCCCCTTTTTTCTTTGGGCTGCATCGGTGCCGTAGTTTCCTTGTAGAGTTCCTGTCGCCTTCTTTTTTCCCCTGGCCTTACTCCTTTTTTGTATGTTGGTTACTCCGATCGTTGTTTCGAGGGATCCTTTTCGGGATTTGAGAAGGTGGAGACCTGGAAGCCCGTCCCATGTTTTCAGGGAATTAACCATAACCCGGGAGGGGGTTTTCCCGTTCTTCCCGTCGTTATCTAACAGGTCTTAGTCTCCTTTTTTTTCCTTGGCTTGCGTTGTATTACATCGTGTTTCTTCCTTTCTCAGCCAATAGCCCATTCAGTGGCCTTTATTTTTTTGTGCTCTGGGTTTCCTCTTCTGATTACCCCAATAAACTTCTTTTTAGTTTCTCTGATCATCGACCACCCGAGTCAGTCTTTTAGTATCCAGTTTTTCCCACCCAGACAGCCGGTCCTGCATTCCCCTTTGTGTGGTCCACTTCGCTTGGGTTTGCAATGTAGTATTTTAGGAGACTCACTTCTTCTGATCCCCCAGCGTTTCCAATTGTATAGATGGTATCATAGGTTTGGCCTTCTAAACTACTATTTCCCATCCTCCCTGAATCCTTCAGTTTTTACCGTGCGGCCACTGATTCTACAGCCATCCCCCAAATTTCTTTCTCCTAATGTGTCATATCTTTCCTAGTCCTCTAATCTCTGTTTGTTTAGTTGCTCTTCATCCCTCACACGTACAACCTTATTGGTGATTCTGGTGACTGATATTTCCCCCCTCACCCTTCCCCCCCTTTACTTCCTTCCAATGCAAGATTCGTTTTTTTTCCATTTTTTTTGTCCATAGTAAAGTGAGGAAGAGCTTTATTTCGCCCCCGCCTATCAATGTTCGTACTAAAACCACAATACTTTTTTTTAATTCTTCCCCACCCCCAATTTCCCCCCCTCTCTAACTCCTTACGCCCAATGTCTCGTATTTTGCTTTAAATTAAACACACTATGCGGCCGGTCTTTGTGCGCTTTCCCCACTAACCACACACTTTGGTAGTTGCTTTGCTTCTCTTTGGGGGTGCGCAGTCTGATTGCTCTACCTTACATTTAGGTTGAGAATGGAACCATTCTTCCCCCTTTTTCCCATATTCTATATATTTCTAATCCCTTTCGGTGAGTCTCGCTTGCTATTCCCCAGCTTCGGGTTGTGTCGGAACTTCTTCCGACTGACTCCGATATTGCGAGAGACCGCTGATCTTACCCTCATGTGACCTAGCGTACCTCCCACCTTATCCCAAATTTTGTGTTGTTAAAGCTCGACCCTCTAAAACCTTGACACCGCCCTCCCTTTTTTTTTACCTCCAAACCGTACTTTCTTTTTCCCTTTAAAACATCTAGTTACGTCTTCTTTAGAATTGGTGTCATCCTTTTAAACCCCCCCGTTAGTTGTTTTGCGTCTTCCCCCCATTACCCTATCTTTTTTTTATTCTTCATCATTAGACGGGTATTCCTGGTAGCGAACTGCGCCTACCCCTTTCAACTCTCGTGAAGCTACGGATTCTTTTTCCACTTTATTTTCTTTACTGCCATAGCAGTCCAGGTCCCCCCTAAATCAATCATTCCTTCACAGGTTGACTTGTTATGGTTCTTTAGCAAGACTGGTCAAACGGAACTTCGGACTTACCAATCTTTGAAGATATTTCAACCTCTCTTAAGAGACTCTGATAGTGGATTTCGGGCGAACCTTCTCCCTTTATTACTCACTGATGACCCCCTTTTCGAGTGGTCTTTTTTTCCCCCTATATTTTCCCCATTACTCTCACCAACGTTATTCCCTCCTGGGTTATCCATAATACTCTTCTTTCTCCTTCCCCTCCTTACCAATTTGACAGTTGCCCCCCCGGATGTGGACCGGCTTTCTTTTTGGGCATCCTAATTTCTCGTGAATTTCCTTCCTTTGTAGATCTCTTGACACTTGAAACGTTTGGTTTTCCTCTTTACCCCCCCCCTCAACCACCCCATCACTGCCCCCCCTTGTGAAATTTCTCTATGGCACGATAGCGTTTGTTTCACACCGCAGAATCCCCCCCCTTTCTTCTCCGGTCCTTCCTTCTGCCCACGGGACCCGTTTATGGTGTTTACTTGATTCCTGCGGTGATTTTCCACCACTCCCCCCAGATATGATTCCCTCGTGAATCCCCTTTCAGCCCTCTCATCACCCAAGATTACACTCTCCCCCGTAGTCCGGAGCTGATTCTTCTCCCTTTCTCTTTCACTTTTCCTTAGTCGAAAAAGATTAAGTCCTCCCCCTTCGCCCAAGTTTTGACGGACGATCGGGTGTTTTTCCTCCCCGCTTCAAGAGGCTATTGCTGAAATCCGTCTTCCCCCCCCTTAGCTTTCTTCCCTCCCTTCTTCCTCCACATTTGTGCCTTCCTTTCTCCTCCTCGTGTTTTTGACGGTAGATAATGTATGGATTTCCTCCTCCACCCCCCCATGTTAGACCTCCCTTGTCGTAATCAGCTAGTGAGTAAGGTATCAGCCACCTCTCCCTTTTTGTTAACCTCCCTATGTTCCCATCCTCCCTCACGCATTTTTTGTTTCTTGGTGTCTGTACTCGGTTTTTCTTCTAGTTTCGGTTCTCTCCACTGTAGCCTGCTCTTTTCCCTGTCCCTGGTGATAGTAGTATCTTTGGTGACCTTTTCTGTGAAGTTGTCATTCTTTTCTATCCTTTTTTTCTTTTCTCCTTGGTCTACCTGCAGCCCGCACTCTATGCTCCCTAAACCGTCTTTTTTTTTCCGTCAGTTTCTTATGACCAGTGAGGACTTTTGTCTGCGTTGATCTTCGTTCATCAAGTCTCCTAGACATTTGTGCAATTCTTTGTGGTGATGGGTGCAGGCTTTTTTTCGATCCCCCCCAGTTGTCGGTTTTAAACTTGAGTCTTCTGAGCCAGCAGCTAGTCTTACCGGTGGGGCCCCCTTCAGCTGTGGCCTTCAGGCTTTTGTCGCCTCCCTAGTCTGGCTCAAACCATTTTTCCCCCTTTTTTCCTTCACTGATTTGGCTTCTCAACTCGTGCTCGAACCTTCTTCAAACTCCTTTCATCATTTTTATTCCCCTTTCGGACGTCTTTTCGCCCAGCAACCAAGCCCCCCCCCTAATATCTTCCGATTTTTAGTCCTCTTTATATTCGGTTTTCCTGTTTTCTCTATTACAGCCCTCCCCTTTACCCCTTCCTTCCTCTTTCCTTCCCGTCGTTCTAACGCCTGAACCCATCTGAACTCATTCACTTCTCCAAATTGTTCGGCGGTTCTCACCCCTTTTCGCACATCCGTCCTTTCTGTCAGTAGTCTTTTTCTGCGTGAATTTCATGTGAGAAACTCCACCACCCTCTTTTTTTTTCCTTTCCCACCCCAACGTTTATAAAAAGCAGTATAGACCCTTTGTCTAGTATTGTTGATTTAAAGAACCCCCACCGGGCTTCGTTGTTCACAGGTGCGAGCTTACAAACCCCCCCAAAATGGTTTCCTTTTTTTGCTTATTTTTATTATTTTTCTCTCTCAACCAAGCCTTAGTTGAGCATCGTCAATGCCCAACTGGTCCAGC
>Ga0179593_1699607_pt1 | contig 15869 bp, 24 predicted proteins | sample CZODoug2_1_08_16_FD_185931 | JGI IMG/M metagenome (GOLD analysis project Ga0179593, IMG submission 185931) | Vadose zone soil fungal communities from Angelo Coast Range Reserve, California, USA - CZODoug2_1_08_16fungal (PacBio error correction) | ecosystem: Environmental > Terrestrial > Soil >... | reverse complement strand
GTTTCCGATTTCCCGTTTTCGCGGTGTTTCGGCGGGCCCTGGCATTCGCAGTCCCGAACTTTCCTTTTCTTGGCTTGGTCTGCTTCCCTTGTCCCAACACGTCATTTTTTTTCAGGTATGTGCAACCCCCTCTCTCCCGTTTTTTTCCAAAAATTTTGGGTTACGAGCACACTTGGCAAGTGCTGGAAAGATCCGAGATTGCGGCTCTGTCCAAAAACTTCTTTCCCCACGCGTTTGGTAATTTTTTTCGTTTTTTGCACCCCCCCCGTTTCGCTCTGGTTCATGACCCGGTGATTGAATTTGTCAAACCCTTAATTGGGGCTCTTTTGGATAAACCCCTATTACCTCGACCCCCTGTCTGAACAACTTTTCGGACCCGTTGATTACGCCCCCATCTTTTTCTCCTTCCTGAATTCCGTGTGTTTTTCCGATCACGGATTGTGCACCTTTTGGCCGTTTTTTGCTACTTTTGTGGTTTTTTCTGCCAGCATTGGCCCCCTTTTGTTGCCTTTCCGGGCACATGAAGGGATTGGGATTTTTTCGATTTTTTTTTCCCCGAGCCTTGACCCCCCCCTGGGCTGAGGGACCCCCTTTTTTTTTTCATTGGTTTAAAACAGGCCAGTTTTCCGGGTGCACGTTTTCTTGCGAATACGGGCGAGCTTTTTGGGTGCTTTCAGCCAACCTTTAGCTGTTTCAAGGCTTGTTTCACTTTTCTTTTTTTGAACCCAGGCATACTGCCAAAGGCCGATTGACTGATTTACCTATGAAGATGCGCCGTTCCTGGGAAACGCATTGAGTGTACGCTCACTTTTTCATTTCCCCCCGTGCGTTCAGCATGCACTGAGGACATTTCTTCTCATTCTGAAAAGACCCCCTTTCCTGGGGCACTTTTTTTGTGTTAGGTCTAATCTTCTTTTTCAGTTTTTTCTTGCAGTTGCGTTGCATGGTTTTGTCTCCAAGGGATTGTCCCATTTTTTTACGCACGCTCCCCCAGACTGCCAAACCAAAAAAAACGTCAACAGACCCCCCAGGATTCTTCATTGTCCCTCCCTGTCAGGGCGTTTTATAGGATTTTCGGCCAAAACCAATTCCTTTCCCCTCCGGAAACCTGTTTAAACCCCTCTCCCCTTCTTCCCGATACCGCCATCCCTCCCTTTTTTTTTTTTATGAATTTGGGGGACGGATTAATCCCATTGGTGTGGACCCCCAAGAATGTCAACAAAGCCCGACGCTGACCTGTTGAAGAAAATTTTGAATAGGAAGATGCGTTTAACCCATACGAAGCCAAACTTTTCGAAGTCTCCTTTTTTTTTCAGAAGCATTCTTTCTTTATATTTACATAATCATAAGTTTGTTTTATTTTTGATGATGCACGGGATTTGGCTTCCCCTTTTTTTTTTCCTGAAGGAAATTAGGTTGTATACACGCCACTACTTTTCTATTTACGGGGCCCCCCCCCCTTTCCCCCCCAAACCAATGCTGGTCCTTTTTTTTTCCGTCCTATTTTAAAATACACCCAGCGGCGGATCTACGCGCGTTGCAATTGGGGTTTTTCTTTCCTGTGGAAGGGAGGCGGGATACTGGTGGTTACGGAGGGTCTTCGTCGCTGGAGGTTTTTGGTTTTCGGCATATTTGAATCGCCCTCCTCCCCGACCGCGCTTGACCCCTTTAAATTGGAGTTCCATTTTTTCCTGGTTTATTTTTCCCACTTCTTGGAAGTTATTTATTGAGCTTCCCAGTTGCAATCCCGTGGACCCCACTCTGGCATTCCCAAGAACCCTCCCTCTTTTCCTCTGCCTCGACCCTCCTTTTGTCCCTACTTTGTGCTTCCCCTGAGGATTTACAATCATCCGAACATTCATCCCCTGTGGGGCGGTCCCGCATTTCGGGGTGTCAATTTTTTTTCGGTTTGACCTCGTCCCCAGCCCCGGACCTTTCCCCTTCCTTTGGGTAAAAAGTGTCTCTTGCAATTGGTTCCCCCGGGTTTATCCTAATCTTCAATAATCCACGCTCGTTGTCATTGATTCTGGTGGCCCCCCGCCAGGCCCCGTAACTAGTCGAACGCCTAAACCCCGTCCCCCCCCCCCCCCGTCCCTGTCTCTTTACCAACTTTCTTTCCGGTGGTGCCGATGTCCCGTTTCGAAAAAACCCAGAACCTTTTTTCTTCCATGTGCCTCCCCTTTACTTGGCCTCTTCCCTCCCAACATCCCCCCCCGATTTTTCGTTGAGCCCATGTTCCGTTCCCCTTTCATTGCTTCCGTCACTTCTTATTCACGAATATTTCTACTGTTGCGAGCGTTTTCGTTGGCTTCGCCCCCCCGTTGATCCCCCCCGGACACATTTCTTGACGCCGTCTGATTTCATCAGTTTTTTCAGAAACCATTGTATTCATTTGCGCACAGGAAAAAATTCCGCACCACTCCGTGCTTTTCCCCGCATTCCAAGGCTTCAAACACCCCATTCGGAATCTTTTTCCCTTTTCCCCTTTCAATTGTCTTTCCCATCTCCCTTTTTTTGTTTGGTGTTCTCCCCGCCCGGCGTGCAGTTCAGCAAGTTGATAAGTTTCGTCCCCCGCCAGCGTGCGCTGAGTCTTTTTGAAAGATCCCCCCTTTTCATCACTTTCGGATAAAACTCCGTGCCCCCCTTTCCAGCACCAAACGGTAGTGTCTTGCGATTCCATGACATGGTCCATGATGGTCTTTGCATCGTGTCCTTTCCACCTTTAGGAATTTCCACGTCTATTATGCGTGAAAATTTGTCCTTGTCCTTTCCTTTTTCTTCACCCCCCCCCAACACCAAAAAAACGTTCGGTCTCTGCGAATGTACGCCCCCATATTTTCTCCGCGTTTGGTTCCTTTTTGCCCCCCCAGAACATGGTTCTTTTACTTCTTTGAAACCTTTTTCGGTCTTGGGATAGTCGTTTGCCCTTTCCTCCTTCTCTTCTCCTCCTCTTGGCCTTCTGCACTTTCCAACAATTTAATTGCCCCTAATCATGTTTTTTCCCTCCCTTCCGCTGGCCCTCGGTTTAAACCCCGCCCTGGCGGGAAGCCCATTCTGCTTTTTTCCCCCCTTCGCCCTCTCCGGGGATTACCCCCCCCCCCCAAACTTGCGGCCAGAGAAATTTTCCCGGCAACGAGGGCAAACATTCCCCCTTCCCTTTTTTTTCCTCCCTCAATTTTTTTGTTTTTTTTTGATAACGCGCCTGGTTCTTTGGCTTTTTCGTGTGCCGTTATATCCCGAGGTGTGCTTTTGTCGCGCGGATTAACCCCTTCGAATTCGGGCACGGCTGCTACCCTTGGTTTTTTCCCCTCGAGTCACGTTTCTTTTTGGTGGTTCCACACACAACGCATTGACTCTTTCCACAACACCCCCCGAAGGCTGAAGTTCCTCTCCCACATTTGGTTCTGGTTTTTTTTTTGCACAAGACTCCGAGATTGGCGGCGCTTTTGTCTTTCCCCGTTTTGGTACACCGGCCGTTTCATTCGTGGGAATTTGATTCCCTTTTCGTTTTTTCCAACGTGGCCCCGAGTCTGCAAAGAAACTTGGGCTTGGATTTGGGGGATCAACTATTTTTCCAACTGCCTTTTTCCACGATTCCGCTTATTTCCTGGTCCGCCCCCCCTTTTTTTTACGGGGTTGCGCAGTGTGGTTCCCCGGACATGGGTTCCCCGGCTTCGAAAAGCTTGTGGAGTTGAGACGTGCCTTTCTTTTGGACGGTTGTGGCCAGGGGAGACGTTTTTCCTTGTTTTTTTTCGACGGTAAAGAGTTGCAACTGTTCCGGGAGGACAGTTTTTTTTTGAATCCCAAACCCCCCCTGGAAACGGGAAAATGGTGTCCTGTCTTTGCTCTCCCTTTGCGGGCCCTGTCTTTTCGGGGGCCGATCACTTGGTTTTGACCCCTCCCCCCCTGCTTTAAGGCTTACGTTGCGGCTGGAAAAAAGGGAACCACCACGGCGATGGCCGCTCGTCCCATGCATTGAATCCCCGTGGAGCCGTGCGGCCGCCTTTTGGCAACGCTTTTAGTGCTCCTTCCCCTTGCCCCCGGCGCGTCCCCCGCCACGCACTGTTTTTCCAGTCCTTCTTCAGTTTCTCCTCTGAAGTCGAGGTCTATATGCAATTTAGAATCTTTCGTCCCCAGGGTCCTTTTCCAGTTCCGATTCTTCTTTCTTGTTGGCACTTTGTTGGCAAAACAAGTCGATCAAGCTCTATTCCACTAACTGCAACAAATCCAAAACCTGTTAACTGGCAGGCCATTCTGATCCCCTTTAGAGGCGCGTTTTTTTTTTTTCCCGTTTGCGTCTATTCTGGCCGAACGCCACAGCCCAATTCCCCCCGGCCCCGCCTACACCTCCGATTCCCCCCCCCGCCCCCCCCCACCCCCCGCCCCAACCCTGGCTTTACTGATTTCCCTTCCTTTTTTGTTTTGAGTAACTCTCCCACCAATTTTTCTTGAACAGTGGGTGAAGACCCGGAATAGAAGGTTTGCGATCGACCCGGCCGGCTTTCCTCAGACGTCTTTTCTTTCTCCCCCCCTATTTGTTTTTGTTTCTGGAGATTTGCTGATTGGGGTATTTCCTTTGCGGTTTCGGCGTGGTTCCCCCATCCTTATATTCCTTTTCCTGACACCCAGCGGCATGTTTTGCTTTTTTTTATTTTTTTGGACCCACCTCCCCCCCTGTTTTTTTCCTCGTTTGTTAGGGTGGATGTCTTGCTTTGGAAGCGTTTTTTTTTTTTTTCTCTTTGAGGATTGGGAGGTTTTTCTTGCTGTTGTTTTGCCGTACTCTTCCCCCTCCTTCTAAACGCAAGACGCTGCATTCTAAAATTGTTGCAGTCCCCCCCAGGTTTTAAGTAGGGTTCTTTGTTTGTTTCGAATTCCGGCAAATACCAGTTAACAACCCGCATGGTCAGCTGGGCATAATCCTTTCCCCCTTGCCCCCCAAGATATCTGTTCCCCCCCCCTATTCCCCTGGAATCTGGTTTTTTATCCCTGAATTTAAATTTGCGTGCGGGACTTCGGTTTTTGCAATTCCTTTCTGTCTCCTGCCAGTTCCCCCCCCCACTTCTCCCCTGGGCTGACCCTGCGTCACCCAAGTGGTCCTGAGGCGGCAATGCCTTTTGGCCCCAAAGGGGTTTGTTTCCGGTTCCCTTCATTCACGGTAAAATACTTTTCCTTTTTTTTTTGCCCCCGCGTCTTTGCTTTTCCCAGTAGAGGCCCGCTTCCCCTTTTCGCTTCCCCTGCCTTTTTGACGTGCCACCCGTCCCCGTTTTCTTTTTTCGTTAATTAACAATCAGACCCTTGGTTTGAACTCTTTTTCCCCCTTTCCCGTTTTCCCAATTTTTCCTAACCATCCATGTGGTCCGACCTTCACTTCCTTCCTCTCCCATTATCCACATCTCTCTTTCTTCGGCAGGCCCCAACGTCTTACTTATAGTTTCCCCCCCCCCCGTCACCTCGGCCTTAAGAAATAGGTAACTCGAGTTTCAGCAGTCGGGCCGAGCCCCCCCTTTCACTATTCCCGATTTCCCTTCTTCCCCACGGTCTGGAACCACGTGTTTTGATGCGCTCCAAGGAAATTCCCCCCCTGCCATCCCAGATTCCCCCTTCCCCATGCCCCCTTTCATGACACCCTCTGAAATTTTTCATCAACTTTCCCCCATTGTTATGCCTCGTGCTTCGGTTGGTTTGTGTAACACTCTCCCCCCCCTTTTTGTTTTTTTTTGCACGTCAGGCTTTCTTTCCCCCTCCCACCACATGAGCAGTTTTTTTGAGAAGTCTTTTCTTTATCGCGCCGCCACCCCGCGCTTCCCCTCTGACCCAACATTTCATCCCCCACCGGCAGCCGTTTCTTTTTTTTCCCCCCTTTGCCTAGGGCCTGATTTCTTTTCAACCTTTTCCAAACAAAATAGCTTTTTTTTTTTTTTTTTTTTTCTTCCGCCCTTTTTTTGTGATCATGTCCAAACAAACGTGCTCCCCCCTTTCGAATGCCAAACTTACCGTCCTTTGCAAAACGAAGCCCACCCCTCCCTCCCCAGTCTTCCCCTTTTATCTTTGGTCCCCTTCCCAAATGTTCTTCTTTTCTTCTGTTGGTGTTGTGATTTTTCGTTGTTTTGTTTTGAAGAGTTTTCTGCACTTTCCCCCCCCCCCAATTGCCCCTTTGCCTTCTTTTTGAACCTGTTTTTTTTTTTCCCCCCCTGTCCTTTTTTTTTTTCTTTTTTCTGTCTGCCCCCAGTAATCCGATGCCTGCCGTTTTTTTGGAGAGGGCCTTCCCCCACAACCTATCAGGACCCCGCTATTTTCTTCACGGGCTTTGCCACCCCCTCCCCCTCCCCCCCTTCATGATTTTTTTTTTCATCGCGGGGGTTCCCCCATTTTTTTTTTTTGCCCCGTTTGCTGACTTGATTGCCCGATTTGATCCGAGTTTTGTGAGGTCGTGTCCGCGGCTTTGAAAATCGTCTCGCACTTTTGCCCTCGATTCACTTCTCTTCCCGGTTTGCCCCGTCCGGGATTCACTCCTTTTAACACACCTGTGTGTATGCGGTTTTTGGATCCCTGGTTCGTTACGATTCCCCCCCGAGTCAATGCGGCAGTGAAAATTGGTCATGTCTTTTTTTTTGAAAACGGCCGTGGCCCCATTGTTCTGTTGGCACAAATGTTCCTTTCACACTGGTTCCCCTTTTTCTTCCCCGTTCCCCTTGCAAATCCTTTTTTCATGTCCCGGGGTTTTGATCAACTATGGTCTCCTGAACCCCAATTGCTGTTCAACGACGTTTTTAACGTCTTTTTCCCCCCCATACTTGAAAAGCCGACTGTTTTTGTTAGATCAAGGTTCCCTGTTGGCTTTCCATGTCGGCTTTTTTCCGCGCTTCAAACCTTTCTTTTGGAGACGCAGGGGATTGGACGGGCGGGCACATGTTCTTGGATTTCCGTTTTTCGACGGGACCGTTTTTTTTTCGGGGCTTTTCCGGTCTTCACAACCCACACGCCCTTTAACTTTTTTTTTTACTTCTGCGTCTTCGATAACCAGCATGGCGGGGGGCGGGCTTCACTGCCGCACACCACGACGCTGGCCCGCTTTTCCCCTTGACCCAAACCTTTCCCCCCCCCGTTGTTTCCCCATTCGTGATCGCTCTACCTCCTTTAAGTTAGCGGGCTTGGACCGCATGGGCAAAAGTGCCCCCTTGGACTTTCACCAGCGCGGTCCGCTCACTGAGTTGGACCCTTTTTTGGAGTTTCCTGAAGTTTTCCGTTAGTGCAAAGGTTCTATTGGGGCGTCTGGGGCGCCTCCTCTGCATTTCCTGATTTTTTTTTTTTTGGGGATCCATGGTCACCCCCCCCCCAACACTGTCTCCCGTAACCTGTCATTCTGCCTGAACCCCCCGACCCCCCCCCCAAAAAAACAGGCCGGGGGGGGGGGGACAAGGCCACGTGTCAGAGAGTATTTTCCAAGATAACTTGCTGAGATCGTTGTCCCCCCCTTCTAGCCCCTTCCACCAGCCTTCAATCCCCTTCCCAGCCTTTCCGCACCCGGACAACGGGTTCGGCGATGAAGTTTTTCGTTCCGCTGTTTTAGTGAACTTCGACAAGGTCAACAAAATCTTTCTTGCGACAGTTTTGGACCTCCTTAATATTTTTCCCCGGATCTCTGCCCCTCCCCCGGGGCCGGTTTTTCCCGCCCCAAGGCAGAACCTTCATCCCGTTTTTGTTGTTGAGAGAGATCTGTCTGGTACGGCTCCTGACCGTGTTTTTTTTTGTTTCTGGTTACACGTTTCTTTGAATTTTTCATCTCAGCTTGCGCGGGATTTTTTTTCTTTTTTTACCCCACCCCCCAGGGGCGAGATTTTCCTTCAGTTTTCCCCGTAGTTTTTTCCCCGGTTTTCGGGATAGCGGCGGATCCTGGGGGGGGGGGATCGAGTTTTTTTGCTTTTGTTTGAGGCGGTTTCTTTTCAAAGTTTTCGAATTTTTCTGACAGACCGCGCTTTTGCACGTTTTAATTTCTCTTCCTTGTCTTCCCCTGCCCTTTTTTTTTTTCTTTTTTTTGTAACCTGTAGTTCCGTTTGTTGCTTCCCTAGTTTGTTCTCTTGATCCAACCCTCACGCATTGGGCTCTCTGCATCCACTGACAAAACCCCTTTTTTCTCTCTCCCTTCACCTACTTGGGAACGGTTTTCTTTTCCCCCCCTCTAATTGCCCCTTCCCCCCTCCCCTGCATTGAGTTTTCGAAGGGCCTGGTGCAAATCACGTGTGTTTCTCCTTCCCTTTTTCTTTCCCCCGGCCCCAGTTTCTTCCTGTTTTAATTCCGTTTTTTCGAGTTTTTTCTTTGACTTTTTCCCAACGGTTTTTCATTTTCCCTTCATCATTTCCTTCCCCCCTTAGCGTCTTTTCTGACAGCAGTGTTCCCGCCGCCCTTTTCCTTTGCCGTACTCCTCTTTCACCTTTGACACCGTCCCCCGTTCCCAGGCTTGTCCAACCCCTTGGTCTCCTCTGGTGCAATCTCTCGAAACCCCCAAGTCCTACATTCTCCTTTTTCCCTTAAAACCTTCCCATCCCTTCAGTTTTCATCTCACAAAGTCTCTTTTCCCTTTTGCCTCCTTCCCACTTCATTTTCGTTCAACCCCGTCAAACTTCTTTTCCTGAATAGTTTGGCCCAATGCGACCCTTTTTTAAGGAGTTCTTTCCCGTTCCCTTTGGATCCCCCGCAATCACCGCACCTTTTTTGCCTCCGCCCCCCCTGGATTTCTTAGTCAAACCCGTTCTCGGAACTTGTTTGATATCCCCTCACCCCTCCCCTTTCACGGACGTTTTACCCCTTTTCCCCCCAGCATGCCAAACTTCACTTTCCGCACCACGTGCATCTTTTGCACTCCTTGTTCTCAGTTCCTCCTGATCGTTTGTGTCTCTTTTCCCCCCCCCCTCCCCCCCTTTTCCTTTTTTTTAGCCCTCCGTTCTTCACTCTTCGGCCTCCATAGCACGTGGTTTTTCTAATGTTCTTCTTATGCCTGACACCCGCGGATCACTGCAATCTTTCCCCCCTTCCCCCAACAAAGGCTTCTTTCCCTCTTTTTTCCCCTGGGTCTTTTGTTACCTCATGGAACTTCTTTCCTTTTGAATTTTCCTTTTGCCTTCCCGTCTCCTTTCTGCCGCAACCCTGGTTTGCCAAACCCTCCTGGCCTTATTGCTTAACGTTCCGCGCACTATTTTTATTTTTCCTCCTCCCCCAAAAAGTGAAAACCGGAGTTTTTTTTCGGTTTTCTTCCACTCGTCATGAGTTTATATTGTGTGCCCATGTTCGATTGCATCTTCTCTCTTTCTTTCCTCCGTTTTTTTTTTTTTGTATCTTTTCCTCCTGACCTATCCACCTCTGCCCTGAGTTTTCCATTTTTCCCATCGGTTTCTTTTGTGCCCCCCCATTAACTTGTTTTTGGTCTCACCAAATAGTAGGTACATTTCTGCTTCTTCCCCGGCCGTTTTTTTCCCCGATTCCCCCACACACCTGGTTTTTTGCATAGATTATTTTATTCTTTTCCTTTCCCCAGAGGCCAAAACAGCCCCCCCCTTTTCCTTTATTCCCTTACCCATTTTCTTTCGCAATTGCTCGGTTTGCTGGTTTTTGTTCCCCTTCTTCTTCAAGACTTTCGTTTTTTCCTTGCGCGTTTTTAAGAAAACCTTCAGTTGCTGATTGGGTCGCCCCTTCCTTCCCTTTCTTTATTTCCCCTGGTGTTTTGAAGCGTTTTGTTTTTTTCCCCAACCCCCCTGAGAGTTGTCCACTCCGTCTAACAATTGGCAGTTTCTTCCGTCTTTTGCGCGAGTTGGCCTGTCTTTCCCCTCCCTGGGTGGCAGTGTTGCTGTCCCCTTTATTTTCGCACCCACGTCTCCTTCACTTGTGGTTTTTTTTTCCCCTAGGACAGGCGGTTTTCCACATGTTCTCAACTCTTTTTTCGTTTTCCCCGCCTTTTTTAACTGCTGAAACCTGTCCCCTGCAACGTGATTACCCGCCAACATTTTGGTTTTTTCAGCCGCAGGGTTTGCCCTTTTTTTTCCCTTTACGGTTATGGGCGGACATGGGGCCTCTCTTAAAGTTGTTCCCAGCTTGGTGGCCGTGCTTTGTTGCCCCGGCGTTTCCACCTGGATTCCTGTTTGTTCGTATTTTGTCCTTTCACACGGTGGCGGAGACCTTGGGTTTCCGAAAACACCGCAACGGGTGACCGTGTTGGGTTGCCCCCATTTTCTTTTTGAAACGGAGCATTTTGGACATATCCAACTTTTTTCTGTTGACCTTGCCACGTTTTTTTCATTGATGTTACCCCTTCCCCCTCTCCCCCCCCCCTGCATACCCCCCCCCCTTGGGAAAAGGTTTGCATTGATCCTCCCCCAACTTTTCCCCTTTTCCTGAGATCTTTTTTTTCCGCTTTTTCCGCCTTCATTTGACTGCGCACCCCCCTGACCCCGGGAGGATTGCCCGCCCCCCTCACTGTATTTCACCTGAGCCGAATCCTCTGAAGGTCAAGTATTTTACTATTCATGAAGATACTTTGATTTTCCCCCCCCGTACTGATTCCCATGCTACTTTGTGGGTTCCAGGATGTTTCCACAGTCGAAACGCACCCTGCCCTCTCCCCCCCCCCACACCCCCCTCAAACAAACCACCTCAGGCCGCCAATTTTCCTCAAATTTTTCAACCTTTTGGCCCCCCCTCTGGCTGCTACAGGGCGGAGATTTTTTTTTCGGCATCCCTCCCCCCCCTGACCTCCCCCCTCCCCTTTCCCACCCCTTGTCCTCCTCTCTCAACCGCCACACCCCCTTTGACATGGTTTGCCTTGTCCAAGGCTGGTGAAGTCTCTTTCTCGCTTTCTACTTCTCACAGCCTAAAAAAACCCCGCTCTGCCGCTTCCTTAAAAGTTCCCGGATGGACCTGATGGCGTGTACCCCCTTTTTTTCCCTACACTCCATTTCCAGCAGATACCATCCTCTCTTTATCCTCACCTCCCGTTGGTTTTTTTTTCTATTCTGTGAGGGAAAGATTTTTTGCCTTTTGTGTTAGTTTACACTCCCATCCCTTCCCTCCTTGTTTATTTCCTTTTCCCCTCCATCGATTTTTTGTTTTTTTATTTTTTTTGTCAAACCAGAGATATCTTCTTTCATACCATTTTTCCCCCCTTTTTTTTTTTTGGCTGGCTTGTGTGCGGCGGACTTCCTTGGTTGGACTTCTTTTTTGTGAGGTTCTTCGGTGGGTGATTTTCTTTGCTATTTCCTTTCTCCTTCCCTATTATTGACCGAGCACAGTTTTACAAATTTATTCCTCTCCATACCCCAGTTTCCCACTTTGTTTTCTTTTCAGTCTTTGGTTATTTGGGTTCGATTTTTTGCCCCCCTTCAGTGTTCCCCACCCTTTCCCTGCCTTTTCGGGGCTGGACCATTTTCACCGGAAAATGACTTCTTGCCCCCCCCCCCTTTTTTTAAATTACTGCGACCAACCTGCTTTTTCCTCAATCCTTCCAGGGGTTGTCGCCCTCCCGTTTCTGTGAATCAGTGGATTGTTATCCCTCAATTCGTTACAATCCCTCCCCAGTTATTACTTCAGAGGAAATGTGCCGTCTTTTCTTCCTCTGCATTTTAGGGTCATTTTCACACGTCCACACTCCTTTTGCCCCCCTTCCATCAGTTGGAACGGGTCCCCCCCCCTCCTCCCGGCTTCTTCGTCAGTACTTCAACCGTCCTCTTTCACCTGTTGCCCCCCTTCCCGTTTTGTTCCCCTCACAAACCCTTTTTTCGCCAGGTGGTGTGGCCCTTCCTTCTCCCCCGAAAAAAACAATTTCATCAAATTCTCCATGTTGCCCCTTTCCCCCGTGTATCCCCGCCCCCTCTTTTCCGCCCTCTGTCCTCCCTACCATTTTCTCCCCTTTCCTTTCTCTTCCCCAAACCCACCACCCCCTTCCGGCCAGCAAACCCTTTTGGGTACATGCCCCCGTTTCCCCCTTCTTTTTCGCAGTGGGCGGATCAACATTATTTTTTTTTATTCCCCTGCAATTTCTTTGTCCTGCCATTTCGCTTTTCCTTTTTCCCCGGTGTAGCGAAATTGTGCGCAGCAACCCGACCTTTTCGGCCAATGCCCCCAAGTTTCTTTTTTCCCTACCCCCGTTCTGCCAACCCTTAAATTCTTGTTCCAAGCTAGTGAACTTCCTTCCTCCCTTCCAATTTTGACTCGTACCCCCTTTTCCTCCTGGCTCTGTGGTTTTTTATGTGTTTTTCCCCCCTTCTCCCCCCCCCTTCCGGTTTGCGCACCTTCAGCGTGAAGTAATTCTTTTTCCCATATTTCAAGCCGTGCGATTCCTTTGTCCTCGTCCGGGACCACCCCCGGTCCCCCCCTGCCCCTTCTTCTTAAAATCTTTGAAATCGTCCTACCCAGAGTCCGCTGGTCTCTCCTGTGGCAGATTTTTTTGACTTCTTTTTTTTCCTTTCGTTCCTTCCGTTCCGCCTCCAAATAGTCCCTTTTTCCCCCTTCTCCCGTTTTTACTTTTCGCCAAAAAAACCAACTTCCTCCTCCTTCTCCCCTCCCCCCCTGCGGTTGCTTTCGGTAAAATTTTGAACACCAAAAAACCCCCCCCTGAGTTCTTCTGCAAACTCGAGGAGTCTCTGTGCACCCTTTTTTTCTCTTCCTCTCTCTTTCCCCCTTTTTGTTGTTTTTTTCCTCTGCCACTACAATTCTCCTGACGCGTTTTCCCTGGACCTGCCACATCTGAAACTCGTTTTTTCTTTCAACCTTTTGCCTTTCACCCGCCTTTTTTTGGGGGGACGTTTTTTTCTTTAAACAACCCCTTGCGGACCGTTTTCTTTCCCGTGAATTTTCTCACGTCCCCTCCCTTCCAAGACCAATCACCAATTCATGAGTTTCTCCCATGGGGTGAATTTCCCGGCAGCGGGACTTTTTGGACTTTTTACAGGGTCTGATTGGGGCTTTGTTCGGCGAGGATTTCCTGACACTTTTCTTGTCCTCTTTCTTTCCCCGCGCTCACCTTCCCCTTTTTTACTTTCCCACCATCTTTGGCGCGGTGCACCAAACACCGAGTTGAGGAGTTAGGTGATTTTGATTCCGTGCTTTCGAAAGATTTCCGTTTTTCGCGGTTTCTGTTTGCCTGGCTTTTGAACTTTCAAACGGCCGTTGCCCGTGGGCGTTTTGACCCCCACTTTTTCTGCGCACGTGGTCATGAAAACCGGGATGACCCCCTTCCGGGCGTCAATCATTTCTTGATCGTGTTTTTTCCCTTCTCTCCGCTTCTTGTAACACAAACGCTACTGCCTCCCCAACTTACGTTTCACGGGTTGATTTACCCGTGTGGCGTTCCTGGTCGGATTTCCGCGAGAAGCTTTGGAGACATGGGTGTTTCTTTAATTTTTTTGACTGTCTCAATTTTGAGAATTATTGCCGTGTGTTTCACGGTATGCCACCCAACCTGGCGGGAGTTTTTTAGTCGTCCCAACAACTCCACGTTTTTTGAAGGGGGTGCCCCCCCCCCTTCGCTTCCCTTCCTCAGATGGGTTGGGTTTTGATCACCTGATGTCTCCGCTGGCCAAGTACTTTTTGAAGTTCCACCAAAATTTCCCTCCCCTTTAAGCAGATTGCCTCCCCGACCGCTTGAAGTATTCCAGCCGCTGGGTCTGGGGGCAACGGCATTGTCCCACGTGACATTTGAACCCCCTTCTTTGCGGGACTTTCCCCCCTCCCCCCCCTGCACTGTTTTAGGGTTGAAATTTTCTCCCCCTTTTTCCCCCTTCTTTCACCTTTGGTATATGCTTTTTCCCCCAGATTTCGGTTTGCCATGTGGGCTGCACAGAGATTTCTGATTTTTTTTGCCCCCTTTTGGGCAAAAAACTTTTGACTTTATATGACCCCCTACTGCCCACACACCTTGTCAAACACATTTCCCCTGTAAAGTGCGCCAATTTAAGCAAGCTTTTTTTTGTTCACCCTCAAACCTCTCGCTCCCACCTCACCCAAAGAATCCCCCCCCCATCTCCAAAACTTGCTTCCCCCCCCCTCCTCCTTCCCCCGACCTGCCACCTGACCCTTTCTCGTTCCCTGAGTATCCTTTGCAGGGTGCTTGGAATTAAGTAAAAAAGACTCCCCCCAATCCGGCCCTTGAAAGTGTTCAGTGACTCTGGATTGGGATTCCCCCCCCCTCCCGATACAACCGAAGTAGTTTTTTTCTTGAGCCAATCCCTTATTTTTTAACTCCCCCCCCCCCCTTTGGTTGTTGTTTTTTCCCTGCGTCTTATCCCTTCCCCGGGTGTCTTGTGTTCCACCCCCCCCCGCCTTCTTAAACCCCTGCGGCTGTGCGGTTGCTGTTTGTTAGTCTTTGGAAGTGCACTCACCATTTCTTTTTTTTCCTCTTTTTCCCCCCATCCGCGTCCCCTTTTTTGTGCGTGCTCCTTTGTTCCTCTTGAGGTTTGAGGCTTTTGGTTTTTTGGTTCTTGAGGTCTCTTAGGTCTTTTGTCGGGCCCTTGCCCTCTCTTGATTCTGTTCCCTGTTTTAATTTCGCTTTTTTTTCTGGACAAAGTCACTTTCCTCAACCCCTAGCCTAGTTTTTCATTTGATCGTGTTCTTGACCTTTTTTCCCGGCTCCCCACCCCCCAATCGGGCACCCCGGCATTTCCCCTGCACCCGCAATTTTTCACCTTTTCCTTTGCCCTACCGGTCCCCTTGAAGTTTTTTTTTGTTTTTCGCCTTCTCCCCAATCCCTCATGTCTTGTTTTCTTTGCCCAATCACGTGTTTTTGTCTTGCCATCATTCGTTACCTCCACGTGCCTTTTCTTTAATGGCGGTAGAATTTTTTTCCTTCTTTTCTGCACTTTTTTTCCCCCCGTTTTTTGGATTCCTTTTCCCCCCCCTCCTTCCCCCTCCGCCTTTCCCCCGCGTACTTCTCCAGGCATTGGCTTCTTCCCTGCGCCGTAATAGCCTCGTCCCTGTGTTGACACCCCCGTCCCTGGCTTTTTTCGAACCACCCTGTTCGCCAGCAACGTTTTTGGTTCTGCAATTCTTTCTCCCCCCCTTCGACCCCGTTCAATAAACACCCCCAGCGCCCCTCCCCCCCCTCAACTGCCTGCTTTTTCTCCCCCACCACCTGCTTTTTTTTGCTCGGCCTTCCTTGGTCCGCCCATTCGTCACCCATTCAACACCTTCCCTCCCATATTTTTTTTCGTAATAACGTTTTCTTGTCGCGTCCTTTTTTTTTGACCTTTTCTTTGGCGGGACTTTGTCCTGGGTCCCCCTAATTTCTGCCCTTCGACTCTTGGATGCAACCACGTTTTGATCTAAACTTGTGCCCGCATCTTTACCCTTTTTTTCCACAGTCTTTTCCCCCTCATTTTCCTTTCATGCCCCCCCCCCTTCACGCCGCAAATTTTTGTTTCTTCTTTCGCCAGCCACTTAACAATTTTCTCTAATCCATAGGTGTGTTTCCAAAAGTTTCCACTTTTAGTTGTTTTTCAGTCAGTTCATTTGATTCCATCCCCCCTGGCAAGCCCGTTTTCCGACATGTTTTATTCCCTCCCGCTCCCCCCCTCACCCCCTGCGTCGCAACTCGGATCAAAAGCTGCAATTTTTTGTGCCAAACCACTTCTTGGCCGCTTCTTTCTTGCCCCTGGCCTCTTTTACCTCTTTGGGCCTCCCTTACGTGAAGAAAAAACCTGGTCCTGTCTTCTCCCCCCCCCCCCCCCCCTTCCCCCTTTTTTTATTTTTTGGCGCCAAAAACGTTCCGGCATTTTCTTCCCCTTTTTTTAAGCCCTTTCTCCTGCCCCCGGGTTAGGTATCAAGAAACAATTTTCAAGCGTCCTTCTGCTGAGAAGAGTCTGGCACCTTTTTCGTTTTGTTCTTTT
>Ga0179593_1292621_pt1 | contig 15869 bp, 20 predicted proteins | sample CZODoug2_1_08_16_FD_185931 | JGI IMG/M metagenome (GOLD analysis project Ga0179593, IMG submission 185931) | Vadose zone soil fungal communities from Angelo Coast Range Reserve, California, USA - CZODoug2_1_08_16fungal (PacBio error correction) | ecosystem: Environmental > Terrestrial > Soil >... | reverse complement strand
CTCAAGATCCCTCAGGCTCGCAGTACTTTAACTCCCTTTTTTGGACCAGCGTTTTTTTTTTCCTGACTCCCAAGAAATAGACCCTTGACCTTTTTCCCATCTTCCACCAACCCTTCGACGTTTTTACTCCGGCGCTGTCGGTTTTAATCGGTGATGGTAGGGCTACTCCTGCGTTACAATATTTGCTTCTGTCGTTTTTCATCTAGTGGTACTCCCTTCCTCCCCCCCCCCGATAATCCGCGGTCCCCCCCAGAAGGGCAGACGTGAACTGCTTGGAGTGTTTTAGACCCCTCCAACCCCCTTCCAGAAGTTCAGTTGTGATAAGCTATAAGAACGTATTGCCATTTTCTCGCGAAAACCCTCTTTCCGATCGTTCATATGCACTTCTTTTCTTTTTAGGTTCCAGTATGCTTAGAGCCCTTCCCACATGTCCTTCCTTCTCGCCGCGATGCGGCGGTCCTTCTTCTCCCCTGCACCCAATCCTTAACCGTTTTTTTTTGCAAGGTGGTCATCGGACCTTGGACCATGTCGCCCCCCCCCCCACACACCAGGCCCCATTTTCTGAGCCAGTCTTCGAAGGACCGGTCCCCGGCGCTGTTGCAGTTGTCACCCTGGCTCCCATCCCATACCAGTCCCCTTCAGGTGGGCGGGGACCCCCCCGTTCCCCTGCGACCGACCACCCCATTGGGCACTCTTTCGCGACCACTTTACGGCAGCGACCTGGTTTTTCTTTTCCCCTGAAGTCCTCCAATTTCGATCCCCGCGCTCTTTAGAATTCATCCCTTTCTTTTGAAGAATCCAGCATCCTATCAGAAGAGCACCCTAGGTCCCCCAAAGACCCCTGACGTTTTTCTATCCGATTTCAGAGTACGAGACGAGAGGTTCCCCCTCCTCCCTCCTAATCCCAAAATTTGTCCTTCTCTGACTGATTCCTCGCCTTCGGTTTTTGCGCGAGGCCGGAGATATTCGTTTCAGTTTTGGTAACCGCTCGAAACTTCTTGATCTCCCTTTCCCGATCACATGACGATCTTCGCCCGGTGACGCTGTCCCCGCAAGAAACGCCATGTACGAGTTCCGACGTTTGGCTTTGAACATTCGCGTGCCTTTTTCTCCTTCCCCTTCCTCAAACCGACTCTCTCGGCCGCGGCACCTACGCGTTTCGGAAGTAAAGGCCCCCTCTTTCCCGGAGGTCAACCGGACAAGTTCCCCTCTTATGGGGTCCTTAGATCGTCGTTTTTGCCACGTACCCGCAACTGACGGAGGTTCCCCCCTAGGCTCAATCCCCCTTTCAGGCAATTTCGACTTGAAAAGGATCAATCTGAACTTCCACTACCCTCTCCCCCCCCATCTCCGACCCAAACGGCCCTTTTGCCAAGCTCGCCGGATCGATTACCGCCGCCCTCCGCCTTTCAGGAGATCGTGATTTTAAAGTAAGATTTGACTCCGCGTTTCCTTTGCAGCCAATTTCGCCGCCTCTCACTTTTTCTTCCGTATCGCAACCGCTGCGCTTTCTCCCCGGTCCGCCGAGTGCCTATACCCATTCCCCCCTACGAGTACTCCTTTATCTTGTTTTCCCCGGGGCCGTTGCCCGGTTCCATTCTAGAGGTCGAGGACATGGAATTTTCCCCCTCCCTTCTTCTTCGAACTTCTTTCCCCCGTATACCGCCCCCCCCCCGGCAAGAAGAGTCACATTGGTCCGTTCCCTCGCGGCTGCGCGCCCGTCTGCTCCCGTTGTTTCCCAGTCTTACTATAGCCGCGAATACAACATTTTCCCCTACAAACTTGACCAAGTGGAAATCGATCGATTTCTGAAGTATACTCTTTTGCCGGTGATCCGCGAAATCTCTCGCCATCCCTTACCCTCCCCGGAGCCTACCGAAGAAGTTCCTACTTTCGCCAACGTCCTAGGAATCCGATTTTTCCTCCGGGTCTCGTTCTTCTTCCCCCGACTCCGCCGAAAAACAATCTTTTTCGGCGAGCTCTGCCCTATCTCTTATCCGGGCCTTCCCTTTATTTAGGGGTACCCTCTCCCTGAACGAAGACTCAGATTTTTTTTTTTTGTTTCCTTTCCTCTGAAAGACAGGAAGAGGACCACAGAATGTCTCGTCTTTGGTGCACTCCGGTACCGTTGTCCTTTCTTTTTGAGGCGGCTGTGAGCGGCAGCGCCCCTTCCCAGGGCCCTTGATTCTTTTTCTTCTCTTCCTCTCATTTTTTCTTTTTGGTTCCTCGATCATGCTCGCTGGCCCTTGGCTCACGATACCCGACTCACCTCCTCCCCTTCTTGCGCAAAAGGTAACGGTTTCTTGCCACCATTTTCCTCGTTCCTGTTCTTCATTTTTTTTTTACCCCTCCACTCTCTTGTAGTCCTGCCCACTCTTGAGCATTTCTGTTCCTTAAGATCGGTAACTGCTAGAAGAGCCATTTTTTAGTCGCGCGTGATCCGTAATCACGCTTCTTTTTCCGTCAAGTCTTTGATGCCGATGCGACTGCGGATCGCCTTCTGTAGACGCGTTCCTGGCTTTTTTTCTATGCTGCGAGATTTTAGCTGAGAAAAGGCTTCTTGTCCTAACTTCAGCTCGATATCGATTTACTCTTTTTTGTGCTTTAGCCCTTTCCTTTAGCCTCCTTCTTCCCCTACGAGGAACCCTTCCAGCTGGTCCTCCCTCCTCCCTCGGCCGGCGTCTAGGCTTTTTCTTTTTTTAGTAGGCGTTGTCTTTTCTCCTTTTCCCGCACTCCGTCGAGGATGCCCCCCAATGAACTTCATTACTCCTTACCAGCTCGAATTGAAAAGCGTTTTCCCTTCTCCCTTCCGAACACTGCGCGTCCCTTTTCGCTTGCTGTTTACCCCTTTCCCTGGTGTCCCGCGTTTTTTTGCAGCTTTTTTCCTCCTATGCGTCAGAGCCGAGAGGAGAGCTGAAACGATCTGATCGGCTTCTTCTGATAATACCGATAGCCTTTTTTTCCCCCTTAGATTGTGACGATTCCCTACCGCGCCGGTTTTTTTTGCCCTCGTCTTTGCCTTTTCTTTATCCTTTTGACCATGCGCGAACGGTAGTTTTCGGATTTTCCAACCTTTTTTTCATTCCTACGTCTTGGGCTTCTTTCCAAAGCCTATATACATTACAACTCTCTTTTCGCCCTGTTCTCGTCCTTTTTTTCCCAACGATGTGTCCCCGTCTCCCTGATGCGCTGTTGCATCGGAAGTTCAATTTTTTTTTTTTTATTTTGATGGCCGCGGAAGTCGCGGACCAAACTTTTTCTTTTAAACAGGTCATTCATGAGTTCCTTGAGCCAGCGTCACCTTTTTCTCGATCTCACTTTTTTCGCGAAACCTTGAAGGTTTTTTGCTGGCGCGACGTAACACGGAGGAGGAACTTTCTCAGCGTCATAGGCCGAAACTTTTCTTTGGCTTCTTGGTACAAGTTTCTTAGAAGACCCACTTGACGATTCTTGTTCGGGGTCTCTCTCCTTATAGTCCCTTCCCATCGTCTTTGGCAACGGCCTGGTCTTTCTTTCTCTTGTTAGAGTCTTGAGGCGCTTTGGAGATTTTCCTTTCTTTATTCCTTTCCCGAGAGAGTTTCATTAAACATTTTTAATGAACTTGGAAGCCGGGGATTTCTCTTTTTGGGAAGTCCGATCGTTCGAGTAGAACCTTTTTATGAGCTTACTTGGCTTGATGATTAACTTCCCTTCTTTTCTTTACTGTTCTTCCGGCTTAGTCAAGTCAAAAGAGCAATGCGCTCGGACTTCTTATTGGGAAGAAGAATTTTAACTGTACCTGTGACTTTCAGGCCCAAGAATGAGTGGGGGGTTGGTTGGGGGGGTTTTTTTTTTTTTTTCTTCTGGTTATGTGTGCGTGGTGTTTGTTTTTTTTGTTGTTTTTTTTTTTTTTTTTTTTTTTTTTTTTTTTTTTTTTTTTTTTTTTTTTTTTTTTTTTTTTTTTTTTTTTTTTTTTTTTTTTTTTTTTTTTTTCTTTTTTTTTTTTTTTTTTTTTTTTTTTTTTTTTTTTTTTTTTTTTTTTTTTGTTTTTTTTTTTTTTTTTTTTTTTTTTTTTTTTTTTTTTTTTTTTTTTCTTTTTTTTTTTTTTTTTTTTTTTTTTTTTTTTTTTTTTTTTTTTTTTTTTTTTTTTTTTTTTTTTTTTTTTTTTTTTTTTTTTTTTTTTTTTTTTTCGATTTTTATCCCTTCTCTTACCGTCCTTCTCGCGCTCTGATATTTCCTGTTGTTCTTGGAGTATTTCTCGCCGTAAAAGCACGCAGATGCTCTTTCCTATCCTCTTTTTTGTTGTTCACTATCCCGCGTTCTTCTTCTTTTTTTTCTTACAAGCTTCATCCCGGTGACTGTATGGAGGTTCGGTGCTTCAAGAAGCAGACTTAAGCGCGTAGTGATTCGAGATGATCGCTTAATTGCCCACCCGACCGACTTGAGTCGCCGCCAATCCCCTTTTCCCCCTTCGTCTGACAGCACTTTGCCCAATGACACGACGGGTCGCCTATTCCCTCATAAGTCTCGTTTTTTTTCTTCCTTTACAAGCCTTCTTTATCTTTTTAGTTCGTTTAATTCGCCCTGCCAGTTGAGTCACTACTGCGCCTGCTGCGTGATTCCCCCTTCTATTGTCATTTGAGAAGGCTTCGATTCTCCCAGTCGCCCTATTGTGGGAGTTGCCTCTGCTAAGTCGGTTTTCTCCCCCTGTCTTCTTCATCACGGGATTTGTTTTCTTTCAGATATCCTGAAGACGCTCTTCTGTTTCTTGTCGATGACGTCCTTTGCCCTGTGCCCTTTTTTTTTTTTTTGTGTTTTTTCATGGTTTTTTCCATCTCTATTTTTTTTTTTTTCTTTTGAGCGCCCCATTTTTCTTGATGTCCGCCTAGCCTGCCCTGCGCGACCTGATCCTTTCAGATTTTTCCCCTTGGCCTTGGAATCGAAGGTTGCCACTGTTTTTTTTGTTCTCTCTTGAGGCTCGCCAGATCTGGTCCTCCCTTTTTCACTGTTACCCTGTCAGCTCCTTCTTCGACCTGTCCCTTCGCAGATCGCTTTTCAAGAACAGTTTTTCCGGCACCGATGTTATTTTCTTTGATCTCTCCGGCCTCCTGGCGTCTCCCCGTGAACATTGACCTCCCGGCTTTTCGCGGGCGCAAGTTAATCGAACCGCGCCCCTTGCTCTCTTTTCCTTTTGCTTATCCCTCGGTCACCTTGCACGTCCGTTAGATATTCTTTTTCCTCCCTTTTTTGTTGTTGTTGGATTTCCCCCTGACGTGCCTTTCGCCGCTCCGAATTTTTCCCATGGGGCACGGCATTCCCGATTCTGGCGGAGGCCCCTTCCCCCTCCTTGATATTCCGCCCGACCCTGGCTTTTTCTGGCCTCGATTTTGCCAGATATTCTTTTCCTGCTGCCTCGTGAGGCCTCTTCTTTACGTATGCACGCATCTCTCCTTAGGACATGAGCCCTGAAGGCGTTTTCCTCCCCTCCAATACCCCCCCCTTCCACTCATTTGGCTGAATAACCACTGCGACCCAGTTCACCAGCGCTCTCTTTTTCCCCTGGGCGCTCGTTCCTCGCGCTTCAGGATCGCCGCGACCCCCCTCTTTTTGGCTCCTTCCCCCCTCCAATTCTGCTCCCAAACTGCCGTTTTTATCCTTTTCCGGACACCCCCATGCCCCCCCCTCTCATCATCAGGGCCTCTGACAGAAACGAGATCTCGCGTCAAGGTCAATTTCGCTCCCCCCTCCCCCGTTTCCTGTCCTCCTAACCGGGGAGTACTTTCCCCCAATTTAAGTACAAGGCGCCGGTCCCCCCCTGGGCGGGCCCATGGTTTCCCACTCTTCCTTTGCGATCTCACCTTCACACCCCTTTTGGTCTTTCTTCCCTTCACCCCTTCTCCTTCGAGAGAGTAAAGACTTTTTTTCCAGCTTGTTCTTGGCTAAGACATCCCCTCCCCTAATTCGATTTTATCCCCCCTATTCATTTGCACCCAACAATACTTACTTTCCCCTCGTTACCGCCGTTCATCACGTGGTCATAGTTCCCCCTTTGTGTTGTCCTTTCCTCCCTGCAAATATGTTCGCGGACAATACTCTTCGGGGATTCTCCCTGGGATCCCGCGCCCCTGAGCTTCAAAGACTCGACGCTGATCCAGGCTTCGCCCGCCCCGGACATCCCCGCTTTCACTTCTTCTCTTCGATAGACCTTTTCCGTCTCTCGACCAACAATTTCCCAATGAGCCGGGGTCCTTTTGCGATTCTTCTCCCCAGTCAACCACATGACTTTCTCTCGCGCTTTCATTCGACCCAATTCAAACCAATCGCTGGCGCAAGGTTTCTTTGGTATGAAATTTTGAAGCCTGGGCCGACAAGTTCTCCCCTTTTCTGCTTCATTGTCAATCCCCCGCGGAAGCCCAAGCGTGGTGCGCGGCGTCACGAAATCCCCGCCCCCCAGTCATCCCCGAATTTTGCGGTAATCACCACCTTTTTCCCCTCCTGCCTGTACTTTTCCTCATCTGCTCCTAGCCGATACCACGGTTTTCAATACCCGCGTCGGCTCACTTAACCCCCATGGTACTCGGTTCTTTCTCTCGCGGGTGAGAAGCATCACAGTTCCTTCCCCTACCTTGCCCGAGGCCCATCAGCAAGAGTTGCTGGACGAGTTCACAGTACGAACGTCCCAAAATTAATCTCCCCGATAGTTTCCAAGGGGTCTTTTCCTCCAGCGACTGAGGATTCCCCCTCTCCGTTTTCTGTTGCTCCTATATGGGCCCAGGTGATAGACGGCCAGGCGTTGTCAACGCGCTCCTGCCCCTCTCTCTTTCACTTTTTCTCCCCCAAATGTAAGATAGGATTTGCCCCCAGGTGACGGCTCGCCCCTTCCTCCTTTACGATCCGTTATTGATCACATTAGCGCTGCCGCCCTTTCCGAGCTCCGCGGCCAACCCCGTCCCGCGGAACCATGCTCGGAACATCTTCCCTTTTGTTTCCCCGGCGGTCAATACCCCCTTTTTTTTTCCCCTCTCTTTGTCCTTTTTGCACGCCTTCTTGATGATGACTCCGGGCTTTGTCACCGGCCCACTCCCGTTTTCCTTCTTCGGAGAAAAGAGACAACCTGGATCATCTCTGGCGAACCCTTCCATCGAAAACCTCCCCTGGCGCCGCATGTTTCGTCAAGATCCAGGCGTGAAGGAGATCTATGAGCCCGACTTTTTCCTATTTCCCTGGCGCTTTCCTTGCCGAATCTTTCCAGCTTCCGCTCGCCCTCAACTCCCCTCCCCGTATTCCACCCCTCTCGACCCCTACGCCCGGTGCACTTTTTCGAGTATCCTCGACTCGCGGATAGTGGTATTTGCTCCGTTTTATCCCCTGAGTGGTAGGCATCCCTCTTCACCTCTCTCCCCCTGTCCCCCCTCTTCGTATCCCTCAACGAAGACGGCCGACATCATCCTTCTCGACGCGGCCTTTTTCGTTGCCCTCTTTTTGACCCGTTGCTGAACCTACTTTCCCTTGTATATCTTTTCCACATCCCAGTGTCGAATACGACAACGGCAAGAACTTTTTTTTCTATCTTTCACACGTCTTGCGCTAGGTTGATCGCGAACTCCGCTCCTCCCCCCAAGCCCGGCTCGCTTTTTTCCCCCTACAATCGCTCCTGGTTCCAGTCATTAGGACCTAGTCGACGCCGACGGGACATCACCACGCGCGACGAAAACACCCCTGGTGCTCTGCCCGATCTTCTGACCGGCTTCCTGCTCCCTGGCTTGGAGTTTGCCATAGCCCCTTAAGAAGAAAAGCTGTGGTGGCGGTCCTCCTCCTTCACTCCCAGGAACGTCGACAACCATTTCGATTGGCCCCTAAACCGGTAACGTTGTCCCTAGGCGACGGCTCGGTTAGCGGTCTAAGTGATCCCCCTCCCCAAGGCCCTCTTGTCTTTTCCCCTTTTCCCTCATCATCAAGTGTGGTTGTGAGTTTTCTTCCCCCAGCTCTCCTTGTGCCTTGGCGGTCACGAGACCTGCTCACCTTTTTCCTTTTAAACGCCTTTTAGACATTTTTCCTCGTTCCTTTTCTTCCCTTTCTTTTTGGGGAACCGCCCATCACTCCTCTGTCTCCAACCCGCCTCTTAGTCTTTTCCTTGCCGGATGAAGCCTCTGGAAGAGACCACTCTCCTCCATGTTTTCGTGCGCGCGTCGTGATCTCTCTTTTTTTTTCTTCCTGTAGGACCTTTTCTCGTTCGACTGCGGGATCGATTGAACTTTCTCCTTAACGCGGGGCCGGTTTTTGAGCTTTAACCTGATCCCCTCCCCCCCAACTCGAATATTCAGCTTAGAGATTTCCTCTTCCCTTTGGTCTTAGTCAACCTGGCTGTAGGCGCGGATATAGTTCCCCTTCCGCCTTTCCTCCCCTTCTCGCACGCTGGTCTTCCCCGGTTCGAGACATGGTCTCCTCTGCGCGGCAGTTGCCGATAGGGTCTTATATCCTCTTTTTTAAATTTCCCTGCTCCTTTCATTAACTTACCCTATTTTTTCCTCCCCGGTTTTTAACGGCGCCCGACGAACACCCCCCCCCCCAGATTCTCTCCCGACCAGAGAATTGGACGAGTATAGGCACGCGGGCGTCTGCCTATAAGAGTTTGATAGTTATTGTTTCCCCGCTCCCTTTTCTCGTCGAGCTGAGATGATGCGAGGACCTTCCCTTTGTATTCTGTAAAGCAGCCCTTGCGATTGGCGTGCACGAGTCCCCTCCCCTTGCTTCGATATTTACTTCCTGGTATTTGCCTTTCCTATTGATCTTCCCCCCGCTGCTCCTCCCGTTCCCCTTGGAATTGAATGCCTTGAGAACAGCCCTTTCCTCATCAGTTTGCGGTCGTTTCACGTCCTCTATCCATTCACACTCTTTTCGACCTGGTCTTACCCGGGAAAACTCTTTTGAGCGCGTAGTGAAGCGGCCTTTCACTGTCTTCTTTGTGAGGAGAGGTCCTTTTTCCCTTTCAGCGCGATGTTAAACAAAGACGCTTTCCTTCCTCTTCCCTGCGTCCATTTCTCATCTTCCCAGCCTGATCTCCCCTTTTCTCGCGCCCCTTTGCAGCGGCGATAGAGGTTCTCGCCCCCCTACCCCCCCTGTTCTTGCCCTTGGAGATGCATCTAGGTCCTCGGCAGCAGAGGCTTTTTGTTACTCCCTCTGTTTGCCGCAACCCCCCAGTTGCGTACGATTCTTTTTCCCTTCTTGGGGCTCTATAGTTCTCACTTTGACACGGAGAGAAATCTTCGTATTCTCTTTAGACCTTTTCGGCGCGGCTCCCTGAGATTGATGACTTTCTAGCGCTTTTTGGCGATCCGTTGGCCCGTCTTTGTTGGAAGAAGACCTCGGGTCGGCTTGTCGGAGGCGCTAGAGAGACCTTAGGACAAATGGATCGGCGCTTTTTCTTTCCCCTTCCTTGGGTACTTTTGGGTTTTTTAATGTTTTGGCTTCATGTTGCCTCAGCGCACCAAGCTCAATTTTCTCCTCCGGTTTCTCTTCCAGTCCTCGCCCTGCTTTCCCCCCCAGGTAATTCAACCCTTTTGCCTTGGCGTATCCGTTCCTACCCAGAAATCACTGGCGAGCGAGATGATTAATTTCCTCTCTCTCGTCCGGACCCTTCTGCGTGCAGATCGGACTATATTTTTCCTCCGTCGTAACGGCGTCCCACGGATACCCGAATGAAGTGGTGAAGGTAGGATGTCATGGCTTTTTAGTCACGGACGACCCGCAGTCCTCACCTAGCCATTCTTTCGTGCAGCGAGTCCCTCTCTTATCGGTACCCATTTTTTCGATTCCGAAGACTTTTTTTTTCAAGCCTATTTAATTTTCTTTCCAATAACCTTATTCCCCTTCGACGTTCTCCGAGTTTATACTTTTCCTCTTTTTGTTGCATCGACATGAAAGTCCTCCCCCTTCCTTATGTTGAAGGTTGACTGAACGGCTTCCAAATCCCCGCGCCTGATGCCTCGTTGATTCCTATCCCCAGCGGCTTGTCCCTTGTTCATGCTTCGAGTTTATGCCCCCCCATGTCGCGAACTTGTTAGCCTTCTCCTTCCCCCTTATGTATGGCGCCCAGGTAGGATGCCCAAGGTCTTGTAGCGCGACCTCCCTTCCGTAATGAACGTCTTCCTCTTGTCGTTTCGTGCCTTCATGATGCGCCCTTTGGCATTTAAGAATTCCTTTTTTTCCCCTTTGCTTTTGGTGTTTCGCCCCAATGGTATGTGTTCTCGCTGTCCCTGGCTTCTTCTCGATCTCTTCCCTGATTGCCTTCTGGAAGCGCCTTTACTGATATTCTTCTTGTCGACCGACTTTTTTTTTCTTGGCCTCGTTTTCCCTCCTCTGGTCTCGGACCTAATATAAGTTCTGCTTCCCCTCCGCGTCCGTCTTGACCGACAGCTTTTCTTGCTCCATCTATTCTTTCCCCCCTTCCTCGGAAGACCTTCTTCCGACACATGATGGCGTCCATTCTTACGATGGTCGCCCCCAAAGATTCTAAAGAGACGCACTCCCTTTTTTCCCTCGGTCAGCCCCCGATTCCCCCCTTCATAATATACTTAATCCTAATCCTTGTTTTTTTTATTAACGTCCTTCCCCGTACTTTTCGTCTGACCTCAGTACTATGGGCCATGTCCATTTTTCTCGATTCCATGGGCCTTCCGTTCCTCCTGCGCCGTTCGGCGTGAAAGGCGCGGCCGCCCTGGTGAGCCCAAGATGTCGTCTTCCTTTCTCTTTCGTTGAACAAACCTACAGGTCGAGACCATTGTAAGCTTCTCTTGCCCCCTCCCCCCCCGGGACATACCAGATTGGAGCTTTTTTTCCCCACGAAGGAGCAGTCTCACCTGCGACTTCAGCCTCGAACGCTCTGGAGAAGACCCGTCCCCGCGCTGTCCCCTTTCCGCAAGGGGAAATAGATCTATTCATGCGGCGCAAAATTCTCCCCTCAAGTATTAAGTCCCCCCCCCCCCACCCCCCTCGCATCCGGCCTTCACGTCTTTCCTCGTTACCCAAGAACGCTAATTCTTTTCTTTTTCAAGGGCTAGCGGCGCTCAAGAAGCAAGTGGCGAATCCGTGCGCAGACCAACCCCCCTTGCGCCTCCGCTTTGATCCCCGACAGGTCGGTGCCTTTTTTTTTTTCATCAGGAATGCTGATCTTTCCCCAGACAAGCGCTGAATAGTCATAACTTAGCTGTTCGTAACGACATTGGAAAGACGGGGTTCCCCTTCCCCCTTTCCCCCATTAAGAAATGCGACCCCTTGTCATGATTTTCTATGCCCCAAACCTCGCGTTAAATCAGGCCTCCCTTTTTTTATGGTATAACGGTGCTGGGCGGATCGAGCCGGAATATTTCTGTCTCGGCCCAATCGTCGTGTACGATACCTCCGCATTTCCTCTTCCAAGAAGGGCGACGTGCGTTGTCCCTTTTTGATTTCGTTCGTCCCCCCGCCCCAAGGACATCGCAGTCAGGACGTTCAGCGTGCTTCCTTTTTTCTCTACTCCTTCGTTCTCGTTCCGGACCAACAGACTCTCCTCCCCCTTGCACGCGCATTTTTTCCGATCCTTCCTCTAGCCCCCAAGCAACTGCCATCTCCTTCTCCGTCGCGCCTGAAGTGCTGTCCTCTCTCCCCCTCCCAAAAATCTCCACCTTCCCTGTGGTTCCGTTTCCCGGAAAGGACCCCTGCACCGGGTGGGCTGAGCGTCCGCCTTTAAGTCTTTCCCCCTGTTGCTCGGCGTCAAAATGAGAAGAACTCACCCCCCAGTAGTACAGCAGGCTTTTTTCCCTTCCTCTGATCTACCATCCCCCTCGCGATCGCCGAAAGGACGGCAGGCGAACCCGAGCGTGCATTTTCCCCTCCGTAAAGTGTTCTTCTTTCTCCCATCCCGATGGTAGAGTAACAATGTCCCCCTGCCTCCCTCTCACGCGGCGCCTCAAGAGTCCCCCTTTTCCTCCCTCCGCAACATTGCTCGACGCTTCAATGTACCTTTTACGAGCCTTCCCCCCGCTCCCTCTCTACCTACTGGGTCCTTTCTCCGCTCCGGCTGGTCAATCCCCTCTCTTTTGCTTCGTTCCTGGCGCTGATCTCTCAGCAGGCCTGTCCCCCGCTACCTCCCCCTCGTATCGAGGCTTCAAGGTCGGGAGAACATTCTTCTTTTATGCGCAATTTCCCGTCCCCCTTCCGTCGTTCCTCTCGGCTGTGAACTCGCGCTGCTTTTTTTTTTTTTTCCTTACGTCTGGCCTCCAACCTAAGCAGCTTTGCGGAGTCCTTAACCTCCGCGCTCGGGCATCACGTGCGGCACCGTTTCTATTCAACTCCGACAGGTCTAACAGATATGGGTAGGTCTCTCTTCGTTTGCCCGACCGCAAGTTTTTCGATTTTTTTTCTTCACAAGGCCTTTCCAATTCCAGTTAAGTTTAACCGGCCTTTTCGTTTGCCCCCCTGGATCAATCTGAAATTGCAAAGACCAGTCTTTTTTTCCCCCCTCAACACCCCCCTTCTTGTCCCCCTCCCCTCCGATCGTACGATTCCAAGCGCAGGCGCTGAATTCGTGTCTCCCCTCCGACGCCGCTCAGTTTCTTGCGCCGCTCAAGCCCTCGTTCCTCTCTTGCGCCAATCGAAAAGACACCGTCCTCAACCTCTGCGAGATCACGGGCTTTCCTCACCTAGAGATAATGCGTCTTCGCCGAGTCTTCTTTTGGTTGTCTTTTTGTTCACTTTTCACAGTTCCGAGATGGACATTCCTTTTTTCCTTGTCATTGAAAGGATCTCCCTTCCTCCTTGCTTGACGTATTCAAACGCAACTTACTAAGAACTCGCAATTGTCTTCGCACCCCGAGGCTGTCCCCTCCCCCAATGTGTCGAAGGATGAAGTCGGTACCTTCCTATATCCGCGACTACACCATTCCACGTTACAGTCCCCCCCTTCCTTCCCCCTCGATCGAGTTAATTTATTCGGGCATTCCGTGATAGCGCCCTATTCTGAATCTCACGCCGGCCTAGTATCTACCTCCCTCTTCCAGCTTTAGCCCCCCTTAAGATTTCATCTATTCTTCGCCGCCGAGTTTATCCTTCCCCAACGCTCTCAACTGTCGGTCGGAGAGGTCTATCCTCTTTCCTTCCGGCACCATGTCCAAGAGTTCCCGCCCTCCCATTCTCCTACAGATTTCGTTGAGTGGAGGTAGACCCCCTCAATCCCTAACCAGTGAACATGAACTTTCCAACACAATGTCTTTTCAAAAAAACACCCGGTGGTGACGACTAGGCTGACGGCGGCTGTGAGCTCTATGTTCCCGCCCCGTCAAGGGCTCGTTCTTCTCTTCCTTTTATATTTTCCTCCTTCGTTTTTTCTCGATCTCTCTGCCGGCGGTCTGTTCTTCAGCCCTGCCCCGTTTCCGTAATTGAGGCCCCCAAGTTACTGTTTCTTGCCAATACGAATTGTGTTGTCCTCGTTCTTTTCCCTTCAGGCCTTTTCCTAACTCTCTGTAGTCACTTTTACCCCGTCCTGGTGCTTCGATCATGAGCAATGGTGTCCGTCCTAAGCTTTTTTCCCGAAGCCCTCGCCGCCGACATTGTTTCCCTTCCTTTGATCAATTAATCATCCCTTTCTTCTCGATTAGATGTTCTGCCGTTGCGAGGACCTGCGTTCTTTCAATTGGACCGAGACGTAGCTCTGAGGAGTTCTCCTGATTCCTCGATCTTTCTCTTTCAGGTCTGAGAAATAGTCATAATTCAGCCTATCTCTCTTTCCGACTTGCGGTGTCGTATTTCCCCTTCTTCTTCTGTCTCTCCTCGACTTCCCCCTGCACGTAGAGCCGCGGTTTTGTCAGCCGCCGGCCGGCGTCGAGAAATTTCCAGGCGTTTTTGGGATACGGGTCATCTCTGACGAGATTTAGATAAATGACCTGACCTTCCCCCCTCAGCTCGACTGAACAGGAAGGGCCCCTTTTTCTCTCAACAACTGATCTCAAGTGATGCTTGCTTTAGTAGGCAAGCGAGGTTTACCCCTGACTCGCAGCGGTTGCGTCAGCGAATTTTCTCTGACCCTCTCGCGGATTGTCTCTTGAAAAGGGGCCAGTTCTTCCCCCGGCAACTCTATTAGTAGAGTACTTCCCCCCCGCTCGCCTAAGAGAATGAGTCTTTTGTGTATCTAGAGAGATTGACTGCATGTTTTTTTTTCTATTTTCTCTGAGATGGTTTGACCCTTTTATAGATGCCTTTACTGCATAGTCAGTGATTCATGCGAGACATCCTTTCCTTTTTTCACTCTCCGGTATGCGTCCTTTTTCCCCCCCTACGATATTTTTGTCAGTAGTTGACATGGAACACGTATGCCGAGCGACGTATTTCAGATCTCGTGTTTCTGAAGCTGAAGTAGATTGAATCCTGTAATGCGCTCTTCCCCTCCGCGATTGAGTTCCTCCCCTGTAATTGTAACTTTCCTTAATCGTTCTGTTATAGCGACCCCTTATTTTCATGCACCTCCCTCGTGCGGGATCTCTCCCGAATTGACACGTATATCCTCTAAGTTCCCCTCACGAGCCCTTCCCCCTTACCGGTTTCTTGTAGTCGATTGCGGCCCCCCCCCCCCTCTTGACGATTTTTGTCCTTCATCTAGTTATCGCACTCCCTCGTCAAAGCCTTGTTTTGTAGACCCCCTTTTCTCGTGCTGATCTCTCCTTGCATTTAGGTTTCTCCGAGCCCTCCCCCTTTTTTTTTCTCCTTCTGGTACCTTTCCTCGCTGGTCGTTCTGACGTCATTGGGATTCGGCTTGAGATTCGACGATCGGCGCTTTTCCCTGTTTTTATGTCCGCCTGATGGGAATGTTCCTTGCTTTGATTGCGGGTTCATTTGCTCTCCCACCCCGCGCCTTTGTATTCCTTACGATAAGCACCTCTCCCTGGCCCCCTGCCGGTTTTCCCCATTTGACTTCTTTTTTGGAATTGGTAGAATAGCAATCGCCTGATGATATCTCTCGTGGTTTTCTTGGCGATCCTCCGTCCGCGGACCTGGCCGAAGACTTGATCTCTGCTCTTTTTTTTGTATTGCAGAGAACGGCCCCTGTTTCTATCTAAACGGATCTTTTTTGTCGGCGTGGTCCTGCGGTGAGCTACGCCCGCCTTTCACTCACCTTTGACTAGTTCCTCTGCGTGTTATCGTTTATTGATCTCCCCCTCGATGATGTAGCAGCTCCTCGCTTTCACCATGAACCTGACCGACGGGCGCTTGTCCTTTCGAGGGTTTGTTGGAACTCACTACCCTTCGCATTATTAAGGTTAGACCGGGCCTTTCCAAATTCAGTATTTCCGGTGATGTCTCCCCAGCATTGCCTTTAGAGAGGATTTCTTCTTCTCAAACCATGTCAACCTTTTCTTTCTCTCGTCATGCATTGTAATTTTTTCTGGTCAGGTAATTATTCCCCCCGGGATGCGTTTGCAGCTGATGAAGAACGTCTTTATAGTTACTCTTCCCCCCAGGGTCCCATTCTATGCGATTTTTCCTTTTTTGCTTAAGACATTATCGGCGCTTTTGAGCACGTCCCTGTTTCGATGGTACTTTTTTGCAATGACGGCGGGTTTTTCGAGGGTCCCAGATCTGGCCTTTCCTTGGTGAGCCTCCTTCCATTAGCCACTTTTGGTAGATGTAATTTCTTGACGAACGTCCTCGCCTTTTTTTTCCCAGAGATGCTTGTTCACGGTCTCGATCCTTGGACCTACAGAGTGGACTTCCCTCTGCTCCGCCTTCCTGTGAGATTATCTCCTCCCCCCCCCTTTCCGATCCGTAACATTATTTCAGTTGAAGAGGAAGCCCTAATCGACCGCTAAATCATAGGAATTAGTGTCCTTGCTTCAGGTTTCCACTTCCTGCCGGTATTT
>Ga0179593_1260029_pt1 | contig 15869 bp, 19 predicted proteins | sample CZODoug2_1_08_16_FD_185931 | JGI IMG/M metagenome (GOLD analysis project Ga0179593, IMG submission 185931) | Vadose zone soil fungal communities from Angelo Coast Range Reserve, California, USA - CZODoug2_1_08_16fungal (PacBio error correction) | ecosystem: Environmental > Terrestrial > Soil >... | reverse complement strand
TTCTGGACCATTTCCAATCAGGTGTGGGCGCGGAGGTTAACCTTCTTCCTCCACCCGCCCCTCTTCCGCCCGCCTCGGAACTTGATAAGACTATACGGCTCTCCCGCGTTTCCAAAAAAGCATCGCCCCACCTCTCCCTGGTCTTGGTCCCACACTTCTTTGGTTTCTTCCTTTCTATTTTTTCCCTCCGATCTTGGGCGATTCGCCTGTCTTCTCTTTCCCGGGACCCCCCCTGCTGGCTGGTCCTGTGATTTTTTTCAAACAGGGAAGATTGTCCTTGGTCCCGCCAACCTTTACCTCTTCTTTCCCCTCCCCGCTCACTCAGTTTTGAATGTTTTTCCTCGATTTCGGAGTACTCTCCTCATCGAACTACCATCTCCGGGCTCGGGGGATGATGTCATGTTGGCATGGGTTCTCGCGTTCGTCGCCTCAAGAAGGGTTTCTTTAGGTTCCCTCCCCCCGACGGCTATGATCTGCGTTTTTGCATTCCAGTCCTATTCGCAGCCTGTTTTTTGCGTGCTCTGGACCTTCCAACCCCTACCTTGGATTGCAGCAAGCGTGCCGCTGATTTTTCAATTATTGATTTGAAGTGTTTCAATTCCCTTGGTTTTTGCACTCTGGCTTCTGCCGTTTCCCAGAACATCGTGTTAACCCAGAGCCTGCCCTACCGCGATGCACACCTTCTTCTCCTGGTTTGTTTTTTGCGGGGATGCCCCCCCCAGTTTCATGTCTTTGTGGCCAAGGTATAGTCCTGAATGGGAGTATTCAAGGTATCTCTGCTCCGTCGTTGCCCCCTTGTATAGTTGGAGTTGGTTTTCGTTTGGTGATTTCCCCTGTTTCGCACCCTGTCAATTGCCTTTTCATTGAGGTTAATTTTTATTTTCTAGCGTTCGTAAAAGACAACTCCCCCCCAGGCCCTCTTATTTCTCTCACGTCGTGCCGTTGTCAGGTAAGGCACCCTCTTAATGTCCTCTGCCTCTTCCATTCAAGTCTGCGCTGTTCCACCTAACCCCCGTAGTTTTGATCTGGCTTTTTGAGTTTGAGTCTCCCATTTTCTTCCGAGTCCCATTTTCTTCCCGTTCGACAATACACTTCACTTTCAAGTCGTCCTATGATTTGCGTCTCACGGTGCAATCCTCACGATTCCTGTCTGCTGGCCACTGATCGTTTAACTCTCTTTTTCACATTTCCCACTCCCGCCGGTTTCCTCCCACTCCTTCCCTCCCTCCAACCCCCAAATTCCATGACCAGCTCCGACGCGGACCTTTCCCATTTTGTCCTGTTATTCTTTATTCTCTACCACTTCGGGAACCCCCACCGTTTAACCTCCTCCCTATTTTTGCTGCTGCTCGGTTTTTGAGGATTCAACTCTTATAATAGCGCGCGCATGCCTCCTTTTGCCTTTCCGAAAACCTGATTGCCAACACGAGAAGAATGGATTGTATCTTGGGACGCCTCTGGTGTCGCCGGCATAGTTTCTATCATTTTCTTTTTCTTTTTCCCAATCGGGCAGCGAGTTCTGTTGCCCGCAGGTTACCCCCTTTTTTGCTTGCCTTCCATCACGTTTCCAGCGTCCAGCCCGTCAGGTTTTTTCCGGAAATTCTTGGCCTAAACGGCAAGGTTCCGGTCTTTGGCGGCCCCTTCCCTCCCATTACTCTTTCCGGCCAGCCTTCGCAAGATGAACAACCTTTTTTCTCCGGTCGTCGTAATGGATAATCAGGTTAAACGAGGTGTTTTTGCTTTTATGCTCCCCCGGCACTTTCCCCCCCCCAAAAACACCATTTTCCTTAGGGCTACTTTTTCTCTATCTCCCCAAGTACGTTCTTCCGTTTTTTTGAGATCGAGAAAGTCGTATACTGTTTTTCCCAGCTCTCCTGTCTTCTGGTACCTTCAGGTTTTTGTGGTTTACTTTCCTCGGAAAACTCGTCTCGCGCCTCTTCTCGCGTTTCCTTTGTTTTTATGCTCTTTATGACATTTTTGAAAACTCTAGCGCCTGATCGGTCTGAATTGTTTACGAACAAGCATCCAAGGCCTGTGCTAGTGATCTGGTTTTCTCTCGAGAGTTCACACCCCCCCTTATAGCCTGAGTTATTTCGAAATTTGAGATAGTAGAGAAAGTCGTCTAACTTTGGTGGCCCCTTTCAGTTCAGCCTTTGCCTTTAATTCCATCTTTTCGCAATCCAATGTTTTTTTTTTCCCGTCTTGTCTCTTTCCCTGATTATTTCTCTGGCCGGTAGGTGCCTTTTCGGCCGTAGCCGCAGATTTGGCCCTCCGACCCCCCCCGCGCCGTTTGTTTGCAACGTTTTTTTTCACGAGGTTCCGCCCGGCGGGGAAAGACTCTCGTTTTAATGGCGTTCTGTTTTGCGCGCTCCCTCCCACCAAACCACCAATACACAAAATACCCATTGAGTTAGAGAGCCCCAATCTCTCTGGAACTTTTTCCCCTTCCCTTTCCTAGTTTCTCGTCGCACATCGTTCCTGGGCCTTATGGTGATGTGCTTTTTTTTTTTTCCCTTTTTTTTCCCAAAGGTCTGTGGTATTTCGGGGTTTCCCTGTTCTTCTGTTTCTTGTCCTTCATCTCTTTAATCAATACAGTTGTTTTTTTGGGATCTTCCTGCTCTAATCCGACGGGATCCCCCGAGACTAAACCCCCTAAATTGGCCCAAATGGTAGAGTCCCCCACAATCTTTGCGGCAACTCCCTTTTTCGCCCTCTAAAAACGGATCGGGCGTGGCATAAAGGTAGGCTTTTCATCTCTTACTTTCATTTGTGCCGTCTTCGGGCATGCGTCACGCATGAACGAGTTAATTATTTGCTGATACCTTTCCCTAGCTCTCGCTCCATCGTTGACCCCATCCCCCCTCCAGACTTGCCACGGCGCTATCGCCCTTTCTCTACTCTCATTTGCTGCCTTGTCCCGATTTCTCCCTACGTTTCTCCAGTCTTCCTTTGAATTCGGCCCACTGAGAGGACGCACGTTCTCCATGCGCTTGCTCTCTTGCTCCCGCTGCAGGCTCCCCGCTTTTTCGTTCCCCACCAAAGTGATTCCTACGCTAAGAGAGCCATTTCCGCTCCGATCTCCATCCTTTAAGATGGGGGTTTTAGCGCTCGATCTCTCCATATCACGACGCAATATGTTCTTCCTTGCGTCCAATTATCTAGTCGCTCTATTGCCTTGTACACATTCCCGTGTTTGAGGCCTATCTCCCTCACCAAATGCCACTTTTCGCTCGACGAGAACCTCCAAATCATTTACCAGGGTCCTGAAGCCGGAAGTACACTTGGCAACTTTCCATTTTAGATTTACCCCCCCCTCTTGGCGGTTCTTTCTTTAGACACTGAATAAATTACTCGGGGTACGTCTTCTCCCTACAATCTCTTCCTCCGACTCTCTCAATCTGGTTTTGTCTGGTTCCCCTCCGCAGAAATCCCCTCCCTCACTCTGGGCATTTGTCACTCGCCGTTTCTCTTCAAGCCCCTTTCTATGGTATTCTTACAGGACGAGTCTTTCTCTTGATTTTGCCTGACCCCTTTGACCCTTTTATTTGTGTAAACTCAAGCAGGGGAGCCGTTGGCTTCTTTCACCGCCTTTAACTTTATTTTGTTTGAAATTTGGATTTCCCCCCCCCGGTGAGTCAATCCGTGGCCCTCTGCCTTCCCTTGCTTTGAAGCCAGTCTATGCACCCGACTTCTTCCCCCGTCTCCACTTCGTAGAGTTGGGTCTACACCTTTCGGTAATCCCTTCTTCTCAGTTTCTTTTTTTTACTAGGTTCGTTTCAAAATAAGCGGGTCAGCTTGATTTAATTTTCCTTCCTTCTCTTCCTCCTCCGCCCTCTCTTTCTATATTGGTTATTCTGCGACCTGTGTATCCCTGCACTGAACTATCGTACAGTTTTTCCGGGGACGCTTACGCTTCGAGAATGAGCTTAATTTCCTTTTTTATCTTTCGTAGGTTGGAGTTTATAAAGGATGAGGTAGTGGGAGACCTGTGTGCCACAAACTTCTCAGGGATTTCCGCTTCGAATATCACGTTTTGTTCCTCCCCTCTTTTTTCTGATATTACCGTTTGTAGATTTCTCCCGTCCTCTGAAGGACTCTTCCTCCCCCCTCCGTAAGCGCCGCCATTCACTCCCAATAGGTCCGGTGCTTGGGCCTAGGTGCGACGGTGAAGGGACCCTTTCCTTTCCGCGAGCTTATTCCGCTCTTTCTTTTACCCGGGACACAATGCTGTTCTCCGCCTTCCGGTTTCCCTTTTTCGTTGTTGCCGCCCTGCGTTGACCTTTCTTCTTTCCATTGAGTCCTTTTTCCTCCCTTTGCCCCCTTCATCACCAGCCCGTCAACCCCCCAACCCCCCCCCCCTCCCCCTTTCCCTTTCCCTTTTCTGCTTTCAGCACCCTGCCTCATCAAATCCCCCATTTATTCGTCACCGTGTCCCCAGCCTCTTGAAACCCATCCTCGGTTGGGGTCCTTCCCCCCTTCCTACCATCTCTGTCCTCCCTGTTTCATCGTGAGGTTGGAGGGACGATTTTTGCTCCAGATTTTATGGAAGTTCGACAAGGCATTCCTGTCCTTTTCCCCTTCTTCAATCCCCGTTCCCCCAGAAGCTTTTTAGTCAGGATTTTGAGCGTCTCGTGTGGTCATCCACGCTCAGTTTCCCGACTTTTTCTCATATGCAGGGCTAGGACTATGGGAGTGACATTCCCGCGCTCTCTTCCTTCTTCTTTTTCCCCCCCTTCCTTTCTGCTTTCAGTCAAACTGCGCAGCTCCCCCCCCGTGACATACCATCCTCTTGCATATGGTCTCGTGATGTTGCTCGGTTCAAACTCTGCTTGAGGAAACGGCCCTTCTGTCCTTTCTTTTTTTTTTTCTTTCGTTCTTTCCGTGTTGGCTCAAGATCCGCAGCGAGTGGGGGCCAGAGACATCACCCTCCAGCAAGCTGTGATGGCCTTTACTGGGCGAAATAGACGACCAGATTAGGCCTTTCCCCCCTGAAGTCCCCCCCCTTCCTTTTGGTCCCAGAGGGTGTCTAGGTTTTTGAGCTTGGACCGCGCAGCGAGCCTTTTCTTTTATCCCTGGTGTCTTGATATCCGGTTGGCGGAGGAAAGTTCTCCCGACCTCCCTCTTTTTCTGGTCCTTTCCTTCTTCTTTTTCACTAAGACTTTTTTGTTGAGAGTCGAGCCTTCATGTGCGGGGCGAGGAGGACTTCTTCCCCTCCACGCCAAGCTTCAATATGCATGGTCCAGAACTCTATACTTTTGCTGGTCCCCTCATCGTCACCTCCTGGTTTTCTTTTCCCCCCCCTGTTTTGATGCTTATTTTCTGAAATAGCTAGGCAGGAGATTTAGCCCCCCTTTGCCGGACCAGGCCCCCTCTTTTCTGGTCTGTGATTTTTTGGAACAGGAATCGTCTCAGTGGGTCTTAAAACCCTTTCTTATTCTGCGACGACCTCCTCCCTCGCTTCTGGTTCCGCTTGAGAGTTTTGAAAGAGTCGTTCATTCCAGCGCCGGCTCGGGTCTTTATTTACGTTTTTTTCGCCGGATCGATGTTCCTTTTCTTAAGCCTTTTTTTTCGGTTTTCCCTTTCCCAGCACGGATATATAGCGCCTCTACCAGTATCGAGTCCCGACCTCTTTTTTCTCTTTTTTCTTCTCCCTTCTTTTTGATTTCAACACCCCTCCCATGGATGGTCTCTCCATCCGACTCCCCTCTTCGTTCTTTATACCGACGGGACTTCAGTTCCCTTGGAGAACTTCCTAGTCGAAGGCGTTAAACAAATTTTTTCCCCCCCCCCAATCGTCCCTCCTTCCAGTAAAAAAGGGGCTTCGATGTGGCTGCCTGGCGTTTCCTTCCAACCGATTATGTTTCACTCTGTTTTCAAGTTCGCTATACTCCCTTTATTTGAGACCGATTTTTGAAACATGATTTCCCCCCCCCCCCCCGGTACTCGTTGTCGTTGGTTTGACCTTTTCTCAGGTTTTTTTTTTCCTGTTTTTCGCCATTCAACATTCTTTTCTTTGTCCGTGTTAGTTCCCTCTTCCTTTTCTCTGGTGCTTCCCCCATCCAACAAAAGGACTCTGGTTTTGAAACCGTCCCCTGGCATTTTGTCCACGTAAGGAATTGGACTTGCAGCTATTCGAAGTCTCAGCTTCTCTCCCCCTTCCCCGTCGGCCCCCAAGATTGGTGGTGCAGAATTTTGGAGGCCCTTCCCTGCTTTGCTTTCGTACTCAGTTTTCTTCCGTTCGAACTTTTTCCCCGCTCACTCCGTAGAAGTGGCGCATGTTGGTGACTTAACTCTTCCCCTTTTTCCCCTTACGTGTCCTCCCTCTGCTTGGACCCTGGCCCCGCTCTTTTTACTCACCCCCTAGATAAACCCCCTTTAACACAGAATGTAAAAACCATTCAGTTTCATTTCGCCTCTTTTCCCCAAGCTGTCCCTTTTTCAGTGATGTTTTTTCTAAGGACCTTCTCCCCTTCTTGCCCAGAAGAACAAGCCTGCCCACTCTTTTTCGGCGTGCCTATTTTTCCCTAAATATGATTCCCCCCCCCCTCCGGCCCCCCCGAAATCCTGTTTCTTTTCCCAAAACTTCTCAACACTCTAATCATTTGCTTCTCGCCTGTGTCTTTACAGCTTTTCCGTCGCAGCGACTTGCGACTAGTCCTTCAGCTTGGGTTCTTTCCCCCCTTGGTCTAGAGGGCTCCGGTGACCCACGTTAAGGAGACCACTAGTCCATCACTGGTCCCTCCGGTCACGCGCGGACTTCACGTCATTTTCCTTGATGTCAAACGGACATTTTTTCCCTGTTTTTTTTTGCAACCCCGCCTACTCATACTTTCCGTTACCTGTTTCCGCACCTTCCCCCTTTCCACCGCTTACGGTAGGGTAGATTTTTCCACGGATCTCCCCTTCCCGGTCACTTTGGTGGGGGGGGTTTGTTTTTTTTTTTTTGGGGGTGTGGTTTTGTGTGGTGTCTGTTTGTTTGATTTCTTTCACCAGGTCCAACACCCCCCCAGTCTCTTCAGGCCTGAAAATAATTTCGAGCTCCCCGAAAATCGTGATTCCCCTTTTTTCCTCTTCCTCATTACTCTCCCGTGAACGCCAAGGGTTGTACCTTTAGTCCAGTTCTTCATCGTGACCGTTTGTTTAGTCAAGGATTTGAAGCTTCTCTCCTCTCCGGGCCGCTTTCTTTGAGCAGCCTCATGTCCACCGGATGTTTCCTTTCACTCTGCGTGTTCACTTCTTTCCAGTTTAAGCTGAAACCGGAATTGGCTTTATTTCCTTTGTTTTTCTTCTCAAGCCTTCTCCCCCATATATCACTGAGTTATGTGACTACTTAATCTCTTAGCTCTTTTGTCCATTACACTTTTTTGGTCCTTACACCGGCCAACCTTGAGATTCTCCACTCTCAATACCTGAGTCGTTTTTCTTCCTTGCCGAAATTTACATTTATAGTGTATTAATCGGGTCCATTTTTTCTTCTTCTTCGTGAGCTTTTCGACCGAGCAGTGGCCTTTTCTCTTTTCTTTCCTGTCTTCCTTTGCGTTAATTAATAAAGACTGTTGTACTTTCCTTTATGCGTTTTTAGTTCTCGCCGAAATCGGCACACACTTCTTTAGTCATCGTTAAATGGCCCCACAATGGAAATAAGCTCTTTTCTCGAGCACCTAAGCTTGGAAATATGGTGATGTATGACATTTAACCTTTTCCAAATGTAATGGTTTCTCCTTTTTTTTTTTTTTGGTTGGGTTGCTGGTTTTTATGTGTGTGGGTTGGTTGTGTGGGGTGGGTTTTTAGTTTTTTTTTTTGGTGGGTCTTGGTGGTTGCTAGTGAGTTCTTCCGCGGTTTTTTTCTTGTGTGGTTGGTTTTTTGTGGCAATTGGGGTTGTTTTTTTGGTTTTTTGTTGGAGCGTTTTGAGGTCCTGTTCACTTTTCGCGCAGGCATATTCTCTCACCTCCCCATTGTTGTTGGCGGCATGCGCGCCCCCTCCCTTGATCCCGTCATACCAATGACATTTTCAAATTGTGTATTCACCGGAAACCATCATGGCAATTTACTTTGCTCCTGATAACGAAAAAGGAGGTTGTCTTGCCCGTTTCAGATTTTTTCCTCCGCACCTCCTTTTTTTTTTTTGATTTCCTTCCTCCCCTCCTTCAAAAGAAGGAAACTTAAACAGATTGCATTTCTCGGGACCGAGCTAGCTTTGTTTCCGCTTTTTCTTTTAACGCCTTGAAACTTTCGTGTTCTCTTTCCAACGCCTTTTCTCATTTAGAAGAGGTTTTTGCTGACTCGGGGGGGGTGGTCGGCAGGATTCCATGAAGAACTTCCTACTTCGTTCCCTTCTCCCCCCGTTTAATAACGTCCCATTGCTGGATTCTATTCTCTTTCCTTTCCCATTGCTTTCCCATGGAAAAGGCCTCCCTAGGCCGCCGTGCTTCCTCTCTCAAGTGATCCTCGCAAGGATAGCGAGGTTTCCGCTCTTCCGCTTCCCCCTTTCTCACGAAGCCAAGCCTTTTTTTCTTCTTTGTCGTTCAACGTAAACTTTCAGGGCGCGTTTTGCCTCCCACCCGGGTGGTTACCCTTCCTTTTTTGCGCACAAAAAATGAACCGAGTCCGATATCGCGAGCGCCCCTCCTTAGACCAGTTCCGACCACCCCCCGGAAGGTACTTAATTCCATGGCGAGATTTAATACACGCGTTCTTTCCGCCTTTCGCGATATCTAGAAACCTGACTTCAGTACTTTAGGTTCTGAATCTGGGGGGCGAAATCGATTTAGCCCTGACGAGAGTTTGTAATTCTTTTTTTGCCCTCGCATAATTTTCACCAAAACCTCCACTGGTTTTTTTTACCTTTCTTCTTTTTTATCCATGGCCATCATCCAGATTTCTCTGAAAAGTTTCCCTTGTGACATGGGCGGCCCTTCGTCTACTTCAGTTGTATTGAGGTTGACGAAGAACATTTGACTTTCCCTCTTCCTCCCTACAAGGGGGGGTGGGGGTGGGGACCCCCCGTTCCCCCCCCCTCCGGCTCGTGAACCTGCCCTCAGTTGATGACGTGTGCCTTTCAAAAACGGTTGTCACCTTCTTCCCCCCTTTCCGCTTATCCCGAACCGTGTCTTCAAGAGGCCGGCCCGCTCGCCCCTTCTTTCCCTTTCCCCTCTCTCTACCCTTAGAGTCATCAAATTATTCTAGAGGTTGTAATTTTTTTTTTTTTCGTTAAAGGGGTCCCCGTCTCTGCGGGCGCTTGTTTTCATCAGATATTCCTTTAATACCCCGTATGACTTCCTTTGCGGGATTGTTCTTCTGCGAATTGTTCTCATCCTTTAAGCTCCTTCCTGAACAGGGACCGAGTCCCAGCTTGTCGAGAATGCTCTTTATCTTTTTCAGCTCGGAGTAGCTGCTCTTTTCTCCTATCTTTCTTTTTGGGAGCCCTGTGCAAAAGATCTTTGTATCACGTCGGCCCCCCGTTTTCCGAACGGCTTTCCTATTCTTTCCGTACCCGTCGATACTGAACGGTTGAGGCAGTGTTTAGATTTTAGACCTTCCTTCCAACTGTCTTCACCGGCCGCCCTTTTCATTGAGCCGCCACCCCCTCCAATTCCTTCTTTGTGTCCTTCTTTAGTTTTGTAAGAAGTATTGCCGGACGAGGATCTCAGAGTTCGTTACTTTTGTCCACAATGCCCGCTTTTTCTTCCCCCTCAGGTTTTCCTGGTTGAGGGTTTGGTCCCTCTACTCCTTTTTAAGCTGTCACTACCTTCACTTGCTTCGCCTGACGCTTTTGTCCTATTCGCCTGATCTTCACCCTCAGGGTCAAAAAACCACTTACAAAAACTAGTACCGTGGCCCCCTCCTTTACTCTATTTTCCTTTTTGACCCCACCCCTATATATTTCCACCCATCCTCCTTGCCCCCAATTCGGTTTTGGGGCCCCTTTACAGCACCAACATATTTTTAAATGCACGTTTCATGTGAGGTCCGGGCCTGACGATGTTACTTTTTCCTTACGACGAATTTCCTTTCCTTTCTTCATTAACCCTTCCCCTTTATACCTCCGAAAGATAATTTTTTCCCGGATTGCATTCCCGGCTTAGTGGTTTCCCACGCTTCAGGGAGCGAACCTATTCCTTTCCTTCTGGACTTTGATGAATCGGTGTCCTCGAAGCGAAGAGACATCTCTGCTCCCTCCCTTCCCGCTTCTACTCCCATCGCAAGGGAAGCAAAAAAGTGGCACACCATAAACCTGAGAAGCAGATTGTATTATCTTAGGTCGCGTTTCAACTCTCCTCCACTTAGACTTCCTTCACTCCATGCGCATTGTTTCCCGGTAGTTTGGAGTAGACTTTTTTTTCCCCCTCTTTGCCGATGCCGTGTTTCCCCCCCTCTCACTCCGAAAAGAACGCTGATTCTTTTTTCCGAGTGCTCCCTTTTCTGGCGAAATCCGCTCCTCTTTTTCTCATACCTCTGGAATCTCATTGTTTCCAGTCCTTGGTCTAGGTGCGGCGTTTCGGACACTCCCCTCCCCCCTCTCCGTGATTTTTTTTCTTCAATTTCACGCGTTGTTTGATTGCCTTAGGGGGAGCGACTTCCCCTCTCCTCACCTGATTGGAGATTTCATCTCTCCCTTTCTTACCCGGTTGTTGTTTTTGATTTCATCACCGCGGCTGCGCGCCGCCAACGACAATTCGCACGCCCCTCTTTTCCCTTCCTCGCCTACGGCTCTTTCTCTTTTCCTCACTATCGACATATGAACACGGTTCTGGTGTCCCATTCGTGTGCCTTTCTTTTTATGGTCCAGGGTCCTCAGGCGGCGTTGCGACTTTACGCCCTTCCACTCGCCTTTCTTCCCCCTTGTGTTTGATTTTTCTTTTCACACAGTACTTTCTCTTTTTTCCCTCCCCGCTTTTCTCCTCCTCCCCGACCCCTTGCAAATGCAGACCCCCCCCCACCAAACCCCCCCCCCCCACACCCATGCTTTCGCGACTTTTTTGGGAGTGGAGCTCCTCCTCCTCCCTCGCGGTCTGGTATGCTGTCACCGTTGGCTTTTTTTCCTGCTAATTGATCCTTAGAAAGCATGTCTTTGTTTAGCGTTCTCCTTGCTATGCTAGAGCGTCGGGGCCTCCCCCTTCTCGATCCCCCTGAAATCTCCTTGAAGCAGTGGATGACCCTCCTTCTTTCCTCAGCCGGTCCCCTTATCTTCTAAAGACTTTTTCTTACAGTTTTCCCATTCCCTTTCTGCAATGCTGGGCGTCGAAGTGTTCCCCTCCCTTTCGTTCACCCACATAGTTCCCTAGAACAGCCGATTTTTTTTTTCTTTTAAAGTTTTTCCCCCCCCCCCCCTCTTCTGTCCCGTGTGACGTAGTCTCTTCTGTGATGATCCCATTAGATGCAATGACATTCATTTTCCATGGTCAGTGATGGTTTCTTTTAGTGGCCTGTTGCTTTGCCCGGCCCCCTTCCCTCATTCCGGTCCTTCGTTCATTTTACGGGTCTCGCAGTTTCTTCCACTCCAAAGCCAAAAGTGAACTCTTTCGTGTCGAGAACGGTCTCCCTTGCATTTCCCACTTGTTGCACAGCTATGATACGCAGCCCTTTCTCCCCCCTTTCCCCCGACGTTTTCCCTTCCACCGGGAAGATTTTCAAAAAGTAACCAGTAGTCTTCCCCGATTGTCTTTTTTCTCTTTTTCTGCTTATTAGGGTTACAGAGTTTTCAGGTCGAAATCGACCCTCCCCTTCATTCTCGCCCCTGGAAGTGAATGACACCGGAAATCTTAACCCGCTCTTTTTTGGCACGGCGACTTTCACCTCCAAGAGCTTGTTTGCCATCCCCCCCCGACCTTTGGTTCTCTCTCCTCAGCTACCCCCCCAATACCCCCCCCCCCCCCCCATCCAAGCAACACTGAAGTCTCTTGGACGGCGGGACTCCCTTTCCCCCTTTGTTCATTTTGATCTAATCTTTACACTTAGCGCTGAACCCTCCCCCTCATTTTAAGGGCTTCCTGTGATCCATGTGAGATGGTCATGACTTTGATTGCACCGTCTCCTCCCGGTTGCCCTTAAGACCCCCCCCCCTGCTTTTTCTCCAACGAGCCTAATGATTCTTTTTACCGCCATCGAGTTTTTTTTTCTTTCCTTCTTTTATCCCAGTTCTGGGATTCACAAGCGGGTAGATTTTACTCCCTTAAGTGCGTTTACCACCTTTTCGACCTTATTGTCCCCACCTGTGAACGTACACTTCATTGATTGATGTCCCCCCCTTCCTTCCTTTTCTTTTGCTTCAACAAAAGAACCTTCAGACCGCGAAGATGCGTCCCTTCGCACTGTTCACAATTTTACATCTTTTCTAGGCGTAAAAAGTCTATCCAAGCCCTTGAACATCGGATTTCTTTTGATTATGAGGCCCCTTCACAAACCACTCTTTCTTTGGGCGTGACTCCCTTACCCGGCATTACGTGTCTTTTTCCCCACAGTTTCTCGTCTAGAGAAAGTCCCACGCCACTTCGTTCTCCCCTCTACCGTTAATTTTTACTTTTCTTCTTCTGTTCGAATGCTTGACTGAATAGAGTAGTCGTGTTCCTTGCGGCTCCGTCTTTCCCGGGATTTGCCCGTATCCTTTCAAATTTTTTTTCATTGTCCTACCCCCCCTGAAGACCCTTCCGTGGATCTTATGGAAGTAGTCTATCGCTGGCAGCACCACCTCTCTCTCTGAGGATCTCCCCCCTTGTACTATTAGGGGAGTTATTCAAGTTATTTGCTCAAGTTCCAGGGACATGCACCTTCTTTGCTCTGCAAGAGACGAATATCCCCCTGAAAGGGAGTCCTCTCCCGCTTCAGTATCCCTTCCATGATTCTTTTCCCTCTCTGCCTGATTGCCGTCAGACTATGTTTTTCCTTTTCAGTCTCGCCTCTTTTGCTCCCTATACTGCGCCGTTTAACGGTTTCCTCTGTTCCCTCTGTTCTCGCAGCTCCCCTCCCTCCCACCGCCATCGTTTTGCTTTTTTTTTTTTTTCGCTGCCTCACCTCGTCCCCATTAAAGTTTTCGAGCATGTGAAATACCCCCTCGCCTTTGTCCCCCCGGTCCCCAAACCGCAAGATGTTTTTCTCTTCTCACAGAAGTTCCTGGCCATTTCTTGTCCAGTTTCGAGGTCATGATGGGCCCCCCTCATGGGTATTTCCGCTTTTTTCTCCTTCTTCTTCTAGTTCCTTTCTTTTTAAATAATTAAGTTTTCTTTCCTATCTTCGGTTAGCCGAAGAACCTTTTATCCCCCGATCTGATCCATTTGTCCCGTCGCCCCAATTGCCCATCCCCATCATGGCCATTTTCAACCCTCCTTTTTTAGCCCGCAGAAAACCTTTTTAGCGTTGCCAGTTTTTCTCTTACTCGATTTCCTTTCTGAATCCCTCCATTGTGCCGATTCTGCTTCCCTCAGCAAACCATACTTCCCAAATCCCCTCTGATCCCGTATTCAGTTACCTGGTCGCGCTCCCTTGTGACAGCGACCTCCCTTTCAAACCCGGCAGATTATTTTCTCCAAATAAATCTAATAGGCTGCTTTCAGCGCCCCAGGCGACGAGCCTTTCCTTTTCTTTGTAGTCAAGGACCCCTTCAACTTCGGAAGGAAATGGCTTGAGATACTTCCGCTCTTGCAGGTGCGCACAGGCCCTTCTGCCTTTTCCCCCCAATTGTTTAAATATGCGTTAAGAGATCGGTCTCCTATCCACTCCTCATCTTTTTTGGAGCTGTGAAGATTCTCAACATCTTCCAATCCAATGCTGTCTTTTTTTTTTTTTTAAAACCCCTTCCCATTTTTTACTTTGCAGCGCCTTTGTGTGACCTCTCTTCAGTACACCCCAAATGGAACCGCGCCTCTTCGTTTTTTAACGCGACCAGGACAGAGGTCAAGCCCCCCGGACACGTCCATTTCCATGTACCTTTTCTGCTATACCCTCCACGATTTTCTTACTTTCGAGGAATTTTTGTCTCCCCGCGAAAAAACACGTACTTTTTTCGCTCGCGAAACATGTTGAAATTTCTCCCCCCTCCTTTTTTTTTTTCCTTTGGTTACTGAAGAATATTACAAAACCTGACTCCCCGGTTCCGTTTTTCTTTTCTCCTGCCCCCCCCGTTTCCGAAATTATTTTTTGGGCAGGGCGTGCCTTCCTCTTCTCAGTTTCCTTTTTTTTTTCAGTGTTTCAGAAAATTCACCGCACCCTCTTTCCCTCCCCCTGCTAAAGACAGGGATTTTTTTCCGGTCTTCCTGACATTGGACTGTTCTGGACGTGCCCGGGCCCCGCCTTTTTTTCACCTTTTCCCCTATCTGCCCGATCTGTGAATGACGACATCTTTTCAGACGATTGCGTCGACAGGGTCTTTCTTTTCCCCCCTCTTTTTGATCAAATCCCATCGAATCCATCAGTTTGGTTTTTCGAAATAAGGTAGTATTGCACCTTTCCCTTTCTTGCAGCTTTTCTTTCCCCTTCCTCTTTTCCTCATCTAAACGGACTCTTGAGTCCATTACTCTTTCTTTTTTCGTTTCGAAGGATGCATGGAAATTCCTTCCCCTTGGTACCCTGATTCAAGAGTAGAGTCCTCGCTTAACTTGTTCCTCTTCTTTTCAGTATTGAGTTAGTGTCTTTTTCGTTTCCTTTCCCTTTGGTGGGACGCCGTGCCACCCCCCTTTTTCCTTTTTATCGTCTTCTTGAACCGCAAAGTTGTATATTGAACCTTGTTGCAGGCTTCCGTCAGGTTTTTTTCCCCCTCCGATCTATGATTTTGAGAGTGTCGATTCTCCGGAATCCCAATGGGCCTTCGGCCAGTAGCCGAAGGAGAAGTCAAAGGTTTTTAACCCACTGCAATTTCTCCTTCCTCTACTTTTTTTTTTTGGGCGGTCCACGTGGTTTCCTCCCGTTATTGTCTCCTGGTTCTCAGAGCTTCCTGACTTACCTTTGGACCCCCATACGTCCCATCCTCTTCATTTTTGCGTTGTCCTCCCCCTCCTCTCCGTTAAGCCCCCTACCTTTCCCTTTCTGGGTTGAGATTCGCAACGTTCAATCCCAGCCCCCCCGGTTTTCCCCCCCTCCAAAAAACCTAATGGAAAACTGAATGTTCGGATTCTCCCCTTTATCCTTCCCACCTCCCATGTTTTTTTATCCTACACCTTGAACCCCCGATCAGTGAAACCTTCCGGTTGGGGCCTTCCCTGACTTCGAACATAGATCATGAAAGTTTTCCATTCTTATTCTTCGGGACGATGTTTGGAGAACGTGATTCCTGGACGCAAATCACTTGATTTTTCAACGGGAATTGCCCCCCTTCCCCCCCATTCCTTTTTTCCCTCGCCAGAAAACATCCGGTTGTCAGGATGGGTATCTGCACCTCCTGTTCTTTTTTTCCCCCCCCCTTATTCAGTTGCTCTCCCCCCCTAGATTAATTTATGCGGTGGAAGAGAAGCATGTTTTTACCGCTACTCGCGCTCATATGCATCTTATTTCCTTTTCCCCGCCTCATGGCTGAGTCGACGAACATCGAGCAACTTTTCCTCCCCAGTTTTCCTTCTTATGAGGAAGACTTTCCCCCTCTCTCCATTTCGAGGAACGTTCTGAATGAAAATGAGAAGGTTTGAGGTTTTTTTCGTCTTAGATGCGGCCGGTTTTTCTTCGGTCCCCTCCCCCTGGTGAAAGTCAATCAGGTTGGTCCTCTTTTTATTTCCCCCTCCGCCGCCTATCGAGTCGTACGGGAACATCTGACCTCCCCTCATGGGTCCCCTGAACCTGGGTATAGGTGCGAGTTTTTTTTCCCTTCTTCCCCCCTTCTCTTTTCTCTTATTGCATTTCTGGCGTGAATTGGCTTGTTTTGAGCGAAGTTCCTCCTCGACGAT
>Ga0179593_1475792_pt1 | contig 15870 bp, 15 predicted proteins | sample CZODoug2_1_08_16_FD_185931 | JGI IMG/M metagenome (GOLD analysis project Ga0179593, IMG submission 185931) | Vadose zone soil fungal communities from Angelo Coast Range Reserve, California, USA - CZODoug2_1_08_16fungal (PacBio error correction) | ecosystem: Environmental > Terrestrial > Soil >... | reverse complement strand
CCGAGCGTCAGTGACCTCATTTCTAAGGGTGTCTGTGCTGCAGTTTTTTATTCGTCCCCAATCTTTGGTCGTTCGTTGCTGTGTTTTCAAAACTCCCCTTCTCTAATCGGTGCCAACCCCCTCTTACCCGGTAGGTCCGCCTATGCTTCCAGACCTTTTCGCGAGAAGCACTCCTCCCCCGATTCTCCGCTTCCTCTTCTGGCTTTCCTACAACCTTTTGTGCCCTTCAATTCCCCGCGCATCTGGACGCTGGGTCATTCGTACCCCGCATCGGTTGGATTACTCTTTTCTGATTCCGTCCCTCCCTTTCCGGTAATACAGGGTGCGTTTCCCCCCTTCTAAACAGTAGATCGGTTACGTTTGTACTGAATGTACTTTTTTTGGCTCATAGTTGAATAGAGCCTGCCTGTTTAAAGCGTAGCCCCTCTTACCCGCGTTTAGGTGAGGCTTGCGTGCTGACCATATGAACCCGTTAGTCTGCGGCCGTCGCTTGCCGTCCCCATTCTCATGAAGATTTTTTTCCGGGGGGCGGAACAAGTTTTTCTTTCTCCTCAGTTAGCATCCGGTTCCTTTTTCAAGGGAAGATGAACCTTGCTTTCCTCCCTCCCTTTTTCCACTCAGGACGGGATTGAAACTATCTCCCCCCCGCTTGCCAGTCAATTTTCCAACTCCTTCAAATCTACGTTTTACGACCAGTTTTGGTGGAGAGAATTTCTCCCCTGGTCCCCTTTGCCGACGGGCTTCAAGCTTTCTCCCTAATTTGGTATTTCTCAGTTCGGACTCGCGAAACTTTTAAAGCCCGTTTTGCCCTTCTATTTCGCGGCCGCGTAGCTCCCCCCGTTCCACCCGTCCTCCTTCCATAGAAGGTGTTTATAACGCAAGCTCCTTTTTCCCCCTGAGGTGGGAACTCGCCCGGGTTTCATCTGTGAACCCTTTAACCTACATCATCCCAAGTGTGTCTCTTCTGTTCCATGTTTAAATTATTTCTCGCAAGGACATTCGTCATTCTTCCCATTTGTGACACAGTGCAGATTTCAATTCAGTTTATTTCCAGCAGTTGACTTAAAGGGACGTGGACCCTTTGTCCTTCCGCTGTCACCTAGGGTTGGAGGAGGGGAATTTTTTATCGTTCGGCGGTTTGATAAGAATGGATTTTCAATATGCTTGCACCCTAGAGTTTTATCGGCTTCCGTTGTTTTATTTCCCTGAGATGCGGCGCCGGTTTTATTCACTCCTGAATCCGAAGTGTTTCCACAGAGTTTGCGCTTGTCGCCTCAAGTTCGGGCCGTGCCGGGTTATTTTTTCCTGGTTGTTTTTTTTCGTCTTTCTGCTGGTAAAGAGCAATGCCCTTTTCGGTATGTTCAGAAAGAGTCTGACCCCCGCGTTTGACCGGGTTACTGACGAAGAGACTCTCTCCTCAGGGTGATTTTTTTCATCCGGGGCTCCTTGGGACCTTAAGATATTTTTTTCTTTTCCATTTGAACTTAGGTCGCGGGCTTTCTTTCTGCGCGGAGAGTGGGTTTGATCGCTTTTTTTACACGACAGCCCTGGCTCCCTCAAGTTTATTTGGACTTCAGCCTGCCCCTCGCCGTCTGCAACAGAGCGAAGCGCATCGGAAGCTAGTTTTTTTTTTCATTATTCGTCCTCTCCTTCCATGAGAGTGTTAGAAGCTCTCTTCTCCCCCCCTGCAGATGTTTTCACAGTACCCCGGATTTCGCCAGGTCCCAAATCATTTTTTCCCCCCGACATTCGATTCTGCTGCGTTTCCAGTTTGCAATAGAGTCTGTCGTGGTTGATTAGCCCCCCCTTTTTCCCTGTAATGGCAAAGGGGTTCTGTCTATCTCCAGCTTTTCCGGATGTCAAATGCGCCACCCAGTTTTTCCTCTGCGGTCTCACCTCCTTTCCTGCCTCTGACTTTGGCAACGAACTTTTCGACGAATGTGTATCGGCTTTTTTGCTTGCTTGATGGGAAACCCATTCCCCCTCGCACCGCCGCCGGATGTTTTTGATTCTGTGCTCCGGCCTCGGCGACCGGCGGGACTCCCTGCCCACCCTTTGACTATTCCTCGTTGCCCATCTTGCTTCCTCCATTTGTCCGATGGAAAATGAACTTCATTACGAAGTCGCCCGTTTCTTTTCCTCCTCCGGGGTGGTGATTTTCTGCATGCGCCTTTCAGCTGTTCTAAAATGGTCACAGTATCTTCTTCCAGTCAGCCGTTTTGGCACTGCTGATTTCTTTTCCCTTTGGCTTTTCCATCCTGAGAGCCTGCGCGACTAGCCTCGGCGTCCGGCTTTTCTATGTGTCCAGGGGCTCAGGCGCAGCTAGGCTGATAACCGCGCAGGTAGACGGTGCAACTCTCCTAGGGTCAGGCCCGAGGTGTGACGCCTCTTTTTTTTTGTCTTCGCCATGGTGTGTCCCCTCCTCTTCCCCTTCGCGGAAAGCTGTCTTTCGCGCCATCCCTTGCGCCACGACCTTCCTGACACGACCCTCACCTTTCTCCTTCAGTTACTATTTCTTTTGTACTCACATCAATCCGGTGAACTTTTGCCCTTTTTTTTTTATTTTCGGGATGTGCTTTAGACCAATCGTAGGGGAGCCTTGAGTCCCATAGACTTCCCTTTATTTCTACGCTGAACCACAGTGCTCTTTGGATTCCTCCTTTTGAAAGTCTATCGCGCTTAAGTTTCTCAGTCTTCCTTTTGGTCCTTTTTTTGACCGGGAGGTTTTGCAGGGATTTTTTGCGACGGGCTTTGATGGACTAACCCCCTCTTTCCCACACCAATGATCACTTAGCTACCTCTTCCCGAATGTTTCAGGCAATGGGCGTGGAATGGTTCTCCACATCTTGGGGTCGGTTTGCACTCCTTGGCGGCGCAGCGTACCGTTTTTCAATGTCCCCCGATGGTGATTGTGCAGAAGCCTTCATGTTCGCGTTCCTCGCCCAGTCTCCCCCCCTCACAACCCTCCCCTCCACCCTTTTCGGACAGACTTTTGCCTCCCGACTTTCCCCGTACATTCCAGTTTTCACGGATTGTAAGCGGGCCATGCCTTGCGTCCTTCTCTCGTTCGCTTAACGCTTCCACCGCGGGGATCCCCTACGGGTCCCTGGTGCGTTTGGTGCCTTTTGCACAGATTCGCGTAATTCCCTCCCTTCTACAATTGGCCAAAGACTCCGACCCATTGTTCCTTCCGGGGCCATGGTACCCTTTTTGTCACGCTGACACCCCTTTTCTGTCTTGATTCAGTCACAACCACTGGACGTTCGGACTCTTTTGTCGTCCCTTGGTAACGGTCACTACCTTGCCCCATACCGTATTTTCTGAACCCCTTTTCGGTTCCGGTCAGGTCCAGATTTATCGTCAGTTACCGTCGCGTTGTCACGGTTCCCTCGCGGTGTTTGCTCCCACTCTATCATGAGACGAGTAGTCTCGCCGTTTTCTGTGGAAGGAAGTTTTGCCGTTGGTTTTTTTCTTTCTCGTTTCGTATTAAGCTTGAGCCCTTTGTTCGCCTTCCGTCTTTTTAAGCCTGTAAGTTTGCCTTCACTTGCTGTCTTCCTCGAACCTTGCCGTCTTCGCGGTTCCCGGTTTCCGCCTTCTCTCCACATTTTCTTTCTTGGTAGTTAAAGAGTTTCCCTTTTGCCTTGGGAAAATTTAGAGCTGTATCTTTCCCCCTAGCGTCCTTAGGTTTCTCCCCCTCTTTGTGTCGCGTTCCCTTTCCCCTTTCTTGAACCGTCCTACTCGCTTAGTCTCCCTTTCCCGATTTTTTCCATCCGTTTCTATTTTATGTGTCGAATTTTTTTGATCATTCTTCTAGCGCCGTGGCCTCCTTTTCTGAGCATTGGGTATATCTTTATGGCTCCGAGGTACTCTTATTACATCTCGTTACGGGGAGTCTTTCTATTAGATCTTTGCGTCCCTTCTCACCCCCTGGCATTGTATACCTTGGTTTGTTAGATGGGTTTCTTTTCTTTTCTTTCTCCGTTTCGTGTGGAAGTTCGATCGGCCTCTCCTTGTCGTGATTACACCCAAAGCGGTTCATTTGGAGCGCGGTACTGTACCGTTTTTTGTGATTAAGCCACGAATCGTCTGGTACGTCCCTCTCTCTATTCAGGTCTCTATATACCACAGCGAGTTCTGAGCCCTTTTTTTCCTTTCTTTCTCCTTTTGTCCCCAAGCTGAGAAGCGGGACGATTCTGGTCCCCACCCGCGCCAGGGTCTTCTTATTTTTAGATAATCCGCCGCCATTTTTACCCGATTTCCTTTTTCCTCCGTTTCTAGTTTTTTCGAAGAATGTAAGAGTAAAGGACTGTCCTTCTGTGTCCCCTTCGGTATTGCGTTTTTGAGTTGCCCCTAACTGAGTGACTTTGTCACGATCTGAGGGCTGGGTTATAAGTACGCGACCTTATGTCCCCCCTCCCTCCTATTGTGTCTTTTTCCTTCTGATCTCTTTTTCCTTCTCCCTCTTTGTGTTCTAGAGACTCTGTTCGTCAGATGTTGCTTGTTAATATGTAGTAATGGACCCCCTCCCCATACCCGCATCATCGCCTGCGATGTTATTGTCACTTTTCTTACTTTTTTTTTTTAACTAGTAGTTCCTCCCATACTGTTTGTTCCTCCACTCCAATGGGATATTGGTTGAGCGGTCACGAGTAGACTCTATCTAGAGCAGTCATGGACCCTTACGCTTGATTTTCTTGGTTTTACCCATCATCGAGTGTTCCCTTTAGTTGTTTGGATTTCCCCATCTCCAGCTGGGTGCAAACGAGACCTTTCCCTCCTTCGGTCTCCTCTCCCCTGATGGAGGACGAAGACGGTCGCTTCCTTACCTCATTTTCTCTTCTGCCGTCCCGCTCTTATTTTTTGACTGGAACTCCACCCCACGTTTTTTGCCTTTGTCCACCCAGCGGCATTTGTAGGTTTCTTGGTCGGGAGAATCTCGCCGCCGTCATCAACGCCACTAAATGACCATCTCGACCCATACAAATCCCCGGCTCTGCCTTCCTTTGTTATCCGTAAAATGCTTCTCCCGTCCATCTCCCTTCACTGGTTAAAAAGACGTTTTTTGCTCCCGCGGAACCTCGTGTAAGTCGATCGCATTGGCCGCTTTCCCCCCTTCTCCCCTCACCTGTTCTGCGTTCCCCCGCACGAATGCTGTCGACCCCACACTCGCGACCATGCCCCCCCCCGTGCTTCGTTCAAAAGTCGCGACTTTGGCCTTTCAGGCTCTCCTAGCGGTAATGGCTCCCCCCGGAGACCTTGACGATTTTTGTTGGCACAATGTTTATCGACCCCCCTTTGACGCAGTTCCGTTAAGAGACACTCCGCCTCCCCCTTTTGCCCCGGCCATGTGCTTGAATTTTGTAAGGTCTATTGCCCCCGGTTGAATTCGTCCGACTTTCGTTTTTTGCGAATGGGAGAACCGTGACCCGCTAAGCCCCTGCTGGACGGGCAGCGCACCAGTTCAGGCCACTTTCCTTCTGATTTCGTTTACGTTGCAAATTGGCTACGCGGCATGCCTGATTGTTAGGACTTTACTCCGAATTCATGGCCGTCCTTCAGGCTTACCCCCCTCCGGCGAACCTAATGTGAACCATTGCCCTTTCTCTTTTGGTTGTTATCACCTTCGCGATTTATTCCAATGGAATGTTAGGGGCGAGTGGGCTCCCTTCGTCCCTTTGTTCATCTGGTGACGGCCGACCCCTGATTCCCTGGGGTTCGCGGTTGATTTTTGTAGACTGTGTGTCCTTTTTGGTAAAACGGCGGAACCGGTCATTCAGTTTCCAGTTTTGCTTCATCTCCAGAAAGTGTTGTTGCTTACTACTTCCCCTCTTTTACCTTTCGGTACGGTTAACATTTTGTCTCCTTTATTTTGTGTACCGTAGCAGGTGTTCTCTACTTTCCTTTGGGCCTCCCGCTCTTTTCCTTCGCTTGTTATAGCGTCGTTTTTGGTTTAGTGAGGTTAAACGCTCGGCTGCAGATCCTTCTTCATTTTTCCTCGTACTTCTACACCCGATAGGGATCCGAACCTACAGTTTGGAGGATCTTGTTAAGTGACCCTGTTTTTTTGGGACTGGTTTCTTTTTTCTTTTCTAGGTGCCTCTCCCATTTCTCGAGGCGGCCCGGTTTGAATCGTCTACGTTCCTGCCCCTGACTCGTGAAACGAGCGACTTTGGTGTGATCCGGGTGAGTGGGTCAAGCCTTTTCGGGCCCATGGCTGGGGAGAATCTGTCTCTTCGGTTTTTCTTACGGAGAATGCTGTCTGGGGGCCTTCCACTCCCGGCTGCGCCCGGACCCCGGCCACTTCACAGATCCATCCTTGCCTTGAGACTGCTTCTCTCTCCTCACCCCGGTAAAATCTCTTGGTTTGCCGTATGCTTCTCAGGCCTGCTCCCTATTGTCAGCCTGAGGCGTCCGCCTTCTCAACGTAACATCCCTGCCAGCCGCCGGCTCTTTCCCCCGGGTTCCAGAAAAAGGCTGATGTATGAGCACCCTTTCATCTGCTGACTCGGAAAGTGAGTTTGTTCCCTTTCGGCCGGTCGAATCTCCCTTTGTCGCTCCCAGATCTCTTTTCCCTGCTTTATCTTTTATTCAGTTTATGAGCCAAAAATTTGCTCGCTTCATTTCCTTCTTCAGCCCTGCGGATACTTGAACGATGACTTTCTTGCACCGAAGCGCCACGTTGTATACTTTTTGCTTCTGTCGGGGTTTTCCCAGGTTAAAACTCACGCATTCTTTTTGTCTGCCTTTTGACCGAGGGAACTTTACACACACCACGGTGACCTTCGCCCTGGGCGAAGGCCTCCGCCCTATTGCCCTCCATTTCTTTTCGCTCCCTGCAGCTTCTCTTTCTTACTTACCTTTTGTTGTGATTTAGATCTTCCTGCTCCTTTGCTTCCCGCTATAAAGGTAGTAATGGTATTTCTCCCTGAAGCCTCCCAAGGGGTACCGAGGAATCTCCATGGTGGTAGAGTTTACCTCGTTCCCCTCCGTTTGTTCTCCCCTCCCTATACCCCCCCCTCCTTGTAAGGAGGATTCTTTCCATTCGAAAGACTCTCCCTCCTTCGTCCCGGCAGCTAGCGGTGTGCCCCATTTCCATCGGTGGCAGTAGCCCCAGGTTTGGTAAAGCCTCTTCCCGCCCATCGTTTTTTTTCTATTCCGCTCTTAGGTTGCGACCCCCTTCGTACGGCTCCTCCCTCCCTCACTTTTTCATTTTAAGAGCGATGATTAGGTAATCACGTCTTTAACCTTTCTCCCCCAAAGCCGGTGTAGGTCTTTTCCCCTCTTGTTTTCCGGCGAACCCTTTTTGTTCTTCCTTTATGGTCCTTTAGAAATAGGAGGGGTTGGCGCGCGACTTTTTCCCCCCTCTGCCGTCCTGGCTCTCGTTCTCCAAACAAGCTATATGGATGACGCCGTGACCTGGCTGATCGCGCTTTCTCGGCGTTTGCCTTTCTTTTTTTCTTTTCCTGGATTCTTTGTTCTTCCTCAGTGATGAATTGGCACCCCTGTTGTAATCGGAAAACCCAATCTTCGGCGCGCCTCGCCCTATTCTTCTTCTTGAAATTTTTTTCAAAGATTTCAATGAAGGTATGATTCCCCCTCTCAGATTTGTTCAATTACGCTCGCCCTTGTTTCATATGTGGGAAAAGTTGGCTACCTTTTCTCTCTCGGTTATTTTTTCTCGACCTGGTGCCTTCCCGACGAAAAACAAGATTACCACAGACACCCTGCAGAGGAATGTCAGGGCCTGAACTCCCTTCATGCTTTCTCCCTCATTAAATGGAGAGTACGCGTGACTGACTCAGCTCTCGTCCTACTTCTGTTTTAAGACGAACCTGACCGGTATCACCTTCTCTTTCCCCCCCTGCTTTTCGTATGTACAGATCCTTTTCCCCAGTCATAAAGCGTACTGAAAAGTTCCCTCTCCCCTCGTTTCCCCCTCCTCAACGACAATCCGCCTTCAGCTTACCGTCCTTGCTGGACTATTTCGAACTCACTTACTTTACTTTTTCCTTCGCAGTATTCAATCATTTTCGTCTCACCCCTTCCCTCCCCCGAGACAAACCAGTTGGTCGACTTTCCAGTCAAAGATGACCTCCTTTTCTCTCTGCCCCCTTCATCAAGGTGACATTATGGTGATATTTCATAATCTTGTGCTCGAGTAGTTTCCATATGTTAGGAAGCAGGTTCGCGCGCGTTCCTTTCCTCGGAGGATTTATTGGGCGGGGACTCACGTTTTTCCATGAAGGATTTCAAGGCGGGGTCGAACAGCTCTTCTTCTCCGCTTTTTTCCCCTTTCTCCTCAGGACAAGTCGTATGTCTGTGCTGCTTTTCCTTTTGTTTCCATTTGTCGGCCCATCATGAAGCAGATTGTTTATTTTAGTAGCTTTTTGTCCCGACCCGTCCGGGTAGCTACAGTCATAGGCCCTTTTTTTTGCCACGCTCTAACTCCTTGCTCACTTCCCTAGTGTTCCGTCTCTACGTTCAGAAATAGGGATAGTGTTCTTTGAGCTCTTCTCGTATCCTCCTACCTGGTTCTTTTTTTAACGCGAGAGCTCGCCGCCTGAGGGCCTCTTGCGCGACCGGTTTGCTAGATCAATGCTGTTTTATGTAGCCGGAAAGTACCCTTTTCCACTTTGTCAGTCGTAATGTGAGTCGGATGGGGTTGCGGTCGTTCTTCACGTGGCTGTTTCTAAGTCTGTGATTTCCAAAGTCGTTCTTCGGGTCGCGCTTGTAACCCTCCTCCCTCCCGTTAGGATTTGAGATTGGATCAGTTCTTTGGTTTTTTTCAATTCCAATGATCAGATGGGCTTCGGCACTCTCTCATGTTCGTCTATCCCCTGCTCGTCGTTCTCGGTCTCCTTCCTTCAGTACCTTGTTCTCTTTGTCAAAAATGAGAAGACTTGGAGATTTTTTTTTTTCCCCCACCACCTGACGAAATGTCCCTTTTCGGGATTGGTGCCGATAAGTGCAAGGCGGACCTCCGTCACTTTCGTTCCCTTCTCTCTTTCCGGAGTAAGAAAGGCCTATCAGTAATTTATTGAAAATAGCCAGGCGCCCCTTTCCGTTCTTACTGCCCGAGTTGTTCCCTCTTTACTCCTTCTTCATTCCGTCTCTGGAGTGCTTTTGATTGCAAGACTCGCTTGAATGGACAGCTTCCCCCTATGGATGTTTTTAACTTGTATCTTCTAGGGCCTGGAAGAATCTCCTTTTGTTTGTTGGTTTGAGTATGACGAACTTCCTTTTTTGGTTTCTACTTTACGCACTTTTAGGCCTTTTTCATTCAGTTTCTGTCATTTCCTAACCCAGTCCAACGCAGCGCCTGCCTGCTGATTCATATTTCCTGTGTTGGTTTTTTAATCGCCTGCAGTAATCAGTCAGGGAGACTGTTAGTGTGACTTGTATGTTTCATGTATTTGGGTCAAGAGAAGTCTCGCATTCATTTCCTTTAAGGTTTCCTCCTTTCTGCTAGACTTCTTTTCCACAATGAATTTTGCTCCTTATGGGGTGTGGATTCCACCTCGGCCCTTTCTATCATATGGGTTGCCACTCGAACTATCAGGCCCTGCTCCTTCTCACTCCTCTCTTCCTCTCATGACAAGTTAGCGACCCCCTTCCTATCGTCTGGCGTTCCCGAGTTCCTTTCTTCTTTTGCAGGTCCTTTACCCGACATTATTCTCACTATGGTACCTGGGACAAGCGCTGAGCCCCATTTTCGCGTTTTTTCTAAACGGAATTTTCTGCCTGGATCCCTATTTAGATTTTTTCCCGGAATACCAGCAACGCTACCTCCCCATCACCTCCCCTACCCCCCTTATAAGAAAAAGGGAATTCCTGTGGTCCCTGGAACGGCTACCGGGAGCGGACTAGCCCTTCCTTTTGCTCCCGAGTGAGAAGCGACGGGTTTGATCGCATCCGGCGATTTAACCAATTCATAATCACGTTCGTCTGCCGCCGAATTGAGCAAACTTTCAGACTGTTCCTACCCTTCTCCCTGGATCTGGAGTGACCCCTTTTCCAAGTTCTGTTTTCGGAAGGAGTCGCCTCCGGGTTATTTCCGGATCATTCCTCCAGCATTCTCGACCCCCCTGGGACGCAGTCTTGTTTTAATAGACCTTTTCCACAAGTCTGACGCATTTTGCCATCCTTTCCCCCCTTGCCTACTTCATCGACAAATAAGAAGTGTTGCTTCGCCCCCTTTCCCTTTCGTAATACAAGTATCCTCATAGGTTTTGGCAGAATCTTGGATTTTGACAACATATTCGGCGAGTCTGCCCCTTCTCATGGGCCAGTGCTTTTCTGAACTTGGACGCCCTTTTACACGCCGTTCCTATGCTTTTCTGACCTTCTTCCCCTTCAGTCATTGAAGCGTTATACAGCCTTGCTTTCCTTTTTATACACTTCCTGTGCAGGTTTTGCTGATGTTTAGCTTGGAACTCGCGTGTCCTCTTGGGCACTTCTCCCTGACCCTTGTGTTAGGGAATCTCGTGTTAAATTGAGTTCCAATGTATCCCCCGGTCTCGCATCTGGCAGCAAGTCTCTGCAGGCTTGTCAGCGTGACTTTACTTCCCCTTCTTCCCCGATTGGAGTTGGAATCTGGTTTTGTCTCTTGCTTTTTTGCCTTTTGAATGAGGAGACTTGCGAAGCCGGACTTTGCCTTTCTATTGGACAGATCTTTTTCTCCCTTGCGGGTATTTGGAGGTGTCACGCCCGCCGGTCCTCTTCCGTCGATTGTTTAAAGAGGCCTCATCAGTGACTTGGACTTTTTATAGAGGACAGTATTTTGGCGGCTCCTTTCTCTTCCTGTGTTTTGCTTTTTTGGCTTTTCGGTTTTATTTTTCGTACCCCTCGACCATTGCTAGGCCTTCGGCCAATAGCATTGACCCTTTTCCCCTACAGGATGGCAATTGAGCATGAATTATGGTCAACACCCTAGCTCTGTTTGATGGGAGCAGGATCATATTTTTGCACATGGCCCGGTGTATGTCTGTACGTGTCGCTCCTAGACTGTTTGAATATACCCTAACGGTGGGCTCCCAGTACACAGTCCATCCGCCCGTCCTTCCCCGGTCCAGCTCCACAAAGGAACAGGCCAGTTAGAATGCTGTGACGACGTTTCACCTCCTTCAGTCCTCTTATGGTATTCTTCCAGTAGAAAGGACTGCGAGATGGTAGCCCCCTTCTCTTCCCCCCTTCGCTGGAGTTCCCCCCCCCTTCCTAAAGGAGACCCGTGCCCCCCATAAGTTGTCACATACACAGGAGATTTATAGTTAAAGCTGGAAAGAGCATTTCTTTTTTTTCATGCTTGCCACCCCTTCTTTTTTGTCAGTTTCCGTTCCTCAACATAGAGCAGGTTGTTCTCGCCCGTAATTGCTCGATTCTCTGTGTCAAGAATTCGTACAAAACAGGGGTTGGCAGGAGAGTTGTTTATCACTCGCGTTGAGATGTTATGATGCCACGTTACGCTCTTGCTTCCCCCTTTTACCTCTTTGCGGTTTTCTGTTTTCAAGTTAAACCTCGTCTATCCTTTTTCTCTTGGCGGATTTAGGTTTAGGTTCCCCTTGAACCGAGACAACGGGTTTTGCCCGTGTGCCGCACTTCTTCAGAAGGATGACGATACTGTTTCTTTCATTTACATCTGGCTCCTTCTCGCATTCCCTATATACTTAACCTACCCTCCGTGTTGGTGTTCGCGCGTGCATCGTCACTTGATAGCTGTTTGGATCCAGTCTTTTTGGTCCATGCTAGGCCTTGCCTTCCTCCCTGTTTTTTTATCTTTTCCTTTTTTTTTCCTTTTTTTGGTCGAGGGCCCTGGCCTCAGCCAGTCCCACCCCTTCATCGTTCGGCCCGTTCGTTCTATGTGACGGTTTCCAGGCAGCCAGCCCGTCCAGGCCGATGGCGCCGCTTCCCGTCCCTTCGTCTGTCGGGCATTTCCCTCATTGCTGAAGTATGAGCCTTTGTTTGGCTTTTCCTATGTCCCAGAATTGAGGAAAATGTTAGCGACCATACCTTTAGCGATTGTCAAGGACGACCTTGAACGACCCTCACTTTCCCCTCCCTCAGTCTCTCTCTCTTTCCAATGTACCACGAGATCCTATCTTTCTCCCCTATGGTTCGGCTGACTACGATGGATGTGATGGCAGGAGGGGGCTCTTGGACGGCTTCCCACTTCCTTGGCTATCTATCCTTCCACACCTAAATGTACTGTTCCCTTTCTTATTCTCTTTATTCTTCTTGTTAGTTGTTGTGACAGGGCTTCGGTGTGCGGACTGACGCATCACAATTCTTGTTTCCGTTCCCCCCCCTCAGACCCTAAGAGTTCCATTACCAGGTTCCAAGATTCCTTTTTTCCTTCCCCCTGTTCCTCTTAAAACCTTGATTAGTCAGGTTACCTACGGTGTTAGCCGTCAGTGGTGCCACGCTTGCTAACTTTCCTCGCTTTCGGCCTTTGGTAGATTTCCCCCCTCACGGACCATGTTTCCCCTCCCCCAGCGCAAATACTTATGGAGCTTTTAAAGGCGCCGTTCGATCCTCTCACGCGGTCACTTCCCCGGCTTCCCTACTTCCCTCGGATGCACGACCTGCTTTCCTCGTACCGCCGCCCCACACCTTTCCCAAAGGTGATAAAACGGGTTAGCGGCTGATGCCAGCCCCCTCTGCGTCCTCTCCTCCTTCTGCCTACCCCCGGAGGACAATGTCGCCGGCCTTCATAGTTCCATGACCTTTTTTCCCTGCCCTTTTTTTTGTGTTACCACTGGTTGCTTTCCTCTCTTTTTCTTTCAGCCGTGTTTTTCAGGCCATCCCGTTTTGAGAAAAATCAGTTCCGCACCCCCGTTGATCGGGGTGCCGTTTCCCCGATGACACGCTCTTTTAAACGAGAGTCCAAACCCCCATAACTTTTCCTCCCTTGGTTCTACCCCGTCATATTCCTTTCGCTGAGTCGTTCAGATGGTGTAAATCTACCCAGGCCGCTGCGTTTATTGCGTCCTCCTCGATGACGTATTTAATTTGAGGTCCCTACCCTCCTCCGCGGGTGATCCTAAAGGGCGTTGACCAGAACAGTAGCGCCTTGTCTTCTCTGTTCTGTGCTCTTCTTCTTTGGTAGTTTCATTGTGGTCGTGGTCTTCTTTTACGGCCGTGTCATGAACCAATTGCGTCCTATCTTTCCTCGCCGCTACCCGCCCTGCGTCCAGGTGGTAGCCTCTCCGTGTGCCCGCAATGTGCTCCATGACCGCCGTGCTCTCTTCTTTCTCCCCTTAAAATTTTTTTTTACATCCTCGGTCTGAATCGGTCGGATTCTCGTCGAGCAGAGCGCTTGCGAATCACTTTTGTTCTGAGACGTTTACTGCCGGTCTTTGCTTCGCCTGTTTGGGGAGTGCCTGGGCCGTGCCTGATCTTTGCTCCGATGCTCAATGTTCCTACACCTTACTTGGCCAACTGTGCCTTTCTGTGTTCGTAGAGATGGTTTTTGTCTGTTGCCGTTTTCTGTCCGTCGCGCCCTTTATCAACTTTGCCGTTTGATCGGTAGGATGCCACCATCGTTTTCCGAGCGCGCTTTGAATGCACCAGTCCGTTGTTTTAAATCTCCCCCTTCCCTGTTTTTATTTTCTCGTGTCATTCTCCCCCCCTTATACCGGTCGGCGTTTAAGAAGGAGTTCGATTAGCTTTCCGCTCGGTCTTTTTGTAACCCAGATTTTTTCCTACGAGATTTGGATTTCCCCACCGCCCTAACGTTCCGCGGATTGGGAACTAAGCGAAAGGAGTTCTGACGGTTCCTTGAGTTCCATGCTCTTTTCTCTCGGTTCCGCCCCCTCCCTCTTATGGAGTAGTTTCCCCCGACACCCCCCTTTTTTTTCCCGGTCTCCCTCGTGACCAGCAATCCATTTTTTTCCTCGAGGCAGGCTCTGTTTCGGGCTGGGTGAGTCCAGATTTGACGCTTCAAGCCTTTTTTGCGGTTCATCTGGATCTCTCTAGTGTATCACATTTGTTGTGATCGATCTAAGGTCCCGCCTTGAGGTGTATTCGGTAGGGTCAATCTGCTCCCTGACCGTCTCCCTCCGCCCTCCGTCTTTTGCTTTTGGTACCACTCTGGGCGCAGCCATTGTTTGTCGCATTTTTTTGTGACATCCTTTACCTGGCGGCGGCTTGCGGACCGTCTCCTCGCGCATGAGGCCTCAACGCTCGGTCAGGGGACCTGCCGTTGGCTTTTCTCCCCCCATCCGCTGTTTCGCCCTTCGGTCTGGTGGGGATCCAAACGCCCGTCTCTGGTTTGCTGAAAAACGAGACATTAGGCCGGTGAAGGCTCTCCCCTCCTCCTTGCGTCTGAGATTCTCCCCCGTTTTTTAGCGCCCCTACGCTCGCGGACCGTCGTCCTCTTTTAGTGGTCGAATGTACCTCCCCCCACGGATGGGATTACACGTTCTTTTTTTTGTCTGTCCCTTTGTTTTTCAGCGCTACACGAACGGAATTTCGGAGCAAGGATCCGCCCCTTGACCTCTTACACGGCAACCGACCTCCACGCCCAGACCCCCTGAGTCGCCTTCCCACAGTTTTGGTTGTAAGGGGCTTTCATTTTAATTAGAGATTACGCTCACTGTCCAGACCGAGCTCACCTTCCTCTCTTTGCCACCTTTTCCGCAGACTGCATTTTTCGCTCTCATTTATTGCGTCCCTTGATACCTCCCGTTGATTTCCGGCGTTCCGCTAACATCATCCGTCCGTTCTTACAGCTCCAAGTGCGGAGGACCAACCGTCGGTAATGCGCTAAGTTTTAGCTCCCCCTGTCCGGATTGCCTTTTTGAAAAGGCCGTCGGCACGGACGCCCCAAACGGCCTCCTTTCGGGATCGCCCTCCGCTTAACAAGCTTGCCGCCCTTGTCCGAAGTTCCCGATTCTAGACCCCTGATACTTCTTTGGAGAGATCCTTAGAACCTTGTCTTTTCTCTTCCTTTCTTAGGCTCTGCTCTTGTTCGTCGTGTCGTAGAGGGCACCCTTACTTTTTGCTGTAGGGAGTTTTCCTTTATGCCCCACTTTCCCGTGTGCATTCTCCTTCGGAAGAGTTCCACCGCGACTTGCTCTCGGCTTCATACCCTACTTTCGCACCTGATATCTTTCTACTGTTCCGCTGATTTTTCAGCCTGGATTCAGTTTCTTTGGTTTGAACTAGCGTTTTTTTGACCTGTCTCCCTATCAACTTTTTTTTTCAGACGGAGGTATGGTTCTAGAACTTTCCCCTGTAACAAACTTCGCCAGGAACCCTCGCGGCGTCAGTTGTTTTAATTCGCCATCAGGCTTTTTCTCTTTCCGGTAAAGGACTTATTGACTTTAGTTCGTTCCCCTCGGTTTTCTGGCGGCATTTGGCAATTGGTTCCGGGAGATGCGCAGATGGATATGCCTCTCCCCCGTCTGTCCCCAACGAGATTTGATAGCAGGTAAGTTTTCTTCGTTCCCCCTCCGTCAGGCTTCCGACTGCCCTCATATGTGTTCTAAGTCTCCCTGGTGTTCTTTCGCCGACTCTTGGGAGCCCTTTCCTGTACAGAGGCCGGTAGCTTGGGGTTCGGTTTTGGCGTTCCTCTGCGTTTCCTCCTCTCTGAGATTCGGCGGATCCCATTTGCAAGTTTGCACAGTATGATGACCGGCGCGAAGTTTTTTGCAACCGCGAGGTAGCAGTTTTGGATCCGGGCCTTTGTTCTTAAATGTCTGGACCCAAATAAGAGGGTGCCAGCCCCCGCTCGGCTAGGATTGTCGAGTCAGCGTCCGTGTTGCTCTCCCCCCCTCATGGTGGCTCTCCTCACGTGCCCTTTTTTCTCTGCCGCCCGCCCCCCTCCATACGCGCGTCCAACAAGGACGGGCCGGGGGTTTGCCCCTAGACTTC
>Ga0179593_1358508_pt1 | contig 15870 bp, 15 predicted proteins | sample CZODoug2_1_08_16_FD_185931 | JGI IMG/M metagenome (GOLD analysis project Ga0179593, IMG submission 185931) | Vadose zone soil fungal communities from Angelo Coast Range Reserve, California, USA - CZODoug2_1_08_16fungal (PacBio error correction) | ecosystem: Environmental > Terrestrial > Soil >... | reverse complement strand
CGTTTTACCTCCCATCTGGTTGTTCAACCGGTTGCCGGTTTACGTGTCTAACAGACGCGTGCGCGGCTCGCCGTTCACCTTTTTCCCCCCCAAAGCTCGCCTCCTGCCGTCCTTTCCTTTCCGTTTTTCATTTTTTTTTTTTTTTTGCCGTCCTCGGCCCCTGGGGGGGCGGCGGATTTTATCTCTTCGGTAATACAACCTTCTGAATTTTTTTCCCCTCTATCTGGCATTGTAGAGGCTTTCATTTCCTTTGGGACGAGGTGGTACTGACCCCATTCGCAGTGGACTTTTTTTTTTTTTTTTTAATTTTGCCCCCCTCTCTCTGCTCTTACCCTTCAATTGCTTTTTTTCTCTTTTCCCCCCCTGCCCCTCCACTAAGTTTCGCTTTGCGTTAAACTTTTTTCCCCTCTTCCTTCTCCTGACACGGTCATGCGCCCTTGTCCATCGACGCCCGGGTATCCCGCCAAAGTATTTTGGTTTGACTTCTACCGAGTAACGGTCGGCTTTTCCTCCTTTTCCGCAGGGGCACAGTGGTTGCTGTTCCTTCCATGCGGGCAGGCTGGCTCGTTCCCCCACTGTGGGAGGGCGTCGCTGTGGTCTCCTCGGTTGTCGAAGAGCCTGTCCGTTTTGTCTTCAGTGAGGGTCAACAGCCCTTTCCTTTCCTTTCCCACCCGCTTAGCAGTTCTGCGCCGAGGGTTGGTCCCATGGTCTGCAAGGGCGCCTTTAACGCCAGTCGTGGTGTTAAGTTCTTTTTTCTTTGCTTTGCAAGCGTTTTTTGTCTTCCCCCATTAACGGTCGGCCGTGTTTTTTCTCCCCTTGCTTACGGTGGACCCCCCTATCCCCCCGTTTTCTCTTCGTGGGCGTAATCAATGGGCAATCTTGTATCAACGGGAACCTGATTTTTTGGCCTGTTGTTAACCCGAGACTATTCCCCGGTCCGGTCTCCCCCCCCCTAGTCCGCGCCTCCCCCCCTTTGTTCTCCTAGGTTTTTCTTGCCGTTTTCCCATCTTTGGGCACATGACCGGACCCTCCCTGTCCTTCCTCAACTTTTTCCAATATCTTCCCATCACCCGCCGACAGTTTGGTGCGTTTCCCCTGCCACTTTCCCTTATTCCCGTCGACCGGTGTGTTTTTTTTCCACCTGAAACTGGCACAGCGGCATTTTTTTTCCCCTGGACGGACTTTCTTTTTTTTTTCTCTAAGGGCGGGGTGCTTTTCGTTTTTGCCCTCGTTCGGTTTTTTTTTTTCATGCGACCTCTTTGCTACTGATCTTTTTTTTTCTTAAAGGGCGGGGCCCGTTCCTCCCTGTCAGACCCGCTTAGCTGGGTTCCAACGGCGGGTCCAGGGCTTTCCCCCTGCGCTGTTAGTCGATAGTCCCGGTTTACCTGCCCGGGCGCGCTCCGCCGCGTTTCCCCTGGTCGCTTCGCCGCCGCTGTTTTTTCCCTTTGATTTTTTGTCGGCGTTCGCCGGTTCCCTTCCCTATTGTGCCGTCAGTACGTTCCAGATTCCCTTGCACCCCTTAGTCGGACCATTTCATTGTTCTCTCCTGAACGTTTACTTATTAGCCTTTTTGTCTGCGGCACTGTTCTTCTTCTTCTTATTTCGTTTTTTTGGGATAAACCTGGTCGACATTTTCCACCGGTCTAGATCCGTACCCCGGCTTTTTTTTTCATGTCCCGAGGCGCTGTCCGGCTTTTTTCCTTCCCTTTTTTACCCAAACGCTTGATGGGACCTACTTTCCCGTTTTTTCCCCCCTCCCGACGTCAATCACGTTCCCCCACGGTCAGTTGTCTTCCCCGTTCAGTTAGACCCCGCCATTTCCCTTGTATGCAGTGTCGCTTTCGGGGGAATCTATCCGGTTTTTAGTTGGTGTTTTTTAGAAGGCCACCATTTCCCTTCCATTCCAATGCGTGTACACCCTTTTTCTGTTGTTTTAGTACCTTTTTTTCATTTCCAGGGAGGTTCTTGCATCGGGAGGCAGGGCGGAGGGGTCTGCGATTTCCCCCCCTCTTCTACCGATTTTATTTGGTTTCTAGTTGTCCCTAGTTATTGTTTTTCCTTTTCCCCATTTTTCCCCCGGCATTCCTTGCCCTGAGGATCTGAGTTTTTCCTTGTGTCCGAGCGGCGAGGGTCCGGCCGGCGACCCTTGGGTGGGGGGCGCGTTTGTTTTTTTTTTTGGGTGGGCGGGGGGGGTGGGTTTTTGGGGGTTTGTGGTTTTTTTTTTTTGGGTTTAGATAGCCGTACGGAGTTCCTTTTTTTTTTTCCTTTTTCCTATTGCTGGCTTTTTTTTCTTTTGGTTCGTATTCCTTCGGTGCATCTTACCCCTCCTTTTTTGTAAGTGTACGTATCACGTTGACTCAGGTCCCCTTTTCCTCTGCCGTTGACGCTGCAACACCCCCCCAAACCAAATTTTTTTTTCCTTGTGCTGTTGATGGACTTTTTTTTTTGGCGTCCAGGTTAAGGCTGCAACCCCCGGTCCTAAACAATAGTTGTCCATGTTCCCCCCTTGGTGATCGGTCGTGGGTGGGAGAGGTTCGTTTGGCCTTTCCCCTTTTTGGGTGGCCAATACGATGTGCTTTTTTTTTTCCCCCAATGTTCCCCCACCAAAATATTTGTTTTTTTTTCTTTTGTCCACAACTAGGCCAGAGGCCCCCCGTGACGATTTTGAGCTTTCCTCCCTTTGTTACCCCGTCCGGCCGCGGTCCCTTCCCTTTTTAATGTAGACGCCTTGGTATTGCCTTGGGGACACCATTTTCGTTCGGACGTTAGGTTGGCAGTTTGGTAATCTTTCTCAGAGTTTTATTGAAGATCCCCCCCTGCCCCACGCTTTCCCCCGCCTTTCTAAGTGGTTTCCTGTGGCGTTTTTACTTTTTTTTTATGGTGGGCGTGGCGCCATTTGCTCATGTTTCCGCATCCCGCCGTGGTCACCCCGGAAACTTCCTCCTACTTTTTCCTCCCCCTCTTTGTAGGCGGATTTAAGAGCGTAGATGCAGTCCCCCCTCTCAGTTTCTTTTTGGGTGTAGTTTTGATTGCCTGTTTCAGTTCGGTTTAACGATCCTGACCGTCGGGCCCCTATGATTTCAGACTTATTTGCTTTCCGTTTTTTCGTGCTTTTTTTTTTCCCCTAAGAGTCCTTTGTTTGCTCCTTTTTTTGGTCTTTTCGGTTACCTTTTGTGTAGTTTTATTCTTTTTTTCGCGTTTTTTTTTTCTCTTTGCGTCCTTCAACTTTTGTCTTTTTTTTCTGCAAGGTGCCCAGTTTTTTTCGTGTCTTCCCCCCCCCTTTAGCCTAGGAAGGACGTGATCTCTATTCCGGGTTTTCCTGTTCTGGGCTTGACCGTGAATGTAGGAGGTAAGGGGGCAGGTCCTCTCTCCCCCTTTGCCGGCCCACCGAGGAGGCCTCGTCGCGCGGACTCAGCGTTTTTTTTTTTCTGTCCTTCAAAACCGTCTGGGCCCTTCAGGCATTGCGTTGGTGTTCTTCGGGCGTCTGTATTGCACTGCCCGCACACCTTAGACGTAGCGCCGGTTTCTTTTTCTGCTGAAGTCGGAGGGGGGAACACCTTTCTCGCCCTCCATCTCCCGCCGTTATTTTTTTCTTCCCGGCCGCACCTTCTTCAAATCTACTGTTTAACTCCGTCCCCGTTGAACGTTGAGGCCCGTGAGAAGGACTTTTTCCTTCTTCACCTTTTGGTTGGTGGTTTTTTGATCTCTTCCTCCCCCGACCAGCCGGTTGGGCAGGTTCTTCACCTTTCTACCGGCGTATGTAGGCAGTGAAAGCGTTTGATGACCAGTGGTACATTTTTTCCCGCCCTTTTTTTTTTTTCAGTTTTTACCTTCGCTTCCCCCCTTCCAATTTTCCCTAAGTCGTTCAAATAGAGTGTCCCCCCAAACGCTAACACAACATTTTTTTTGTCTCGTAGCCCCCCCTTTAAACCCCCCGGCCCCAGCCCCTTCCAGTTTGAGGCCAGCGCGTACACACCAACCTCGTTTTTTTTTTTGGGCGGCCGCTGGTTTTTTTTTTCGTTCCGGGTCCCGTTTCCCCAACGAGAATACGCTTTTTTTCCCCCTTGATTCACACTCAGGGTTTGGCTTGGTCGCCGTGACTAGGTAACTCTCTCTTTTCCCCCAAGTTGTTGTTTTGTTGGTCTTCGAATTTCTTCTCTTTCTCTTCGACAGCACCGAACTTTTGATCTCAGGGAGCCTTAATCGTTTTCCCTGACCCGGTTTTTCCAATTCGAACTACCGCCCTACCTCTTTTTGGTTTCACTCCCGGGCAGAGTTGGGTCCGGCTCTGTTATGTTGTTAAGCCTACTGTCCCCCCGTTTAAACCCCTGGGTCGTTAGGAGGGGTATCTTCCCCGGCGCCTTTTTTTTCTGACCTTCCGGTCCTCACATGGTTACGCCCGTGAGTTACAAGGCGTTAATTTCATTACCCCTTGTTGTATGACAAGCGTTCTTTCCTCTCCAGTCCACCAGGAGCTCATGGGGCCGGGCCTTCACCGGCTTGGATTGGGGATTCTTCCCTCTTCCCTGACAGGGAACCCAACCACGTTTTAGGTCTCCCAAATTTTCCGGCTACTTCCCCCTCCCCGTTTTTCCGGGACGAGGGACATGCCGGTCTCCCGGTCCTATATTCACCCGTGATTCGTGTCACTCTTTCCTAAGGGCGTTCCCTGTGGTACCAGCCTAATTGTTCTTGCTGACCCATGGCGGCTTTAGGGTATCACTTTTCTGGGTTTTTCTTTTTCCCCCTCTTCTGACGAATTCCCTTGCCCCGCCCTGCCTGGATGGGCCGGTTCTTCGTTTTTGGTTTATGAAGGAGGGTCTCTTTTTTTCGTCCAGAGGTCGTGCCCCGCGCCTGTGATCAACCTCGGGCATTTTTTTTTCTTTCTCCCAGGACCTTTCCATGAATTCACTTCAGCCCCCTTTTTCGTTCAGACCCCTGTACTCGCGGTTCGCTCGTCCTTCTCACTTTCAGGCGCTTCCTGCCTTACCCTGAACAATCATCCCCTGATTCCTTTACTTGTTTCGATGCTTTCTGTTCCTTTTTTAGTGGGATTTACCGTTGTAAACTTCTTTGCCATTTCGCTTCTTTCGCCAAACGGTTCTATCCGGAACCTCCCCCCCTCCGCGTTGGATCTTTTCGGCTGGTGGTTCGAGAATTTTTTGGGTCTTGCCAACCTAATGCACCCCCGGGGCCCGGTCCTCCACCCCCCCCTTTCCTCTTCCTTTTATTTCCTGCATTCACCGAGAACATTCTATTTACCCATTTTTTCTGTGAAGTCTTTTCTGGTTCATGGACACTCTTTTCTGACCCAACTCGCTTGCCAAGAACCAAGTTAACATCTTCCCACCCCACGACGCGGTTGGTTTCTCTTGCTGTTTTCTGTCCCTGATTTCCTCTTTCCTCCCCCTCACCCAACACGCACAAGCCCACCGCCCGTTGTTGTCCCCCACTTTCCTACCCAGGGCAGGGCCGACCTGCTCTTCTTTGAACAACCCCGTTTTTGCTCCACTTCCTGGACACGGCATATTGCCTCTTTGCCCCAACAACAGGACCAGCATTGTGTTTTGGCCCTTTTTGCACCAGGGGTCCACCCATCTATTCCCCCTTTTCCCCCCTGGTCCAGGAATCCACCGCCCACAAAAAGGGAGCTCCACCGTTCTTCAAACCCCAATTTACAAGGCTTGTTGAAGTGCACTTTTTTGTTGCTTTCTCCTTTTTTTCGACCCGCACCGTCGCTCAAAAGCAGCACCTGAGGGCTCTTTCCTTTTTTTTTTTTTTGGGTGCCGGGAAGAACGTTCTTTTTTTATTTCTGTTATCCTTGTGAAGCGGACTTCCTTTTGTGTGTTGTTTGTTTTTTTTCTAGTCCTCTGTCACCCTTTTTTGGCAGCGTGGTCGGTTCCTAGGCACGTAGGTCCCCCCACGTTCCAACTTCGCTGTGTCCCTTTCTGTCTTTATTCGTCCCGGTTTTCGGCTTTTTCAGAGACCGCGCTCGTTCACCGAGCCCTTCAAAATCGCCCCCCCAGTCCGAAGGGACTGGGATTTTTTCGCAGAGTTGATTTGCACACAGCGCATTTTTTCTGCCATTATTTTCGATTTTAAAGCCCTGCTAAGTCGGGGCCTGACTCTTCCCTCCGCTTTTTTGCTAACCTCCAACTTCCGATCCCATTTTTCCCCCCCTGCCGTGCAAGGGTTCATGAGAAACCGTGCGTGGCCGGGAACCCCCGAGGGCCAAGCAAATACTGACCCCGGATTAGGGTTCCCTCTATTTCCGAGGGGTTCCCCACCAAGCGGAGGGTCATATCTATACTTTTTTGAATGTTTCCCACGTTAGATGGACCAGTGGTTTGCCGTTGTCGTTCGCAGGAGGGTTCGGGATTTTTCCTCCCTCGTGTCCTTTTTTTTCCACCTTCTGTTCCTCTCCCTTCGTGCAGGGGGCGCTTTTTTTGGAGGTTGTTGACGCGATGGGTACGGGGTCCCGTCGCCCGGGTTCCCGGCCGTGCATTCCATAAATTTGGTTTGTACCCTTAGGTGTCTTTCAGTTCCACGTCACACCAGGCACGTTTTCTTTTTATGCTCAGATTTTGGTCCCAGTGGGTTGGAACTCGGGCAGGTTGTTTGAGACGGTATTAAATACTCTGGCACTCAACTGCAGCCCGGCCTCTTTGTTTAACTCCCAGGGCAGGCCCATGGTCCCTTCGGGATAAACGGCTGCGTTCCTAAGGTCACCTGTGAAAAGTACCTTGTTCAAGAGCCCTCGGGCACTTTTGCACTCGCATATACTTCGTTTTTCTCAAAATTCTTGGTAGAGTTTTTTCCCCCAGTCAGGTTGATACCCTGAATTTAATTCTTTTTCGTTCCATCCTTTCTTTGTTCGGAGCGTTTTTCACCAGCGGATCTTTTTTCCCCTTTTTCGCATTTGGCCGACCGAATCGTCTTCGATGCCCGATCGGATCGGCGTCGTCAAGGTTAACCACCGCCCGCTGTCCCCCCCCCCCCCCCCGTTGCTGGGTTAACCTTCGAACCGTTTTTGAAATTCAGCCTTCCTTGGGACGCCTCTTTGAAGTTTAATGTAGATCGCCAGTCTTTTTTGATGAAAAGGTCTGTTGTTGATTCTTTTTCCCTTTAAAACTTTTGAGACTTACGTTGAAGGCCTTGCTTTAGCCCCATGTTTTGTGGTTGGTGGGGTTTGGGTGTTTGGGTGACTCTCGCTTCTGGCCGAGCCCCTTCTTTTCTTCTCTTTTTCTTTGGTGTACACACCGTCCCGGAAAACAGTTTTCCCTTTTTTTGATCCACCGGGGGGGGCTTTGTCCCGATTCTCCCTTGGTTCCTCCCCGTTTATTCCCTGCTTGGATTGACTTTACGTCCCTTTTTCTTAGATTGAATTGTGGTCCTGTTTTCACGTTTTCTGACCATAGACACCACGCCCGGCCTTTTGCCCGGGCGGCCCGGAGGTTCCTTGGAACCCCCCTCTCGCTTTTACGTATTGAAGTTGTTTATGTTAGTAGCTCCTTTTGTTTTTACACGCCCCTCCCGTACCTGTGGCACCCCCCGGTTCAATAAAAATTTATTTTTTAGTCCGTCCCTCTTCTTCTGTCCAAGACTGCTTGCCGCCCCCCCTTTTTTTAGGGCCCTCTTCTTCCCTCAGGTTACGACGTTTTCGGTCAGCTGCCCGGCCCCTCTGCCTGATAGAGTCCTTTTTAATTCTCAGCCACCCTGTCATTTCTCGTTTCTTCCCTTTTTGCGGATGGAATGGTAATTTGATGGCCGTATTCAGTCTCGGCAGGTTAGACAAGAGAAACCTATGGCTTTGTTTTCTGATTGCAGTTTATGAGAAGCCTTTCCGGCTTTTTTTTTGTCATTTTTTTGAATGGCGTAAAATTTTCCTTCACTTTTCCCATTATTCCTTCGACAAATTGCTCGGGTCACAGTCCTCGCTCGACTTCCCCCTCCCCCCAGCCAGCTCAGCCTTTTCTCTCGACGTTAAAGGCCCGGTTCCCCGGTGCCGCTACTCTCCGTTTTGGAGAGCTGTTGCCCTAATCGTGCTATTCCGCGCCCCCGATCTCCCTGTTCCTTTGTTTGTCAACATGGTGTTGCCCTCCGGTTTATCTGTTCCTACATTTATATATCTTTCCCTGTGGTTTTTTGTTGAGAGATCTTTTGACCTTTCCCTTTTCTGCCGGAACAGTCTTCCAGGGTTAGGCCGTTTCGGGATCGCCCTAGTAGTTTTCAACCGAAAAGCCTAGGAGTATCTCCGGCCTTTCCCCTCCTTTGATTGTAGTCTTTGGGCTGGTCTTATCTTGCTTTGCTTCACCTCGTATCGAAGGGAGTTTCTATGGCGAGGCCCTTGTCCGACCCGGGCACTTTTCTGTACCGGGACGTTTTAGGTGTCAAGTACCCTTTTTAGAAGGGGAACCCGTTTCCACTCAACTCTGATGATGCTCTACCCAGGCTATCCCCCCCCCCCCCCCCCCCCCCCCCCCCCCCCCCCACTTCTCCAAGCAGGTATCTTTCGAACCTCGCGGAGGATATTCCCTCCATCTTTCATTCCATTTTTAGTGGGAGGCTTTCCCAATCCATCTCTTTGAGATTTGCTTTCTACTTTCAACCCCTGTTCCCCCTCTTAAGGAATTGGGCGCAGAATAGGTTTCGCGGCGGACCCCGGCTGCGGTTCTTTGTTTTTTCGGTCAAAACGGTTGGCGTTTTTCCTTTTCACCCGCTGAGCGAAATGCGGCCGGACTATCTTTTCCTTTTGCTGTAGTGATTTGTCCAAACCGCCTGGGTCGGGCCCTACCACTCCTTTGTTCTATGGCGCTGGAGTTTTCATGTTTCCTCTGGAACTCCCTTCTTTGCGGATGGTTTTTTACGTGGGAACGTCCGTTTTTCGGGCGGCACTTAATCTATCCCCTTTTTTTGGGCGGCCATCCCGGTAACCGCACCGCCTTTCCGCTCCAAATGGTTCGCCTCCTTCATTCCTTTTTGGGGGAAAATCCGGTTCCCCCTTCTGTAGTAGGCGGAAGGGGTTCCCCCAGACCTCGATCACCCCGACTGTGTGCAGTCCTTGGCTGAATTTCCCCCCCTGCATCTGGACTTCCTCCTGTTTTGGTGACTTGCCAAATTACCGCCCTGTTTCGACGCGTCATTAAGTGGGACTTCCGAATGTGTTCTCTTTTTGGTTAAGGGAGGCGCCCGCGTAAAGGTGTGTCACTTTGGTGCCCCAATGAGCCTTTTGTGGTAACCTGCCCCCTCCTGTACCTGTTGATCCCCCCTGTCTTCCGGGTGCTTCTACCTACTTCGGGGCGTGGCTCTAGCGGAATTCCTATCGGCTCTTTTCAACTGGCTCCCTTGGTTCCCCCCCCGACCTAACGCGCCAGTGGTTTCTCTAAAAGGCTGGGTCCCGTTTCCCAAGTCTGTTGTCCCGAGTTCGCCTAGTATTTCCCCTGTCCCCCTCTGGCGCGAACCTCCTTCGTCCCCTTGGTGGTCCCGCATCTTTTTTGCCTTGTGGGGACACGGCATTTGCCTGGGTCTCCTCTTTCTTCCAGGGACAGCGCGTAACGGAAATCTAACAACCCCTGCCTTCTGCTTTTTTTTTTTTTTTTTTTCCCTAACCGCTAGCCTACCTCAAGCGTTCCTGGTGACTGCTTAACTCTTCCCCATTTGATGCCTGGAAGGAGTCTCCTTTGGAAAAGTTGGGTCCGGTTTCCTTTCAACGTCCCCCGGAAGCTTTTCTTCGTATTCGCTGTTCCTTCTTTGCCCGGTGTAAAGTATTTGCTCCGTTTTTTCCCCCACTAGACTCTTCTATACGTCCACAACCTGTTAATCGTTTCATTCCCCTTTTTCCTGCCTGGTCACCAAAAGCAGTTGCCTCATTGTTCGCTTTTATTCTGGTACCTTCTCGAAGGAGGAGTTTGCTTTTTGGATCCTTTCCCTTTTAATGTGCTTCTTCCCTGTTAGATGTAAAAATTGATGTTTTTGCTTCGCCATAATTTTTCTTGGCCTTAGGCGAGGAGGGTCCTTTCTCTATTTTTTCTCAGCAGGCTGATCCTCCTTTTTCTCTATCCCCTAGATCCGGTTTACTAGGTTTTTTTTTTTCTCTGCTCCTTTCGGCGTTTTCTCCTTGATTTTGGAGTGTTTTTTCGGGTTATAGCGGGGGGCAGGCCGTCCCGGCACCTTTTTTCTACCAACCTGGGTTGATATCCCCCCTTCAGTTAGTATTCCTTTTGACCCCTTACTTGTCCCCAGACTGAGTTTTTACTTTTCGCTCCAGCCGGAAGGGTCCTGCCACTGTCCGCGCCCAAAGTTTTAATCCTTTTCTGGGCCCTGGAGTCCTCCCTGGGCTTCCCTCCTTCTTGGGAGTCTTTATTGCCGGACCCGTCTTCCGACCCCCACGTTCCACCTCCCCTCTTGTTACCCAGTTTTTCCCCAGTGCTCGGTCGTTGTGGGCGCGTTTTCGTTTCTTTCCCTGTGTGCCAACGGTTTTCCTCTATGTTGTACCTGTTACCTCCCCAAAAACTTCTGTCTTCTTTTTTTTTCCCTAGGGGGGTGCCCATCTGACCCCTTTTTCCGATTGTGCAGTGCTGCCTACCTGTTTCAAATTCTGGTCCTGTTTTTGTCGGCCCGTTTCTCTTTCGTTTTTTTCGTTTTTTGTGACACCCTGTAGTAGGGCGATGTGGGCGTGTTGGTGGTGCCCGTTCGAGTGCCTTCCTTTTCCCTTCCCCCCCCCCCCCCCCGTCGGGATTTAAGCCGTATTGGCTTGTTCTCATTTCCCATGTGTCCGCGTGCCCCTCCGGCCCGCCTGTTGTTTCCACTACCGTTCCGTGGTGAATACGTGTTGCCCTTTTTTCCTTTCTTTGTTTTCGCGGAACCCCCTTTAATCGGTTCCTTGTTTTCGGCCTGTTTTTCCCAGGCGTTTTTCCCCAGTCGTGAAACCTTTCGCGGCCCACGTCTTCTCATTTGGGTCTGGGGCGTAAGTTTCTTTCTTTTTCCCTTGTTTGTCTGACCGCCTGCATCAGGGGGTAGCGAACTTCTCCGTTTACGCTCTCGCGGCAACACCCCGGCTTTCGTTTGTATACATTTAGGTTTGTGTGCAGGATGTGGGTGCTTTTTTTTCCTCAGGAGATCTTCGTCTGTTGACGGGCGGGACAGTTTCCCGGATTTTTTTTTTTGTTTTTTTCTTTGAGAAGTGCGTCTCTCCATGTCCCTTCCGTAGAGCCATTCCTTCTTTTGACTTGCGCCTTTTTCATTTCCCCAGTGAGCCCCCCCCCTTTCGTACCCTTCTTCTGTTTTTTTGCTGCCCACGTCTTGCCCAGCCCCCCATTTCTCTGTCTGGAAGGAACTTCCGACTCATTCTGCCCCAGACAACCTTGGTCGTCCCCGTATTCCGCCTTCCCCCGTCCGGAGTTTACTCCGTCGTGGACCCAACAGTTGCGTCGCCCCGATAGGGTCCCAACCTCTCTCCGGTTTTCTCGGCCGCCCTGTTTTCCCGGCCCTTGTTTCGTCCTTGGGACACGCGGGTGTAGGCCTTAGTTCCGTTCCTTCAACACACCCTGAAAACAGTGTTTTGTGTGCCCTTTTTTTTCGAGATGGTCACTCCCCCCATACCGTGTGAATTTTGCAGGACTTCTCTCTGGAGGTCTGTTTTTTTCACCGCGTCGCCTCTTTATATGACACGTGTGTCCGATTTGGTAAGACGTTTTTTCCTTTTCCTTCAGGCCGGGCATTGCTGCACGCTAACGTCTTGTTTACCTGCTCAAACTCCTGTGGTCACACCAGGTGTTCGTGCGAGTTTTCTACCCCGGCAGCCCTTGCGCGGAAGGTCTTCACCCCTCCCGGCGAGTGAAGACCCTTTGGTTTTGGGCCGGGCCCCCCCGTCCAAAGATTCCTGTCGCAACTCGATTTCCCAACTTTCTTTCTCCTTTATCTACATATTATATTTCCCCCTCATTTTTGTTGTTTTTTTGCGACGCTTTCTCGATTAGGAGACGACCCCCCCTTGGTTTTACTTAGGGTCTAAATTGTGGCTTTGTTTCCCTTGGAACCGGCCGACCCATTTCCTTCACGGCAGAATCCTTTCCGTGTTTATTTTTGGATCCATCCGGGCCGCGAACTTTCCGTTTTTTCCCCGCCTACCCTTCTCACTCAAAACCGGTCGTTCCCGTCGTGTTGGTATGTTTATGTGTTAATTAATTAGGGTAATATGTTTCGGATCGTAAATTGGTCTCCCCTGAGGAGCCCCCTTCCCTTGGCTCATGACCCACGTTTTAAGTCCCCCCGCTCCCCTCTTTTTTTTTCGAGACCTGACCCCTCCTAAGACTAATTCCTCCTTCCTGGATTTCTTTTATGGCTTTTCTTATCTGAATGGTCCCCCCCCATGTTACCTTTGGGTGAAAGTAACGGAATAATTGACCACCTTTCAGGACATAGGAAGGGATAGTTTCCCCCTTCCCTGGAGGTGCCGAGATACCCGTCGTACTGGTTTGTACCTTCTTCAGTCCACAGGGTTTACCAGCAGGGACTTTTCCGGGGCGTGACCCCGTCGTGGCTTACTCCTACTGGCTTTGGGCGTTCAGATGGCTTTCCGCCCGGGCCACTCTCCCGCACTTTCCTTTCTCCGTTTTATGCGAGTTGACTCTTTTCGCTTCTGTCGTTCTTATCAGGTGGAACCCTCGATGGGTTCCAAAGCTTACTGACGAGGTTTTTCCTCTCATCACGAAAAGGAACTGCGGCCTTGGCCACAGGCAATCGTTCTTTTCTCGAGATCTTGCATTTGTGGAATCCTGCCCCCTCACAAACTGCACCTTCCTCACCGACTTTTTTTTCGGAAGACTCTTTCTGGGCCTACGTACTACCTTTTTCTTCCCCATGATGAAAGGTTCTCGGGTTGCTTTTTTTGACAGTTCCCCAGTCCCCCATGCAGCCCTACCCCGGAACTGATTCCCTTTTCTTTCGCGGATTTTTCGCGTATTGGTTAGGGAGATTTTCACCCCAACGAACTTTTGAACTTCTACACAAAAGTTACGTTTTCTCCCCCGCTCTTGTCCTCCATGATGGCTCCCCACTCGGGAGGCGAGTGTCTTTCGGCGGGCTTGTCCGACTCTTTCCTATGTGAGGACGTTTCACACACATTGGACATTTCGGCTTACCAATTTTCGGCCCCGCGTGTGACGCGGTCTTTCTCCTGTTATTTTTCCCTACCTCTCCGCCCTTTCCCGCAAAAACCTTCTCCTTACGCCCCTTTTTTGTTTAACATTCTAACGCGGTTCTGATTAGTACCGGGCCGGCTTTTTTGACGCCCTTCCCCCCCCCCCACTTTTGACCTTTTTAGCAAGATCATTTGGGCACGGTCCATTCTGGTACTCCGTTGGCACACGCCTAAATTTCTTTGTTTTTCTGTTGTGGACCCCCCCTTTCCATCTATTGGCCATTTGCCCCGGGGCCATTCTTAATCTACACACCCCTACCGCCTGGGAAAACACTTTCACCCTAGGTGTGAATTTGCCTTTTTTTTTTTTTCCCCGCCTCGTTCCTGCAAAAGTTCTTGCAGCCTCACAGTCTTGCTTTGACCCAGCCGTTTTCTCATAATTTTCTCTTGCTCACTGGATCTTTAATTTTAACCAGCGGCGGGTTCGGTTTTAATTGTGGGGTTTTTTCCCGGCGCTGTCCAGTCTGGAACAAGTTTTTTGGGGCGCAAGTCCCTCGTCCCCTTACTGCAACGGCCACTATACTTGGCGGTGATTCACACTCAGGCTGGTCCGCTGGTCCCGCCCCGGCCACCCTTTGTTTGCGCTGTCCCGGCAATTAAAGAGTTCCGTCCTTCCGGGAGGGACTGATGCGCCCAGAAGCCCCCGTGATTTACCACCGCCGTCCGTTCTTTGGCGGCCACTCGGAGTCTCTTCCCCTCCTTTTCCCTCGTTCTCTTCCCCCTCCCCGCCGGCATCATCCGGCTTTTTCCCCCTTTCCGCTGAAAGCATCCCCGGAGTGGTTGACAGCGAAAACCGTGCCGAATTTTGGAAACGTGAGTGCGGTCGGGCCAAACACTAATTTTCCTTTTTTTTTATATTAGAGTCAACCTCTAAACACTCGTTGGGTAGAGAGTCTTCCTGGTTCCCATGGACGCGGCTGAAGTTTTTTCCCGGATGTCGTCGTGCCGTTAGGGGCTGGCATCATCCTTTGACAAACCCCCTGGCCCTTTTTCCCCAACGCGTTCAGGAGAATCGGGTGACTCACTCCCTGGGGGCCGGGGTTGACGAGAGGACAGGTGACCCGTTTCGCCCCGGTTTTTTCTTGCCGGTCGGAATTTTTTCCTGGATTGGAATTTGATTTCTCCCCCCGTCACTTGAACACTTTTTCGTTTTCTGACTTCGTCTCGTCCAAGAGGCCGGGTTCTTTTTTTTTTTTTTTTTTTTTTTGGTTGTTCCATTTTTCCGTAACGGCTTGTTTTGGGCCCCCTCCTTTAGTGCTCCCCCCCTCCAGGAAGGTTTAGTATTCTTCTGAAACCTTCCTCTTTTCGTCGCTACCAGGGACGCCTTCTTTTAGTTTGCCAATCTTTCCTTTTCCTTCGATCGTCCATTCGGCTTGGTTGTCCCGTCAGATGTTGTTTATTTTTACACCCGGGGCTACAGAACAACCGGCTCGTCGTTTTTTTTTTTCCTTCTTTTCGCTTTTGATCTTTTCGGCCTCCTCAGAGTGACCTGCTCTCATCTGCTCTTGAAACCAGACCCCCCCCCTCCGTCCAGTCAGGTAAACACCGGCCGCTGTTAGCAAACTTTTCCTTTTCTTCACCCCCCCCAGTTTTCCGACGTGCTATAAAGTCTTGCGACGCCCCCCTTACTATTTGAATCAAGAGTTATTTCGTTCCGAAGGACATTCTCCCTTTCCATTCAAACGAGTTACCTTGGTTCCCCCCCTTGACCGAGGAGGGCACCTTTTTTTTTTTTTTTCATGTCAGCTGTGACGTGGCCGCCACGTCGTTTCTCTTGTTTGACCTTTACAAGGGTAATGTTCTCCCTTTTGCATGGAGCCTGAAGAGTTCCCCCCGCTTTTTTGATCGTTCTGTGATCGTTGACCTCACGTCCCGTCAGGGTTTCTTTTTTTTTTTTCATTTTTTTCTTTTTTTGAATTAAGGAAGAAAGCTCGTCCACAGGTAGACCATAGACCCCCAGTCCGGGCTTGTGCCCCGATTCCCTTTATCCTTTACCCCTAGAGACATTTTGGGACTTATAAGCCTGGTTGGGTTGTAGGATTCCCGAACCAGGATTTTGTTTCCCCCTGTCAGGCCAGACCCGTTCCCTTTTATAGTTTTTACCAAGGCCGTGCGAAGGCAGCTTTTCCCCCTTGTCCCCACTCTCCACAACCCCCTTTCTCCTTCGCCCCTCGAACGCTTTGCCCCCCTTTTGACTCGATCGGTCCAGACCTTCCGCCTCCTTAACTTCCCCACTGTTGTCTAGTTTTTTCGTTTTTTTTTCCGATTGTCCCCACTTTTATCGCCTCTCGTGGCCATCCCTCCAAGATATCGTCGGTTTTGATAGAGTGCCGTTTTTTCCTTTTTTAGATTTGAGGAATTTTAGTTCGTTTCGTTCCTGTGCCGAGGACCCTTTTTTTTTTTTTTTTACCCCCTTCCGGTTACTTGCTAATGTACTCCTTTTTTCGACCCGTCCCTGTTTTTTTTTTGAGGGGGCGGTTGAAAGATTCCTCCTCCGGCCTGCTTCTCATTGACTTTTGGTCCCTGCATGGCCGGTCCCGTCTTTATTCGTGCACGGACTCTGATTTTTTTTTTTTTTCTGTACCGAATAGTTCAGTAGCAGCGCCGTTCCTTCCCCCTTTAGAAATTTTCAACGAAAAACCGGTCCTCGGTTGAGCTGGTTTTTATTT
>Ga0179593_1357604_pt1 | contig 15870 bp, 8 predicted proteins | sample CZODoug2_1_08_16_FD_185931 | JGI IMG/M metagenome (GOLD analysis project Ga0179593, IMG submission 185931) | Vadose zone soil fungal communities from Angelo Coast Range Reserve, California, USA - CZODoug2_1_08_16fungal (PacBio error correction) | ecosystem: Environmental > Terrestrial > Soil >... | reverse complement strand
ATCCTTTCGTAAGGTCACGTTGTTGCAGAGTTGGATTGATTCATGCGGGAGCGGCATGGGCTCCTGTCTCGTAATGGGCGAGCGCAGTGCGAAGTCTGCCAGTAGCTGTCTTACAATTTTTATTTCTTACCTTCTTCGATGTCTTCTTTTTTCATTGTTGTCCTGTTTTGTGCCCGTATGGTTTGTCCATCAGGCTTGCAGTGATGGTGTACCGACTTCCCCCCGTTTATGATGCGTTGTGAAGCAGTGGGGCGGCCACACGTTACTTTGACGAAATTTGTGTGTTCCTGGAAGCACGATGTCGTTTTATTTTTTTCTAGACGTTACCGGTTTCCTACCCCTGTGGCTATACCACGTTTTGGGTCCATGTCTTTGAATTCACAGTCATTCGTGATTTCCAGCCCAGGTACAATGAGTGTCCGGTAGCGCACGTCCCGTCAGATCATTTCTCCGGTAAATCTGTTATGTGTTCGAAAGTGCGCACATCGTCCCCATGTCCCGGCCCTCAGGCAGTTACGACTAGTAACCCCCGCACTCCCGCCAGATTGGTTGCAAAACGGGACAATTGGCTTTTTTCATGCTTCCGCGTCTTCCCCCCCACGGCAGCTACTTGTGGCCGTGCACTTGATGACCGTCATGCAGAAAACTCAACCGTTCTTCTTTTGCGCGCCTTTTGACAGAGAACCGACCGGCCTTACCCTATTCAGGTTTCCCTTTCCCCGGGGGCGGAAGCCCGGAATCGTGTCCCCACGAGAATGTCACATTTGTCCACTCTGCGGTGGTTTACTGGCCTCACCCTACTACATTCGATTCCTCCCCGCCTCCTCTCCTTTCCCTCATTTTGACCGGAACGTTTCCGTGCTTCTGGTCCACATTCCGCTTTCCCTATTTCCAAGCTTCCAGCTTCAGTCCTTATGAGATGGACCGGAGATCAAGTTTTGTTCCCTCGTTAGTTTCTTTTATTTGGCCCCCCAGAAAACGCTGAAGACAGTAGCAAACTTCAGTTTAACCCCCTTCAAATCTGAGCCCGATGACACGTTCAATAGGAAACATGAAAAGAAATGTCCGTGAGCAATGCGGGAGGTGTAGGGGGCTGGAAGGTGGGGCCCAACGGGCGACTCCCTGGCCGAGGACACCATAGATTTACCCACTTATCCCCTAGCACAGTTTCTTTTTGATAGTATCATCCTTAGCCAGGTTACTTTCACTATTGAGCCCCCCCCGTTTCCAGCACCATTCGTTTTATCTGAGTTTCATTCCGGGAGCCGGGCTCGCCCCCTTGACTTCCCCTGACTCCCCAATCCGACCGTATGGTTCGGACCCCGGGATTGTCATCTCGAGGGGAGATGCGTCACTCCCAATGTGTCCCACCGTGTCCGATTGTGCTCCCAGTTCGCAGTCTACCTAGCTAAAGATTTTTTTCATTCTTGCGATAATATGAGACTATTGACCAACCCAACCATCGTGATTTTGAATTCAGAATGCGCAATGGCGATGGTGCCGACCTATGCCTAAAGTCTGCCGCTGAGTCGTGTCCGACATGTTTTGTTTTTTCCATAGGGTACCAAGGCAGACATGAGACCTCGTGGTCCCCAGTATGTTTTTTGATTTGTTAACGGTGTTTAACTTTTCTCAAGGTTTTCCCCCTCGCACCTCCTCGCTGGAGCTACGTAGTGTTGTGGGCTTGGGCTTTTTAGTATCCTCCCCCTTTTTCCGTGAATGGCGGCCCTGCGCTGGGTTCCTTTCGCATGGGGGACAAAGTAACCTGGCTCCTCTATTAACCTATCGTTCTCCCCTTTTTTTTTCCCTTTCCCTGGTTTTGAAGTTAGTGCAGGGTTCTTAGGTTTCTTTTCGTCATGGTGGCAGGCGGGTTGTCCGAGTACCTGTTGGACCTCTTTTGATTGTTTGTACACACTCCGCCCCTTTCCAGCTGCCAAAACGCCTCCCCCCCGATGCTCCCTTGTAGTTGGTTGGGGCTTTTTTCTAGACCATTTTTGGACGCCCGTGTGGGCCCCTACAGGAGGAGTTCCCCGATTCCCATTCAACGTCCCCCCACCCTGCTGTTCCTCCCCTTAGCTACTACCCAGTGTCCCCTTCCCACGTGGCGAGATTTTTTCCCCCCGCTGCCCGCTAGGATGATGTTGATTATATGACATTTGTCCAAGAGGCCCCCGCGCTCACCCCCCTCTCTCATTCCCTCACACATGAAACTAGAACTCCACTCATTATCTGTTACCTAGCTGGCAGGGATCGCCCCCCCAGCCTCTCTTCTTTTCTATCACGACGGCCTTGCTGGTTAAACAACTGCACAATGCGAGAAGGTCGCTCTGCCCCTCGGTGACGCTTGACCTCCACATCGCGCCACATCGCACTTTTGCCCGGATCCACTCGTTTTGTGACTATGTACCTGCCTGAGTTATAACATGAAAGTCCGTCCCCGCGCCGCCTCAGAAAGATTTTCCTAAGCCAACACCAGTTTTTGCGCGGCCCTTTAAGCCTTTTTTTCCTTTTCCTGCCGGCGTGTTTTGGAGTCCCTTTTGTTTTTTCGTTGCGCAATCCCCCTTCCTTGGTACGGTTGCCCCATTGTCGGCTCGAGTGTATGTCACCAGTCACCCCGATGTTTTTGACACCCGTTTTTATGTAGTTTTCTGATCGTTCGCCAGGGTGCGCACTTCTTTTCGTACACCTTCTTACCCCGGCTCATGTCGTACTTCCCCTCCCCGGTCGACGAAAAGATGAGCAATCTTCAGGAAGCTTGTCTCTTTCATCGCCGCCTTTTGTCGCTCAACGAAGGCCGATTGCGCGCCCCCAGCTCTGTACTGTCTGTGAATACAGTTTCCGTGACGCGGGTCACCTTGATGCCCGCACAGCCCTTGTCTCCCCCCGCTTAGTCCTTCAGCATGCGCGCATCAGGTAGCCCCAAGTAGATTCCTGTGTCCCCCTACCTTATTTATTTTAGGTGTACTTATTTGAATGTTTCGGTACTGCCTATCACCCAGTAACGCTGGTCAATTTTGTCTGTTGTTTTTGAGTCCCTGTAATAATTTACATCCAGAGCTTCATTCAAGTTATCCTCCTTGTCTTACCTAGCTTATTTTTTTCCGCGCCGAGGAAAGTTACTCATGAGATCCCCTGTTTTTCACGAAATGCCGCTTTTTACCGTGTTGGTGAGTGCTTTTCCACGCCTTCTGCACGTCTTGTTCTCCTATTTGCTTGAGATTCCTTCTTTGTAACGGCCTGTAGTACTGCCACTGGATGTTATCGACCCCCCTTGATTTAAAGTTCCAGCGGGACAGGCCACGCGTCACACGTCGAAATCGGCACCGTGCTCTGTATTCCACCCATTCCCCCCCCTTCTTTTTTTCCTTCCGCGACGATCACGCCCCCGTACTTCCTAGAGAATCAACCCCTTCTGTGTGATTTTTAGGTTCTGTGGCTAGATTCACCCCTAATCTCCCATTTCTCGATTTCGAACTTCTTTACTAGCTGTTTTTGTTTCAGTTGAACCCCTTCTACAGCCCTCAACCACGATGTGCGTAGTGCGTCCGGGCAGCCATTAGACCCATAATCGATTTTGCAGCAACCGCAAGTTTCTACCGTCTCCTCCCTTTTTTTTTTTTCATGTCCTTGGAATCTGTGTGCCCCTCCTCCTTCTCGTTCCTCGGTCGTATTTCATGCTTCAGAGTTTTCTGGTTGGCGCAACTCTACGAGAGTTTCTTGCTGTGGAACAGTTCCTTCCTCCCCAATATCCATTTCATTTTTCCCGCATCCTTAGCTGTTCGCTTCAGGCGTCTGACTAGTGGCCTCTACTATGGGATTTGAACTTCATGTTCTCGGGCCGACGCCGCTGTTCCCTTTGTATTGTTGTTTTGTCCTCTTGCTTGTCAGTGAGTGATCTCTTCTCTTTGGACTCTCCCTTCGGAATGAGTTCCTGCTCCCCAGTTTTTTAGTACCACTTTATTTCCATTTGGTGGATGTTTTACTCCTGCGCCTGCCCAATCAAGCCACCCCAGTGTCGAAGCCTCTCTCGACCGGTGTGTTATTCTTATTTCGAATTCTATCCTGACATCCAACATCGACAGTATGTTCAGTACGTCAGCCTAGATTTCGAGAGTGGTCTATAGCAGACCCTCCGAGTCGGTCTGTGCTGTGATGCTGGGATCTCTAAGGACGGGCCCTGTTTGCAGATTTGTAAATGTACTCTTCACGTTTTCTTCTTGTTGCCCTTGATGTGTTCCCCCCAAGCGGCGAATGTCCGGTTCTCCTCGTGTATTCGGCCTAGTCACAGTTACTGATGTTTTTTCACGTTCACTCTGAGTAGTTCTCCCGGCGGCCCGATCCTTCCCCCTGTTTTTACCTGATTGCCCCCCTGACTATAACACCTTCGAGGCTCCTTGTTCTAGTCGATTGCCGTCGGGTTCATTTTACACCAACCTGGGTCCGTCCCCCTCCGACCACGCGGCGATGACGATAAAATGACCTTGCGATTCCAGCTTTTTCTTCGTGTCCTCTCCTCCCCCCCCCCTCGATCGCTGTGCACGCCGATTCCTGTCCGCTGTCCGCCTCCCCTTTTCCTGGCCTTGCTTCACAGCCCCCCCGGGCACTGGTCATCTTCCGTGTGGCTCCTACCGCGAATGTTTCCATTCCCTCCTCACAGCCTTTCCTTACCCCCTCGATTGCCCTAGCCCTGATTCTACTGCGTTTTTTGGATCACTTTGCCACCAGCTGGTGGTTTCTGGAGTCCTACATCCTACGCTGTACACTCAGTTTTTTCTGGACCCACATATTCCTGACCCTCACTCTTTTTTGTCTCCTTCTTCATGTGGGTCCGGAGAAGCTTGGTCCAGGTGTCCCGCCTTCTCACTTATATGTGCCCAATTTATTGCATCTTTGGTCGGAGTCCTGTCTAGCCCCCACTTTTCAACCGTACTTTACCTTTCGTCCAATGCGGTCTACGAATTTCTGATGTCGTAGGTTTGACTTCTTTTGTATTCATTTTTTCCCGCCTACTGGACGGGGGTCGGTCCTCTCGCGATGAGAGATTTGGGCCGCTTATATCGTGTTTTACCAACCCCCGTTGACTAGACGGAAATAGGCGATCGCCACACTTGTCCATTTTATTTCCCCTCAGCTTACCCCCCCCCGGTTTAAAGTAGTTTTTCCCAGAATCACCCCCTCAAGTCCCGACGATTAGTGATGGCAAGCCTTCCTGTAGCTTTCTACATAGTGAACCACGTCCCGAAAGCTTCTCCATCTAGCTTTTCGTAAGACCGTCATTTTGTACGCTAAATGTCATATTTTCAGCACCTTCCCCGTTTTCCTCGTGATAATTTTAGGCCACGCGAAACTCCCCTTTCGTTTTTAGCTACGTCTCCAGACCCCCTTTCCTCCGCGAGTTTTTGTCTTCAGAAGTTTGCCACCCCCCTCTCTGCTCCCACCCAATGCTTCGCATACGCCTTGCACCTGCGACCGCCGGTTTACGCGCCAAATAGCGAGTGCCGGGCTGGCGGACCGGACTTTTTTGAGTATTGTTTCGTTGGTTTCTTCGATGCCCCCCCCATTTTCGTCTTCCGCGTCTGCCAGAGGTGCTGCCGGTTCCCTTCTTCACTTGTGTCGTGCGTCCATCAAGAACCAGCTCAACTCTTAAAATTCGCGTTGGACCTGCCTCCTCCCCGCACGATCTGTCTAGAAACCCCTTTTCCAAAGGGTCCTTTGTGAAGTTTGGCAGTCAGTCGTCTGCCGTTTTCCTGACGGATATGGCCCCGATACCCTCTTCCACCTCTCCCGACTTGTTTTTTATTCAGTCCTTAGGCTCGCTCGTCTTTCCTTTTTTTCCTCAAGACTCGAAGGTGCGCTCTGGTTTTTTATTTTCGGGAGGAAGTTATCTCTCTCTTTTGACTCGTGGTTTTTTTTTTTTTTTCTATCTGTCACGCATTCCCTTCCCTCCCTCTTCTTCCAGCGAGCAACGTCGTCTGTATCTCCCCCCTTTCCCGCCAGAGAGCGCACGCTTCAGCCTCACCTCTCCTCCCCCCCCCAGTCTTTTTTCTTTGATAGGACCATATCTGTCCTAAATGATTGTGCATGCGGCCCCTTGTGGTTTTTTTTCCGACAGACGGTCTCTCTCTTTTTTCTAGATCCGTTCCTTTCTCCCTTTTTTATATTTCGTCGATGCGTGTCCTCCCCTAAGGTGCCGCCTTCTTTCCCCCAGACATCTTTTAGAAGAGCTCACCGTCTCCCTGGGGGATACGCGGCCTCACCTTCCGGCTCGTTCGCTTTGCAGCCGGCCCTCTTTCCGAATGTTTGGTCCCCTGTCTCCCTTCCCTGTCTCTGTGAGCGCCGTCTGTGGCTGCTCGGTCTCCCCCCCCAGGGTGGCCCTGGAATTTGGCGACAACTCGTCTTTTTCATGGCGGTATGGCGACGGACAACAGAAAGTGGATGCCGTGCGCGAACTGTACAGGTAAGTCTTCGCGTTCTTCCTTTCTTTAATGCCCCCCTGTCCTATAAGTTTTCCCGCTTCTGATTATTTCCGAAGTTTCTCAAGTGCTGATCAGAGTGGCCGGAGTTTCAATTCACTATGACCATGCTGATTACCATCTCGGCCCCCCCGGATCGTGGTTCGTCTTGTTTCGCGTCCCAATCGTGACCCCTTTTCGCGTCGAAATTTTGAAGTGTGGATTTGGTCGACGCTTCCCGGGTTCCCCCCCCTTTTTTTGTAAACTGCGCCGAGAACACCCAACAAGCCCGGCAGAGACAACGGACGCCCCGCCTCTTCGGTCCCCAAATGCGCCTTCCAGATTTGCCATTTCAATCCGGTCGTTTCCATCTATTTAGCCGTAAGTCTTCTATAGTCGGCCACCCAATCCACCAGTCGCCCTTTCATATTTACCTGTTTCCATCTGAATTGATCCTCCGGTCGGATAGTTTACACCTACTGGTTGCTCCCAGTCGTTGACTTTTACAAAAAGCACTTGATGAGCTCCCTAGAAGTACGGTTTTACCAAGTCTTTATAGCCTTTTATTCTGGGACAGTACCTGACTGATGTCTGCTGACCTCTCCGCAGGACCGTTCCACGAGTTAGACAGCGCGACGCATTGTACTTTGACGTTTAGCAGTAATTCAGGTTCCCCCCCAACCCCTATCAGTTCTGGATCGCCGCGAAACGGGAGCCGCCGTCCCAGGTGCCGGCCCCCCCGTATCGTGGTCTCCCCGTCTGAAATCACGCAGTGTCACACGCGCCCGTCTCGCCGACATGTTGTCTACGTCCCCGGGAGGTTCTTCTGTCCTTGATGGTTTATGTTCATGTTGACTGAAGATTTTTTGCATTCTCAGACCTGCTGTTTCCCCTGGCTTTGTATACCGTCCTCCCCCGTGAAACCCAATCGCTATTAAGTCCCCGCCACTCCAAGCCCCCTCGGCTTTGTGGTTTTTTCGGCGGATTTCCCGCCCAAGTTTTGGCTTAGCATGCCTGAACTTTGAACCCGGTGCTGGCAGCTCTCCAGATCCTTATCGGACTCCCAGACCTGTTCCACTTTTTTTATACCCCAAAAACACCTGCGAAAGCGGCGATCACCGTTTTATAGCGCTTTTTTTGGACCACGCGGCTAGGGTCTCGGCCTTTCCACTTTGCTGGTTGGACCACTGAGATTCCCACCCCTGCTATGCATCCTTAACCAAGATTCTTTAGTCTCTTCCCGCTCCTTACCGCCGTGAGATCCTCTGATTCGCATCTTTAACGTGTAAACCGGGCACCGTGTCCTCCTCGCTTCTTCGCTGCTGTCTACTTATACTTCTGCATGCCTTCCAGGAACTAGATAGCCCCTAGTTCCAGAGTTTGAAGCTACTTACTTTGATCCCCCCCCCCTCCCCTCGCTCTTCCGCGTTAATTTCAGGCCACCCTCTTAGGGAGATGGGTCGATAAGTCTTTCGAGCCTCGACGAAGGTGGGCGTTCTCTCCTAAGGGGTACAGGTTCCCCTGAACCCCCGACGGACGCAGTTGTGAAAGGGAGGGCGGATGATGTTCCGTAAGTTGTAGTTAGTCTCTCACAGCACATGCGAAGGTTGTGCCTTACCATGTCACCCGCAGGCCCCGGCGGTTCTCCTTAGCTGCCGCTATTATTTTTTACCCCGACACATCCATCGCACACCCCGCATATAGGCATAACCGAGTGCCCGCTGGCGTGATGTTCTCTGGACGTTACCGACTCCCTTTGGCTTTTCTTTTGTACTAGCCTCTTTTTATCGTCTCCATGTTGGATGCGTGCCCCCATTTTTCAGTTCTGTTTTGTTTTCACTTTTCCCGTTACCTTCTCGTTTGCCTCATTTCTAGGCGTTTGCCTTTACCGGGGAATCATCTTTCGTATTTCCCTCACCTTAGCCACGCATGCCTTTGCTTATAGGAGGGATCGCCGGTGCTCTTAGCTCCACACCATTTTATCGTCTTCGGTCCATGATCGTCGAATGCTGTCCACGTCGTTCCTCTCCCCCTGTGATATTTTAGCAACTTTCTGGACTAGCCCCTTTCGAAGGAACCTGTCACCCCCCTAACATCAACACGCCGATTGTGGCCAGGGGTGCGAGCCTCGCATTCCGTTTACACACTTTTTTCGCACCCTCCCTTTTTTCCTCCCCCTTGACGCACAGCGTAATAAGACGTTTATTGTAGGTTTTTTACCAAGCGTGCTTCGAAAGTATCGTTCTTTCGCGAATAGGCTTCGGCCTTCCTCCCTCTGCCGGTCTTAATGTCACCGAGTGTGTCCGCAATGCGTCGTTTCTACTGTCGGGGACGCGACTTTGATCCGTCCCCGGCCTGCCCAGATGTACCGGTTCGGGCCTTGGCCCACGATCTCACACCCAGATTAATCACGGGTCCTTTTTTCATCACGGGCAGTTCAACAAATCTTGGCATTATAACCCCACCCGGAGGGCGTGCAGTTAAGTGAACACCCTCTTGCCTGATTTAAGGCACCCCCTCCGCTGAGATGCCTTCCGTAAGCCTTTGTTCTGTCCCGGTGTCGCGCCTCTGGTGGGCGTTCTAGGTCTGTAACTTTTTTTTTAACATCCATGAATCTCCACACGATTTTTAAGCGGAACTCTCCTTTCACCTGTCTTTGTCCATGTGGTTCATGTTTATTCCCCAGGAGTTCTCTCTTTCTGACCATTTTCAATTTTTTTTGCAAGAGGTAGTCGTTCGTGGTTTACCTGCCGTAGTCTTTTTTTTTTATCTTTTTCCCAGTTTGGGGCGATTCCTTGCGCCTTTTTAAACACTACTCTCAGTACTAATGCGCTAATTGTAATCGCTTTTTTTCTCTGGGAAGAGAGCTTGCCAATCTCACTCATCGTCAGTGGGTTTAAATTAACCCTTGCCGACGGGTGCTGAAGGGATTATACCAGGCCTATTTTGCAGGTTTGGTTGACGATGATACAGCGTGTCACTCCCCTCTTCTTCTCAACCCCCCCCATTCAAGTGCATGCCCGGCTCAGTGCAGCGCGCCCGCCTTGTATTTTTTTTGGTTCAGACGGAACCTGGTACATCCAGGAAGACCCATTTCGTCCTCACGGGATTCCTTTCGTTGCACAATGGACCAGCCGGCCATGACCCCCACTACCGAACCGGAATGTTAGGCCCAGTTTCGCCCGTCATTCCTTTTCTTGCCTTTTTTAGTTGTGCTTACCGCCTGGCTTGGCGGAGACGTAGTAGGCCACGGTCTTTTCCCCCCTGAGGCTGTGAGTAGCAGCCCCCCTCCTCCCATGTACTTCGCACGGCGATAGCACAAGTCGGAAAGCTCCCAACGCAGGCGGTTGGCGTTGGCAACCTTGGCGTCTTGTAACACACTTTCAACCCCCACGATGGACCCCCCCCCGAGGTTTTCCTCCCCCCTTGGCCGTCGCACGGTCTGCAACTGCACACACTCTCTTTCCCGGGCGGGTTGTAAGCGGCTCCTCTCCGGCCACTTTTTTTGCCTTTTCTTTTGGTTCGCGCCCTTAGGTGTCCTTCCTCTAATCGTCGTCTTTGCCGCACCGCCTACATTCTTATTCTCCGTGATGTCGTCCGCGCTGAGATTGTCAGATCTGTTTACAGCGTCCTACTGTGGCACGAATACTTGCCGGTCGGCCCTCACGGCTTTTCGGGTCGGACTACTGGCCCCCGATACTATCACAGATGGCATTTACAGACACTCTGCGCCTCTCCGGGTTTTTTTATCTTACGACTCTCTTTCAGTCCTGAACCTCACCTATTTTGTGCGTCGTTCATCACGTTCTTCCGTAGAAAGCTCCCACTTCAAGCCCGGTTCGCGCGCCCTGCATCAGGGCAATGTGTGCCGTTGAGACCCCTCTAGACGTAAGCGTTGTTTTTTTCAGAAGGTCTTACGTTATTGGACGATTTCTCTTTTTTTTTTTATATCCCAAGTGATTTTCTTTACTATCGGACTCCCTTCCTTCGGTAATGGCCGAGCTTAAAATTAGCGTTCTGGGGGGTACCCCCCGACTCACCAGCCCTCACATCTTGTGTGTGTGTTTGTGGGCGTGACCCCAAAAAGAACGGTAGACCTTATGTGCTCCACCCTTAGCCCGACTTTGTTTTCACAGAGTTTTTGCCCTGTTTTCCATAGTACGCCTTCCAGAAAACACCATTAATCCACCAAGTCCCTATGCGCAGGAAAACTCCTCCTTGCATTACAACCGCCCTTCGCCCCTTTGACGTTATAAGTCTTCCTTTTTTCCCTTCGTTTACATCGACTTATTGCTATTGTTCAAAGCCGTTTTCCATTAGGCATCCTAGTCTTCAATCTATTTCTTCGCCAAAGCCCCCTTGTCGTCCCTTCTGCCAGATTCTTAACCCTTCTGTTGTTGTTGTTGCATTCGCAGAGTCCCAGTCGACGGCCTAGTGTTTCTTGATTAGACCATTTGTACGCGAAGGTTTCAGACAGTGGTACTCGGTCATGGCGTACAGTCCTGCGATGCGCGAGTTCTTTCTGGTTAGACCCTTTCTCCTGTTTGGGTTTGAGGTCCGTTTTTTTTGTCTTGTGCGTTATGCCATGTGTTCTGATTTGTGATCGGCACCCCCTTCAGGAGCGGTCCCCCCTGCGGCTGTTTATTGTGTTTGTTTTTGCAAGCCCCGGTCGCCACAGTCTTGGCCGTGAGGTGGGTGTCTTTGCTTCAGTCTGTGTCGGCCCGTGTCTTGCTGGATCGTTCCCACGGTCAGCTTTCCCCCCTTTGGTACCTAGGTCGGATCACGTAAACACGGCGTAACCCGGCTCCCCACACCCCCTTTACCCATTTGATGATGAAACAGCGCCCCCTCCGCCAAACCTCAGGGTCTCCGGAACCAAGGGTATTTCTGTCAGTGCCTCAGGGTATTGCCCGTTAGGCCCACTCCACTGCGATGCTTTTGGCGTCGTTGTCTACTTCTGATACACCCGTGATGGAGTGTTTATAAGGCCCCGGTCGAGTTTTTTTACAAGCGCTCTTATTGTATCCGAGCGTTTGACGCCCCGGTACCGAAGCTTTTTTTCCTTGCCCGTCCTGGCCGGAAAGTTTACCGCCTGTGGCTTGAAACCGGGCAACTTTTCCGTCGAAAGTGACTCTTACCCCATCTCCCCACCTCCCCCCCCTCTTCGAATGCTTTTTCGTCTACCGTTTTTTTTTTTGTTTTTTGCGTTTTTCGGATGGCCAAGAAAACGCTTGAGTTCACTATCTGCGGTAACTAACCCGGACCCCGCTCCCCACAGTTGAGCGGTTTTCTGGCCACCTTGTCCTGTCAGCCGGTAGACTTGATCGGGTTACTGAGTCTTTCCGTTTGGAGAAGATGGCCCCTGTCCTTTTCCACCTGAGTGGGGCGTTTCACGGTTTCAATGAGTCAATTTTTGCCCCCCCACGAAAACCTCCGGCTTTGGGTACGATTGGTGAGATACGTCCCTTTTTTCCCCTCCCGTATTTCCCAATTAGTTGTCCCCTATACCCGTTTTGAGACGTTTGCGTAAGCCTTTTAACAAGCCATTCTCCTTCTAGAAAAGCTGTCTCGATGAACCACCGTCCAATGTTTTTCGTTTAGTCGCAGTTGGAGTGTCAGTTAGTATCGTTTTTTGAGGTGACAGCAAAGTTTCCTTTGGAGGTCCCTTTCGTACCCGAAATCTAACCACCAAAATAGAAGCACGATTTCTCATCTGTTTCCTCGCTGCTTTCTAATCCTTTGGGTCGTGGCTGGCTGGCTTGTCCGCGTCCTGTCTTTTTCTCGTGCCCTCGATCTACTGTCCCTCGAAAAACGGGCCGAAGTATCCTGATGTGCCCGGCTCCCCGTAGGTCAATTTTTCATGTTGGTCCAGAGTTCTTTGACACGTAGTTTATTTCTGGAGAGTGCAAGCCTGGCTCCTCCCTCACCCACCCGTATTCTCAAGTGATTGGCAAATCGAATAGTCCCCGCCGAAACTTCTTGTTAAAGTTTTTCGCCTGTTGTTGTCACCTGAGCTTTTTCTAAAGACGGTCCTTTCCTGAGAACGAATACCTGCGTTTTTGATCTGAAGGTCGCTGCAGACATCGGTCGACGCTCTCCCGGCAACTGTCTCCAAAGATAGACCTTGCCCGGGGCTTCTTACCGCACATTTCTATTCGGACAGTTTACTTTCCAAAGGATCCCGTTTAACGCGCAACGGCGCGAACCTATCCTACACCTATTTCTTCGCCCGTTTAGTCCTAGATTGAGTAATTTCCGCGGTGTCTTTCATATCCTGCAGTCTGAATGATTTCAGGCAACGCCCCGCCGTGGTTCACGCCAGGTGCACTGCGCCGGCGTGATCTTGTCATTCGTCTCTCGTACCGGTCCCTATCTTCTCCCACACTGATCCCCCCCCCCTTCCGACGAGCATTCGTCTCCCCTCAACGGGGCTTACTCACGCATTGATTGAGACTCTGTATGCCCGCCTCGATCTCTTAGGTCCCCTGCCCGCCCCTTCCTCGCTTGCCATCTCCCCCCCCTCTCGTCGGCCCCTCCAGTCTTTGTACGCGTTTTCTTTATGAAAGGATGTCAGCTTTTCTGCCTAGGTTACGCCTCCTAATTCACCGGCTGTTTGCGACCGGCACATTCTGCATGCGGTTGTACCTACCAAAGGCGCTGAACCCTACCTGTCCCCCTGGATCCCCTGTTTTCAGGAGGTTGGCTTTTTGTTTGAGACGTACGTACTATCCTTCACGAACGTTTCGCAGGTCGCCAGTTTTTAGATTGTATGCGTCCGGGCCCTCCCTAGATAATGGACGAAAGTCCGATCCCTTTTGTTTTGCGAGAGTCTCGGTCCCCCGCCGATCTGCATAGGCATCAAGCGGGACACGCCTTCTCATCATGCCCTGCCCTTCTGCCCCTTACACGGCCGTTTTTAAAGGATTACGGATTCTCGGTAACGGCACATTTACCCCGCCATTTTACCACTAAAGGCAGCTAACATTGTCTTGACATCGGTCACCCACCCCGTTCTTTGATGCTTTGACAACGGCCATACAATTTTTTGTCTTTTTACTGTGAGAGCATTTCTTCTCCCCTCCGCACTCCCCGGTTCTTATACCACGGTTGTGCTCGATGACTGAGTAGTCCCCTTCCCGCCACTACTTCGCACCCTGCTTCAGTGCGTTTTTAGCAAGGGACTGAAGCGCTCGATGTTAACGTAGTCAGCGCCGTTCCCCTGCCTTCTCTTAAGTCCGCAAGTCGTTACCCGCCAGCTGCCGCGTATTCGCTTGATGACGCCCCTTTGCCGTTTTTGACCCCTCCCCGCTTCGTTCTCCTTTCTCCCTCTTAATTTACTGGCGAAGCGAAGCCCATCGTCTCCCCGTCAGTCTTTTTCCTTCCGAATCGCGCCTGGTAGGATCTTGCTGATCTGCTTGCGCTCCCTGGCTGTATCTCGTTCCGGGCCTCTTGTCGACACGGAGCGCCCTGCACCACACTATTTATCCCTGGTCCTCTCTGTGACCTCTGTTATTTTTTGCTCTCGTTTTTTTGGATCGCACCGACATTACTGAAGAGTCTCTCCCTCCTGCGCTTCCCCCCGGGTTGGCGCTGTTTGTGCCGACTACATGGCACCACCGACCCGTGTCGAAGCCTGAGAGTATACTCCGCACGTGTCACATTTCAGCGCGCTTTTTACTCCGCCCTTGACTGAGCTTTTTTTTCTGCGAGTGGATCCGCTACTGCACGTAGTTCTGCGTTCTATTGATCTCCGCCACTGAAGCGGCTGCGCTTCAGGACCCTTATATTAGCGAACGTCAGGTCCCTGGCCACCCGTCGCTCCGAGTCGCTTTTCGGGCCGTCCCGCTATGGTTCCGTGTTTTTTCCACGTCCAGAAAGGAGACAGTCTCTTGCTCTCCCCCTCCCGCTCTGTCCCCACACACGGACAACAGCGACCGCCGTGGACGTATTTGCCATCGTCTAAATCTGTGTTCCAATTCGGTCTTACGTCTCTGTGTGACCTCTGCCCCCAGATGTTCAAGTATTTTTACAACGTGATGTTGTGCTCCCTGCGCGTTGTTTTTTCATGCTGGGCCTGGCTCCCTCCCCGCGATAGATGGAACAGAGCGTCGTCGCACGACGTTTCAACGCACACGTACCCCATCGGGTTTTGCCCTTCTTTAACTCTTGTGTGGCATTTGGTTATGACAGTCAGTTCAGCTCGAAAGTAAGAAACTTTCCCAGTGTTTTGCTGTATCCATCGGTTTAGAGGCCACCTCTTTTCGATGAGCTCCTCCGTGGTTTCCCCACCCCCTGTTTTGCAGGCCCCCCTCCCTTGGGATCGCAAACTGATGTTTCCTGGCAATATTTTTTCGGTGCGCACGATCGTTTATACGTAGCTCCTAAATGTTCCCCCTGCGCAGGCGCATTCCCTACTTTTGGTTGCCCCAAGTTTGATTCGTCAGCTTTCGGTTTTCACTTGACTTCTTCTTAATCTGGGAGAAGGTTTCCGTACTTCACTCCCGCGGTGTCTGGCTCTGGCCTCTCCTTTCCAAAGTTTGCAGTAACGGCACCGCTTTAATTTCTGGTCTTAATCTTTTATGACGTTTTGTTTTACCTATGCCAGTCTATTCCTGCCCGTCTGTGCGTGTCGCTTCTAGTCGTTGCCCCCCCACCCTTACCGACGTATTGTACCCCACACGTTGTCACGCGTTCGCGTGCGGCCACCGCCCAGTCCACGAGTTACCCGTTCCCCCCTCTCCCGGACAAGCCCGCTCACGTTTGGCCCGCCAGTCAGCCTTCCCCCGTTTGCCTGACCACTGTAATTGCTTGGATCATCGTACGACACTCGTCTCATCAGTTTTTTACGCCCTCCTTATATGTCCTGTTTGCTTGATCCCGGCTCGCCACTGAGACCGACGTACCCGCGTTCGCCTCCTATAGCTATTTGGTCGAAACTTCCCCCGTTTCAGCACCGGTCGTGAGCCGATCTGTCTACCGCCTAGACATTACGGTAAAGGATGCAGAAGAATACTTTGCGTATCCACAAATTCCTCCCCCCCCCTGACCGCGCCGCGCGTGCACCTGAGAAAGTGATTTTTTGCCGGCTCCATCGGCGCTTTGTCAGTGTCGGCCTTCCCCCGCGGGACTCTCTAGTTGTTGTTTTTTCTTTACCCCTGTGGTCGGTCGTTCTTGAGCCCCCCCACGCCAGACTTATTTGTCTGTGACATCTGTCTTTTTTTCCCTAACAACGAGGGGCGGATACGTCATGGACGTTCTTCGAGGTATTTCGCCCCCGACATCGACGATTTATCCTTCCAACCCTCCGGACCCGATAACCCATCTCGTCTCTGCAGCCGTCTTTCTTCCAAAAGTGGGGGCTTTTTTAACTTCTTTCCTCCTTGCAGCTCGAACGAATGTGTCTTCCCTCTTATGTATC
>Ga0179593_1257611_pt1 | contig 15870 bp, 10 predicted proteins | sample CZODoug2_1_08_16_FD_185931 | JGI IMG/M metagenome (GOLD analysis project Ga0179593, IMG submission 185931) | Vadose zone soil fungal communities from Angelo Coast Range Reserve, California, USA - CZODoug2_1_08_16fungal (PacBio error correction) | ecosystem: Environmental > Terrestrial > Soil >... | reverse complement strand
TGTTTTTTTCTCCCCCGTCTGTGATGTTCCAATGCTGGGCCAGCGCCAAGGTTTCTCGATCCGCATTGGGGGCTGCTTTTGGTTTGTGAAAGTTTCCAGTCCCCCATTCTATCAGACGGCGCGCCTCTTCTTCTTCCCCCAGAAATCTGGCGAACTCCCTACAACTATTCTTCCATTCAGGGCATTTTCCGACGTGAATGTTCTCGGGCCTTTCTTGCAGCGTTTTTCTTCCCATTAACACCTGGTTGTGTTTTGTGGGGGTCTGCTCGATGCTTTTTGAGCTATCTCTCCCACGCACCACGTTTTGGACCCAGGGGCCCTTCCTGCCCTTCGAACCGAGACCACCAGTCCCCCGACGGGCTTCGGTCATGGACTCTTTTTTTATCGGTTCCGGGGTTGTTTTCCTCTCGCGCTGGATCATAGCGGGTGTGTCCTTTGGGGCAACCTGCTTTTTCTCTTCACCCTTCCTCTCCCCTTTTAGGAATTTATTTCCGATGGTTCTACAACAATATCACAAGTCTCCCTCCTCTTCAAGGTTGAGGGGGGTTTGCCCTGACCTCGCACCCTTTTTTTTCCATTCTTAATGTATTTCGCTCCCCGTGTTGTTTTGGACCGTTTCGTCTTCCTAAGTGACCCACGAAATGCCCCCCTAGTCAAAGTGACCCCTTTTTTATTCCTAGTTCGCGATTTTCCCTGAGTTTTACCGGCTCGGCTTTTGAAGATTCCTGTTTGTCCTCAACCACGTCCCGCCCAAGCGTCTCCCATGGTCTGACCAGACCCCAACAGAGCGAGCTCGTTGACATTTTTTTTGTTTGTTCCGTTTTTCCTGGTGTTCGCTTCATGATGATTAGCCCTCGTTTGAAATCCTTCCCTTCTTTTTCCCACCACCATTCTTATACCCCACGACCATTTCAACTCAAGAGAATGTCGTGCAACTTAGTTCTTCCTTATGCTTTTTTGAAGACTAGGTACCCCTCCCAACCAACCCTATTGCGCTGTTGAAGTGTTGTCGCCCCTATCTTTTTCTCTTTACCTTTTTTTCGTTCAACGCCCTCGGCTGAGCGGGCGCGGGCACAGAACCCCCCCCCCCAGGAAGTGTTATTTTCCCCCATTGTATCCCTGGATCTTTTACCTGTCCCGGACGTACCTCCCGGTTTTTCTTTGTTCACACGTCAAGACATTGATGGGCACGGCGTATGGGAATGACTTCTCTTTTTCATGCACCTAAGTCTTGTTACCCCCCCTCTTTATTTTTAGAACCCCTCCGGGACGGTAGTTTCCCCCCCTTTTGTATTGGTTCCCCCTTGTCCTTGGCGAACCCCCCCCGCAGGGCCTCGTGCCATTCCCCCATACCCCCTAACCCTTTTCTCTTGGGAGGGTAGATTCTTTTCCACACCGCCTCCAAACCTCCTTTCCCAGCCGGATTCTTCACGGTTCTGTGTAAAGGACGAGTCCCCACCGTCGGCCAGGTGTCAATTTATCCGGACCTCTTTGAAGTAGTCCCGAATAGGGGACCTCTTTTTCCCGACTGACACCCCCCTCTTAAACACAACCTTTTCGGACATGGTCCGTCCCGGTACGGTGCTCAGCCCTTCACCGGCCTTCTGATCCCGTTCGCTTATTCCGGAAACTCTTCTAATGTCTTTGTGTCCACTTTTAATTCCTGCTGGAAGTTTGAGCGTGTCTCAAATTCCTCGATGGTCAATCCTGCATAGGTTACCTTTGAGGAGTGTCCCCCGGTTTAATTATCGCTCTTCCCCACGTTTCCCCCGCCTATAATATCAGCTTAGGGGTAGCTGGCACGCACTCCTTTTACTCGTACGCGACTTCGCGTTGGTTTTGCCATTCCTTGAAGTTTTCATCTATCGCCCCTTCACTTGAAGTAATGGATCATCCCCCCCCACCTCCGACGTGGCTGGCGACCCCCCTGTCCCAACAATCCTGTGCCCAGGCGACTCCTCTCCCGATTTTCTTCCCCACCCCCTGAGTTTTGAAAACAAGTGTGCGTCACCCATATATCACCCCGATCGACAAGCCACTACCCCAAGTCGCCTATTTATCTTGGTCGCCCTATTCCTTCAGACCGCTTTTCACCGGTACATCAGAATAAGTTCGTCCCCTTATGTTCACTCACTCCCTAGCTTCCCAGACACAACCCGTTTTTTACCCTGTTGTTCCAAACGATTGCTTTTTGAGTGTTCCCTGCGGCCCCCTTGAAGTTCCAATAGGTTTTTTGTTCTATCGTGCACGTTGTTCCTCCTCCCTGCCCCAGCCTGGAATTATTTCCCTCCTGCAAAGTGTCTCACGTGCTTGAAAAGTTTGGCCTCTAACCCGCGAAGATGTTCCCCCCCCCACGTCAACTTCAACCCAATTTTTAGGCTGCCTGTCGTGGGGAATTTTGATAGGTTTTTTTCTTCTTTTACACAATCAGGGGTGATATTGGTTTAGGGCCCCGGCTTGACCCGGAGAAGTTTGCAAGGTCTGTACATATTTTTCCTATTGCTTTTTCGGGACCTTTCCATGTGCTAACCGTGCCAGTTTACATCCCTTTTTACGGTACATGACTGGAGATAACTCTTGCAAAGTTTCCAGGACTCTATTTTCCTACTCCGTGCGTCGAAAAACCCCGCTCTTTTGTTGCCCCGTGACTTCTAAGTGTTTTAAACTGCTGTAGAAAAACCCTGAAGATTTCCCGTGGTCTCCTTCGGAATACCCCATCCTTTTATTTGTGGAGTCTTCCCCGGGGTGCGCGTTTAGACAATTCCTCGTCAGAAACGGTCAATGACTTCCTTCCGGACTATCGAGAGCCTTGATGGCCTTGAAGCAGGATCCTTCACCGTTTGGAGCAGGTTTCAGTTCAGTTCTTTCTCTTTGTTGCCACAGAACCTTTCTATTTTTTTGAATCTTGCCGGATCTCCTGCTTAGATTTGATTCCCCGTGAAGGTCCAAATAAATCTTCTTTTGGCCCTGACTGAATCGAATCCTAACGACTTCCCCAAATTGTTTTTTCCCTTGATTGGTCGTAACTCATTTGAACAGTTTCTCTTTGTCCTGAAAGCGGACCCCCATACGCTTAAATTGCCATTCCCCCTTTTCCTAACTTTTTTTCCCGTTTTTCAGGCCTTCTGCAGACACGCTGCCCTTCTTCATCCCCCCCCTCGTATGTTTTACTGACTTCGTCTCCAGGCTGGTAGTGATTCCTGATGTTTTTTTTTTTTGAACCGTGGTTCCGGACACTCTATTATACAATTTTCATTTTTTGTCTTCTCCAATTTCTCCCGCGTGTGCAATGCTCGGGGGGTTGCAACCCGCCGTTTCTCCCCTGTTTTCCATTATTTACACAATCTACATGTCCGACCCGCTGTTTTCCTTGTTCCCCGACCCGATGATCGAGGGTTTCCTCCACTGATTTTTTTGAAGGTAGGTTTGCCGATTTAGCGTTTTTCCTTCGGTCCTTATCCCCTGATCTGCCGCTTTCAACATCGAATATCTTCCAGGGCATTCCGCTTGTGCTCCCTTTGGCCGTTGTGAACTTCCCGCTCGTGCGAGCCTTATAGTGGTTAGCACTGACTTCGGCCGTCTTTAGGATCCCTTTCTGAGACCGTTCTATCCTTGCAGGATTATGTATTATTAGTCATTACGACCCACCTTTTTGTTTATATCTCGCAAGACTGACGCCACGCTGACCTAGTTTTGGCCACCAGGCTTTTTTTTGTGCCCGAGTGGTGACGCCCGGGTCTCTTATGACTGGGGCCGGGGGTTTCTTTCCCCCTCAGCCAGACCTTCTTGGACGTTCTTCTTCTTTCATTCCTCCCCCCTTCCCTTGTGTTTTGTTTCTTGCGAGATCTCGCCTCGGCTAACCATTAGTTCTTGTGAGCCCTGCAGGTTCTCTACCCCACACACCGACATTCCACGCCCCGGTGCTTATGTATATGCCCCAGAGCTGTAAGGAACACCTGCAGGACTACTGCGTTTAGTTCCTGTAGGTACGTGGGGTCCCTTTGGCATTCTATCTTCTTTTTCGAGCACACACCCTTCGAACTTCCTTTTCCCCCCACAAACTCCTCCTTCATTGCTCCTTTTCGGCTTCATTGACGTACAGCCAACCCCTTGACCCTACGCACCCCGGGTTTTTCCCCCTCCCTGACGTAGATTTTCTAACCGGCCAGTGCCGATTTCCACCTTCTGGTGTTTTTTACGTTTTCCGCTGATTCAGCTACCAGTCCTTTGCGTGTCAACGGTTCCTATTGGCGGGATTTTCTTTCCTCACAATCCGGTCTGGACCCCAAGTTACCCATATACAGGGTCTGCGCACCCCTCGTCCCCTGCACGGCCTCTTGACCCCCTCTTCTTTTTCATCTTCTTTGTCCACTTCCCATTTGGTTTGGTCCCTTCTGGGGTCTCCTTGCCCTTCCCGATCTTCCTTATCAACCCTTTTTTTTTTATGTTTGTTTGCCAACCCCCCCCTTGAGCATTGCCTCGGTCGTGGATTGCGACGACCCCCGATGAACAGTGTCTTAGTATTGTGATTCATCTGCCGTGTCCGGCGTGTCTATCAATAACCTCGGTTCAGGTCTTTTTTATCCCTTCCTTCTTTATCACAGATTTTATCTTCTGACTCCCCTTCTACTTTTCTGCAGTGACGGCCGGAAGCACCCCTCCCATTTTTTCGGAGCGTTTTTCACAGATTTGTTCCCCTTGTTCTTTGTGCAGGACCCGCCTTCTGTCATTTTCTTGTCCCCCATAAGTCTTTTCTTTTTTTCTAGCCCCTTCTCTGCGGTGAATGTCAGTTCGGTGTTCACTTGGGACTTCACGTTCTTTAAGGATCACACTCCTCTGGCTACACTCGGGTTTTTCCTTCCTGTCAGTAGGATGAACGAATTCCAGTCCCTTTCGAGGTAGCCTGCTTCAGCTCGACGTTTTTCCGTATCATTTTTCCGCCGTAAGGGTCGGGTTGCTCTCTTTCGGTTCCCGACGACCCCCCTTTTGACGGATCTTCCACTAATTTTATTCCCCTCTGAGCCCCGTGATCGTTCGTCGTTCCCTCTCCGGTTCCAATTCGTTGTTTTTGGTTGTACAACTTTGCTTAAGTTTTTCTTCCCCCCTTGGTGTGGAGTTCTTTCCCAATGTTCAGTCTTCCTTGGACCTTTTTCCGTCTGAAGGTTGCCGCGTAGGCTCCTCCCGTTCTCGTTGGTCCTTTCACGGACAGCCCCTTCACCAAGTTTCAAGATACTTTCGCAAGTTGGTTCCTGTCTTTGTAGGTTCTCTTTGTTAGTGTCTCACTTCCCTGTAGCTTTCCACGTCTGTCGTCCGGGTCAAGAGAAAGTATCGTGAAGGTTTTTCGCTATAGGACAACCCCTTTCAACCTTATTAGTGGAACCGTAGTTTGTTCCATTTCGTCCTTGTGCCAGTTTTGCTTTGACCTTGATTGAAGTCGTCTTCCACATACTGTTCTGTTTTGGAAGGTTTCTCCTTTTTTGCAACCGAGTGTACCTTTTGTTATTTTAGTTCTTACTTGCACGAGGCCTTCTTTTTTTTTCTGTCTTTTGCCTGTGTCCCCTCAACGTCAGTTGCTTATCGGGTTCTTTGCCGTCTTATTGAAGTTGCTTTCCCCCCCCTTTTGTCTCTTTTCCGTTTTGTTGACCTTCCTTCGTTTTCTCGGTTTGCTTTGGAATCGCGTTTTTTTGATGCATGTCTTTTTTCAGAGTTCCCTTCCGTTCCTAATTTGTCCTTCCCTCCCGTAGGCCGATCGTGCGACCCCAGTCCTCTTCGAGGTAGAGGTTTCTTTGTAGCTTCTCCCGACTTCCCTCCTTTTACCTGATGAAGTCTTGACCCTTCTCTTGGACATTTGAGTTTATTTGATTCCTGTTCTCTCCCGACATGTTTTTCGACCTCTTTCTTTCTTGAATCCTGGTTTTTTTAACTCCGTTATGGATCTCGGAACGTCTACCTTTATCCCAGCGTCTTTTTTTCCCTTTTGGTTACCCCCCTTCTGGCAGGTCGATTGGGGTTGTGTTAATTTGTTTTTTAGTTTCTACGTCGCTAAGTTTTTACGATTGTTCCCCTCCTTTTGGCGCCCCTTTTTGACCCTCCAAATCTAGCACCTTTTGGAGCGGTTTTTCTCTTGCTTGCCCCACAAGTGGAAGTCGCGCTGATCGCTTGGATGTCGCCAGTGCGAACGCCTGTGTCCCCCTCTCCTCCGGGATAGGTTTGTGTAGGGTTTCTTGGTTTGTCCTTGCCCCCATCTTTTTTTTTTTTTTATATTTCAAGTCGCCGTTTTCCCTTTTTTTCCCCCCCCGTCAAATATCTTTTTTCTTTCCTGAGACGTTTTGGACCCACTCCAATTTTCAACTCGGGTGGCATTGACTAAGAACTCGGTCCAAGGAGAGTTTCATCATTCCCTTGACCGACCTCCTTAGTCCCTTTTAGGACCGGTTCCTTTCGCTCCAGCTCACGTTCTAGTTGTTTTCTGGGTTGTGTACCGTCCTCCTCCGACCGCTGTGTTTACCACCATCCACGTGTCCTCCGAAGTCTTTCTTCACGTCCAGCGATCTTATTTTTTTATATAGTATCGGCCCCAGTCACCTTTTACCCCGGTTTTTTCCCCATGATCCAGGAGGTTTTTTCTCTTTTTTTGGTTTCTTTCGTTGTTTTTTTATTGTCCATTCCAGGCAGTGGCGTATCAGTTTTTCCTTGCTAGAATACCCAGTGACCCCTTTCCGCCGCCCCCCCCGAAGCGGTTCCCAGTCATGCCTCGTCCATTGTGATTTTTCTGACCTGTCCGAATGATGTCCTTGTTCCGTCAAGTAACGGTATTCCTCAGTGTTTTGTATAGGCCACTGGTTTTCTGGATGGCCTGTGTTTCTTTCCCCTTGGGCGTTCTTACTAGCGCCAGGAGCCGAGACCCGTGTTGCTTCCTCCATGGCCCTAGGTTTAATTTCGCTTTCCACACCCGCCATTTGTTCTTCGGGCGCCCTTTTTTTCGGTCGCTGGTTGGGTGCTGTGTTCCTCCAAACCCTTTTTCTTTTGCCTTTTCTTTTTTTTTTTTGACCATGAGATTCCCCCTCTCATATGTTTATATATGCGGCACCGCGGGCCCGCTCCTCTTCATCGGCCTCGATGGATATCTGGGACCCCCCCCCCCCTGTTCACCCCCATTCCCGTTGCTTTTTTCCCTTTTCAGTAGATGTTAGATTTGGGGACTGTTGCTGGCGGGTGGGGTCTTCTGTTGTCTTTCCTTTCAGAGCGCCCCCTTCATTTCATTGCCTTTTTAAAGAACCCCCCCCATCCCCCTTTGTATTTCTCTCCCCCCTCCCTCATAGGTGAATAGTGGTCTTGTTGATCTTTTTTTTTTTTCTCTCCTCACCCCTTCTTTACTGGAACTTTCCCTTTTGATGATATTTTTTATGTTTTGACTGTGCCGATGGGTTTTTGGTAAGCGGACCTTTGACGAATTCATTTGAGGTTTCTTGTTTAGGTGGGGCTTTTTTCTTCCTCCAAGTCACCCTTTTGACCATCTCCCCTGGGGGCCGGCTGTTAGAAATTCTTAACCAAAAGCGTTTGACTTTCGTGCATGGGCTGATCAAGCGCATTTTGTAAATTTCTCAAATCCGATCCTAATGGCTGGTTATTTCCGAACGCGCTGATCACGTCGGCACCCTCAAACTATGACCCCCACCCCCCCAAGTTTCATTTTTAGTTGCTGTTGATAGCATCCTCCAATTGGTCCCCCGATTTCCTCCACCAGCCGAGAGGCTCCCGTTTTTTTTTTTCTGCCATCGTAGAAATTCCCGCGACACACCGCTCCCCTTTTTTTTAGTTGGACTCATCCCAATTCCCCCCATTGAGTCCTAAACCCGTGGCGCTATATATATTTTTCCAATAATCTTTCTTTTTTTTTTTTTCTGTTTTTTGTTTCTATCGACTCTTTCCGGTATTGACCATTTCTGGTTAGGTGGCAAAATTCTTCTCCCGAAATTCTTAGGTTCTCCTAAGTTCGCATGTGTATTGACTCGAGTCCTTTCTTTATTGTCTTTTTAGAGTTTGTACATTTGGGGGCCTCAATTATATCGCCCCATCCGAATCAACGGGACGCTGTGTGCCATTTCGTGCCGTTGTTTCTCTTGTGATTTAATTTGAGATTTCTGAGACCCCTTCTCTATCACTGTGTGGAATCCTGGGTTTTGCTCCACCTCGTATTTTCCATTCTTTGTTCAACGACTTCCCCCCCTCTTTGGTCCTTTTTAACCTGTTCCCAATGTTTTTTCTAGACTCCGGCTTGGGGGTTGTCTTTCTGCCGGTTCAAGAACACCCCTCTGTTATTGATTTTTCCTCGACCTTGGCCCCTGCTCTGGCACTTTTGTTCCCACAAGCCCTAGGAGGAAGCCCCTTTTCCCCCCCCCTGCTAATCCCCCCAGGGTTGTCTTTTTCATTTTGCCGATTTATGTATGCCGGATGGATTTTGAGGCCGACCTCCAACCCAATTGTTTTATGGTGCCCAGTTTCGCCTCTACGTGATTGTTGGCGCTTTTTAGCCCGCAGACGACCCCCAAGGCCCTCAAAACTCGTTTGGACGTTTGCCCAGTTTTTCAGCTGAAATCTTTTTTTCCCCCCTTCCCCCGATTTTTTTCTTGGACCCCCTCCTCTACTGAGGTGCCCTCGGTACGATCGCTGCGGTGGCCCCAATCTTTTTTGTTTGGTCCGCAATACGACCCGTACCTTTCGATCGTCCTCTCCCCTTTTTTTTTTCTTTGTATTTATTTTTCGCACAAATCACCGCTTTTTGTTTGCCCCGACGTGATACCCCGTGGTGTGGGCCTTTTCCCCAGAGACCCCATGACCCTCTTTTTTTTTGTGAGTACGACATGTTTTTTGTTTTTTTTCCCCCCTCTTGGCGTTCCTTGCCTACCGTGTTGTCAAAGCTCCCCATGCACCCGTCTGATTTCCCCTTCCGCGTGCCCCCCTGTCCTGAGACCAATTTGACTGACGATTTTGGAAGACCCGTTTCCTGTTCGTTCCGTTTTTGCCCCCCTGTTCCAGCGTGCTTTCAAGTCTCCCCCCCCTGCCAAACCACAGAGTTTCGCTTCGGCCAACTTTTTTACCTTTTTTCTTGCGTGGCATTTCAGCTTTCTTCTCAGTTTTTCTTTTTCCCACCTTGTTTACATCCCCACCCCAAAACGTGCTCCCCCCCCTGACCCTTCACCTCCTCTCAGTTCCTTGGAGAAGTTCTGCCGACTTCCTCTCTCCCCACAGTTTCGTCCCGCGGAGTCCCGAGTTCGTCTTCCCAAGTTTTTCCTTTGTTCCACCAGCTCCTTTTCCTTCCTTGACCATACCATTCCTTTTACCGGTGTTCCGCCTTAAGTGCCGTTGCGGCGTGGCCTTTACCTACACCTTTTTTTTTCAATGTGGACTTCCCTTTCCCCGCTCTGTCCGCTTTTTTTTCTACCTTCCCTCCCCCGTCTTTTTTAGATTCTTTCAAAACCCTTTCCCTCCGGTTAGGAGGGCGGGGTTCTGGAGTGCCCCGGGATGTTGAACCCCTTCAATTTCCCGAACCACCCTCCCTTTTTTTTTTTTTTTTTTTTTTTTTTTTACCCCTCCCCTGAGGTCAAGATGGGGTTTGTACAGCCCTTACAACCACCATCCCCCTCTTTTTGGGCAGAGAGAATTTTCCCTTGGTTAAGTTTCTGACCCCCCATTCGGCCATCGTGAATTCTTTCCCTGTCCTCTTTTCATGGCGGCCACTCCCTTTTTTCCAGTTCTATGAGCCCCCCCCAAGTATGAACCCCCACTAGCGACCTGCTTTTAGTTCCCCCCCGACCTGTTTCCCCTGTCAACGTCCCTTCTATACTCATATATGCCAGTGCCCCCTTCTCACTTGTTTTGTTTGGCCCCGTTATGTATCTTGCGCTGTTTTCCCAGTATTTTTTTTTTTTTTTCAACCATGTTTGGCGGCGTCCTCTCATCGTTGTCATTCGGCATCGGCTCTCCAATTTCTCTATCACCTCTGAAGTTTAGGAGGGTGTAGTACAATCTTTCCTTCCTTCGTCCGATTTCCAGGTAGAGTATCTAACCTCCGCCGCAAAGATCCTTTTTTCCCCCCTTCCCCGCCGCCAGCTTTCCTGGGCCCATTTTCCCACAAGCTCCCCTTGGGGGGTGAAGGCTTCCTTGGGCGCTCAAAACAAAGAGAAGTGCGCGGCCCAAGTGCGTGTCTAACCCCCGCGTCCGGACCTTTGATCCGCCCTCAAGTTTTCATCAAAAACCGAGTTCGGTTATCTTTCCTCACGTACAGTATCCTGTTGTTGAACAGACCCCTTTTCCCCAACCCCCCCCCTAGAGGCTTAAAAACCTACTTCCTTCGGGTGTCTCCTGTTGCAAGTCGAAAGATCCTTTTCTCCCTTCCTTTCGAAGGCCCAGGCGTTTTCTTGTTCATTCCCCAGCATGCACTGGTTCACTTGTGTTTTTTTACCTGTTTCTTTCACAGAGCCAGCAGACTGTGTCCGGTCGTAAATGCCCTTCTGCGGTTTTTCTTCTCGGGGGATCTTGCCCGGGTCTTCGGCGTAGTGTCAAGGAGCCCCGTTTTAATTTCAGTGTTATCTTTTTTAGTTTCTTGGCCGCCTCCTTTCTGGTTCGACATTTTCATTTACCTCTGCCCTGTTTTGGAGGATGGACCTTTTCACTGCTAGAGCTTTTTTGACTATGACCACCATGAAAACCGAGTGGATTTGTGCCCTCTTCCTTCCTGACGCCCTCTTATATTGCTCATCTGCCTCCCTTTTGAGTTTCTGCGGTCTGTCTGGTCGGTCAGAGTATGGCCTCTGGCGAAATCCGGAGGGCACGACGCCGACTTTTTCGATCATTGGTTTCTTTTCTTCTCTTTTTGTTCAGCCCGGGCTCAGATTTTTGTGTCTACGTGTTTCTCCCTTCCTACCCTGACTCTTTTTTGAAAAAACTGTCTGAGTTCGCCTTCTGCTGGCTCGCCGGTATGACCGTGATTCCCCGTTGCTGTCTCTTTTGCCTTTCAGATAGAGCCCCGCCGTCTTTTTTGTTTCCGTCCCAACCCTTTCCCCCGTTTTGGTTTTTTTTTTGCTAGCGCCCAAGGCAATTTAGTACTCCTCACCCTCTCACAGGCGGGCTTCGGCCTTTTGTCTGCCTTCCACACAATGCTTGTCCAGGGTCATCATCGGCTTTCTTCTTTACCCCTTCAGCATCCCATGCCTGTTCATCCTCCTCTTTGATTGTAGTTATTTTCCCATCAGCTTCCCCCATCCTCGGTTTTTGGTATCGGGTTTTAGTAATCCCCGCGGTCCCTTCTATTTTGGGTGCAAACCAAACGTCTTGGTTTTTCTATTAAAACGTCCTTCCCCGTCCCTTCCCCCCAATGATTTTTTTTTAAACCCCTCGTCGATTCCAGGGGTCCTACAATTCTTTCCCTGGAGGCTCTTAAGTTTTCCTCGGTGTGACTACCTGTTTTCCTTACCGTTTCAAACCTCGAGCTGATCGGGCGGGGGTTCTTCCCTCAACCATTTCTTTTTGACCTGTCCTCCCCTTCTTTCTTTCTTTCATTTTTTTTTTCCCTCTCGGAAGCCTGTCGTTCGTTAGTCGCCCCACTTAGTTTCTTCGAGTGATTTTATTCTTTAGAGGCGCAACGGGTCGTTTTATATGACCCAATTTTTGACTGTTTAAACACAGTTCCCCCCTCCGGTCCCCCTCCGTTTTGCTTCCCCCTGAATTGGAGGGCCACGGGGAAGGTGGTAGGGACTAAGAGAACCAGATGCGATTTCTCTCATAAATAATTTTCCCCTTTTTTTTGTTGTGATTATTCGAGATAGGACTCTTGTTGCCATCTTTTTTTTTTCCCCCACTCGCAACCCTCTTGTTTTGATCTTCAATTAGGACGGAATTCTTTTTTTGGCCTTTTCAGTAGTGGGCCAGGCCTTGCTTTTGTCCTTGTCTTCCCACACCAGTGGCCCCTTCGTTCTTTTTCCCTCCCCCAATTTTCAACTAGTTTCCGAAGCCTGAGGCGCTCAGTTCCCACTCAACGCTTTTGGCCGATCGCCACGGGTTAATATGTTCATTTTTCCCCCACAATTCTCAAACAACTGGCGATTTTGAGGATTTCCTGATAAAGTCGATTTTTGGGTTCGCCCCCAGAGGCCTCTTGTGATTCCCTTTTTCACCCTCATTTTTTTTTTCCACGTACACTTGGGCCATACTTTGATCTCATTTCTGGCCCCCTTCTTTAATATCGTTTTCCCAACGTAAGTTTTTTGGTTGTCAGTTTTCTTGACTCCTTGGAGGATTTTTTTTTTCCCCCCTCTGGCCAGTTGTACTGGCTTTTCCAAACAAAACCCCCCCCCTGATTTCTTCGGGCCTTTTTTTTTTTCGGAGGATTGCGTCTGACCGATGACCTATGGATGGATCCCTCGGGGGCTTTTTTTTGTTCTACACAAACTTTTTTTTTTTTCTTTTTCCAATTAGCTCGGGTTTTCAGGATGAGGGTCCTTTCCGGGCAGTTCCTTGGATTCCCCCGAAGAGTGGTCATGATGAATCGGTTTTTTCCCTCCGTAAGGGAAGTCATTCCGCCTCTTTTTGGGGGATTTAAGTAAGTTTCCATTTTGCTATGTAAGGAACCCGTCTTTCTTGTCACGGTGGGTTTTCCATCCAATTTTTCCATTGCCTTCCCTTTTTCGATCCTCTTTCGATGCGCTTTTCCACGGGCACCTGATTATGCCCACATTGGGAGATTTCACGGGTTTAGACTTTTTTTTGCGATCCGGGTCCCAAGTCCTGTGGCTATAATTGGGTTTTTCTTAAGTTCTTGGCTGCTGCCTTCACCACCTCCCCGCCCATTGGTACCTAGGGATGTGCAGTTTTGCTTTTCCGTCGGCCCCCTGGGATGGCATCTCGTCGGTGAGACTTTTTTTTGGGATCCCTCTCTTGTCTATACTCCCCCCCGGACGCCGTCCTCAACTCTTTTCTTGATTGATCAAAGTGAGAGTTTTTTTTTTTTTTTACCAGCCCGACGTCTGTCCCCATTAGGTTTTGCTTGTTCCCTTCATTCCTCTTAAGGTCCATCTCCAGGGCTCCTTAAGTTTATTTGTTCTGAAAAGTAAGAGTTGAGGCCCCACTTTGTTCTGATTCCTTCAGATTCACAGCTAAGTTTTTTTCAGATGCAACGAGACGTCCATCCTGGACACGATCCACAGAGCACTCCAACATCGGCTCCAATTGGGGGGGCCCTCGGGTTCTCTGGGGCCCCGGAGGTAGGTGATGTTTTTAGTCGGTTCAATGGTTAGACCACGGACCCACCTGTTCGTCCTTTTCAAGTGAAGACCCCTTCCTTCCTGTCAGTAGCCAAACTGACCCCCCCATCTCTACCCTTTAGACGTTCCTTCCTCCAAGTGATCCACTTTCCGTCCACTAGTTGAACAATGCTTGAGAGTTGTGGTGGTTTTCCCGTTTTGTCGGCATTCACCCCTGTTTGTGTCTAGTTCTTCGAAGACTTTCCCCCCGTTGCGTTTTTTTTTATTGTTCGATTTTTTTTTTCTTGCTCTGCCCCCCGACGTTCAGCTCGGGTTTTTTTTTTTCTTGACTCTCCCTGGAGCCCTTTTTTTACTGGGGGTATTTTTTTGTTTTCCTCTGTCGCGGGCCGTTCTTTTGTTTGTGTCGGGCGGTTTTGACCTTTTGAAAGTGTTGATGATTGCCGGTCTTTTTTGGAGGTTCGAGGCGTTTTCTTTCCCTTCCGGTCTTCCCTTTCGACCCTCTGGGCGCTTTTTTTCTTTTCGTTTTCCGACCCCCCCTCCGCGGCTGAGGTAGCTCTTTCAGTTTTTTTAATCTCCTCTTTTTCGCTGTTCCCTTTCCTATGGAAGCTTTGACGAGGCTGTTGGGAGCCGCTTCCTTTTGTTTGCATGGCTCACCCTAGGCAGATCGTGCCCCCGGGGCATAGTTTTCTGGATTTCTTCTTGTGAGGGGCAATCCCACGGGCTGGGCTTTGGGTTTTCCTGAGTCCCAGTTTCTATAGGTTTTTTCTTTATTTGTTTATGTGATGGTTTTTTCTACTGACGTTTCTTTCTTCTATTGACCTACCTTTCTTTTCCTCCCTTCACCTGACCAATGGCACGCTTTTCCTCCGTTTTTACTTTCTTGCCCCCAAACGGTCACCGTCTGTTCGTCTTTTTCTGATTCTTTTTTTAGGTCGGTCCCTCTCCTTTTTGTCTCTTTCTTCTGGGTGAGGGGGATTCCCTTTTTTCCCCTGAGTGGGCCGTTGCCCTAACTTTTTCACCCCCCACCCCCTTTGCTTTAGTTGAGTTTTTTCCCTTGGCAAAGTTGACCCTCCAAGACCACCAAACTGTGAACCAAGGCAATCGGGGGACCCAGGTTTTCTTTTTTTTTATGCTCTCTCCCTTCAGAGGTGTGGTTTTTTTTGTCTAACTACACTGCTGGACCCGTTAGTAGGCTCCCGACATGGACTGGTAGAGGTTTTCTGTGGGGTAGCTCCGACCTTCTTTTGAGTCCAGTCCTGGCGTTTGCATCTTCCCGTGGGCCCGTCTTGAGCCGTTAACTCGTTGACATTCACGTTTGGTTATCGCTGTTTCCCCGCTTATGCGGACTTTTTTTTTTCTTTTTTTTTTTTTTGTTTTGGATTTTATTATAGTCCGATTTTTTCGATTTCTTCGCCGGGAACTAATTTCCGAGGGTTTTTATGTGGCTTTTGGAGCTCTACCTTTTTTTTATTGCCCCGGAGTCGAGGTTTCATCCCTTTCTACTTCCGCCCTCCCACTTAAGTCCATGTGTCCGAGGCTTCGATCTTTGGTTTGCTTTCTTTTGGGAGACCTGAATTTCCTTCTTTTTGTGTTGTATTTTCTCTGTGTAATTCTTTTCTCGCGGTCTTTCTTTCCAGTGTTTCTTTATTTATGCCGTGGTCCCTTGGGCGTTTCTAAATCTTTTCGAACTACCTCTGCACGTCGCCCCTTGGTCTCCAGGCCTTCTGTAATTTTTTTCATGGCCACCTTCCCCTTGCTTTTTTAGTCGTGTCAGGTTGTAGTCCTAGTTGCGAAACATCCCCCCGGGCAGAACTTCTCGCCCGAATTCTTTTGCTGTAGCTGCGTGCCCATTTTTTCTTAGTTTGGTATCGGATTGTTTGATTCTCCCTCGGCAATCTTTTGGTCCTTATTGCTCAGCAAATCGTTGACATGCTTTGTTCCCCCGACCGTTTCTTCCCTTGTTTATGCCTGTTTCGCCCTTTTGCCTTTTTTTTCTTCTTTTCACAGGGTTTTTTTTAGTTTTCAGTTCTTTTTTTTTTTTTTAGGATTGTTTTTGAGAAGCAATCCATCCAGGTCGACCAAGCATTCCACCCTTCTGTGTGGTTTCTCTTTTTCCTGCCTAGTTAGCTCATTCACGTCGGCCTTCCCTGTCCTTGGTCTTCTTATGTCTATTTTTTAAGGAGTTCGAAGCCCCAGTGGTTTTTTTTTTTTTTTTTTTTTATTGCGCCGGACCCTTCGTTAGTTATCTGGCGGTGTTAGTTCGTTGTCCCGTGCCGCCCCCCCCCCCCAGTCTTCTCGAGCCCACTTCTCTCTTGGGCCTTATGCCCCCTTTTTTTGGATCTTTCCACCTGGGTCTGCGTTTTCCCCCCCTTCTTTCTCATCATGATCTCCACCCCACAACGTGCCTGTTTTGTCTCTTTTGATCCCCCCCCTCTTTTTTCCCCACGACATTGATGATCACCCGGTCCCCTCGTGAGCGGATCTGGCGATCGCCTCGACCCGAGTTACTCGTCCCTCCCTGAAGAGTCTTTCGGGTTTTCCGGCCCGAACCTTTTTTCAACGATCGTTTGGTTTTTTCCGCGCCAATTGGCACTTGCCACCCCGGACG
>Ga0179593_1669294_pt1:12500-15871 | contig 15871 bp, 20 predicted proteins | sample CZODoug2_1_08_16_FD_185931 | JGI IMG/M metagenome (GOLD analysis project Ga0179593, IMG submission 185931) | Vadose zone soil fungal communities from Angelo Coast Range Reserve, California, USA - CZODoug2_1_08_16fungal (PacBio error correction) | ecosystem: Environmental >... | reverse complement strand
TTGCCCTCTTGGACCCCCCCCTCTAGCCAGGATCCCCCAAGAGTTTTCCTCTTTTCTTTTCTTTTCCCCCGAGAAAGCGCCCGGATGCTTCTCCTTCGGTGATGCACCAGATGCGAGGATTCCTTCTTATTCTTCCCCCCTCCCTCTCAAATAAGCGTTTATATTCTTTTCTCTTAACCCAACCCTTCCCTCCCTTCTCACAGACTCCCAGGCTTGCGGCTCCGCTCAAATTATGAAGAAAACTTACTTTTTTTCTTTCTAATCAAGTCCTCCTTCCCACTGTAATGCCCAATATCTCCGTTCCCCTTCCTCTTCGAGAGTGAAATTATACCAATCTCCCTCCTCATTTGATTAAAAAGTGTTCTTCCCCCCTCCTCGAGCTTCTTCTTCCGCTCCGCTGTCAATCCAGATCAAAAGTTCTCCCCCTTCTTTTCCCGCTGCAACCCTCCCAGGCAAAAGAACGTCCCCCCCCCCCCCCTGGCCCTTTTCCTTTCGAGATTTTGGCTTCACCCTTGTAGGAACAACAATGCCCTTTCTCCCCTTTTGTTTTTATCTCACTTTCGCTTAGCGGCTCTTCCCCTTTTTCTCCCTAGCTCCTCAGTGGCTCCCCTGCTTGGCTCGACGGACAAATAGTCCCTTTATGTTGTCTGAGTGTACTTCTCTCTGTTCCGGTTTTTTCCGTTTATGTTTGTTCTTTGTTGGCGGGGGTACTCTCCCCTCCCCAGGTGTAAACCGCCCCCCCCTTATGTTTTCCTCTTGCCTTAGTAAATCCAGTGAAAATTTTCTTCCTCTTTGGCTCGGTCTTCCCGAGTCGGATTCGGTCACTCGAGCCTTTGTCCTATCGCCCGTCTCCTTATCCGCGTGTTTGGGTTCAGCTCTTTCTTTTTTTCCATGACTTCTAAAAGATGGAGATCGGATTGGTTCACTCCTTTTCCTTACTTCTCATAGTCCACCCCGTTCTCCTCGTTTATCGACTTTTTCCCCTTTCCTTCTCATGGCTTACTTTTCCCCCTTCCTGAGCCGGCCAGGTTGAAGTAGGTATTATTTTTTATCCGCACGGAGTAAGTGAATCGCCAGTTCTTCGTTTTCTTCCCCTGATGTAACCTTCCATCTGGCCGTCCGGCGGACAGAACCCTCCTCCCACACAACTCTGGGATGCAAGCCCAGTCCTTAAAGCTTGCACCTTCCTTTTTATTTTCCAGAGTGTCGGTACCTTTCCCCTGCCAACTTAAAATGGCCCTTTTCCTCCCCTCTTCGTTAGCTCCCCTCTCTCATTAGGGCTTGGAGGAGGGCGTACCAATTTTCCCCCCCAACGCCCACATTCTTGCAGCCTCCCCCGGTTTTTCTTTTTCGACGGACTGTATGAGCCGCTTTTCAGTTATACAACCCGCCCCCCTTCTCCAGAACGTATTTGTCCCCTCATTTTGTCACTCTCCTTGGTAACCACTACTCCCCCTTTCCCCGTCCTTTTTTGTATCGTTGTCAGTTGCCCTTTGCAACGGTGAAACTACAGATTTCCTTTCCCTCTTTTGTCCTGACTTTGTCTTTCTTTTCCTTCTCTGAGCCATGACCAGCCCGTCTTTTTTTTTTGAAACCCCTCTTAGTCCAATTTTTCACACATATAGATCTCTCTCTGTTGTGGTTGGTGAGAGAGATTGGGTCCTTTTTCTTTTTTTTGATCCTCCCTCTCTCTGCAGCGGAAAAGAGAGTCCCTGGTATCATCATGTTTCCACCTCACTCAAAAGTCAGTCTAGCGGTCTTTTTTTTTCTTTTCGCGATACTCCCTTCCCAAAGAGACACTGACCAACCCTGCCTTTTTTTCTTTGTCCCAGGAGATATTTGGTCTTGCAAAATACGTTCTGAAACATCCTTTTTGGGATCCTACCTTTTGCAGCGACAAGTCCGTAGGTCGCCCCCCTCCACCGCTGGCAAGTCCCCTCCCAAAAAAAAAACACCACCCCCCCCCCACCACAAACCCCCCCCCCCCCCCAAAATTTTGGACACTCCTCGATCCCCTACTTTGCCGATTATAGGCGCTACGGTACTCCCCCCCCGTCCCGTTTTAATCTCCCCACATCAGGTTCCTACCCCTCCTTGGTCCCCAATGACTTCTCTCGACAAGAGGTTCGGTCTTTATCGCTGCCAATGGGTTGGTGTTGAGCCTTCTTCTCTTTCAATATGAGGTTTTCTTTTTTCCCCCATTCCGATATACGCTCGGACACTTCCCCCTTCTGCGATTCAGTGACGACGGGGATCCGTTCTTTAATGCCCAATCATACCTACTTTTGCCCCTGGCAACTCTCCCTGGCCAATGAGTTCACTCCGGTCTATCTTCCTCCCCCCGGTGAAACTCTTCTCCAGGTACGCCGCTGATTCCCCCTCTCCCTTTAAGATCCATCCCTCAGATCTACTCAAGAATGCTGACCCCTTTTCTTATTCTTCAACTGGACTTCCGCAGCTCGAGTGACCGATCCTTCTTTTTTTTTTGTCGCGTCTACCACCTGTCTTTTTTACACCCGGGCAATTTTCTGGATGTCCCTTTCCTTTCCTGGTTTGACCTACGAAATTTTTTTTCCCCCTGGAGGTTCTCTTCCCCAAGCACTAAACTTCCCCTCCAGCTGTCTAAGTCAACCAGACAACGATCTCCCCCCCTCCCTGTGATCTTGTTTTTTCTTTCAGGCGCGGACAGCCCTTAGGTTCCCTTCCCCCCCTTTCTCCTCCAAGAGTTTTTTTGCGATAACCGACGGGGTAGCTCTTCTTTTGCCTTCCATTAGTTACAAAAAGGCGGTCATTTCCCTTTCCCCTCGACTAAAGGCACCTTCTTTTCCTTTGGCGTTGACCATCTATCCTTTCCCCTTTTGTTCACCTTTTGCTCCCCAGAAATCGTCCTCTTCCGATCGCGAAGCAGTTCCGGGTCCATCAAATTCCCCCTCCCCCCCCAGTGTAGATTAATTTTCCCTTTCTTTTTCTTCAGGTCTTGCGCAGACAAGGTTTTTGGGAGCTTTTTTTGCTTGATTTTTCTTCCGTTAATTGTCTTCCCTCTTTTTCCCCTCTATAAGAAATTTTCTTCTTTTTTTTGGCGGTTATCCGATCGCGCTTGAACTCCCTTCTTCCCAACAAAAGGCCTTTTCCTCTCGCAGTGGTGTCAATCACCCTTCCTCATGGTCGCGATGAATTCTCTGAGCAAGATACCCCTAGGGATACTGGATAGAGCGTAGCCTTTTTTCTCTATCGAAGCCCCCTCAGTTGTTGTGTGAGATTCCCGCCCTTGCAAAGTATATATTTCTACCCCCTTTGGATCGTTCTCGCGCCCTTTCTCTCTTCATTCAACAGAGCTCTCCGTCGGTGCGTCCTACTCTTCCTCTTTTGTG
>Ga0179593_1669294_pt1:0-7500 | contig 15871 bp, 20 predicted proteins | sample CZODoug2_1_08_16_FD_185931 | JGI IMG/M metagenome (GOLD analysis project Ga0179593, IMG submission 185931) | Vadose zone soil fungal communities from Angelo Coast Range Reserve, California, USA - CZODoug2_1_08_16fungal (PacBio error correction) | ecosystem: Environmental > Terrestrial >... | reverse complement strand
GTTCTTATGAATTCGTCAAGATGCGATCTTTGTCCCTCAAGAGGCGTACCTTTTACTTCTACTTTTTTTTTTTTTTTTTTCTTGTTTGGTTTGTTTTTTCCTCTTGTAGAGTCCGGTACCCTTTCCATTTATCATGGAATACTGACGAGTCTCCCCCCCTTCGGCTCCGGCGGTCCTTCCCTTTTTTTCAGCAGATTAACGATCTTGGTCCTTAGGGTATTAATCGCCATCGTTGTAGTCTTGTCTTCTTCCGTAATTACCTGCCACCCGTGGCCCTGGAAGTCCGCGACTGATACACCAGCTCAACCACCCCCCCGTTGAACATCGATAGGGGCTTCCCTCCTGGTCGATCCAAACACAGTGAAGGGCATTTGCTCTTTTCTTCCCCTGATTGTTTCCCTTCCCCCCCCTGGCAATGCGATTCTTTCTTCCTATCGGCCAAAAGTAGGAATATCCTTTCTTTGAAACCACAACGCCCACCCTTTTCTCCGGTAACGACGACGGACTGTATTTCTCTCAGGATCCCCCTTTTTTATTGGTAAGAAACTTATTGCCCCTTCTTGGCCTTCCCAAATATCGCCTTGGTAAACCTAGCTTTCTTTTTGTGGTCATTGTCCTTCTTTATAGCTGCGCAACGGGAAACTATACCCCGCTCTCCTCTCCCCCTCGATATCCTCCTCGACGCATGACCAGCCCTTTCCTTTTTTTCCCCTTCGCATTGGAACCCACCATAATTAGACAATCGGTTTACCCACCATATCTATCTCCCTGTTGTGAGAGAGATTGGTGCGATAGATATTTTCTTTCTCTTTTCTCAAGGATCTCTTTCTGAGAGGCTGATGGTCAGGCGTCGAGTCTCCTGTTGTCCCCCAGCTCAAGTAAGTTCTAGCGTTTCTCTTTCGTTTCCCGTTGCAGCTTCTTTCAACTGGGAACAAAGAGACATTTTTCCCCCTTTTTTTGGTCGCCGGTTTTTTTTGGAGATATTTGGCAAAATGCTTTCGGTGGTCCAAATACGTTCTGACAAATATTCACTTTTTTTTTTTCTCCTCTGGCGGTTATACCCCTTCTCTTTCGTAACGGAGAAAAACGGAATCTCTTTTTTTTCTCGACAATTTTTTTTCCCCGGCTAGCAATACTTTGGCGCGATTCTAGTTCTTTCCTCGCTTGTCCCAACAGTTTAAGTTGGAAGGCCCTATTTCAACCTATGGGCCCCCCCTCCGGGGGTAGATTTTCCCTCAGCTGTTGGCGGATAACGAACATGGGTTGGTTGTTCTTTTATCGGGAGCAGGAAGGCCGAGGTTCTTCATTGAAAGTCCGATATACGTCTCCCCTTTTCTCTCCTGAGGTCATTACTCTCTGACGGTGTCTACGATCGTTAATATGACCCCCTCCCCCTTGCCGGGCCGGGCTTCTCAGTAGCAATGATAAATGCCAATGATTTGTAACAAGCTCCCCCCTCGAGAAGTAAAGGTACGCCGCTTTGACCCTATTCTCCCGGCGAGATATTCCAGAACACGATCTCCCTCCCCCTGGCTGATACGCCCTTCACCTTGCTATCGGCGATAGGAAACGCCCTATTGTTTTTTTTCTTTCCCCTCTGGAATCGGTTCTCCCCTTCCCACCGGACGGCCGTGCAATTCCCCTTTTCTTTATTTTCTGCTTTTTAAATTACAGGGCCCGACGAAACCCCTTGGGCGTTTACACGGGTTCCCCCCCCCTATCCAGTTTCCTTCCCTAGCACAGAAGCTCAGCCAGGCGTCTATTCCCTCACAAACGATCTACAAATTCCTCTCCTTTCCTGGCGTCAGCCAAGTCTCGTCTTCCCTGAGGAGCTTCATGAACCGTCCTTTCTTCTTTCCTCCGCGAAAGCTTTTTTCTATACACGATTTTCTTCGCTATTGTGTTAACAAGGAGACACCCCCCCCCCCCCCTTCTGTCACGTCTCTTTTTAGCAGATAAAAGGGCAGTTTTTGGCCTCGGCCGTTGCCCCTTCCAAATGGTCAACTTTTGATCCTTTTTTCCCCTTCGAGCACCTACGATAAAGGACGCTAATTTGTCCCCTTGTCCCCCAAGTAACAATAGCTCCCCCCTGTCGATAATTCTTCCTTTTTTTCAGAAAGGTCAGGGTCCCTTTCGTGACCTCTGGGAATGAAAAGTGGCTCATTCCTTATGCTCTCGGATTAAGAAACCTTCCTTCCGCAAGCCTGGCTCTTTTCCTTCTCTGGTTATCCGATCGCGCTGGAAAACTATAACTCACAAAAGGATTCTCGTAGGCAAGCGCACCGCCCCTTTTTTCCCCCCTAAACCGGTCCCCCCACCGTGCGAGAGAACGTCCTTTCCCCACAAGACTCTACTCTGGGGGGATCTGGATAGCGCGGTATCTTTTTTTTCAAGTGGCGTCTCTCCCCCAATAATACTAAGTTGTTGTTTCTTTCTTCTTTCTTGCCGCTCCCTCCCCCCCCCGAGCTAGAAAGGACCCCCCCTTTTTTTTCTTGATCTTGTAGTCCAGTCTGATCGTTCTCGCGCAACGGCCAGTTTGAATCACCCTTCCACCAGCTGCGAGAGATCCGTCGGTCTTCCTTTTTTGTTGTTAAATACTCCCAGCGCGATCGGATTAACCCAAAACCTCGCGTAAAGGATTCCCCTTCAGGATCTTTTTCTTCTTCTCTTTTTGCGAAAACACCTCCCCTCCACGGGAGAAATCAAGCCGCCTTCCCATTTCCCACCATTGTTATGAGCAAATATCCCTTCTCCCCCCTTGACCGTTCTCTGTCTTGAAATTATCGACAAGTTTACCTTTTACCTTTGCTTCCCACCTTCTTTTTCCCTTCTTCGCGATCGCGTCTTCCTACTGATGGTCTTTTGCTCGTGTCAATCCATTTTTTCCCCTTTGTCAGGCCCATAGCCTTTTTTTCTCACAAAGGCAAAAGAACCCCCCTCTTCCCTTTTATCGTTCCTTTTTCCGAGACTGAACGCTTTTGGCTCTCCCGGCACCCCAATGCCCTGCTTGCTCGGCAACAAGTCGGGCCTCCTGGCGTTCCTCGGCTTTCCTTTGGACGGGTTCATGAGCTCCTTTTTTTCCTCGCCAGACCCCCCTTTCCGAAAAGTAGTTCACATAGGCAGCCTCTCTTTCTTCTCCTTTGCATTTCTTTCCTGGGAAGGTTCTTTCTTTTTTTCCCCATGGTTGCGCATAAAGGGTAAACGTTCGGTCAACCTCTTTTCCCCCCCTTCCCATCCAGAAAATGTTCTCAATTTACGGCGGCTCGGTGTCTACATTTCCCCAGATTCTTTTCCCTCCTGTTCTTAGGGCGTTCCTATCGACCGGATTGTTCACTTTCAGTCGTATCTTTTTTTTTTGGAGTAGATAGTTCTTGGAATGGAATTTCGTACCTCTTTTGGTGCCCTCCCTCTCTTTTGCGTACATTTTATTATAGTATTTCCTTCCCAGGTGTTATCGATTCTTTCACCCTGGGTACTTGATCGAGCACGATTGCCTTTTTTCTTTCGACAGTAGTTTTCTTTCTTTTTCCTTTTCAATCCCAGTCGGTCACGGCGTTTTTTTTCCCGGCCTTCGTTTAGTTGGCGAGCGTATATCGTCTTTTTTCCTTCCCACACCTTTCCAGATACAAAAGCCCCTTTTTAACCCTTCTTCTATTCCCCTCTGATGCAGGCCCAGACCTCCTTGCAGCTAAAAAACGTCAGGGCTCTCTTTGGTCGGAACTCCTGCCCCCCACTTAAACTGGACCCCCTTTTCCCGTTTTTTTCCCCCCGTATGGAATCTCCTGAGTTTTCCTTCGCCCGCCATATTGAGATTTCCTTTTTTCTACTTTCCTCCTCTCTGTTATGGATGCTTCCCTACTCAAAAACAGCACCTTCCTTTTCCCCGTATTTTGCCATTTTTTTGCCAAATATCTCCTTGGCCCCCCTCGCCATTTTTTTCCATTGTATATTCCTTTCGCTGGCAACGGTGATGATTCCCGTCCGCTAGGACTTCTTTCTTCCTCGATATCCCTCGAAGCCTTTCCCGGCATCTCTCTTGATGGAAACACCCTCCTTCTCCTCTTTTTCCCCCCCTTAAACCCTCTTTAATCTATCTCTTTTCCTCCTTTTTTTTTTTTTTGAGCGATTGTTTTCTTTTCTTCCACCCGATTGGTTAACACCCCAACCAAATACAATTTTCCCCCCCCACACCCACACCCCCCCAAATGAGGGTGTTTCACTTCTTCCTGGCTGGTCAGGCAGTTTTTCTTCTCCCCCTCCCAAATCACTCAAAGTCAGTCTGCTTCTTTTCTGCTAATCCGTTCAGGTGCAGCTATAGCGGCGGACCCCCTTCTACAACACTTCGTTTCGCCGGATTAGGGTGATTTCCCCTGCCATTTTTTTTGTCAAAATACGTTCTGACCCCCCCCCCTTCTGTTTTGTCTGAAGTATGCCCAGTCCGCTTCCTCCTTTATTAAAACGCGAAAGCTGCAATCCCCCCCCCTCCTCCATCAAGGAGAGTCCATACTTGGCTCTTTTTTCCTAGGGCCCTTTCATCGAATTGCAAAGGGAAAGTTCAATTTCCAACCCTCTCAAACGATGGGCAAATGCTCCTAAGGGCTTCCCCCCTCTTGGCTGAATCACCGATCGATTTTTTTTTTTCCAACTTTGTTGGTTGAGATGGGGTATATGTCTTTTTTTCTCCCGGTTGGCCTGTTCGCTCGACAAACGACAACCCTCGATTCCTTCCCCCTTCTCTAACGGGGAGACGTCCCCTCTTCCCAATCTACTACGTCACTGGCCGGCGCCGGCAATGGCAACGCTTCTTATGATAATCCCCACTAAGGTCGATAACAACGCTGTCTTCACTCGATCTTCCTGCCGCTTGATTTCACCATCGCTTTCCCCTCGGTAGTTTACGATTCATTAAAAGAACGATCTCCCCTCCCTCTCCCCACAACAAGGCTTCCCCCCTTGGATATTGAACAATCCCCCCCTAGCCTTCTTTCCTTTGAATCGGGAGTCGCCAATGTGGATCCTTTACCCCAGAGCCTTTCGGCAACTAAAAAAGGAAATTTTCTGTTCCCTTCAGTAACGGGTTTCAACAATGGGGGGCGTTCCCCCCCCATCCGGACTTCTCCCCCCCTTCCGAGCACAGAGCTCAGGCCCTCCAATCACAAGACAAGATCTTCTGTATGTGAATCTTCTCTCATCATGGTTTCGGCGCGACAGCCAATGTCTCAAGAGTTCTCTCTCCTCTCCCCTCCCTTTGAGATACCAGAAGGTGGCTAGCACTTCCCCTCTTGTGCTACAAGGAGCCAAAAAGGCGGTCATTCTCTTTTCCTCTTCTCCACGATACCCTCCCGCTCTGTCTGTGCCTTTGGACGATTGCCCCAACCTGTCCCCTTCCTCTCAGCGGAGCCAGAAATAGGCCTCCCCCCGGCCGTCAAGAATCAGTTGAAGAACGATTGGGATTCCCCCTCCTCCGCCCAACACCTTCCCATAATTTCAAGCTCGCCGCTCACGCCCTTCCCTACCATCGTGATATTCGTGACAAGGTTGGCGAATGTTCTGCTTTTCTTGATTGCTACGTTAATTTTTTTCGCAAACCTTCTCCTCTTAGGCTGTGCGACACCGTGACTCTTTCCGATTTTCCGCTCCTTTCCGCTTATTTACAACACTTCTTTGGCTGCGCCACGAAGGATATCTAGCAGAGGGTGGTTCTTCAACCCTTTTGCGCGAGACGAGTCTAGGGCCTCTCATCTCTCCTTTTTCTTCTCGCGGGAGGCTATTTTCCCCTAGGCTGATCTATATATTTTTCCTAAACCTCCGTTCTCTTTCGGAGCCTCCCTGTCCCCCGTAGCATCCCGCCTTCCCCCTGAGTAGTAGGGCTCTTCTTTCCTTTTGTTTTCCCTAGTCCCGTTCCGCCGCCCGGATGCTTAGTTGCTTTTCTACAAAGCTGCTTGAGATCCGTCGTTGCAGACCTTTGTTTGAATAAGCTTTCTATCTCTTTCCCCGATAGGATAACCCACCCCTCGTAACGGTGTCGCCCCCCTCATAGAGTTTTTCCCCCCGACAAATTAAAGGAGCCCTTCCTGCCCATCTCCCCCCCCTTCCAATATTCAAGAAGTCCTCCCTGAGCTTCTCGGCGAGGCCCCCCTTTTTCATTATAGACAATGTTTATGTTTCGATTGTGAATTTGATTCCCCCCCCCACTTTTTCCCCTCTTTCTTAGGCCTATTTGCTGGCCCTCTCTTCCATCCATCCCCACCAAGTTTGACAATTTGTCAAGTCCTCTCACAGACCCGTCCTCAAACTGCCATTTTATCGTGCATCCCCTTTCCGAGGTCTCCTCCTTTTGGCTCCTTGGTAATTCCCCCCCCCCTGCCTCTGTAGTCCAGTAGGGCTCTCCCCCCATAGACGCGCGCTTTCGCTGCTTTTTTTTCAAAACAGAAACCCCCTTTTCTGAGCTCCTCATGTCCCCCCCGAAACATGCTGGACTCGGACTCCCTCTTCACATGCAGGAATTTGTAGATCGTGGTATGAGCTTTCCTCCTCTGTGCTTTGACTTCTCTGGGAGAGGAAGGATAACTCTTCCTCCCCCGCCCCAGTTTTGTCTTTAACCCGTCTTTGAATTTTACGTCCAATCCCCAGACAATTGCTGTGGAGAATGGCCTGGCCTTCTTTTATACATATCCCCACATTCTTCCGGATCGGTCACTCGAGATGTCCGCCCCTTGAGTGTTCCACTCCTCCCTTCTTGCCTTGTTTGGGTCAGCATCGAGTGATCGTTCGACGAATCTTCGTAAACGCCTTTTTCTCGTCCAAGCAGGCCTTCTCGTATTTCACGGTGTTTTTTGTTTTTCCCTTCGTGAACTCATTGGGCATTTATCTTCCTTACTTGCTGCCTTGAAATTGACGGCGCACGAGCAAGTTGTCCCCTTCCCTTTTAAACGATGACGCCCCCCCTCTTCGGAGTAATGAATAGCCGTTCTTTCTCTTTCTCGGGATGTCACTTCCAGGCCCCCTTGGCCGGCCGGCGAAAAACACTCCTTTTTTTTTCAACCACCAGTTTGTAAACAAGGGCCCCCTCCATAATCTTCTCCTTTCACCACCGTGCAGGGTCACTCACCTCGGTTTTTTCCCCCTTTTCCCCCCCCCTTGGACCTGCAATGAGATTAACGTAGCGCACATTCTGCCAAAGTATGGACGCGCTTGATGTATTTTTTTCAAACCCAACGCCACCTCCGTTTTTATCCGGTACGACGACGGGACTCCACGTCAGTATCCCTACATCATGGATATGGTCACCCTTTTCCCCCGCGCCCATTCTCGGAATTTTGAAAAAGATATACTTGGTCCTTTGCCCCTCCTGTTTTTTTTCTTTGTTCACAGTTGCCGCGCTCCCCTATCTCCCCCCCCCCTGCCTTACTGACTTTGAGTCTCAACATGATCTCTTCGACGCTTTCCTAATTTCCTCTTTTCCCCCGCCTTAGAAAATAGGCTCAAACATATTTCCCT
>Ga0179593_1386101_pt1 | contig 15871 bp, 20 predicted proteins | sample CZODoug2_1_08_16_FD_185931 | JGI IMG/M metagenome (GOLD analysis project Ga0179593, IMG submission 185931) | Vadose zone soil fungal communities from Angelo Coast Range Reserve, California, USA - CZODoug2_1_08_16fungal (PacBio error correction) | ecosystem: Environmental > Terrestrial > Soil >... | reverse complement strand
CCTCACATCAGATTTGAATGGACTTCTCTGTCCAATCATTTTTCCGATATTCGCCCCCTGATTATCTTTCCCCCTCCCCCCTTTCTTTTCTTGATGGCTGCCAGGGTTTTTCTTTAAGGCGCTAAGCAATTCTTGGTTTTGCTCCTTATCAGGCTTGGCTTTTATGTGGCTTATGGAATTTCTTTAGTCTACTTAGACTAGATCAACTTCTAGCAATCTTTTTCTCGATATTGGAGCTTCTTCTTCCCCCCGCGCCACCAGATTTTCTCCTTCCCCCATCTGCTGATCTTTTCCTCGTCTCGACTCAGCTCACCGTCATTTGGTATGCTTTGCTTTGCATGGTTTCCAACGGAGTCTCACCCTCAATGCACTCTCTTTTACGAGCATTCCTCCTTTATCGCTCATCTCCCGTACAATACGCTGGTCCTTCGCCCCCCATTCCCTGTTCACTTGGTCCCTCCCGCTCCTATCGGATGTGTTGTATTATTCTCTCCAGCTGCCTTTCTTGTCCAACAACCTCTCTCTGACCTCGGTAGCATCCCCTATCCCTCGACCTCCCCCCCCTGCCGCTTGATCTCCTTACTGTGTTTCCGGAAGCCAGCATTTTTCGTTCCTTTTCGAAGTTCTGCAGCTTCCGGTCACCCTGTTTTTCATATGAGAACTGGGGCCTTGTATCCTCTTCTCCTCCCACGTGTTACCCAGCGGAATCGGGTTTCGACCCCATCAACCCCTCTCATCCGGGCAACGCGTTGAAGATTCCCCTCTAGGAGATTCTGCCCGAGTTTTAGCGGAACGAGTTAAGGAAGTAGCTGTTGCTCTGCTGACAGCTGCCCCGTTCTATGCCTCCTCCGCGATTCCCCCCGGCCGCTACTCTCTTTCCGCAGGACCTCTTTCAAATATGGGTCGCTTATCCACTTTGGAGAAGGAACACCTAGTCGGCAAGGCCCATTTTTCTGGGCCTCTCTTTATCGCACGGTCTGACATCGGATGCTCCAATTAACTTTCCCCTCTTTTTTGCCCCTGTAGTTCTCTCTGAGATAACCCTCCAAAGTAGGCGGCTTTTAGTCTTCTTTGCATGTTGTTTTCTATTTTCTCATGACCGATTTTCAACCAACCCCCACGGTAGTCAGTGAAGGCACCGTGAGGCCACTCATTTTTTTACTGTCTTTTTTCTCCCTCGCCTGAACCTTTTTTGTTTGTCTCGGAATGTCTTACCGTTTAATTTTTTTAGTAGGCCTAGCTGTGTTGCTCCAGTTTACTCTAGGATTGCCTGACTAACACAACCCGATGTTCCATTCCCTTCCACTTCCAAACCATTCCTTTCCCAGCCCTTGTCTGCTCACTTATTCTTATTGACCCCCTGACTGCGCGGTCTGGAATTTAGTCGGGTTACCCGGTCAAATTGGTGCTGTTCCTCCCGTTCCCTTTTCTCTTCCCCATTCGCCTTTACTTCCCAATTTATCCTTTTCCCTTCTCGCTGAAGGGGCGCGCATCATCTTTTTCCTTTAGCTTCTTCCTACCAGTCTTTACCAATCCCTCCTTCCAAGCATTTTCCTACTGACCACCCTCCCCCCCCAACCATCTTTGGTTCTTTTTTCGATCCCCTTTTTCTACTGAGATTTGCCGTTCCTGATCGCCCTCTTGGGCAACAGAGGCCTTACTCATCTTCGGTCGTTCCTTTCGCCACTTCCGTTTTACGGCCCAGAATGGGCGGATCAAGCCCAGGGTGAACGTGAACCTTCCTCGTTGCTATATTTCCCCCCTCTTTTGCTCTTTCTCTTCGTTCCACTTGGAGTGCCAATATATCCTTTCAGTCGTGTTCCCCCCTCTTTTTTTATAAGGTATGTTTCGGCTGTCAATCAATCCCATTCTTAAATCTTGTTTTTCAGTGAACAGGGTCAGGGCCGTAGTTTGTGTCTTTCAGTCCTTTTCCGCATCCTATTTAACCCTGCTACTGCTTTCCCGTCTCCCCCACTTCACGCTTTCAACAAACTACCCCTGGAACCCCACTCCTTTCTTATGCGTTCAGGATACTTATGATTCAACCGTCTTACCTCCTCTTGCTTCACCTTCTCTCAGCACGTCATTGTTTCCCTTTATCGAAGTATCTTCTTTTCAACTGATTCCAATTTTTTTTCCTCTCATCGATGTGCAAGACGTCTACCTCCACCCACTTCTCTCCTTACTTTATCTACCATTACGACCCCTTTGACCCCTCTTCTCCTATCGGTTCCATCTTCAGTCCCACGGATGCGTCTCGGGGCCTAGTTTTAGACGTAGTTTTCCCCCATTCCTTCGGACTATACTCCCTTCAGAGACTTTCCTGATCCTGTTTTGCCGTTTAGTCTTTCTATTATCCTTCACCTCTCATACTTCTCCGGATTAGTCAAGTGACCCAGTCTCTTACCCCCGGTCCTTTGCCCGAATATAGTTCCTTTCTTTTGCCCTTTTTTGCATCCCTGTTTTGTCTCACCCAACCTCCTGGCTGTTTCCTTAGACTTGCTGCTTTTCCCCCCCCTTCCTTCTCACCTCGGGTGTCTTGTCATTAAAAATCTCCTTCCTTCTGTGGGAGTCTTTTTGTCCAACAGCAGGGGACTCTCCGGCCACTTACGCCTTTCTTCATCCCTGAGGGCTCCGAACAACATCTCTCCCAAACCTTTTTCTTTTTGCCCTTAACCTTTTTTTCATCTTCATACGTTTTTTTGAGTATTCTCCTCCCTTTTCGCCCCCCCTTGAAAACAATTCTAGGGTGGCCTTGGGGACCGCACTTAGCTTCCGCAGCGTAATGGCAGTTTCCGAGGCCTTTTTTGCAACGACCCAGAAGTTCCTTGCCCGGGGGTTTTACCCCCCTCCCCCCCCGTGAATTTTTCTTGACCCTGAGATTCGTAACATCTTTTCTTTCCCCTGACTTTTTTGAACTCTCCTGTCCATGTCTTCCCCCCCAATACTAGGCGGCGCTATGTCTGGCCAAAACCTTGCCACGGCACTGTTACATTTTTCCCTTTCTTCCCTCCCCCTAACCGAGAGGATGATGTTTCCCTTCTCCGCTCGAGAGAACTGGTCTCAAAAAGTATCGTGCCCATTTCCTTTTAGCAGTGATATCCTCTGTTTGGACTCCCGCTTCCTATCGATCCCCCCTTTCTCCCGCCCTCGCTTTTTTCAATTGAATATTTTATCTTCTGGAACCGCCTGCGGATCCCCAACCGGGGTTCTTTTTCCCTGTCTTTAAACTTCCCAAGGCATTGGCGGTATACCGAGTTGCCACAAGCCGATTGATCAGGAGAACACCATGTCATCGATCTGACCTACTTGTCCTTCCTAATTAAGATCTTTGATGCTAGAGAAGGTGGTCTCGCTGTGAAAGATGTGATGACTCCCCCTGGGTCCCTTGGATCCTGCATTCTCCTGGTTCGACGATTCCCCCAGGTTTTGACTGTATTTCATGCTCTTTCTTCACCTTAGGTAGACGTCTGTCTTCTTCACCACCTACGGGAGCCATATCCCTTTCAATGACGCACCGATTTTCAGATACATTGGTGATATTGGCTGTGCCCTCCCCCGCAAACCCTTGGGTTCTTTTTTCGGTGCCCCCATTAGAGAGGACGGTTCCCTCAACTTTGATAACCCGACGGCTTCCCTAGCCCCCCCCCCATCTTTGATTTAGCACGGAGGTAAGTTCACGTTTTCCTGTGCTTTGCCACGCCTCCTTCTTTTCCGTCAAATTTTTTTTCCCGAGTAGCTCACGCGCCCTGATTTTTGAATTCCTTAAGGAGCTTCCCCCTCGAAGGAGATTTCCGGCCCCCAAGTCAGTCAGCCGGGGGTAGGTGTCATCGCCCTCTCCAATTCGTGGTTTTTTTTCCTTTTCTCGTAGATTGAGAGATGCATGGCTTTCTGTTTGCTATCTAAGGTTGGCCAATAATTTCGGAGCCCGGTGAGATCCAGGATTTTTTTTGTTTTTGAAAAGGGGTCAGTAGGCCCTTTTGGGATTGAATCTGTCTAAAAGATTACCCTTACCGTCCATGTTTTCCCCTGCCCATTCAAGCCCTCCGCGGCGGTCTATCACCCTTGATCTTACATGTTAAGCATTTTGAAATCTTCCCGATTTTGTTTTTAAGTGGCGGGTGACTGTGTACCCCAGCACTTTCTTGTGTTGCTAGCTTGCACCTTCGAGGACATTTTGAGGTAAGCGGAGACCACTGGCGCGTTTTACTAGCCCCCACAGTGGGGGTGGGTACGCTGACCTGTCCCGAGCTACTGCTTCTCTTTCGCCTCTGACATTGTTTGTTATCTCGCTTTCCTTCTTAACGATCGATAAATAGCCTTTTGCTGTGATCTCGAGCGCGTCCTCTTTTGTTCTTTTACACCTCTTCCCCATTTGCTTTTTGAATCCGATGTCTTACCCTGCTGCGCTATAGCCTTAGGCCGTCCGAAATGTTCTTTCCTCAAGGAGGCCCATTCTCCCCCCCGGATTAATGGGTAAAGCTTTTTCCGCATTTTGTCCTGTTGAGCGAGCCGTTTGCGACTCCCTCATACAGTTAGATCTCAGTTAATTATGTTTCGAGAGAAGACTCCTTTTTGATTTTTCTTTACCTCGTTTGATCCTGCAGCCAGAAGGCCCTCCTTTCCCCCCCCCCCCCTTCGAATTTTTTCTTGGCGAAACTCTTTATTGTCAAATCGCGCATTGTCGTCCCAGCCCCCAGTTCCCTCTGCACTTCCGTGCAGCCGCCACCTTCCGACGATTCTCCTCTTCTCTTTTTGCACACCAAAGGTAATTCTTTCTTAAATGTTCTTTTTTAGCGATTTTTTCGGGGCCCTTTCCGCGTGTCGACTCGAGCGTTTTTCGGGTTTTCCCTTCTCTTGCCTTTTGCCTTTTTTCCCAAAAAAGTCTTTGGATCACTCCGCATTCAGCTTGTGAGCTCCTCGTAGTTTCATCATTTCTCTATCCCCTGCTTCTTTTTCGCGCTTAGATGAGGACTCTTTTCCCCCTCCTCCAGTTTTTTGCACGAGCAATTTTCCGTCTTTCTTCGAGATCGGGCTATCTGCGCTTGAGGCCGCGACAGCGGTTTTCTGTGCCTTTTTCTGAAGCCTCCTCCCAATGAGAAACCCTCTTTCGGAACCCCAATTTGTCGCTCTCCTCTTCTGTCTTCCTGCATATTCCATCAACCCCCAATTCCCTTATGCATCAAGTTCATCTGCTCAGCGCCTTCGGCGCCCCAACCAAAGGCCAGCCTCCAACCCCACATTTTTTTCTTCACGATTTCCCGTTCAGAGACAGCTGTTCTTACCGTACTTTAAACGTTTCTCCGGATCGCTCTAGATTTCCTCCAGCAGTGTGTTGTTGACCCTGAGTTGCTCCCCCTCCCGGCTACACAGATTTTCCGTTCAGCGGTCACCTGTTTTAGAATTCGCCGAACCCGGCGCCCCCACTTGCAAGGTAATGGCTGGCCTGGTATAGGTCGCCTCTCTATTTGGGCGGGCGTTTTTGATGTTTGCATACGGTTGTTCCGTTTGAGTTGGCTTTTTCAAGGATTTCGGTCAGGCTCGGTTTTGACGATCCAATTTCGTCCCCACGGTTCGATTTGGTCCTAATCTGCCTGGAAACCGACGACTCTTCATTGTTTCTGCCCCTTCACTCAATCGCGCTTGTTGAAGCTAAGCCCCTTTCCTAGATTTTCCGACCTGTCAGTGCTATGTTTGTTGGCTTTACGGTTCCTGAGTTTCCTTCGCGGGTGGTACCTCCTCCCGGCACGCTTTGTATAGCCCCATCTTTGTTCGGGGCACAATACGAGGTCGGCTCCCCCTTCTTTTTTTTTTTTTGAAAGTCCCGGCTTTCGGATGTGGTCTTATCTCGGGCCGGCCTTCTTTGCCAAAACGTCTCCTTTTCTACTCCCTCCTGCATTCACCCCGATCTTTTTCCCCCCAGCGGTGGTTCTCCCCATACTTTGTGTTCGGCATCCCGAGTTTCCTCAATTTTTTCGTAACGTTGCTCAGCGTCGCTTCATGTGTTTGCATCTGGTAATGTTTGTCTACGCCGGCCTCTTTACCCCTCGGCAGCTTTAGTTTCACAGAAACCCAATCTTAGCCGGACCCGCCTTTTATACCGCTTGCGTTTCGTTTTGAACCTTGGCTTCCAACTGTTTCCCGCACTAATTCAGGCCCAGGAGATTGCCGCGCTGACCTGCCACTGATCGCCCCGACGCGCTATTCGCTCTTTTAAAGCGGGGCTGGACGCCGCTTTTCCCGGAAAAATCTTGGACTGCTTGGGAGACCGGTACCCAAACCCTCGCTGCGGCCATTTGTCGGAATTGCTCTTGCAGGTAAGACCATCTGAGGATCCCTCGAATGCAAGACTTCCCCTTGGCCGAGGTCATGAGTCCTCTCGCTCCAAGCGGCGTATTTTCGCGCCGTTTCAGTGTTTCCTCTCCAAATTATAACAACCCCCTCCATGAGGCGAGTAGACTTTGCCATGCATTGATCGTTCTTTTTGGTTTTACTACTGCCCAGGCCAACCCTGGTTGTGAGCGTTCCAGTGTCCGTAGGTTGCGTGCTTCGCTTTTGTTATTCCTCTAGCGGTCCCTATCCACTTTAAGCTGGGTTCCTCCCTCACTTTCACTTCGTGCCTTCCTTTTTCCGTTCTAACTTTGCTCCTACAAGGGTTTTCTGCTACCGCCAGCGGCTTGTCTTCTCCCCCTGACATTTACGACTCGTTGAGTAGCTTTTCTACCCTTCTCCCATGTTCCCAAACTCACTTTGTTTTCCACAACCACGATCCGATCGCGGCGCTCCAGTTCGAACTTTTCTTATACCAGTATCTTTTAACAACCGACGCCTTCACTCTAAGCCTACTTGCAAAAAAGTCCACACACCTCTGGTGAGTTTTTCCCACTGGCTTTTCCTGATATTTTGCCGTTAAGATTCCTTCAATAGCGCGTTTTTTCAGCGGCGCAGTACTTCGCCCCCCACCTTTGTTTTCTTCCCATGCGTCGGGTAGTCCCGAGTCCGTTCAACGTGAACCTTCCTCCGTTTGCTAAATCGTACGATTTTGCTCTTCTCTCCACTTTGAGCCCCATCTCTCCAGTTTGTTACCAGATCTTGCCAGGCCATGTGGACAATCAATATCCCCCCCTGTTTCAAATCTTGAGTATGTCACAGTTTATGTGTTCCCTCGTGTTGGTCTGATTATCTTCCTTTCTCCTCATCTCCCCTCATTGATTTTCCATAGCCTTTGTTTTTCCCTTCCTCACCTTTTGTTTGAACCTCCCTTTCTCCTCCTCGGATCATTGATAAAGAATCCACACCTTTTCTTTCGAGCCAGCAGCAATTCGCCCCATTGATCTTAGTATGGCCCGTGTTTTCTTGCTTTCCGGTTTTCTTCAATAGCTTTTTCCGTATCTTGTGCCTTCCTGTATCCACGACCGGTGGTTTGAAATCAGCTTCGAGCAGTTTCCGATGAGCTTTCGTGTTTTTTCGTCTGATAGGTGGCTAGAGATGACGCGGACCTGGTAGTGACCTCCCTTCCCTTCCTTTCTTCCGTTCGTCTTGCATGGGCCGACGTGTGACCCTTTTCGTCTCGGACTCACTGAAAACTCTCCTCTCTTTTTTTTGGTTTTTCTTCGCTATCCGGTGCGTCGTTTTGGGCCCACAATAGGATTCCTGTTTGAAGCGTTCCATTTGCAGACTTCGTAAGTCCCTGAAGAAGGTCTGGTTCCGCCCTCGCTTGATGATAGTAATCCCAGGTACTGCCCAACCCGTGTTTGTCCTCTACGTGCCCCTCTTGGTGGAGTTTTTCAAAATGCAGGGCCCCTTCCTTTTTCTCCGTTTCCATCCTTTTTACGCAGTTGCGTTTTCCCCTCGCCACCCTTTACTTCCCAGTTGGGGTCGCATTAATCTCCCTTTCTCTTCTTTGTGTGAAGATTAACGGTTACCGGAAAATTTGGTTAAGTCGGGCGTGTCCGTCAGTAGCTTCGCCGCTGACTTTTCTCTCAAGGTTGTTGTTCCCTTACTCCACTAGCTCCTTGTGATCTACAAGATTTCAGCTGAGGAGTCGTCTCCACACCAAGGCGGCAGGGCTTATGGGGTCCTATATTTCCCAAAAAATAGACGCTCAGGAAGCCTTTTCCATTTCCCTTCCGGTCAGGAATCCGTTCGAGCCATCCGACATTTTTTTCTTGAGTTTTATTTTGTTTACTATGGTTCTCAAAACCTATCGTCCATGCGCGTCACCTGCTTTTCCGGAGATTCCGAATCTGTTGCATGCGTCCTCCGCTTCCCTCCCCCCCCTCTCCCGTCATCGTTTGCTTAATCTCTTCTGGAACCGATCCCCTGATATGATTTCCCCGTTTTTAGTTAAGGTTCAAGCGCAAGGCGGCCGCGTGGGCACAAAGCTATTCTCAGACCCCCCAGGGTCATCTCCTATGCCTCTCGATTACTTTTCCCTCCTATTTTCTGCATATTTGACTGTGTGCCAGTTTGGGGCTCCAAGATGCAGGCGCCTGTGAAAGACGGAGTAAGTGGGTAGTTCTCCCTTTTGCCCCTCCCCTCTACCTTGAGGTCCTCGGATTCTGGAACCTGACAGACCCGAAGGTTCTTCATCCATTTTCCTAATGCCCCCCCCCAAAAAACCAACACCAACAAACACCCACCCCATTTTTGAAGATTAATGGGGATTGTTCTCACCTACCCACCTTTCTGGCAAGAGTTTTGACCCGCTTTCGTTTCTTTTCCCGTGGGCCCCCAATGGAATCGAAGCGCGAATCGTCGTAGTAGCAAACGGAGTTTTTTCCCCTCCTGGGATTGATCCGGCGCATTCTGGGTTAAACGTAAGTGGATTCGTTCTCTCAGTTGAACTATCCTTTTTCTTTTTGGCGCTGATTTATCTCGGCCAAATATCAGCGAGGGTTGTATCGAACAGATCCCCCTCCGATCCTTTAGTGGTGGTGAATCCTTTTGCACATTCTGAGTGAATTGCTTTTAGTCCAGTCGATTTTCCGAACTCTTCGGTTTCCTTCTCCCTCTGATTACTCTGTTGGAAAGGTGGAGTAGAATGCTCTCTGGGAAGCTGCGGTCCCCCTTTCTTCTCTTACAATGTCAATGTGGTCACTGCCGGGTCAGCCAGCCGTCTCTGTCCCCTTGCTAGAATGTTCTTCAATCCCCCCAGTGACTGTCCTTCACATGTGGGGGAACTGGAAACAAGCTTCCTGTGGCTATAGGCATAGAGCGGGTTAGCCGAAGGCCGCCTACGGGAACTGGCGCCCTTCCCTCCCCCCCAATTTTTTGCCTGGGTCTGCCCAACGTTAATTAAGAAATGCTGTGTGCATTCCTTCTCTTCCTTTCCTTCACATGGTTTCTATTTGTTCCAAGCATTCAACGGCGCTCTCCTCGTTCTTACTTTGGCTGATCCTCGATGATCGTTTAGGACCCTTTTGCAACTCTATTGCATTTCGGAGCCTCCTAGTCTCCTGACTTGGAGTAGTTCTTCCGTTCAAATGGGCGGCCTAAGCGAGCGGTTTTGATCTCCAAGTTCATCTCGTCCAGCTTGTTCCGCACTTTTTGTCTAGCGAGGCCTAGTGCCTACAGCGTTCTTGTTGCTCCTTTTTTTTCCTCTTGTCTGCTCGGCCGCTCCTGCTCTCGTGCGCTTCTCTTGGACAAGCGCGCCGATCTTTCGTCAGAGCTGCCCGGCGCATCTTTACCTCATCTTCCTCTTGTCCCCATGGCTCAGGCGCCGGGGAACAGCCAGTTCCAGAACCCAGGTTTCCGCTTTCAGCCCCCTTAGTCAGAATTTCCATGATTGAGATGAAAACACAAATTTATACCCTCCCTGGTTTTTCCGGCAGGCGGAGTAGTTCTGTTCCCTGAGAGGATGAGTCTCGAGAGGTGGTCAGTCAGTTTTCCCGGCCGATCCCTCCCCCCCACATCTCCGCAGTCACCCATGACTTACTGCCTCCTTCGTACCTTATGCACTTTTGTTCACCTTGCGCGCAGCGTCTGAGTAAGGAATGTCCTCCTCCGTGTTAACCATTTCCAGCACCCCGCATCCCCCCTGCAGGTGGCGTGTTGTTCTCCACGCTCCCTCGGTATGCTGAGTGCCGCGAAGCTTGGTTTTGGTATAGGAGCGGTTCAATGAATTCGAAGCCTTTCTGCAAACTGAAATTGTATCGCTCCTAGTCCTCAGGAAGTCCTGACGCTAACATCACTCTTCTATGCGCATCCAACGGTCGCTGCATTGCGCTTTCCTTGCAACCCTCTTCGCCCGAGAACCCAATACAAGTGGCTGATTGTGGTTAGCGAATCTCCCTGATTGCGCGTACGCTTCCTGATGGGTTTTGATGGACTTTCTCTTATGCCGTGTGTGTTTGAGAGATCCCCTTTGCGAACCTCCAGGTGACCGTACATCGTTTCGCCTTCGCGAACCGTGCTTCATTCTACACGCCACTTGTGGTTTGGCCTTGGAGTGCTCGATTCCTGTACGCATATGGCGGTTCCGCACTAATAGTTTTATGTGCTACAATGAATTGAAGGCCGAGAGCGACCTCCAAATTCGCAATTCGCTCTCGTTTTGACCAGACCACCCGCTTTCGCGCCCCCCCCCCCGCGTTTGGAGCTAAGCTCTCGAGCGAACCTGTCCCAGTTTGTTCCCTATGTCTGTCTCCTTTGTAGGTTTCCGGAGTAGGCATGCTCGCCCGAGCATGCGTTTGTCACGTATCCCAGATGGATACATCACTAACTAGGATTTATCTCCCCAATGAACTGCTTGGTTCACCTTCCCTTCATCCGGAGTTTGATTATATCTTGGGCCAGCGTTCTTTCCAATTGCCCCCGCTTTTATCCCCCTAACCGACCCGACTCTTTGCTCTCACAGGCCGATGGGAGATTTTTGAATCACTTTTTGACAATCCTCCTAGTTGGATTTTCCGATCTTTAGCGTCCGGACAATTACTGGGTTGCCCTGTTCCTGGGGGGTCTATTTTTTCTCCCGTTGGGCCAAAAGCGGATCCTTGGTTCTTAGCACATTGACATACCCTAATCTTTCCCTCCAGGCCGCTTGTTTTCTTGGCGGTGCATTGCTCCCCCCCACTTGTAAACCGTTGCCCGGTTTTCCTTTTTCGCGCTTCTGACCAGATGAAAACTTCTATGCCCGAGACTATCTCCTTCCCTCGGCTCCCGACGCCGACTCCTTTCTTAAAATCTGACGCTCTTACCCCTTTTTTCTCCCTGGAAAACTCCTTCGGCCCTACCATGGGACTGGCCTCTCCAGCAAGATGGTAAGAATCTTAGGCCAAAGCGACTGATGCGTAGCTTTTTCTGTCGTTCCCCCTCTCTCCCCCCGAATCACCAGCCCCCAGTACGGCGATTCTCGCTTGATTTTTTTCCTCCTTAAGAATATTCCACAAAAAATGTTAACAGTTCCCTGAGAGAAGAAGAGGCCACACAGGCATTCTTCTAACATTTCCATTTCCTCCCCCTCAATTTTTCCCCCCTCTTTTTGTTTGCTGACTGGCGCCGTCTTCAGGTGCATTTGCTCCCGTTTCCTCAGAGTGCAGCAATATACCCCACCCCCGTAATTTTTCCCACCCCTTATTCCCCCCTTGCGAGTCCACTGTTCCCTTCCCTGCTCACTCCCCTTCCATGGTATGGGCCTTTGGCTGGACTTTTCTCAGTGAATTTGTTAATCGGTTCTAGAGCCCCCAGAGTCCCAGATCTACTCATTTTCCAAAGAATCTGATCCGTTGGATTTTCATCCTCTCCAAGAAGAGTTCTTCCCCAGTTCTATTGACAAGCCAACATCCCCTTAGTGTCGCCTAACTTTCAACCCCCCACACTAATTGATCGTGTGCTCACCCTACCCTGGCTGATGATTTTTCTGTCTATTCTCTCCTCTCTGCACGTAATTTTTCCTTGCGCGTTTAGTCAGTACGCTAGCCTCTTTTACGTCCCTAATTCTGGCACGGTTATTCAAAGCCTAGGAACGTTTAACTTCTTGCTACCCGTTTTTTTCTTTTTCTTCTTCTTCTGTCCCCATTGAGTTTGCCCTTACCAGCAGTCTTGTTGTCAAGCTTGAAAGAAAGGTGTTGGGTGAGTAAATCACATATCCCCATATTCTTGGTCTAGAACCTTGTAGATTAAGTGTGGTCTTTATGCCTTTTCCCCTCAAACCCTCTCTCCCTCTTGAGTCGATTATGTTATGCAAGCCCTCCCCCCCTAAAACTTGGGGCACCTTTCACCTTTCGCCTTCTCTTTCCCCTGCTCAAATCCTCAATTTCCCACTGAGCACCTCTCTAGCAGTAGTACTGCGACCCTTCTCTACGTTATTACAGTAGGGCTCGGTTTTCGATCTTTTCACTAGGGTATAACGAATTCTCCTCCTTTCCTTCCCCCTTTCTTCATTTTCCAAAGGTTGAACCCCTCTCTCCGATCGGTTTCCCCTCAATGCGATTGATTTGCCCCCTTGTGACCTCTTCATCGTGGATCGATTAATAGATCTGAACGGATCTTGCACCCAACTTCTTCTCTCCTTTTCCGCGCGCCTTGGTTCCTAACGTGTTTCTCTTTTTTTATCTTTATGATTGCACTCCACTTCCTTTGCTCTCTCTTTGTTATAAGTTCCGTATATTCCTTTGCTGCCCCGTTTCTTTCTTTTTTCCCTCCTCGGCTTCTGTCCAGGTCGTCCCCTTTTGCTCCATGGAAGGTCCCAGAATCGCCATTGAGGGTTTCCCTCCTTCTTGATCTCTCCCTCTCAGTCTGCAAACTGCCGTTTTTCTTTGTCATATAACCCTTGCCCTCTTGTGGTAGGCAGTTGCAAAAAGCCGGGACCCCTTGATCGATTGCCCTTGCTCTACGGCGTTCCCCTGTTCACATAGCGCAGGAAATTTTTCATGTTTCTCCTTTACTATTGGTCCCCTCCCCTCCCCCCCCTTTTTTTTGGTTTTTTATGAGTGAGAGTAATTTTCTCACCAAGTCCAACCTGGGACGGTTCTCTTTGCGGAGGGGCCGCCTTCTTTGTTTAAGCGTTTCCTGGACTTGGAGGATTGTGTTACCGACTCCACAAGATTGCAGCCATTTTTCTCTTACAAAGGACCCCGGTTTTTTTGCCATGGACCGATTTGGATTCGGCCTTTCCCTTTTCCCTTCCTCATCTTGACCCCCAGCCTGGTCTTTGGGATTCTACTTCCCTGCCCACGTTGTTGGCCCTGTGCAGGAAGCCTCTTGTATGGACAACACGACTCCAGGGCACCGTTCTATGTCAAGTTTTCCCGTTCGAAGCGAAAGATCCTTCTCGGGACTTCTTCAGCTTTCTACTGCGTCCAAACAGTTTAATTGCCCATGTCGTGCACTGAAGAATGGAGATCCCTACTATTTTCTAACGTCTCTTTCTCCCTTATTCCTCACGTCTCGCGACGCGTTGGTCCACTTGTTTTTACCTCAACTCCTCTCCTCTATTCGCGCTGATTTCCACTTTTGTCCACGTTCTCCCCCCGTTCCAGCGCATGTAGGCGTACGAAGTGGATACCACGCTATTTATTGTCGAAACCCCAGGTTTTTTCTCTTTCAACTTTTTTACTTCTCCATGTGATTTAATTGCTGACTCTGAGAAGGTGTTCTACTATGTGCAAGCTGTGAGGGGCTTTCCGTTTTTTTCTTCCTACTTCCCTGCACTTTCCCTTTTAAGACTTTCGCACCCCCTTGGAGTTAGTCGAACGGGGAGAATAACCCTATTCCAAGTTTTTTCTTATCATTTTAAATTCCGACTCCCTGCCCCACGAAGTTCTCCCTATTCACCCATTTTCAATATGCACTTCCCTGCCTTTTTCCTTCCTTTCTCCCATCCACGAAACAACCGGTGCCAGAGATTTTTGACACAACTCTGAGAGGAATGGCGGTCCCCTCACCAGTGGATCCATAACAGGAAGCTTCCCATCGGCTGATCGCAAACGTCTGTACCAGTTTTCACTTCTTTGCTTTGAATCACCGCCTCTTATGGGCCGAACGGACGTTTTGTGTTCCTTTTAGACGCTCGCAAGATGAGACAATCCGGTCTCTTTTTGTCCCCCCCCCCGGATGAATGATCTTTTTGACAAAATATCAGTCCTCCCTTTGGGTTCGAGTGATCGAACAGATCACCACTATCTTAGTGTGGTTCCTTTCTTGATTCTGCCCGATTATAGTGAATATTTCGTTTTCAGAGACTGTTGGTAGAGAAGACCTGATCCTTTGGACATATTCTTGGTTCGGGAGCGCTCCGGCTAGGTTGGCCCCTTTATTATTGCCAGGGGCTCTATGGGAGTGGGGATTATCCCTCTATCTTTCGTCTTTCATTTTTTCCTCCGAAAGCAGTCCTCAGCATTTGTCATCAATTCCAAACCTTGATAGGACTTAGCACTTCCCCTCCCTTTTCAATCGGAACCGCTGGGTTGACTTGGCGGGCCTGTGCAAACCAGCTACGTGTGGCTCTTTTGTGCAAAATGATTGAGGTCCCTTGGTCGTCCCAGCTAGGCCCCCCTTTAGCCCCTGATGAGACCCTTACCGTATACCCCCAAACCCCCGAGTTTGCCGGGCGAGTTGCCTCCTCATCATCTAGCCCTTTTGGGTGGACTCTTATTCGCCTTCCTGACTGAACCATTTGTTGTTATCTTATTTAGGCTTTCCCCAACCTCCACACGGTCTCGAAATGCCTAGACTTTGGCTGTTCTCTCTTGGTCTATTCCACCTGCAACATTGATAATCTTTCCTTCGACGTTGTCTCCCTACGAGGTCTTACCCGAGTGCGCATATTTTTCGAGCTGAGTCCCCTCAGAACTGGCTTTCTTTGCGAAGAACTTGAGGTTTTCCTCATATTAACTTTCGTGAAGCTCGTACCCAGTATTTTCTCGGATGTGGCGTCCGAGCGAGGCGACCCTTGTTACGATCGCAACAGTCTTTCTCGGGATATCATGCTTCAGCTTTTGTAAGCCAGCTCATTTTCCCTTTCCCCCTTTGGCTTGCGCTTCCCCTCTGGTACTCCAGCCTTCCTCTCCGGCAAGAGGCTCGCCCCTTTGTCCCGGCTTTCCTATTGGTCTGTGAAACTCTTTCTTTCCGCTTGGTGTAAAAACGTTCTGCTCTTGTCTGACAGCCCCCATTTTCCCCGATGCCCCCTCCTTTACGTCTGCCTGACATTTTCGCTCCTTCTTTAATGCTGCTTGCTTCATTTGCGCAACACAAAGTAATTTTTATTTTTCTTTTCCCCTGACCACCCCCCCATGCGTGGTCGCCTAGCGTGTTTTTCATGCGCTCTGGAGCTCTCTTCTTTTGGAAAATAAGTTTTTGGCCGGTTCCTCGATCCTATCAACAACCTTATCTCCGGGAAGTCCCAAATGCCGCATCCGTTTTCCCTGCTCCTCTTATGTCCTTTCTCAATAGGAGCGATTTAACCCACTCTTCTGCGCGGTTTCCCTCCCCCTCTCAGATTAGGTCACTTGCTACTAAGTGTAACCCCTGCCGCCAGCACAAAGACTAGTCCCCTTCCTTTCTCGGGTGAGATCCGGTTTCTTCCAAGCGAGCGCTTTTTGAGCTGCCTCCCCGTTTTTTCCTGCGGGTGGCGTCGGGTTTCCAGGAAGACTTCCTCCAAGATGCAGAGAAAAAGATTGTCTGCTCAAATTTTTCTCTTCTCCTTATGACTCCGTACTTCCCCTTTCAGCCCCATCAACTTCCCTTCACTTTCTCCATTTTCCCCTAGTCTCATCTTCTTCGAGAATTCGGAGAAAAACCTATTCAACGTTCCCCCTCCCCCCCCAATTTCAAAAATAAATTTTGCGTGAACCGGAGTGTCCTTTTCTCTCATTCTCTACCTTGTTTAAGCGTTACGTGCTTCACCATCTCTGGTTTTTTTAGTTTGCCT
>Ga0179593_1343333_pt1 | contig 15871 bp, 17 predicted proteins | sample CZODoug2_1_08_16_FD_185931 | JGI IMG/M metagenome (GOLD analysis project Ga0179593, IMG submission 185931) | Vadose zone soil fungal communities from Angelo Coast Range Reserve, California, USA - CZODoug2_1_08_16fungal (PacBio error correction) | ecosystem: Environmental > Terrestrial > Soil >... | reverse complement strand
TTACCTTTTTGCCCAGGCCTCCTCTTCGTTGATGTAGTTTCTTTTTGATTTGCGTTTGACGCGTCCTACCCCCCTTCCCGTGCCGGTTTTTGAGAACCCTTGATCGCGGACTTCGTTTTCTCCGGGTTGTCTGGTTTAGCCGATGACAGTGCCTAGAGAATGTTGTTCCAGCCGATGATTCTGAGGAACCTGGACTTCCCGCCGCCCTTTGCGTCCTGGTCTTTTTGATTTGGGGCGCTTTTTCTGGTTTCTCCTGCTTGAAGAGGCGGTCGGTTTCCTCCTGCGTCCCCTCCCCTTTTTCTTGTGATCCCCTATCTCTCGTCCTGCGGTAGAAATGTTCGCGCTGTCTGGAGAGACTTTGCTTTTCCAGAAGTACTGTACGGAGACCCTGGATCGGTTCCCAGTTCTTCTTTCTTCTCCTGGCCTGCGGCCATTGCCCTCTTCCAGCTCGACCCTAGCTAGCTCCTTTTTTCCTCCTTTTCCTCTGATCCTGAGTTGATTCTCCGGTAGTGCCGTCAGTGTAATAGAGCCTGGCGGAGACACACAGGCTTCTTTTATTGAGCTTCCCCGTCTGTTTCCTTCCCCCGGCTTAGTCCGGTCCTTGCGTATTACCCTCATTTCTCTGGCGGACGTAGGACCTCAGGAGAATATCAGAGAATTTACTAAGCTCCAGAGTTCTTAGTCTTCTTCACGAGCTTGTGATTTCCCCCAAGGGCTCCTTTGCCGGCGTCCCCTGATTCTTGAACCCCAGTCGAGGACGCGGTGAGAGGCATCAGTCGACCCGTTTTCGCTCGTTTTTTTTGGCTTTTCTCGGTTTGGCGCTCCCTGACCGGTTTTACTCCAGGGAGGTATTCGTTCCTCTCCTTTCCTTCGGTCGGTTTGGGTACCTCCTTTTCCCCCCGATGTGGCTTCTTGGTTCGGAATCCTCCCTCCGGGTATGGCCTCCACCCTGAGCGGAGATAAGTTCTCCCTGTTAGTAAGCCCTGGCGGAAGTTAACCCCTTCTTGTTCCTCAGCCTGCTTTCCATTCGTGACCCTCCCTCCTATCCCCCCGTTCTACTCCCTTTTCATTGTTTCGAACGACAGGCGTTGAAGGAGGCGTCCCCGCCGGACTGCTGAGGGCTCCAGCCATTTTTTCTTCGCTCTGTGCTGCTGGCCCCCGACCTTTCCCCCCTGTCTTTCTTTTTTCTTTGCTTGTAGTGGGTCAAGCAGAGGTTCCACCGGACTGGGCCCCTGCTAACCTCTCTGTGATGTTTCCTTGCCCGTCCCCCTCCGTCCGTTGCCCTCCTCCTTTGGCTTCAGCGGGTGTGCTGTCGGGGCCCAGCCCACAAGTTACAACACTTGGTCCCGGTCCCCCTTCTTCCTTTTTTGTTAAACGTGCGGGTTGTTCTTGCCGGAAAGTCCCTTCGTCGTTCCAAAGTTCTCTCCCTTTCTGAGACTTTTGCTTGTGTCGGCTATGCCTTTTGGGTTTCTCCTTCACTTTTTTCATTATTTCAATCTCTCTTTCCTCTCCCCCTTTGTTTTTTTTAGCTTGCTCTTTTATAATTCTTTATTACTCCCAGAAACCAAAGATTACACCGTTCTCCGTACAGTTACTCTGGATCTTTACACTGGTATTTCAATTGCGCATGAGTTTGAAGGCCGCTTCCCCAAGACCTCCCTGTTTAAAAGTATAGAATTTTTCGTCCGACTAGTGTGTGCCATTGCAGTGTTCTGCCCGTGCCCCCCGCCCGCCTCTTTTTAACAATTGAAACGTCTTTCTTTGTGTCGGCTGACCATTCCCTCTCGTTTTCTACTACTTCCGCTCCGGGCGGATGTTTCAGTATGGGAAAACTTTATAAGTTCGATATCGCGCGGGCAAGTCGTGTTCTTTCTGTAAAAGAACTTTCGAGGCTTCAATGCATACTGGCGTTCCGACCCTCACTGTGTGACTTTTCTCCGCCCTTCTGCCTGCCCGTTAACCTTTGCCTGTTACTGAGGCGGGTGCCTTCTTTCCCCCCCCCTTTCTGCGGAAGCCTCATTGTTGCCCCGGCTCTACATTTTTTTGCGGACGAACAGAAGTCCTACAGGAGCGCGATTAGCAGTCTGGCCGGCTTTTGTACTCCCTTCCCCCCTTTAAATTCTTCCCACGCGTTTTCACCCCCCCTGCTATGTTGATCGGAAGACCCGACCTTTGGGAAGGGAAAATTCCATGGTCCTGCGCTCCCCTTTCAAGCCAATAAGCCGAGTCCTCCTTTTTTTCTCACGGCTTCCTTTTGCCCCCTAGAGGAGGCCGTCGGCGGATGGTTCACACCTTGCGTCCCCCCAGTGTGGTCCTTAACGTTTTGCCCGATGCCTACTTCCTATTTTGAGACCCCTTTCACCTTCGGTTGAAGTGGCTTCAGGTCAATCGTGTTTCTTCCTCATTTTCTTTCTACTCCCCGCGACGTCCCAGGACGTCCGTCTCCACTCCTTGACTGCCATACAGATTCCGGTGCGCTAATCCACTTTGTTGAGTAACCGTTCGCGGCAGATCCTTAACCCTCATGTTCTTCTGGGTCTCCCCGCGCCACTTTCTTCTGTGATCGTTGGTCGCTTTCTGTTGCCTTTCCGCTTCCGCGGCCCGCCGACGACGGGTTCCCGATCTCGTCTACGGACAGTACGGCGGTGAGTCATACGCAGCAGGCATGCCGTCCTTTCCCCGAGCTCTACTTCAGTTTGCTTGACCGCTCAACAGGCCACATCTCCCTGTGCACCGACCAGAACGGTGCCCCCCCTTGACGCAGTCGAAACCCAGCCGCTCGTTCTTTTGGGCACCACCAGCTTCTCCCCCCAACATTTACCCCACCCCCCCATCCTGCGCCCCCCTGTTGAGGCGTTCATTCTTTCAGGCTTTTCGCCCAAGTTCCTAACTGTCGGGACCCCTCTAAACCCCTTGAACTCGAACGTTCGCGTCCCCCGGTTTTTTTTTCTTTTCTTTTTCGGTTCTCTTCAAACGCGACCTCCCCCTCTCGTTTACTTTCACCCACTCCTCTTAGCCTTTGCCGGCCTCTCTCTTTTCTCCCCTTCCCGTTGTTTTTTGGTTTTTTGATCTCTCTCCGTTCACCTTGACGCCTTCTTTTTTCTCGGCCTTGCTGGTTCCTTGTTTGAAATGCCCGAACGTCGTGCCTTTTCTGTTTTGAACCCTGATTTCTTCCTTTCGCTTTTTTCCCCTTTCTTTTTGATTGTTTTCGTGACCAGTTCAGTCACTCGACCCTTTTTTTTTACCCTCCCCTTCGAGGATGACCGAAGACAAAGGAGTTTGTGAGGTGGGGCGCTTGATTAAATGGAGGACAGAGGCCCGGCGTTGTTCGTCATGCGTCCCCCTCCCTTCGCGTTCTTTTTGTTTTCGTACCTTGCTCTCCTTTTTTTCTGTCTTTTTTTTTTGCGTGTTCTCTTTTGCTTTGAGGCCAGCCGACTGTCATTTTTTTAGGAGGCGCAGTCGGCCGCTGCCAGGCCAAGCCTCTTCCACGTTTTGAGACCTCTTTACTTTTCTGCCATGATCAATCGGTAGAATTATTCTTCCCTCGTGGTTTTTCTCTCATGGAGTAGTAGGAGCGTTGAGGAGTTTTGGGATGGTAGATCCGTTTGGAGCGCACGGCCCCTGATTTTTTGCTTCTTCTTCTTCTTTCCCCCATGATTCGGAACGCGATTACAGTTCCCGGAGCCTCTCCTCCTCCATTTATCCTTAAGGCGAACGGCTTTTGAGTCTCAGGTACAGATTTCAAGCGCGGTGTAAGCGTTCCTTCCTTCGGAAAATTCCCTTGCGAACTCGTCTTTCCCCCTGCCTTTACCTTGCTCTGGTGGTCTTTTTCGGTGAGTTGGGACAGGCTGGCCGTCAAGGTTTACCATTCTTAGGGATTTTTTTTTACCGGTGGGATCTTGTCTTCTTTCTTTTTCAGCGTGTCTTACGAAAGTCTTGCTCCTTATGCTTGCGGGTCAAACGGGTAGAGGACAACAGCCTTCTTTACCTGCCGTGGGACTCCCCGTCGCCCCCACGCCCCTTCCCCACCCTTTCCCGACAGGTTGGACCTTTTTTTCGTCTAAAGGCGGTTCAGGTGCTCGACGGCGAAGCCGGTGAAGAGTCTTTTGCACTCCTCTGTTACGCCGACTTGCATTTCTGGTTTCTCTTTCTTGTCGGTATCTCTTTTTTCGTTGTTTCCCCGAAGCTGCGTTTCCTCCCCTGCCTGTCTAGAACAGCTGGCTTTTTATTGTCCAGACCCACCGACCGTCGTTAGGGTAGGAACGCGGAGTCTTGCGGGCATTCCATCCCCAGGTTCCCCCCCCTTCGTACTTCCCCCCCCCTTCGTTCCTGTGGTTCTGGTTCCCTGGCTTTTTTGTTTTCGGTCCCCCTTCAGCGCATTCCAGGAACGAAGTGTCTTAGAAGTTGCGTGTCTTCCTGATTTCATTTTTGCCTTTTTCTTTCCAGTTAGTCCTTCCCCTTTTCTCTCTCTTTTATCTCCGTTTTGTTTTGAGCTCTTCTCCCTCTGATTACCGACCCAACTATTCGGAGAACTTCAGACCTTGATCTGTCCAAGGGTTACTGGTCACCTCGCCTTTTTTCTTCCTCCCCCTCCCCGCCTTTTACCGACCCCTTCCCGAATTTTGCGTCCGAGTGTGATGAAGTGGGATGAAGGAAATTCCCTCGCCGCGGGCCGCCCCCAGGAGGATGGCTTCTGTGTAGTCTCCTGACCACCCACCCATCCCTTGCGAATTGGGAGGCTGAACCGGAAGCCTGAGACTTAATAGATCGCATGACGCACTTGCCATTTGTTCTTTTTAAGAGGAGGACACATGACTTTCCTCTTCTGTTTTCTCCACTCCCTCTCATTCCTTTTCTTCGACTTCCCCCCTCGTATACTTTAAAGAAGAACTAAGATTTCCTTTCCTTGTGTGAAGGTTCCGTTTTCTAGGAGTTTGGTTACCTCCGTTTTTCATTCTACTCCGCCTGTTTTGACCCGGCTTCCCTGGGGTTACCTGGAACAACTGCCCGCCCTCGTCCCCTGTATTTCTCATTTCTGAAGGGCATTAGATGGAGACAATTGGTAGAAATTTTTCCCCATTTCCGCTAAATTGATATCGTCCTTTCCCCTCTTTTTCCCTGTCCTTCCCCGTTGTATTTCTCCGTCCCCCTGCACGCCCATTCGCCGCGAGATTTCTGTAGATGATTCAAAGAACTTAAGAAGCGTTACGTTTAAGATCTTCGGGAGCGGACCCCTGCTCCCTGTTTGGAATCGCTTTTTCCTCTTTCCTTTCAGCACTATTTTCTTTTTTTCCGCGAACATTCTAGATTATCTTTTTCCCGGTCTTTTTGCGTTCCTTTCCTTCCGCTCGGAATCAAGGCGTTCCGCTTTCAAAAGACGGGACAATACATAAGAAGGGTACCGATCTCACGGGCTTGAGTAACGGTCCCCGGATTGAACGCTTCTCACTTAAGAGTACCCCCCCCCCCCTTTCGGCCATATCATATTTGTTTTTTTTCCTCTCTTTCGTGCATTTCTCTCTTCCGACGACGCCCCCTTGTCCCCCCTCTCCTTTCTCCTTCGTCGGGGGACGTCGCAGCAAGAGAGGTACAGCGAGACTCAGTTTCCCGTCGTACGGAAACATCGATCCGGTCATCCCCTTCCCCCCCTGACTTTTCCTGTTCCCCCTTCGAACCCGCTTCCTATTAAGCCTTGTGCTTTCCCCCCTCCTCCCCCCCCGTCGGCAATCCTGGCCCTCCGGTGGATTCGGGATCAAGTCTTGAATTGAATGCGGAGTAACTGACGTAATTGATGGCGTTTTGAAAAGATAAACATGCTCGAACGTAGCGATCCCGGGTCTTCTCACCTTTTTTCTGTGGTGACGAAGTCCCCATCCGACCCGCTACAAGCCTTCAACTTCGTTCCGGTGGCATTCTCTCTATTTCCTCCTCGTTTGTGGGGTGAGTCCGTCGACTGACGGATTCGGCGAGATGGTTCCGTTTTTTGTTTCCTGCGTCATAACCGTCTTTGCCCCTTTTTCTCGTGATCGCTCCTTTCCCTTTTTTCGGGTGAGTTTTTTCGACTCTTCCCGTTTCTCTTCCCTGTTGGTCCCCCTTTTTTTCTTATGTTCTAACCCTCGAACTTTTTTTTTTTAATATGTGTTAGCTGGAGAAAGGAGGCCTCTCTTCTTTGTTGAAGGCTTCACCGCCCCCGGGTTGCCTTTTTTTTCCCCTGGAATCTATTGTTTTCCTGTTATCGAGGTATAATTTGATGTCTTTTTCCCGGGCCGGTTGCTGCTTTCTTCCCTGATTCCGTGATAACTGATATTTTTTTGTAGGGCCACGCCTGGCCAATGTCAGGCCTCTGGCCTCGCGCACCCTTTCCCCTCTCTTGAAGTTTAGCCCCTCCTTCATGAGGTTTTGAGAAGCGGTATTCCCGCAGGGTTCCTCGATGACCTTCTTTTTTTTTTTCTGATCTTTCTTCTCTTATTGGTTTTTTCTTGTAGTTTTCTTAGAGACTTAGCGATTTAAAAATGGATAGGCCCCTCGTTTTTTGCTTTTCCCATCCCCCTTCGAGTCTCCCTCCTAGCCGCCGAATGGACGCTGATTTCTTCTTTTTCGTTCCAGCGCGGTGATTCCACTGTGAAGGTGTCCGTCGTAGAAGAAGGAAGTAAGGAAGCCCGGAGTGAGACAGGATCTGTGGTAATCCTTCTACCCGTCTGCTCTTCTTTTTTTTCTTTTTGAGTTTTCTCTCCTTTGACCAGGCTTTTCTTCCCCCTTAGTCGTTTCTCTATTATTCGAGGGATTTTGAAAGGATTTCGATGTGCGAGTTGATGCCGCGCGAGTGGTCTTGAAGAGCCGTCTTGCGTCCGGTGTCTTTGGATTTTACCCTCCCTTTTTTCTTTGCAACACATTCGTTTCCCTCCGCCCCGAGGTGCCTCCCTTCTCCACCGACAGCTCCTTGCTAGCCGTTGAATCGTTTTGTGAAAATTGAAAGATGCAGGAGGCAAAGCAGGTTGCTGAGTCTCATCCTCGGGAATGTCCTTTTGCCTCTTGCCCCCTCCTACCTTTCCGTTTTGTCTGGCCCTCTTCGTGTAGGATTTTGTCTGGGTCATCACCATCCCCTGATTAGCCGCTGGAGATGAGCCAAAAGAGATTGATGGTACCTCCCGACCCTACTTCGTGCACTTTTCCCGACCCTGTTTGCCTGGCCTTTTTTTTTTTTCCGTAGTCCCCACTGCACTCTCGTTCCGTTGCTTTTTTGGTACGGGGAGGGGGTCACGAGCGCAGTTCAACTTTACCATTCCGATCACGGTCTGAGACCCTTTGCCTTTTTCTTCTCTTGTTTGGTGGGAGTTTCCCCCCCGTCATTTTCTCCATATTTTTTTTTTTCTTCCTTTTTTTTCCTTTTTTTTTTTGTGTGTCTCTATCTTTCTTGCCTGGTCCCAGGGACCACATGCCTGAAAAAGCAGACATTTATGGAAATGTACTTTTGGAAACTTCTTGTTCGTTTCTCCTCTCCCCGTTGACTCGGTCCCCTTCTTTTCCAAGGTCCCCCTTCCCTTTGGTCTTTGGCCATTTGATTGTGTCCTTGCCCGGACCTCCCGTCGCCCTCCTGGCCCGACCATTCGGAGGAAAAGAAGGTCTTGTGTCGGCCTGCAACCAAACCTCTCGGTTCGCATCTTTTTTCAATTACGGTTTTTTCTAGTGTTTCGTGAAAAGTCCTCTCTCTTCCTCCCTGTCATCTACATGTCACCAATCAGGTGAAAGGACAGGAATATTACCGAGCCCTCTTCTCGTTCCCCCTCCTCATGCACCGCCGGTATCCCTTCCCCCTACGTCCCCCCTCTCCCCACTGTTTGGCCTGGTTCCTTCTTCTTTTCGTACTTCGGTCAACATACGGCCTGCTTGACGCAGACTGGGTGCCCCTTTTTCTCGCCCGTTTTCTTCACGACCCTCGCTACCCCTTTCCTTCGCATCTCGCGGCGTTCCCTTAGGAGTTTTTTGCCATATCAAAGACACAGCCGTTCACCCAGCCCGCTGGACTGTCTTTTTTCCCTCCCCTCCAGGTTCGTTGACCGGCCCACTCTTTTTCCCTGCGTCATCACCGCCGCTCTTCGTTGAAGGGTCGCCGAAAATCCGGGCGCCACGCTTGGTCCTTTTTCCGCCCTTGGCCTCTCCCTGCACCTCCCTTGGCTCTCCTTGGATGTCCAGCTCCTTTGACCTCTCTGAAATGCTCATGCGAGTTCCCTTCCGTTTACATAATCTTTCCTCCCGTCTACGCTCCGCCCGTTGACTAAATTTTCAAGGCGTTCTTTCACCATACCCTGATCCGTAGTTCTTAACTCCTCTCCCTCTTCTATAATGGCTGCGTTTCTCAACTAAGGATAAGGATTTTTCCCCCTGCGATTAATATTTGGAAGCTGCCCCTTTTCATGGCCGTGACTTCCGCTGACCGGGCCCGATCAATTTTCTTTCCCGTCGGCTTTTTCAGTCCCCAGGGCCCGCTTCCTCTATCGTTACCTTTGCAGGTCGTACTCAACAGGGACCCGATTTTTGTTTCAGCGTCAACGAGTGCGGTGACTAGTGATGCAAGCCCTCGGGTTCATCGTTTGGGTCCCCCAGAGCTCACCAACCGTTTTAAGGTCCTTTTTTTTTGGCCTCTTTCCTCCCGCCCTCCCGTCTGGCACCTCGTTTCCCGGCATTCATTTCGTGATTTCGCATGTAGCGATTTATCCTTTTTTCTCAAGCCCTTTTCTTTTTTCCTTTTGTCCTCCTTCAAACCCCCGTTCGCCTCCGCGCCCCTTCTTCCTCCCCCCTCCTTTCCCTACTGTTCTTTCCTCTTTCATCCCTCCGTGGTTGTTGTTGAGTTCTTTGATCCTGCAGAAAGTAGACGCGGTAGGCTGGAGGAGAGTTTTTGATTGTCGTCACCCCCCCCTAACCCGTCGTTGCCGGTGCGTTAAACCGGCTTCTGCGACGTTTCGAGTCGACGGGTGATCTGTTTTTCTCCTTCCCCTTATTTCCTTCTGAAAGTTTTTTTACCCCCTCCCGCCCGGCCTTCGAGTTTCCTTGATTTCGGTTCATAGTTGTTCCTTGTTGGTGGAGATTCAGCGTCGCTGGCGGCGTTGTTAGAATGGCGTCCCCTTTTCACAGGCGTTTCTTTCTGAGTCCCTGATCGTCGATTGTCAATCCGTTTTCCCTTCGTCGCGCTCGATTGATTTTATTTTCCTTTCTCCCCTCCTCCCCCCTCGCCCTCTTTCCGGAGAACTTATCGGGTTTGGAGTTTTAGCAGCGGACGGGCAGTTCAAGAGTAGACCATCCGCCCCGTAGCTGGACGTTTCGCTTTTCTCTTTCCCTTTCGTTGCGGCCGCCTGTTTTCCGCAGTCCCCTGTATCGCGCCTTGTCTGTGAGCTTTTACCCCGGCTTTTCCGCTTCCCGTTGGAGAGAAATTGCATTGGAAGGGAGGCGGGAGGAATGAGGAGTGAACTGGATGCCCTAAACGGCGCCCGAGCTGCGAATTTCTTTTTTTGTCTGAGGGCTTTTCCCTTTTACAGTTTTGTGATATTCCTTTTCCGTCCTGTTTCTTTTTGCTTCTGAACCGGACCTGGTTTTTTCAGTACGGCGTAAGGCGATATCTATGTTATTGTTCTGTTCCTGTTGCCGCTCATTGGACCCTTGTGGGCTTTTTATTTTCGTTTCCTTCTTTCTCCTTGAGGTTGCCTCCTTTTCCTCTTTTTCGTGACCTGAGGCCCTCGCAGACAGGACTTAGAGAAGTAGTTTTTTTCCCTTGTCGCGGAGGGTCGTCCGCCCAAGGGTAGTCTCCGGTTTGAGGCGTTCCGCCTGGATGGGAACCGCCTTCGCCACCCCCCTCCCTCCCCGTTCCTTTGCTCAGCCTTTCCTCGTGCGGTTGTTATGACTTCTCCCTTCCTTTTCACTTTTTGCAGATTCGATGCGCGAAGCCATGGGAATAGTATGTGCCGCTCTACCCTGATCCCTTTGACGTTGCTTCCTTTTCGAGGCGGTTCTTCTTCTTTTCTGGACTCGCCTCTTCTACTCCCTCTATGCGAACCCAGTTTTTTTCTGTTTTCATTAAACCTCTTTCGTTTCCCTTCTACTGAGGGCGCCTTTTTTTTTTTTCCATTTCCCACTGTCCTGTTCAACAAGATCGTTGACCCCCCCCCACCTTCACTTCAGGTCCCGTTTCGTCGGTTGTTCTGGGATGTTCACTTTCGCTTCCCCTCCCCCCTTTCCATCCCGGTCTTTCTTTTGGTCGGTTCCTTCATGTGGTATGGCGTCTAACCAGCGAATTCTAATCTACTCTCTCATAATACGTTGTGTGTTTGAGAGCGATGTCTAATCGCCGGGTTTACCGCCAGACCCTTTTGCTCTCCTCTCTCTTTCCTGATCTTTTCCCCTGTACTGGACCTCTCCTTCTTTCGCCTCCCCCCCCCTCCAGCCGTTCGGTGCCGACTTTTCGTCAACGATCGTGTGGAAGGCGTGAATGACCCGGCAGAAGAGCCTCCCCCCTTAGTCACCCCTCCTTTCTTTTTTTTTCTTTTTGTCCCCCATCCCCTTCCCTTTTTCCGCCCAGTCCATTGGAGTTTTCTTCCCTTGCTTTACCACTTTTAAGACACTCTCATTCCAGCGTTCTCAGACCGTGGTGTTGAAGCGGAGGCCAGGACCACCTTCCCTTCTCCCTCTTTCTGAGTTTATCCTATCTTTCCCCTCCTTCACGCCCCCTCTTTTAAAGACTCAATGAACTCGGCTACTTTGTGGCTTATTTTCGTGTAGAACCGTGATTTTTACCTCCGGGCTTTTCTCCAGCATGGGTTTCCCCCCTCTTTCTGACAGTTGGATTGGATTACCCTCCTTCCACCGGTCTCTCCCGGCCATAGGAAAGGCCTTGAGAGCAGGTATCACTTCCACTCACCATCTTTCCAACGCGGACTTTCCCCCCCCTCCCCTCTGCTGATCCGCTGGCCTCACCGTGCCTTCGTCCTTCCCGAATTTTAGGTTGCTTTTCCGTTAAAGAACAGATAGTTCCTTGTTTCTCTGATTGACCGCCTGAAGGGCGCCCGGCCGCTTTTTTGCTTCCGCCTTTTTCTCCTCGGACACCTCGACCTTGTGAATCTCCCCCATCTTTGGTCATTTTACCGACTATGTGCTGATTCACATGGCGTGGCGTTTTTTCCATAGTCGTTCTCCCTTTTCTCGTCTATCCTCGCCCTTTGACTCTTCCTTTTCCGGGAACTACGCCCCCCCCCCCCTCTCCTCCGGGTTACCTCTCCTCCAGCATTTCTAACAGGATGGCTCCTCCCCGCGGCTCAAAATTGTAAGGCTTCCCTTTGCGACCTCTCTGTGCTGTGGTCGCTCTGGCGCGTTGTTTTTTCTCCCCCTTTCTCTTTCCCCCCGCCGGACCCGTTACCAGACCCCCCTTTCCCATCTTCGGGTTCCTTCGCCCCGGCTCGCGCGACGTTCGTTTTTTTTCCCGGTAAAGGAACATCTCGATCCGGCTCTGACCCCCGCAAACACGACCTTTCTTGCCCCCTTTTGGACGCAGTTTGAACACTCCCTTTTTGGCGGGCACCCTCGTCCCCCCCTTCTTCCAATCCGTCCTCCTTTTTCTTCGGGATCCATGTCATTCTTTTGGTCCCCAAACAGGTCGCCCGAATGTCAGCGGGATAACGTTCACTCGAACGTGCCTCTGTTCTTTCTAACCCTTCCCCCGACCCTTTTGACTTCCCCCTTTTTACCTCCCCCGTCTACGCCCCCGCCCCTGACTCTTTCGGTTGGATTCCCCTTTCCTCCCTTTGTGAGCTTTTCACGTAGTTCTTGTTTCGTGCGGAGTCGGCGCGGGAGGGTTTGGACTGTGTCACAGAAACTTCTGGACCGGGGTGATCACCTTCTCGACCCTTTCGAGTTCTTTTTTCTCTTTTCCTGACAGATTACCTTCCTCCCCCTCCCTTTTTTTGTTGTACCCTCGACTGGATAACGAATTCAAAGGAGGCATGATTGGGACTGTGGTGGTCTCTGTTGCAATGCCAGGCTTGAAGTCTCTTGAGTTGTTCGACTTGCGCGCCTTTCTTTGCTTCTCCCCCCTGATAGCTTTCCTTACTTCTTTCTCCCTTGTCTTTACGCTCTCTTCCCTCCCGTATGTACGGAGATGTTCGTAGGATTTTTAAGAGTAACTGCCCTGAACGCGGCCCATAGCTCAAACGAGCCCTCTCTTTCTTTTCGCATTGCCCTTCTTCTTCGTTGAGGCCCCGTGTCGATTTCCCTCTCTGTTTCTCACTTCCTTCTGATCCGTACCCCTTCTCTGTCTGTAGAGTACAGGTATTTGGAGAGCGGATGGATTTTTTGCGGCGTCGCGTATTCCATGAGAGGCACGCGCTGTCCCCCCTTTTTTTTTCCCTTAAGGGCGGCCTTCGGCGTTCCCCCCCCCCTTTTTTTTGGAAGGTTGGGTGGTTTTGCGGAGTTATTAAAAGGGTTTTGGGTTTTCTAGCAGGGGAGTCCAACGGCCGCGGGTGCTCCTTGCGGTTGCAGCCCTTTCGACCCGTTTCTCCTGCTAGGCTTCTCCCTGTTCGTGTGTATTTCTTGTTCCCTTTTCCGCGTTCTTCCCTATCATTCTTGCTGGGTGAAAGTGGGTGTCCGATTTTCTTGAGGGAGTGCCGTCTACGCCTGGCCGGCGTTCCTGCGTTCTGCCTCCTTTTTTTTCGGCGGTTTGTCTTTCCGCCCTTTTCGGATCTGTTTCACCAGGCTTCTCCCTCCCTCCGGCGGGACCCAAAAAGACAAAAACCCCCTTTGAGGACCACCCCCCCACCCCCCCCCCTTCAAACCCCCCCCCCCCCCCCACCCCCCCCCCCCAACCCACAACAAACACACCCTTAGCACACCCGCCCGCCGCCGTCACCCCAGTTTTTTAACATTTGGTACGCCCTGTTTAATTGACGGATTCCTTTGTCTTCTTTTGCGTGAAAGCATTTTCCCGCCTTCTGGCATTTTCAGTCCTGCACGAAGAAACGGCATTTGTCTTAGTGTTCTGAGTTAGTCGTCTGTTCCCCTCCTTTTCGCGGATTTTCCCAACTCGATGTTCTTGGTTTCAAGTCATCCCCTCCCTTCCTTTTCCCTCTACAGTGTTCTGGAGGGCTGTCCCGGCAGTCTCACTTCCACAATGTGACGGCACCCGTGGTAGGGTAAAGGCTGTTCGTTTATCTTCTTCCCGCCCCGCGCCCCTCCTTTCCCAACCCTTTCCGATCACCTTTCTTCTCCTGTCCCCCCGCACCCCCTTTCTAGATTAGGTGGTTTGGTTTTACAAGTAGAAGTATCAAATTTTCCCTAACCGTGTTTGTTGTTGAGATAGCTTGTAATTGACTGGTTACTTACGCTTCCGCTTTTCGCTCAAAGTCCGCACTCTATCTATCTGTACTTTATTTTTTGTTCTACTCTTCCCCCGAACCACCCCCCAGGAAGAAGGTGCCTAAGATCTTGGCCCTCAGTGGGTAATGCCCGGACAGCGGCCGCCCCCGCTTTTTCCCCCTTCGGAGGTGCACTGATTTTTAGTCCCCTCTAGGTTATCGTTGGTCGGGCGACTCGTGCTCCCCTGAAGAACGCTCTCCTCCCCGTCTTCGATTCTAGATCGCCTTGTCAGGCCCCTTGTTTTTTTTTGAATCCTTTTTCGGACCCATTCCTATTAAAGGTCATGTTATTGTAATGTTCTTAAGACGACTGCCCACCGCCTTTTAGCCGTTTCAACTCTCCTCCCTCCCCTGAGTCTTTGGAAAGTTTCGGTTCTTTTTCTCGTTATGTTTCTAGGACCTCCTCCTTTTTGGTTGCCCTGCTTCGACCCTTTTCGTGATCCCTCCTTTTTTTTCTCCCCCGATTTCTTCTTCCCTTCCCCTGCGCTTGCCTCCACCTGAACTAGGAAAAGAACTTAACCAAAACGCGAGATTGGAAAGACAGAGTTGCGGACTTCACTCCCCCTTTTTTCTCGCCCCCGCTCCTCCAAGACCTCCCCTCTCTGTCACTTTTCGCGTACGCAGGCAACGACGTTCTTGAATCTTAAGCAGTGCGAAGAGTACCCCGGCTCCCCTTTGGACTCGCCCATCTTCAACCCTCTCTACCCTTTTTTTTTCCATTTTGCTCCCCTTTTTCCTTCGGCGATTGGTCAAGTTCCTCTCATTTCCGAGACGCCGATTATGACTCCTTCCCTTTTCCCCTCTCCCCGTCTTTGCTCGCTCCCGAAACGCCTTTTTTCCACCTCCCGCTTGCATTTCGAGGCTTGTTTTTTACGACCGTCTTCCTTTTTCCCTTTCCTTCTCCTCTGGAGTCCCCTTTTGGTATTTCTATTTTTTAGCTTGAAGCGTGATGGCAGCGGCCGCTATGGTCCGCGACACTTACTCTCCATTTCTCGGAGGTCGTCTGTTTGGATCTTCCCGGTGACCGCTCCTCTTCTGTCTCAGGCTTTCCACGATACCATGGTACCCCTGATGCCAAGGACCTGATTTTTTCACGAGTCGAAAATACGCTCGTCCAGCCTGGCGGTCCCCCCTCAGCTCCCCCAACCCTCTGGCCACCATTCCTCTTTCGGCGTGATCTTCTACCCTCTGTTTGGTCCCCCCCATTTCCTCGTTACACTTAAAAGATCACAAAATCCCTGAACTTCTCTTATGGGTCTCGCCCTAACGGGTTCCTGGGACGTCAGTCACCACAGCGTCCTCCGCTGCCGTACGCCTCCATTCCTTTTGGCGTCTCCCTTTTTCTCTCTTTAACCCCTTTTGTTGTCGTCTGATCTCCTGTAACCCTTTTTTCCCCTCTCCCCTTTTTTCCCGGCGTCGGTCTTTCTGTCGCTTTTTACTGCTACTCTTAGTTCCGGGGTCAGGATCTCATGAGATTGTTCTTTGTTGATCTTTGCGCTTTTTTTCCCCCTTTCCCTCCTCTCCCTGTTGTGTTGCCGCGCCGTCTTTTTCTTGATCCCTCCCCTCCCGGCTTTTGCTTCGACTTTTTTTTGCCCGCACATTTGCGAAGAGGGGCGTTGTTAGACTGTCACCGCACCGTAGTTTGATTAAGGATAGTAGGTGCCTGTTAAATCGGTCTTCACTTTCTTCTAGCCTCTTTCCTGTTTCTAGGTCCTGATTTTCCTTCTCCCCTTTTACTAAGGCGGAGGCCTTAGCGTTTCGTTTCCCTTCCCTCCCTGACAGTCGCGACAGGTGAAACAGAGACTTCTATCTCCTGTTTCCTGGTCTACGGTATGTGTAGCAGCCTTCCTCCTCCTTCCTTGAGGTCGTCCTTTACCCTTTTTTGGGCGCTCCTTCTTTAGCGTCCACGTCCTAGCCCTTTCCTCTCGCCTTCTCCGTAGGAAAATCTTACGATGACCTGCTATAGCGAGCCTTTCTAGCAGGCGCCCCGAGGGCGATCTCTTTCCTTTTTGTGCGATCCCAATTTTGTCCGGTGTTTCCCGCGGCGCAGAACTTGGCCCCTTCTGGTCTGTCGGGAGCCAGTCCTCCCGGAGCTTTTATTGAGCGTTCGAGTTTTTTGGGACGAGTAGTTTCTTGTAGTCGCGTCTCAGTAAGAGGGCTTGTTTAGTCGGTTTCCGCTTTTTAGGATTTTTCCTAGTTGAAGTGTCGCCCCAGTCTTGCGCTCAGTTTTTTTCTGCTTCTTTCGTCGGGGTCCTGGTTTGCAACAAAGTTGGCGAAGATGTTTTCTTTTAAGTCTCACACGACCTGGCCTCCGCCCCCACACCACATCACCCCTTTTCTCCTCCCTTTTTTGACCCTTCTGCTACGAGGTGTGCAGGTGCGGCACAGCAGGCTGATGCGGCTCATCCCCATCTTCTCTGTCTTTGTGCCGCGCCTGCCCGACCTGTCATTCTCGGAGTATGGACGTTCTTTCTCCT
>Ga0179593_1261513_pt1 | contig 15871 bp, 20 predicted proteins | sample CZODoug2_1_08_16_FD_185931 | JGI IMG/M metagenome (GOLD analysis project Ga0179593, IMG submission 185931) | Vadose zone soil fungal communities from Angelo Coast Range Reserve, California, USA - CZODoug2_1_08_16fungal (PacBio error correction) | ecosystem: Environmental > Terrestrial > Soil >... | reverse complement strand
CGCCACGGATTGGGGTGGAATTGAGTCCTTTTTTGGTCGATTTCGCTATTCCCTCCACATCGGCTTCCCACGTGCGCCAGATGTGTTCTAAAAGTCTCCCCCCTTTTTTTCTTTTTCCAAGCTGTTGCTTTTTTTGTTTTACATCCTTTTTCTTCTTTGTTCTCTACAGTCGAGCCTTCCTCTTGAAACACTCTCTCCCTTTCGCTGCTCCCCTCGGGCCTAAGATCGTGACCCAAGAACTCGCACCTGTGGACTCCGGAACGGACTTCTGCTCAACTCCTCCATTACCTCAAGTTTTCCGTTAATTCTCCCGTTTTTTCCCCAACCCATGCTGCCTTTACAGGCTGCCCTCCTCGCCGTTTTTCCCTGCCCGAGGTTTATCGGCTTCGTTTCTTTTTTTTGTCACTTAATCCTCCCTTCGGGTTCTTTCTTCCTTTCCCTGCCCTATGGCTTTTTTTCAAGTTCGTTTTCGCACTAAAGTTTCCTTCCGGCGGGGATTGCAACTTTGAAGATGTTTTCTAGTGGAGTTGAACTTTTGTGTTCAGTTTTTATTCTCTTAGCTGGTGCACTGAACACATGCCTTTCCCGCTTATCCCCCCCCCCCCGGTGCGAAATGGTTTGGACGCCATTCCCATGCCTTTCAGGCGCCAGAATGCTGCTTTTTTGTATTTCGTGATAGACCCAGTTTGACCGACCGAAGCTATCCTCCCTGTTTGTTTTGTTGCTCTATAATTATTTTTTTTAAGTCGTCCCTGAACCTTTTGCCCACCGGCGTCACCTCGGATTGAGTTTCAATTAAAGGTTCTCCCATCCAAAGCTACCCCCCGGCCCCTAACCCTGAAACAGAATTGGTTGACAGATTGGTCAATGCGTTTCTTCTCTTCAGGTCGTCTTTTTTTCCCTCTTCTCCGGAGCAATCTTCCGGAGATACTTTCGATAAAATAAACTCTTCTCGTAGAGACCTCTTCGAAATGACTAGGTTCCCTGATGGAACGGCAATTGTTTGGTTACCCTTTTCGAACTAGGCTGGTTTTTCCTCCCCCTCGCACCTGCACCCCAACCGGCGATGTTGTACTGTGCCGTAAAGCTTCTTTCCCTGTTGGATTTGCTTTCTTTGCTTTCATTTTTTCCGTCCCATTTTTCCCCGGATTCACTCCCCCCTTCTTCCTGCACGTTTGTGTAATTCTCAGGCAGTACCTTTCCTCTTGAATGTCAGGCTGGCCAGCTTCCCCCTACCCTTTAGTTCTTGGCCACCCACAGAAATTTCAGGATGCTTGACCACTTTTTTCTCTTCCTGCCTTTTACGGCTCCTTTCAACTCCTTCTCCACCTTTTCAACCCCAACTGATTCACATTTTTTTTGTCCCCCTCCTCTCAGCGGAATTCAAGCTTTGAACGGTCCCCCTTGGTTAGAGGTCACCCCGAACCTCTGCTCATGGTGGTCCGCCGCTTCGCTTAGTCTCAATTCTCCTTTTCTTACCATTTCGCGTTGTACCGGTGTTATATCTCCCAATGAGTTTTCAAACAGCACTTCCCCTTGCCCGCCACACTGTTTTAATCTCCTCCCGACAGTTCCTTGGCGGATTGTGACTTTGCTCATTCAGGTTTTTTCCTCGGCTGCCCTTGATTTGTCCGCCATAAATTGTTCGAGACACCCCCTTCTTTTCAAGAGCGGTCCTTCCTTTTTTCGTGGCTTTCACCACCGGGCGTAAACAACTTTTCCTGTTCCCTGTCTTCCGTATCGTTGGCTTTAACTTCCCCCCCCCCCATGCCGTTGTGGCCCACTATGTCGAGTATCTCGGCAACCAACTTTTCTTTCCTCGTTTCAATGCTCCTCTTCTTGGCTTTGCTGCTTTTGTTCCCGGAACGTAATCGATCTCGCTCCCTGCAGTCCGTATTGATTTTTTCCGACCCCTTCCGTCGTTCCCTTTCGTTCGGATCGTTCAAAATCGACTCTTTTGACTCCCTTCTTCCCCAGTTTTTTTGCGTTTCTGAAAACGCTTATGCCGTTTTGCACCGCCACTGCACGCTTTCGTGCCGCATGGTTTGCTGTACGGTAGTTTATCGATAACCTTTCCCCCTCCCCACCCTTTTTTCCCCTAGGCCTCTTCGTTCCACCATGTCTTGTTGGTGACTTCCCACTTTTGCTAACTTTTGACGCGAGCCTCGCTTTCCTCTCCTTGGTTGCGACTTCAAGCCCATTCTACCCGCAGCTCTCCCCTCTTAAAAACCTTTCCGGCTCTCTCCCCCTCGGAGCGCCGCTTTGTGCCGGACCTTGATCTACTGCCTACATCATAGAACTTCACACCCGTGCGCAATCGTGTTTGCCTTAAACCTAACTTTTCAAGCTTTTTTCCCACCTTTTAGTGCGCCCTTTTGCTCTTCCTGGGAGAGCTCCTTTTTTTTAAAGAGTTTCGATCCTTCAGCCCCCGCGTCGAAAAAATTTTCCTACACACCTCTTTCCTCCGGTCGACGCGCCTTTTCCCTTCCGCCTTTTTTTTCTGTGCGAAAAAATTCCCGATTTCTTCCCTCGGGTTCAACCCAGCTCCCCTTTTCTCCTGTGGCTCCTTCATTACCTTTCCCTTCCTCCGTTGTTTGTTTTTGAGTTTTCGATGGAAGCCGCCGGCAACGCGCGTCTCACCCGAGGGTTTTTGAACTGAGAGGAGCTCCCGTTATTTTGATGTGCCCCCCCCCCTCTTAAAAAGAAGTCTTCTTTCAAGAGTTCTTGTGCGCGTTTGCTTGGGTGAGTTCCAAATTTGTGCGATGGTACCCTCCTCCCCTTTCTTCCCCGGGAGCTCTCTCCCTGAAGCGGAACCCTCCCCCCACTGTCTCGTAGAGCCCTGTTTTGAAAACAGCTTTAGTTTTTTCAAGCGTTGTATTTTTTGACACCCCCCGCTGCTCCCCTTTGCTGGCTCCTCCCTTTCTTTTCCGTTTCAACACACTGCGGTCTTCGTCCCTCCCCATGAAGTTTCTCTTCGGGACCGATTTGTGCGACTTGCGGCCTCTTTACTTTTCTTTTACTTTCCTCGGCTCGCCCTTTCTCGCGCGCGTTTGTTCCTGGCAAATCAGAAACACTTTTGCCCGATCAGAGTTTGTAAGACCTTTTGAGCGTCCCGGTGACTGCTCCCATTTGATTAGTTTTTTAATTTTCCATCTCCATCCTTTCTCACGCCCGCGGCACGCAATCTGTTCAATGTTGAGGTGAAACGGTCTTCCCACCTGTTAGACGATTTCATTGGCATGAAGTGTCTTTTCCATCGGTCCTCCTTCTTCCGTCCAAGAATTGTCTCCACGACTCCTTTCCCTTTGCAGCAACTCAATCCGATTATGCATGATAGCTTTGCTTATTTCGGTTCCGATGACCAGCCCCCCCCTCGATTCCCGAGTTCAGCGTCCTTGTTGCCAAATTTGACACTATCCAGTCCCCCCTTTTGGTTTCCTCTTAACCACGACCATATTGTTCCCTCCTACAGCTCGATTTCAATCTTTTTTTCCCATTGTGCCCTACTCCCCCAGGGGTTTCTTCGCCGGTGATGTGTCTCCCTCCACCTTTCTTTTTTTTTTTCTCTTTGAAACTGTTGCGCCCCCTGTGAGGTACCCCTTGTGCCTCCCGACGCCCCTCTTCCATCCGGATGAGTCCCCATTTATCGATGTGCTCAATCGTGATAGGACGAGATTCCTTCTTCACGTAAACCCAGTTGTCTTGCCGTTCTTTGTTCCGCATGTCATAGCTTACCTTTTTCAACCAGCGCTTGTTCCTCACTGGTCTCCTCCCCTTCGACGGGTCGCGTTCCGTCCTCGGTCACAGCTCATGGGAGATGATTAGAGTCCCCTTAACCCCCCTGTTGGGCCGTTATCACCCCCGATGGAATTACAGCTGTTTTTGTGTTTCAACCCCGCGTTTTGAACTCTTCGGGCTTGAACGGCTCAGTATTTGGCCCTCGTTCTCGGAACACGATCCGCGGTTTTGTCCCTACATGCATTTCCCCTTCTTCGTTTTTCCCTCCCCTTTCCGGAGGATTTGTTCCTGCCCCAGCCTGACAAACGTTCAAGAGTTTCCGGCGGTTCCAAACCCGTGCGGGCATGTTTGCCTCCTTTCGAGTTTTGCAGACATCTCTTACCAATCACCTGAAGGTTACTCAGATTGCAGAAGAGGTACGTCCCCCCCTGAGGACACAATCTACCGTGGGCAGGGAGTTTTTCTGAATTTTCCCCCCCCTTCCGCGGCGCGTTTTGCGGCCCCCCCCCCCTCATCATCACTATCAGTTCAGCTCTTGCGCAGAAGGGCTCTGGTTCCAAGCTCTTTGGTTTTCCGGAAGACGCTCCGTTTCAGATTTCCCTTTTTCCCTATATTTCTTTGCCACCCACGTCCCTTTTCCCCACTTCTTTCAGGACAACCCGTTCTTTTTCAGTGTTGAAGTTTGCGGAATTCTTTCGTGGATGAGCCCGTTTCTGTTACGCCTCGCGAGTTTGACACTGGATGTCGGCCGCCCCCAAGTCCTGGTCCAGTGATTAAATGCTTCCTGTCCCTTCTCCCCCCCCCAACGACCCCCACAAAACATTCCTAGCTTTCGGTCCCCCTCTATGGGCATACGAACTTCACCCTACAAATAAGAATTATGGCGCCGAAGGCACTTCGGGTCGCAGGGCGGCCAATTGATTTTTCGACCACTCTTTTTCTGTCGCCCTATTTCCCATTTCTCCTCCCGCCTCCGGTCCCGATCCCCATCCCCCCCCTTGCCCAATCGAACTCAGGGAAGGGCTCAACGTTTAGTGCTCCATCTCACTCGGCCAACGGCCCTTTTTTCCCCGATCCGCGCGGGTGGCTTCATTCTGGAAACGGAAAGCAGCTCCCCGACTGAGATTGAACCTAGGCGTTTCTCAGTCCCTTTCGTTCCCTCCTTTGGTTCAGGTCTGCTCACTTCCCGGCTCCGGGGGACTTATCCTGGGATACTTCTTTCCTCCTCTTTCTTCAGGAGGATGATCAGTTCCACGAGTGCTTCATCGGAAGATGAGTCTCTTTTTCCCTGTTTTTTGATCGTTCTATTTTGAGGTCCAAGGCACAGCTGTCGTCTTCGGTTTCCATATGGAGAAGATGGTCCTTCCCCCAAGCAACCAAGCTGGGAATACTATTGTTTGTCACTGATGGTGCCGGTCCCGGATGGGAAAGCGTGCTTAGCCGATTTTTTTTTTCCCCACTTCACCCCGTCCATTTCTCCGCAAGACGTCTGAAGTTCGGATACTTTTCCCTCATCTTTTTTTGTGAGATATCTCCTCACTTGCATCGCCCCCAAGGCGTGAGCTCTCCTTTGTCGATTTCGTCTCCTCCCTTCGCTCACTTGCAGCACATCTTTTTACAGCCACTACACTCTTTCCGTCTTCCAGCTTGGTGCTTGAAGCCCCCCCCATCGTAGAAATTTTCTTCGAAAGAGTAGACTTCTCTCTAACACCTTTCGAGGCGCTGACTTTGGTTTCCGTGGTGGTGGTGGGGGTGGGTTGCCCCCAAATCCCTCTTTACAATTTTCACTCGCACTTGTGTTGACCTAGTTTTTACCTCCGTCAGGATTAAACCATCCTCCATTACCGTGAGCGTTACTTGAATTGCGATTTTGAAACCCCCCTTTCTTCCCCCTGATTGTCGCGCTGCGGTTAGCCCGCGGTTTCTCGTCTTACGCTGGCACCATTATTTTCGTCCCCTCGGATAGTTCCTTTTTCGTCCTTGCATTGGAGTTTGTGCCCGTTCTTTAACCGTTTGCGACCTTAAAGTTTTCTTTGATTGCAAGTTTTCTCCTTTTTTCTTTTCACTCCTGTTTTAGGTTATAGTCGATTTTTTTTCTGCCCCGCGTTATCGAAACTTGCGAATTTTGGAAAGCCCCTTGCTTTCCGGCCGAAGAATTTCTTTTATTTCCCTGTGCGTAGATCTTTTTTTTCGCGCCTTATCTCTCCCCTTTGTTTTTCGTGGTGTGCATGGACGTCGCGGCTTCAGCATCGTCTTCTTTTCCCTTTCTGTTCCGCCCACCTCCGCGTTTCACCTCTTTTTGAGGCTTCCCCAAGGTTCGCCACCCCCCACCTCTCCGGCAACGGAACTCCAAGAACGGGTTGTTAGATTGTTTATGTCGTGTTTTTTTGTCATATTCCCCCCCAAACCTTTTCTTTTTTTTTTTGTTTTTTTCATGGTTTGTCCTCTACTTTGTTAGTATGCCCTTTTTTTTTTGCACCCCGGATAGCCCTTTAACCTCACGACTCGCAGTCGAGAACTTTTTGAACTGATAGGCACTTTCTTCCGCAATGTTGGGCCGAACTTAGACGGCGTTTCGTTTCTTCTCCCCCCCCCTCCCCACAGGTTTTTGTTGTCTCCTCTTAAGCTCTGCAGCATGGTGCCCTTAGGGATTTGCCCCTGTTGATGTAGGGCAAAATCCACATAGGGCAATCCATAGGCCTTCCCCCCGGGGTTTGTTGTGGGTTTTTTTTTTCTCACGTGCCCCTGACACAACACAGATCCTAGTCCCCCCTCCCCCCCCCCTAGAGAACCCCCGCGCAAAGCACCATGTGGGCCAGACCACCTCCTCCGTTCATCCCTTTTTTGCACAACCCCCACTAACCTCGATGTTTTCCGACAACCCCCTTCTCCCTCTTTCCTACGCCGGATAGGCTGCCCAAACTCCTTTCCAAACGGTTCAACCCCCCTGAACTGATTCCCTCTGCGGTTTCCCCTCCTGGCCAGTGACATTTCCTCTTTGAATTTTTCCCAAACTGTTTATCGAGGCAACCCGCACAATCGACCTTCTGTTTGTTGTTTACCGAAGAGTGCACGACCTTTTTCCCGAAAATGCGGTTTTACATTCCTTTTGTACGTTCTTCTTCCCAATTTGCGTCGTTTACCACCCCTTTCCTTCCAACTGTTTCCTTCTTCGAATGAATCATCTTTCCGATTGCGCGGGTTTGTTGATCGATAACTTTGACTCACTTAAGTGTGGCCTGGTCTTTCTTTTTTCCGCAAAGCCCTTTTGCTTGCACAAAGGCGTTGCAGCTCTTTCAATATTTGTTGGCGCCGACCCCACCTTCTTGCGCACCCCAACTGGGTACTGTTTCCCCCATTTTGTTACCTTTTCTTCCGTTTTGACGGGTGCCAACATTTAGTATAAGAGGCAACCCCTTGACTAGTTGTAAATTTGCCTCCGCTGAACAGAGTGCTTTCAGGGCCTTCCCTTTAACCGAAATTATCGCGCGTCGATCCAGGCTCTTCTTAGTTCGTTGAGGCCTTGCATTTCGTCGTCTTTGTTTCTCGTAAAATCTTTCCCTGAGCGCAATCCCCTTCTTTCCCTTTTGTCCAGATGGGTTCGACCCGTGGATATTGGGAGGGTCTGTGTGCCACGCCACCATTTCTTTGTTCTTCGGTCGTTTTTAGATCCTTTTTTTTTTCTTTTCTCTCGCAACTGAGCCCATGATCCCCACCTTCCTCCATCAATGCTTTCCTCTCAATTTCTGTAAATATGCATCGCTTGAAGTGTGGTTTTTTTTTACGTTCAGACTAGTGTGCCCCTCTCTTTCAACGGCCGTTTCTCCGTAAGAATTCTCCGTCAGCCGGGCCGCCTTCGCAACAACGGTAACGTTCTTATTCCCCTTTCTTCTGTTCACATTGTTTTGCCTGATCGATTTGTTTACACGAATCGTTTTCAACAACAGTGCGATATTTTTCCCTCCTCAAAATAGTTTGAACTAGTGACTCAAGCTGTTCCCCTGCCCTCCTTTCGAGTCGAGTTGCTGTGCCTCTTAGGGCGAGTTTTAACCTATTTGTATTTATTAATTTGCAGTCCATCGATGTCACCTTCAAAACGAGCTCTTTCCTGTCTCGTTCGTTGACCCCTCACCTACGGAGGTTCTCGTGAGCATAAACCTCCCTGGATGCGCCCTCCCTCGTCCCACTTCCTTTTTTCCCAGCGCCGTTTTCCTTCCGGTAATCTCTAATTTTTTCTTTGAGCGAGATGCCCCTCTCCGGACAGTAGATGGATCGACTTTTTGAAGTTTTTTCCTCGAGAGCTGCATTTTTTTTTTTTTCTGCCCCAGGCCCCTCTGTTTTGTATTTTAATTTCACCTCGTTCTTGTTTCCGTCTGCTCGGGTTTTTTTCAGTGTGAGAAGCTTCTGCCTTCTTTTTCCTTTTCCCCCCTCCCCCCCACACCTGACTCCCCATGACGAGTCCGCAAATGTGAGTAGCGACAATGTTTTCCCCGATTGAGGCCCCACTCTTTTCGGCGGCCCAGTCTGCACTTATGTGTTCCATGGGGCAGTCTATCCCGTTCCCTTCAACATGAGTTCCATCGAATGTGGAAGTGATTTCCTGAGTTGCGGCCCCTTTTTTCCCCTGCTGTTTTTGCGGATGTGTCTTCGTCACGTCTTTTTTCCCAGAATTGGACTTATGCGCGCTGTCAAAAGACCCACGTTCCGATCTATATCGGGCCACGCCATTTTGCTGCGCCCGGTGATGCGGCCATTTTGATTGGTGGGGTCCAGTTTATAGACCGACTCTTCTTTCCCCCTTCCCTCTCTTTCTTTCCATTTTCCCGGTGGACCCGTTGGATCCCCCTTCCCCGCCCTTTACACTTTCCACTAATTCTTTCGCGCAACGTGGTCTATTTCGATCCGACGACTTGGGCCGACTGCACTTGACTTCTTCCCTTCCACTATACTGCCTCGTCGACGTGCTCGATGTTTTTTGTTTTCCGATGAAGACCTTCCGCGGCGCCCGTTCAGGCTTCTCCACCTTGATTTTTTGCCAATTGTTTGCCTTTACGACCCCTTTCTTCTCAGCTCCAGCTTGCCAAAGCTTAGACCGTGCTTCCCTTCCTCGCCTTCTGGCGTCTGCCCACGAACCAACTTTGATTGAACTCCCCCCTTCCCCCCCTTCTGGTGCTGTCCCATTTTGGCCCAAATTTGCCGATTTCACCCCCCTTATTTGATGTCTCCCCCAACCTTATCAGCGCTCCGCGCTTCTTTTTTTATCTATCTGATTAAAAAAGTTTTGTAGGTTTTTTGTTCGGACGCATTGGATCAGTAAACTTGCTACAACGAGAATGTGAATCTCCCCCCTTTTTCTCATGTCATTTTAGTTTGCCCAGCTTTAATTCTGTAACCCGCATTTTTTCCTCTTTTAGTCCGCTTTTTAACCAACTTTTAACAGGTCCGATGCGATTACGTTTTCTCCCCCATTTTTCTTTCTACCCCGAAGATGTTTCCCTCAGGCGTGGCGACCCTTTTTCATCCGATTCCGATATTCTTAATATCTTTCTTTTTTCGGACGCTTTGTCATTTCTTTTCCCTCCAGTTCCCCTTCGTTCTTGTCTCTGGCAAGGGAAACCTTTCATCCTTCCGCGACGGCTGGCGGCCCCAACCAGTGCTGGCTGGCCTCTTATGACTGCCTTACTTTTGCCCCTTAAATAACCCATCCCCTCACTTTGAAGCAAATTCCCCATCCAGCGTTACTTCATTTCTTGACAACATGCAAATGGGGGGCTTTTTCGGAATTACATTCCGCCTTTTTTTTCTTTCTTTACCAAAATTTTTTTCCTCTTGATTTTAGTTCGAGAGATTGGCTTTCTTCCGATCGGTTATGTTATTTTTCCCTTTCTTGAAGATTATGTCTCGAGAATTGCTGACAGCATCTTCATTCACAGACGCCGGTGGACCCTTGCCTAACAACCCCCTTTCTTTCAGAGTTGATTTCGGAAGAGTTTTATGTGGATGCGAACCTGGATGGACGCCCCTCATTGAGTTTTTGACAACTCTTCTTTTTTGTTCCAGACGGCAGTTTTTTTATGACCCGCGGCGACTTCCCCTCCCACAACCCATGTTCCCACAACTGGTGATTATCGATTTTTCAGAGGGGTGTTCCCTGCCCCCTTGACCATCAGCATTCTGGCGTCGCGAACGAGGCTTTCTCTTTTTTTTTAAACCAAAATTTCGTCAATCCGCGGTCTCCCTTTTTCTCTCCATCCTCCTGCCTGGACTAAATAACGAATGCCGGGTTAAACTCCACCCTCCCCCCTCCGCTGTGAATGTTGTTCCTTGTGTAGTTCTCCTCCCGGGTCCCACTGAACGCCTTCTGACCACGTCTCCCTCGCGTTGGACCTTGAATGGCAGAGCGGACCTTCCTCTATAACCCGCGGTCGCTTGAACCTTTTTATGGTCCTTCGCAGGCATGTTTCTGACCAGCTTTTGTTTCAAACTTTTTTTTTTTCAATACCCTTGCTCTGGGGTTCCGTTTTTTTTCGGCCATCCCTGTTCAGCCTCCTTTCTTTCTTAGTGACCTGTTTCCGTTTTGGTTTGCATATTCTTCCCCCTCTTTCATTGCTCGTCCCTCGTGAGATTTTCTGATCTTCTTCTATTTTATTCGGCCGATCCCGACCTGGTCTCCTTTTTCCCCCCCTCCACAAGTGTTGTTTACTCTTTTCTTAATTGAGTGCTGCCCCGCAATATGGCTTTCCATTTCTCTCCGAGTTGTGTAGACGAAATCGACGTGCCCTCTTGGTCCGCTTGCCTCGTCTTATCTTTCCTAATACCTGGGTGTTCTCTATCCTCACGATCGCGGCCGTGTTGATGAGACCTTTGTCTTCCGCAAAATTCCTCTCTCCAGCCATTGACGGTCAGAATCAAGTATACCCCCCTTCGCGTGTCTCCCCAGGAGTTTACGAGACCCTGCTTCCATCTTAGGTCAGGTCTTTTCCTACCTCCTCCCCAATCCTGTCTGGCATAGTTGCCCCCTTTTTTTGTTCTTTGGTGTCAATCTCGATGTCCCCGTTTTTTACTATCCTCCTCTTTACTCTTTTCCATCTTTCAGCCTACTTTCTTCCGTCCAACGGTTAAGGAATGCGCGTCGTTACACCAAAAAGGTGCAGTACCCCTTCCGATCGACTTCCGGGTTCTCTGTTAGGATTGAATTTTTTAAATAAGCCGCGCTTCTCCCTGGTGCGTCCCTGCAGGATGGGATTGTTATTTTCCCGTCGTTGGAGCTATTTTTGCGACCCTTCCCGTTTTTTTATTGCAACTTTATGCTAGTGGAGTTACTTTGCGATTTTTTCTCCCTGACATAGGTCTCTTTTTTCTTGAAAAACCTTTCTTTCTTCGAACCCCCTTCTCCTTTTGTTTGGCCGCCTTCACGAATGGATCTAGCAGGAAGGCTGATGTTGTATTCTTGAGAGCCCATCGTTCGGCCTCAATGATAATCTCCTTTGTGGTTCCTTTTTTTCTCTTACTTTCTTCGCTTCAGCATCGATCAACTCCCGGTTCCGTAACCCCTCTTGACGGTGCCCTTTCCCTTTTCCCCTCACCATAAAAGTTCTTAACCGGAACCTATTCCAAAGATTTTTTCCTTTTGCAGATGTTTCCACTGTCGTGTCCTGATCCTCCCTTTTAGCGACGTGTTCACCTTCGCATCCGTTTTACACGCCTTTTTCTACCCTCCCCCCCTGAATCTTCAGCAGCTACAGACCATTCCGGCTTTCCTTGCCCGCCAGGTTTTTTGGGCTTCTTGCCGCAAATGGTTCTTTCCTCCCCCTCACCTTTTCCGGACTAGTTTGTCCGCCGTGCGTGCTCTGTCCTTTTTTGCCCTCGGATGGAATTGTTGGAAAAACCAATTCCGACCTTTACCTAGGCCAGGACCGCACGGTGTTACTCCCCGCCCTTCGTGACGCGTTGCTTGTCATTTCATTCCTTCCCAATCGCCCTTCTCAGTGAGGGAACCAACCCCTTCCCCCGTTTGTGAGTCCCAAATGCGATCGATTTCCTAGACGGACCGTGACAATCCTGAGCCACGCTCATTCTTTTCTTCCTTTTCCCCTTCCCGGCGTTTGAACAAAGAATTTCAGATTCCACCTTGTTGAAACGGCACCTGTCCCCGTCTTCGAAATATTTCATCCCTCTCCCTCCTTGTTACTCCCAGTGGTCACTCTTCCGTCATCATTCTCCCACTTTTCATTCCCTTTGCTCTTGTCTTCCTTATCACTGAGTCAGCGCCCCCAGTTTCCTGCAGCAACTGTTGTGACCGACTTGCCTCTTCTCTTCACTCCCGCGGGGCTTTTTAACCCTTTCTTCTCTTGTTGCATAGCTGACTTTCTTTTTGAAGCCCAGAACCCCCTTTTCTGCGCACAACTAAATCAGGCGCGAGGTCCTCATGTTTCGTTGGCGCCCGCCCCTCACCTCCCGTCCCCCAGTCCCACAACTGTTTTTGGTTACTGGGTTCCACCCTTTCCTCCCCAGTTGGCCATCTCCAGCGTTCTCCCGTGCTATTTCGATTCTCCTCCGGCACCAACGGACGTTTGTTAATTTTTCCCTCGCCCCGTGCTTCAGTGCCGCGTTATTTTGGTCAGCGGAAACTTAATCATCGCAGCCGTTCGCCAGTGAAGTATTTCCCTTTGCGCCGGCATTTCGTCGTTCCCGCGTCTTATTCCATGCAACCAACGACCGATTTTTTCTAAATTTTCCTTCCCGTGGTTTTTTTCCAGCTGTTGTAAGATGGATCGCACCTGTTCCACAGAACAACCTTCACCGTTTTCTTGACTTGTGCGTGAGAGCGTCGTGATAGTAAATTCAAACTCATCCCCTTTGGAATCGTCCCCGCCTGTAGTTACCCAATGGTCTGGCACATTGATTTCCCCCCCCCGTGTTTTTTTTATTTTTTCGTGTAGGCTCCCTCCCTTTGATGGGAGCGGACCCTCTTCCGCAACGCATCGGCTCAATTTCGAAAAAAAATACGTATGGAGTCCCCTCAGATGTTCCGCTTTTTGCCGGAAAATTGTTTTTTACTTCGACCTACTAGAACTCCAAAATGCGTATTGTTTCTCCGTTTCCAATAAACCCGGGTTGCCTCAGTTTTTTCAACCAGTTTCTCCCTTGAGCCAGATGACTTCTTCTTTATGTTATTCGCTCCCTGTTGAAACTTGCTGATAAGGGCTGACCAGCGTTCAACCCATTTAACTCACCCCTATACCTACGGGAAAAGACGTTTTTCACTTTAGGCCCTTAGATTGTCGCTGAAAAAGAAGCGGTCCCTTGCCCGTTCTCCCCATTAGTTTTTTATCCAGTCTCGTGTTCATTTTTCCCCCCCCATTCTCTTTACCCTCAGTTGTTTGTTTTTTTCTCTGAGAGATGTTTTGCGATCCTCCCAAGGCAGATGGATCGAAACCGCGGGAAGTTTTGCCCCGAGATCGAACCCGATTTCTTTTTATGCTCCTCTGAAACTTGGGTTCCGCTTTCGTTCTTTAACTTATCTTATGTCTTTGTGAGGGTCCCCTTTGTGCTTTCCTATCCGCTGGTCTGCCTGCAACTCTTTTCCCCCTTTTTTCACCAAAGGTATCACTCTCTACATGGAGATGCCACAGCCTCTCCGCTCCTGCTGTACCACTTTTTGCCCCCCTTTCGGGACTCGTTTTGTTCTTCGTTTTACCCCCCGCTTTCGCCCAATTTTTCTCCTTTCCACTCGTATCCACTGGGTCCGAACCTGAGGTTTTCCCCTCCATGTTTGAGGAGCCCCTTTTTTCCCCCTTGGTTAGACTTTCTGGTTCGCTGTCTTATGACGGCCGTTCTGTCGGCGCCCCTCGGCCGAGACTTGCTATGCTCTGCAAATCAGCCCCCCCCTTTTTTGCCTCTCCTATTCAAAGAACTTTTTTCATGTCGACCTTTCTTTGTAGCCGGCCAGGTTTTTGAGTGGGCGTTCATTTAGACTTTTCTGGATCATACCCTCTTTCCCTAACTTTACCCCTGTTCTTTTCCCCCGGCCGACCATCGTCGACCCGCCTTTTACTTTTGAAGGTGATAGTCTCCCGGCGAATTTTCGTCTCAGACTTCCTCGAGTACATGTCACTCTCAAATCCAATACGCTCTCCTATCGCTTGCTCCTATTGCTTTGTGTGCTCCGCCCCTCCCTCGGCAATACCATCTCATACATTCGGCAAATTGTACCCAGTTCCTTCCCCCTTGTTTGCCGATGACCACTCTCCCTGTCAGCGGCACTTCTTTTCCCCAGATTAGCTTTCCCCCCCTTCCCCGTTGTTCGTCAGCATTTGATGTGCGGTCGCCAACACGAAACTTTCTGTTGACCTTCTCTTTCACGTTGTTGCGCTATAAACTTTGCGGAACCCCAATTCAAGGCCGCCCTCTGCCCCCCCCCTCTGTAGCCCCACCTTATGCTTCCCTTTTTGGTTTGTGGGTTTTTTTTTTGGTTTTGGTTTTGGGGGGGGTTTTTTTGGGTGGGGCCACTTTAGTTATCTTCCGAGTCTCTCTCTCCAGCCCACGCACCTTTCTGCCGGCGTGCTTTGGTTCGGCTTTCTTTTATGACGACCCCCCCTTTGCTACCACCGCGCTGTTGACTCACCCCTCATGCAGTTTAGAAGAGGTTCTTCCGTTTTCCCCCTGCTGGGGTATAGTTCGAGTTACTCTCCTCACCAAGTTTTCCGTTCAACGATGGTTTTGACTCCCCAGGGTTTTACACACTTTTTTGGATGAAAGTTTTCCCATGCCCCCCTTTTCTAAATTATGTTTTAAAATCCGAGTCGTCGGAACTAGATAAGCTGGGTTTTTTCAAATCATACGGACTTTAGTGTTTGCCCCGGTTTAAGGAGGATGAGTTTGCCAGCGACCCTTCAACGCGTCCTTGAGTCTTCCCCAAGGACTGCTGATTACAACAACCGTGACGTTTTAATATGGCTGTTTTCAGTTTCCCCGATTTCTCCTTCCCCATAACTTAAAATCTCCGCCAAAGGCATTAGATTTACTTCCACTGTGGTCCCCCCCAACGACTTTTTGAGGGTTGCTTTGGCGCTACCCTGGCCGCTTGTCGTCGAGTCGTTCCCCCTTGGGGCAATACTGGAAGATAGTTCGCTGCGCTTCTCGATTCGATCGGTTCTGGTATCAGTATGCGTTCCGGAAGATTCGTCGGCTATCTAGAAAACGTTACCCGTATCGTTTTTTTTTCCCTCAAGGCAAAAGCTTTTCTGTCACCCCGTATCCCTTTTTCACTTATGTTGTCCTTTTCCTTGTTTTTTCCCCTTTTTCTTTTGCGACACTGGATGGACGCCTCAGCCGCAGTTTGCCGCGGATTTGCTTCCCCTCCTGGTCTTTCCCCCTACTGTAAATCTTTTACGTCATCGCCACAACACGACCCACAAACAGGTCTATTCTCTCCCTTTGCTTCGCTGTTTTGGGGCTACGCCCCCCTTGAACAAACACATAGCCATTCTTTTCTAGGAATTTCTGGGACTTTTTCAAAAACATTTCGCACCGTTCCTCCCACGTCTGTTCTGATCTTTTCGCTAACAGAGCCCACTATGCATTGCCGCCACTCTACGAAGTTTTTTCAACTCACAGAGTTTCATCCTTCCCTCAGAAGTTTCCGTTTCTTTAAAGTTAGTGATCAACGCAGTTTACCAATAAACTCATCGGGCCTTATCCAACTTCACAGCCCCTTTGGCTCCCCTTGTAATGGCACAGGGAAATTTCAGGTCCCGCAGTTTGTTGACCATCTTTTTTTTCTTTCTTACTGAGATGAAGTCCTTTTTGGTTTTTCAAACTTTACTCACTTCCCTTGCGTTGCTGGGAAGATTTATACTGGAATAAAACTGTTGAGCCGACATTTTTTCCCTTATGCAAGATCCAGTGCGTTTTCGATGAGACCTTTTTTGCAGCGCTGCGCTTCCTTTTGCGCGAGCTGATACAGATGTCTGATCGGCGACGAGTCCGTGTTTGACGATTTTTCTTCCCCCTCACCCTCTGTTGCCTACTTTTTTTGATTTTTTCCTGCTGGCCGTCCCCCTGATGGATGGCCTTTAGTTGAGAGTCTTCCATATCCCGCTCATTTCTTCATTCCTGCTATCTTTTTCTG
>Ga0179593_1481607_pt1 | contig 15872 bp, 26 predicted proteins | sample CZODoug2_1_08_16_FD_185931 | JGI IMG/M metagenome (GOLD analysis project Ga0179593, IMG submission 185931) | Vadose zone soil fungal communities from Angelo Coast Range Reserve, California, USA - CZODoug2_1_08_16fungal (PacBio error correction) | ecosystem: Environmental > Terrestrial > Soil >... | reverse complement strand
TCCCTCTTTTTTCCTTGTCAACATTTTGAGTTTCGTCCCGGCCTCTTTTTTTTCCCCTGTACACATGTGCGTTTTTTGTTTTTTATGGTGCCTTTCACCGAGCGGCCCTTCTTCTCACTCTTTCCCACCTTTTTCTTTAGCGTTCTTTTTTCTTTGAAGGCATAGGCTGATATTTTTCCTTGTTTGTTTTTTTCCCCACCCCCCACGCGTATGGGCGATGCTCGTCGTTCTTTTACTTTTTTCGGCGCTCGTTGCAGCCGCAAAGCCGCAACCGTTTCCTTCTTTTTTTCTTGTCCTCTTTTTTTCTCCCAACTTTGAAAGGCTCCCTCTTCGGGGGTTCGTGTTCTCCCCGGTTGAAAATTTTCGGCCCCTTTCTCTCCATCCCTCCCCCCCTACCCATTTTCAGGCAGCAACCACCTCCGGCTGGGCGCGCGCCTTTTCCCAAACTTTGGCCTCAGTCGACGGAAGAGGGCACCCCTGCCGGTTTCATCTCAGCCGTGATACTTTCCGGTCCCCACTTTTTCCCCCCGCCGTTTTTTCCCCTTTTTTTTTTAATTTGATGGGGGGGACGTGCACGAGCATCCTTTCCTTTTTTTTCACCCGCACCCCTACTTTGTGCCCTGCTTCCTGGTCCTTTGGTCACAAAACGAGCCGTTTTATGTTTCCATTTTTTTTGGAATTTCCCTCTGTCCGGAGTGCTTCTGTTCCCCACCGAGGACGTTTTCCAAATTTTTTTCTCATGTTTATCGTTCTAGAAGAAACCCCGCGTTTCTTTTTCTGCCCCTTTTGGCAGTCCCAGGTTCCCCCCGGTGCGCACACAACCCCTCCCCCCCGTCGCTCCAACACGAGCTCCGCCTTTTTTCCTTTTTCCCCATTCTCCATGGAATTTTTAAGTGGTCTTCTGTAGCCTAAAACACGATTTTCTTGGATTTTTTTTTCCCCCCCGCTCGAAGGCCACACCCCACGTTCGATCGTCCTGCTGCTTTACTTTCCCCTTCCTGTCCCCTCGGCCTGGCGATTTTTCCAAGCACGTTGGCCCTTTTGCAGTCTTTTTTTTTTTTATTGTATATCGCCCCCACTTTGAAAGTGCGCCTTGCTTTTTATTTTTTTTTCCCGTTATTCCGATCTTGTCCAAAAACCTTCCGCTATTCGCTGGGACCTTTAGCTCGACTTTTTTCCCGTTTTCCACTTTTCCCCTTGGGCCCCCCCCCTTTTCGTTTATTAAAAGTAGTTGTTACCGCCGCTCATTTCTTTTTCTCAGACTCAAGATTTTTGTTCCACCGCTACACATCCCACGTGTTCTTTCTTGTTGACGGGTTTCCTTTTTTTTTCCCTTTAGCTCTTTTTTCGTTCCAAGATTCACGTCCCTCGTCCCTCTTTCGACCAAAGCGCCTACCAAATCCATCTCCTTAGGTCCTTCTCCCCCCCTGGTCCTGGGTTTTTTTTCATTTTTTTCCAGAGTATAACACGCGTTGGAGTCCAACTCTCCCTCCCCCTTTTCCGAATTTGCGATGCTTAGTCGTTCTTACCTCTTCCCGCTTCTTGCCTGCTTTTTTTCCGCCCTCCCCCCGGGACTGTAACCCCTTGTTCTGCCTTCGAACTCTTAATCCGTCACCGAGAGGGCATTCCCGATCCCTGCCAGTCGTGACAGTGTCTTAACCCCCCCCCCCCCCTCCCCGTTTTTTCATCTAACTGGTGGGTTTTTGAAGGTTTCTTGATTCCCGCGCGGCGGCAACCCAAAATCTAAGTAAACGCTGCACTACGGTTCTCCTTTTGTCCTTCTTTTTTCCCGTTGGATTGTCGGGCCCCGGGCTCCCCTTCCTCTCGATCTTTCCAGTTAGTTCCTCGGCGGGCCCCCCCGTTTTTTCACCCCCGTTTTCATTTTTTTTTTTTTGCACCCCTGTTCCACATTCCCAATAGCGGTCTACTTACTTTGCCGTCGGCTCAAAAACCTTTTTCAGGACCTCCTGCTCTTTTTACTTTTCTCCTCCTGGAGACGCGTTTTCTTTTTTTTTTGCTTTTTTCCTTCATTTTTATCGGTGACCTTCTGGCCCCACCGTTTTCCACACCTTCAGTAGCCTTTGGGTGATTTTTTGGACCACCGGCTGATTTACGCGTCTTCTCTGCCCTTTCTTTTATAACGTTCGAATGGTGCAAGTTTAATTTTCTTTTGCAGTGACAGGCATGTCGTCCCCGTCCATTTCTTTCTCTTTTTATTTGGCCCAAACCGGCGCTCTCTTTGATCGCACCAATTGTCCTCTCCATTGACTAGTACCCCTCTTTACCTTGCTTTTTCCCCCCGCTTTCAACTGTTTTTTCCTGTTCCTTGACGATCAGCCCTGAGCGGTTGAAGTGCTTTCACGGTGAACTATCGACCGGACTGCACCGCATTGTGCTTTTCTGGGCTTGTCCTCTTTTTTTTCCAGCTACTTCTTTTGCCGTGATCTTGCGTTCATTTTTGTAAGGGTGCCTTGTTTGATCGCTTTGAGCCCTGGCCTCACACACGATCGTTTCTCTTCCTTTTTTCCTTCAGGTTTCTTTTTCTAAATTTTTGATCGGCACTCAAAGAAGCCCCCCTTTTAGACCCCCCCTTTCCCAAATTGGCTCATGAGTTTTTGCACCCTCCTTATTTGGTTGGCTCCCCTTTTTTTTTTCGTACCTGCCCTGGCATCCTAACCCCATCGGCCGCGTTTCCCTGTTTGCTACCGGCGTTTTTTCGCCCTTCCCTTTTTTTCCGTTGGGATTTTCTTTTTCCACGCGTAGCCTTCTTCCTCCTTTCCTTTCCTGGTCTCATTTCCCCCCGCCGATTTGTGGTGTTTCCTTTGCTTTTACTTTCTCCGCGTGGCCGCTTTCGGGTTTTGGAGTTTCATACGTTTCACTCCCCCCCTTCTGGTTTTGCGTCTCCTTTTTCCGGCAAAAGTTTTCTTTTCTCTTTTTTTCCCGATTCACGAGATCCTGAAAACCATCCCTCTTTTCTTTTTTTTTTACGACTTCCCTACTGTCAGTACGCAGGACCTTCGTTTTTTCCCCTTTTGATTCCCTTCGGGGCTCATGGTTTCCCCCGTTTTACAGATATTTTTTTTTTCTTGCACTTTGGAATTTTGGAACCTTGCTCCATGCCTTTTGATCCTCCTGGTGCTTGACCTTTTGTTTCTTTTTTTTCTTGATCCAGCGTTTTCTGATCTTGGTTCGCCTATGTTCTCCCCCTTTTCAATGCCTCTTTTGGCTCCCCCCCTCGGATTCTCTCTTTTCTCTCGGTTGTGTTGTTGCTCTTGCTTCTTTTTTTTTTTTTTTGAAAAGCGTGGGGTCCTTCCATTTACGTGGTTTGATTGAACTAGGCGCACAGCCCCCCCCCCCCTTTACGCATTTTAGCCAGCTGCGTACATCCACACAAATTTTCTAGGAGCCCTATTCTTATGGATCTTCCCTTCCAGGCAACGTTTTCCGATTTGAACGTTTGTACATGAGCCTTGTCCCTTTTCCCCCCAGGATTACATCTCAATTGAACCGACTTTCTGCACTTCCCCTTTGGTTTCTCTTTTTTGACACTGTCCGTCAGTTTGAAAGTGCTGTCTGATTTTGTCGGTTTTTTCCCATCGGCTTCCTTTTTCCCTCCTTTTGGTGCCTTAGCCCCAATCCTTGGTCTGTTTCTCTTCCTTACACACGGCGCGTTCCCTTATGGGTCGTTTTAAAACTTCCACCACGGATCGGTCCCTTTTTTTTCACTCGAAGCTTTCCAACGGGTCTTTTTCTGACTGAGTTTCTTTGTGGTTCGTGGCAGCAATCGTTCGGCCACATCCTTTCTGGACCCTGGCTTGTGGGCACATCTGCTCTGTCGGTTTCCTTTCCCCACCCCACCAAACAATTTTTGAAGAGGGGAGTTCTCTTACTTTGCTTCCCCTGAGTAGGTTTTTTGATCGGATTTTTTATTTCCCTTATCAGTTCATCCCTTTTTTTTCCCCCCACAATAATCGTTTTGTTCATTGAGCATTTTTTCTGCACCCTTTTTCCATTTGGTGACCTTTATTCTTTCCCGGTGCCATGGCATGCCGCTCTGGTTCACACCCTCTCCTGCTTGTTTCTGGAAATTTTTTGCGATCCCGAGATCTCCGGTCCACTTTTTCGACCTTGTTTTCTCACGGCTTCAGTATGGCTGCCGCGGTCCTTCCTAGTTCTTTTTCCCCTGCTGATGCCGTTACGATAGCACATCCCTCTTTTTTTGCTGCTTCGTTCCGGACCGATCCGGGTGATCGTTCCCACTCCTTTTTACCGGGGTCCCTTTGTTTTTGTGGTCCCCCCCTTTCCCCTTTTTCGCCCGTTTAAGAGCCCCAATTTTTTTTTTCCCAGGGTTTTGCCTTCATCGCGACAATACTCTCCCTTTTTCCTTTTTTTTTCCTTTTTCGAGGCCCTTCCGTGGAAAACCGTCATGACCCTATTCTTGTCCCCTTTGTGGCCCCCCTGCACAGTGGCATTCCGTTGTCCCCTTACGTGCTTTTTCCCTCTTCCCCGACAGCAGGCGATCGTTTTTTCCTCCCTCCTCGTCAGGGGTTTCCTTGTTGCAGCCGTGTTCCCGACGCATTTCCCGTAAAGCTCTCTTCTTGAAAGTGCCACCTTGTCCCATTGCTTAAATGGGGGCTGTAAAAACGGGGCCCCCCCCCTTCAGACTTAATTTAGCTTTTTTTTTGGCCTGTTCACAGTTGTTGTTCGACAGACTCCCCCCGTTTTCATTTTATGTTCCCTCTGCCTATGTAAAAAGCGGGACTTTCTTTTTTAGTCCCAGTCTGTTGCCGCATCGACCGGCATGATGACCCGTAAATTCCGCTTTCCTTGTCTCTGTTTGTTTTTTTGTAAGGTGCGCTTCCTGAAGTTTCTGATTTCCAAATTCCTTCATTCCTTTATTTTTCATTTCACTGGTCACCTGTTTTGCGGGATCGGTTCCCCTTTTTGCTTTTTTTTTCACGGATTTAGGGTTCGCTTCACCCTTTTCCCCTTTCTTGTTGCCATTTTCCCCTGCCTTTGGAGTCGCGGATTTTCACGTAATTGCATCCCCTCCCTTTTGGCCTTTTTTTCCCCTGCACTTTTCAGCCAACTCTTATTAACCCCTGCATGAGGTTTGCCTATTTGTTAGCTATTCTCAGTGATAGGATTCGCTCTTTTTTTCTTTTCTCCGCTTTTTTTTTTTTTTTTTTCATTGGTTCCGAAACTTTTTCGGCTGTTGCCGACGCCTTCCGACATGCTCTCCTTTTCTTCGGTTCCCTCAATTCTTGGCGCTGCGGCCGAAATGGTGTATCGCCCCTTCCCCCTTTTCCCCCCCCCGTTTCCTTTTTTTTTCCGGGTCTTGATGCTTTTCCTCGCTTCCCCGGAGCCTTCCTGCCGATATTCTTTTCTGTCACGTGTTTTTCTTTTTTTTTGACCGTGCGTAATTGATGATTTCCCTTCCCTTACCTAGCCACGCGCCTGTCTTGGTACTACGAAGCGGTCCTGGGGCCCCGCCCCCCTTTTTGCCCGTTGCTCTGTTCAGATTCCCGGGGCCCGCTTTTTTTTGATCATCTGCTTTGACGATCGTGTGTTTACTCCGTCCCTTTTTTTTTCTTCCTGTGGTCATTGGTTCCAAACAAATCCTCCAATTCCTTTTTTGTTTTTCTACGAAGCACCCTTCTACCCCCCTTTATTTCGTTGAGGCCAAAGTTGGCCTCTTCTTTGTGGGCTAGCGCGGCCTTTTCTTGGTTTTCTGCGTCTTTTTCTGGGCGCCCTTGGTGTGATACGAAGCCATGCATCCGGTGCGTTTCTCGTCTTCATACTCCTTGGTCGTCCAGTCTTGGGCGGCCTCTTCGTGTTTTCATAAGCTTTTTTCTCCCTGCAGTGGCCCGACCGCGTCAACTGGGTCACACTTTGTGCCGTTGGACCCAGTCATTCTCACTTTAGTTTTTACCCCGATAGGTTTAGTTTTTTATTCCCGTCGTCCAGTCCTGTATTCTTTGTGGGCGTTCCCCCATTTGCAGTCCTGCGTATCCCTTTTTGAGGTAATTTCCTGTCTCGATTAAAGCCGGAACTTTTTTCCCCCCCGCGCCTCCCCCTCGAGCCGGGCCGCGGTCTGCCTCGTCCCTCAATTTTTCTGTGAGTCTTTTCGAAAGGGCCTGTGCCACTTCCCTCGTTCTGACCCCTTTCTTCCTTTCCCCACTTTTTTCCTCAGCCATATTAAGGAAACACTGCCCCCCTTTTTGTGTGCACGTTTGAGTTTGGTTTCTGCAGTGCGGTCGCGCCGCAGTGACATCTCACCATTCTTCCCCTCGCCATGTCCGCAATTTTGGCTCTGTGCCGACTTTTCACTTTTTTTGCTGGTTATCGGTCTCTGAATGCCTTCCGTCTTGAACCCGATTTTTTTTCCCATAGAATTCCCTTCTGCGCTTTTCGCATCAGGTCCCCCTTCCTTGTACTTCCCCCCTCCCAATGGTGCAGGATTCGTAACTAAAAACTCACTTTGGCCGCGCTGTCCCTCCCCTTTTTCCTTGTTGGTTTGAGGAGCGATTTTTAGGCAGGCGCCAACTTTTGGAGTTTTGTTTTTTTTTTTTTACCTCACCATTTCCTTTTGTGGTCGTGACAGTCCACGATTTTTTTGCGCCTTATGCGAGGGCCACAGGTGTGTATGTTTTTCCTTTGCTTCCCTTTTTCAGTTTGAAGGCTTGCGCAGAGGGATGCGAGTCTTTTTTCCAAGGGTTTCCCCCCCCAAATTTGTTACCTGGCTTTTCCTTTCTTTATATGAGGCTTAAGTTAAGCAGCAGTCCCCCTTCCTTCCCCCCCTTTTGCGCTCTGGAACGTGCCCTTATCGATGGCGGCTTTTTTTTTTTAACTGCCACGGTGGCCCTTCCTGGGAAGTGTCTCTCGAACCGGGAATCCCGGGGCCCAAGGTTGGGTTTTCCGTCCCAACCCGAAATCCCCTTTCAATGAAATTTTTTGTAGGCGAGGCCTGTCTTTTTTCTTTTGTTTCCGGGTTCGCAGGTTGGTTTTTAAAACCGTTCATTTCGACTTTCCCCTTTTGCTGGAGTTTACTCCCTTTGTGTACGGGCCGTTTTTACAACCTTTCTTCGCCCCGGAACCTTTTTATCGGCATGCTTTGAACGTGTCCCGTTTGCATCCCCCTTATCTGTGTTTCTGCCACATCCCCCCCCACCCCCCCCCCCCCCCACTACCTTTGCCGTGGGCAAAAAATGACTTTTTCCCCCGTCTGTTATTTTAGTTACAGGGAATTTTTGTGTTTTCACTTTTTTCGGGTATTTCCCCGAGGTCTGGCCCGCCCCCCAATGTCTTCCTGGGTTTTCTTTTTTCCCCCGATGCACTTTTCAAAGCTGGCTGAAGGCCTGGTGCCCCTCGTAATTCCCTTGTCCTCGCAATTTGCTTCGCGCCCCACTCCACCATGATGGATCGGTGCCCCCCAACTTTTATGATCTTACTCCGCAATAAGCATCCTGGGTCCCTTTTCCTTCCTTCCCCCCAACCCTTTTCTCTTTTTTTAAAAATACACCCTTTTTTTGCACGCCGCGGTCTTATTCGGTTCCCTTCTCCACCAACGGTACTCGTTCCTTTTCTATCTAAAAAGCCTGGGGGTAAGAGACTCTTCGATTCCGCATTCTTACCGAAGCTTCGTTATTCTTCGTCTAGACCCCCCCAAGTTAGGCCGCCGTAGTGTCTTCATTCCCTGACCCTTGCGACATTATTGTCAAACACCCTCCTCGCCTTTCCTTTTGTTCGGAAACGCTGAATTTCCCTGGCCTCCCTTTCAATTTTTTCCCTCCCCCCAGCCGTTTCTTTAAAATTAGTTTGTTACGACTCCCATCCTCTTCCAAGATGATGGTTGCAAACTGGACCGCCACTCCACTTTTCCTGACCCCTTTTTTCTTTCTTGTTCGGCAAATCTCAAGAAATGTTTTCGTAACCGCCTAGCATAGCCCTGCAAATGGAAACCCCTGTCACACGCAATTCTACTGTTTGATTAGCTCCCACCCCCCCTTCCGATCTTTGAGCCCCTGCCCAGAGTTATAAAGGCGTGGCGTTTGCATTGCCGCCGCTGATGAGATTTACGTGTCCCCCCCGCGCTTTGCTTTTTTCCTCCCAAAGCTTAATTGCTTCGGGGGCTCTTACCCCCTCTAATTCCCCTCCCCCCCCATTTGCTTATCATTTTCCCCCCGGATAAAGGCCATTTCTTTTTCCCCAGTGACAAGAAAGCATGTCTGACTGGAATGCCGCGCTTCTTCCTCGCGCGGCACACCAACCCGTGCGGCCCCAGACTCGGGCAACTCACGCGTCATCGTTCCTCCCCCCTGCTGGGCGGCCGAATCCCCTTTCCCTCTGCCATGAGTCATATTTTTGAGTTTTTTTTTTTGTGCCCCCCCCGTCCCAAGTTTTCCAAGGGAATGCTTTTTCCTCCCATTAGTTCCAATTACTCGGCCAAACCCTTCTCCTTTTGCAGGTCCCTTTGCCGTTTTTCAGAAACCCTGTCCTCTTTTTTGGGGGTTAGAACATGTGCCCTCAAGAAGGACCTGGCGCGTCGCGGCTTTGATCGTGGGCACACGTGCTTTTCCAGTCCTTGGCCCCTTGTACGAGAATTTTGGTGGAGTCTTTTTCAGGCCCGGGCCCCGGTCTCTTCTGGATGATTCGGCCCTTCCCCCTTTTTTTCTCTCCGCTAGTTCGTCCATGGCCCTTCCCTTGGCCCTGGTTACGCCTTTGTTACTTTTTTTTTTTTTTTTTTTGGTAACTAGTTTTTCTCTCTTTGCCCCCATGATCGGCTTAGGGGATGCTTCTCCTTCCCTCCAATTGATCGTACCGAGCGTCCGATTTTTCCTCTAACGAACCCGGTTGGCTTGACTTCCTCTTCGGTCGTGTGTGCAAATAATTAGAGGCTGTCCCTTTTTCGAAGGACCTGTCATTCGTCCTTGGTTCCCCCATTCCTTTTCGAACCCTTGCCGGAAGGCGAGCTTTGCCCCTTTTTTTCGTTGAAGTTTTTTTTTTCCCCAGAAGTTGTACCCGGGAGTCTTTTTTTGTTCCTTCCGACTCACCCTTTTTCTCTTTTGCGTTCGTGACCCCCTCATCGGCGGCAGTTCTCCATGGTTTCCTTCCCCCTTAGTCTTCCTTTAAGCCCTTTCTTCCTGTGCCCAAACGATTATTTGTGTTTTTTTGACGGCTTCCGGCGTCTCCGAACTTCCTGCCTCACAAATCGCTCGCGCATTTCGCTACAGCGGTCTGCCCTTTTTTCCCCCCCTTTTTTTTTTTTTTTTTTTTTTTTTTTTTTTTGTTGATTACCTTACCGCGCGGCTCGCCATTGTCCTTTTTCCCTCTTTCTTCTCCGGATTTTCCAGCCGAGATTTTCCTTTTAACTCGCCTTTCTTTCCTTAATCTTGCGGGCTCTCAACTAGTTTTTTCACGGGGTTTTTTTCGCGTCTGAATTTGCTCGGCCACATTCAAACAGTCCTTTCCCACCTTTTTCAGGTTCCAGCCTTTTCTCTTCACCCACCGGCCAGTCCTCCTGAACGGGCCGCACCTCGCGCGGTCAGTCTCGGGATGTTTCCCTTTTTTTTTTTTGTTGTTCTTCTGTCCGGCTCATGGGTTAACCTCCTCCCCCCGCGAACTTTTGCACTGGCTTTTGGCCCCTCATTCCCCCGTTTGTCTCCCACTGGGGACCTTGGTGGAATTTTTTCAGTTCTATTTGTCGACTTTGTGCTCGCCTTTTCCTCATTTTACGATTCTTGGTGCTCTTTTTCACACAACATCGGGGATTTCTCTTCTTTTCCTCGTTGTTTTTTTTTTTTTTCGCAGTCTGACCTTTGTTTGTTTGCCCTTGTTTTTTTGCCAGCGTGACCCGAGCTCTTTCCTTTGCCGTGTTCTTAAAAAAAACATAGGCAGCCCCCTTTCCCTTTCCCTTTCCTACGGGTTTATCCAACCACACTTCCCAGGATTTCCGGCCCTATGGCCTCTCCCTTTTACCCAACGGGCTTTTGCGCATTTTTTTTCCCCCTTTAGCCGGCCCCCACCGTGAAATGAGTTTAACCTGGACCGCCTACGTTAACTGACCATGGCTCTTTGCTTCCCCTTTTTTCTTTTGTGCCAGGTTTTTTTTATTGGGGGGCTTTCCTAACTCCTTTTTGCATCCACCCTTTTTGAAGGCAAGTACCAGAAAAAAACGCTGTGTTTTCCCCTTGGCACAGTTGCTTGAGGCAAACTTTCAGACGTCCTCGGGGGCTCTTGTCCCCCCTTCCTTTGTGCGAGTCCCCCCCCAAACACAGTAACTCCCTTTTGAAGTTCACCGACAATGAGCCCAGTTCGCGGCTCGTCCCCCCCGACCCTAAGGAGCAAAAAAACCTTGCTCCCTCTGCTGCGTTCCCTTTCCTCACCAACAGGGCCAGAGGGGGTTTTCCCCTTTGCTTTTTCAACTGCTGCGATTCTTCTTTTTGTGAAGTCCTTTTCGGGGTCGGCTCGCCGTCCCACCCCAATCTTTTATTTTTTTCTTTTTGCCGTTCTTCTGTGTACTTTTGGGCATGCTATCTTTTCCCCCTCTGCACAACTGATTGCCCTTAGCTTTGAGGTTCTTTACGAGCACCTTTTTTTGTGGAGTTCCCATGTGCAGCTTCCGATTATCCTTTTCCTCTTTTTGAACCCTCCCGTGTATCCCGTCTAAGCTGTAGGCTTCCGGAGGTTTTTTTCTTTTCATTTGAGTGTTGGCACTTGCGATGCCGTTCCTTCCGATAGTCCCAAGCTCTTTTTCTTTTCTTTCTGCCTTCGACCGTTCCGGGCTGATTTCAAGCCCCCTTTTTTTTTTTTTCTTGCGGTTGAACCTCCGTCGTTCGTCCTTTTTTTATTTGCCGGCGAGCCCGGGCCGACTCGCCCTTCTCCCTCTTGGCCCTTTTCAGGGTTTTTATTTTTGCATTTTCACCTTTCCTCCCCATGGGGTGTTTCCCAAGTCCCTTCCCTTTTTTGCAAACCTTGCCGGAGCTCTTTTTTCTTTTTTTACCCTACCCCCCGCCTTCCGTTAGCGCTTGACTGTTTTTTTCTCACACCTCTTTGGCGAAAGCCCCGCGATCGCGCCCGGCCAGGCCCCCACCAACGTATCGTCACTCTTGTCTTTTTGTTTTTCCGTGTCCCCCTCTCGCCATTCCGAAGCCGGTTGAAACTTTTGAAAGTGGCCAAATTGGTCTGCCCATTGTGTTCTTGCCCATGTTCCTGAACCCCCATTTCCGGAACGGCCCACTAGTTTTCGGGCTTGGTCTTGGCATTTTTCCCATTTAGTGCTCAGACGCTCATTCCCACGTTAAACTTTTTTTCTTTCGATCCAACTTTGGAAAAAATGACTTGGCCCCCTCTTTCCGGGTTTAACCTTGTAGTTACTTTTCTTTTTGCTTCAAGCCCCCACGGAACCCCCGATTTTAGTATGATTTCGATTTCTTTCGGTTTTTGTGATTCCGCGTCTCTCCAGAAACAACAAAGGCGCGGTTTTTCCCCCCCCCTTTTTGAACCTTTTTTCATGTCACTGGTCAATTCTTTTGCAGGCGATTTTTGATCTTTTTTGGTGCTTTTTTTTTTTCCCGGATATTTATAGCTGAGGGTTTCGATCCTTTTCACCCTGCGGGCATGTGGTTTTTTGCAATAACGCATTTTCTGCTTCGCCTCTCCGTGACCCGGCTCAATAAGCCAACTTTTTTGCGTCTTTTTCCTCAACTGCTTCACTCTTGCCCGTTCTGCGCTTTTTTTGATCTTTCCTTTTGAATCAAGGAGATGGATTTTCTTTTCCTTTTTTTTTTTTCTTCTCTAGGAGATTTACTGTTATTGGTAACTGGTTACTTCCCCATTGTGCTGCAGAGGTTTCGCGTGCCCCATCTCACCTGACCCTCCGTGTTGTCTCTTATTAAGTTTATGCAAAAGTACCATCCAGGGGCTTTTGTTCGTCTTTGCATAACCCGTATTTAGCGTCCCGGTTACCTACAATTTTCCGCCCCCTTTAACCCGTTTGTTTCGGTGCTGCCTTTCGCGCAAATGCTCTTTTTTCTGACTGTTCATTTACTATTTCCCCGCTCTCCCCCCTCTACGGGTTCGGGGTTTGGACCCCGCTTTTTGCCCCGTCACTGATTCTTTGCCCCCTCACCGGTTACTCACTTTGGTTTATGAGTCTTTTTCATAGGATAGTTGACGACGCCAGGACGGGGTCCCCCACATACTTTTCCTCGACATCACCGTCCGCTTTTTCTGTTTTTGTCCGGCCTTCTTACGTCTTACGTGTGCTCTTTTTCTCCGTTTGCGCCCCAAGGATTGGAAAACCCCATCCCTGCTGTTTTAAAGTCTCTCTGACGTTTCCCCTGGGGATGTTTTCTTTATGGAGGTTTGGTGACACAATAGTCACATTTTTCCCCCTGATTTTTTGGTTTCTCCCCCCCCTGTGGTGGATTTTTTTTTTTTACTTTTTTGAGGACCCCTTTCGAGCTTGGTTTTTCACTAATGTCCCATTTGGCTCAGCTCCACTCTGTTCTTCCTTTAGCGATTACCCTGAACCCCCACGTTTGCGCTTGTCTTCTGTTGATTCCCCCCCCTAGGCTTCCCTCTCCCAAGAGCCAATCCACTGTTCCCCATAATGGGGCCCCGGCATAGTTTTTTGATGCCCCCCAAAGCCTTCATGGTTTTGGTGCCATTGGCTGTTTTGCGGTTGCACCGAGACAAGTCTGTTTCTCCCGTCCACCTCCCCCTGCCATTTCCCCTGCGTGGTTTTGATTGTAAATTTTTTTATTCCTCCGGCTGTGGGGGTACTCCACTCGTGGTTTGTCCCCGGCGAGTTAGAATTCGCCGGTGAATTTTTCCCCCCGTGCTGCGCGCTGTAGAGCGCCGAGTCTTTTCTTCCCCCTTCCACTTCCTATTTTTGCTGTGGAGTCTTTCCAGAAGCTTTCCAAAATTTTCCTTTCCGCTCTCTCCCGCGAGGCTTCCCTTTTTTTCAGGTTCCGTCATATATAAGGCCAAAGTTTCCTTCCATCGAGTTTTTCTCCCTTTTCACTCTGGAAGTTAGAAATCCGGACGCCTCATTTTTTTAAGACAGCACCCCCCTGATCCGATTCTTTTTTTTTTTTTCCGTTTTAATCTTCCCCCCGACAATTTTGGTCCGACAAAATTTCAATCTTTCCCCTATTTCTAGAGATAATGTCCTTCTTCCTCTGAGAACCCCCTAAGTCAGAAAATCCCATCCTTTTTTTTTCCCGCCGTCATGTGTCCTTTTCCTGCTGATAGTTGACGATCCCAGTTCCACCTCTATGGTTCGGGGCCCCTTTCAACTCCACCCTCCCTTCACGCACCCTTGTTCCGGTTTTCCCCCCCAGTCTTTTCCCTTTACCACTCCATTTTTCTGGGGCTTTGCACCCAATCTCTTTCTTCTTTCCTTCCCTTTTGTTTTCCTTATGATTTTTTCCTTCCGGCCCGCATCCCAACTTTTTCTTTCTTTCTTCTACTCTTTTGACCACCATTTTTGTGGCGTAGTGAGTTTTCCCGTGGCCTGTGATTGCTACTCGTTTTCCCCATGCTCAGGCCCCTCTTGTTTTGATCGTCTTTACCGGAGGAATTCCTTTCCCCGTGGGGACTTTCATTTCCGTTCCAGTTGGCTTCGCCAACTTCTTTTCCCTTTCGTCTTTTTTTTCTTTTTTAGTTGTCTTTATGCGTTTGCTTCAGTCCGTTTCTTTTTCAAAAAACGTTTCTCTCTCGACCTCGTGTCCTTTTTCGATGGCGGGGAAAATTTTCCCCTGTTCCTTTTTACGTTGTCTCCCGCACGGGATTTCGGCAAGGCTGCCCCCTTGGACCTATACTGGGTCCCTCCTGAGCCCTCCCCGAGGGCGGCCGCGTTCCTGGTCAAAAAAAACCCCTTTTTTACGGCCCGTCGGACAGCCTTCCGGCTTGCGTTATCCCCTCAGCCGCTTGCATTGCTAAAATTTTTTAATACCCACGCCCCCTTGAGGACATGGCTAGTCCTTTTTTGGATCTTCTTTTTTTGTGCTCCAAAAACACAGCAAACCCTCTGTTTCAAATTGACTTTTCCCCACCCGCGCATGGCTTTTATTTTCCCACTTTTTCTTTTTTTTCTGCCCGTTGGCGAGCTATGTGGGTCACCCGCCTCCGCCCGAAACCCCCCCCCCCTTGCTGACGCCTGGTTTTTCTCCTTTTTTCTTTCCCCCCCCGCTTTTCCGCCTGTTTGACATCGTACTTCACCAATTCGCCGCTTTCGGCAAAACCTCCCACCCACGCCTGGTGTTTCCCCCTCTCTCGTTTTTCCCCTTTCCAACCAATGCACAGTGCTCCGTGCTTGTCGGCCTTTTTTTTACCCCTGTATTCTTTTGTTCCCCCCCTCCACTTGGCTTCTGTGCTTGACTCCTCTTTTTTTGCTTTCGCGCTGCTCAAAAGCATTACGCGGAACTGTTTTTTCCACGCACTTTGCCTCCCTTGGCCCTCTTCCGTTCTATTCCGCATTTTCCCAAGTGAGTCTCTGTCTGGTTTTTTCACTCTTCGCACTTTCCGCCCTTCCCCCGTAGAGGCGGAATTTCGGCTGCTTCAACCCATAGCACGCGCGTTAACTTGAATGCAAGCCTTTTTTTCACCCCCCCCTTCCATTCCTCACCAACGTTCTTTCTTTCCGCTCCAATTTTTTTCGCCCCTTTTTTTTGCCCTGTTTTATCTTTTTTATGGGTGGGCCTGGCTACACTTCCGTCGAGATTTTGCCCGTCCTTTTAACAACCTGCCCGCCATCGTAACCCCTGTTTTCTCCCCTCATTCCCGCCTCGACCTCTTTCCGCCCTCTCCCCCCTTTTTGGTTATCATCCCCCAAACGGTTGAGTTTGTCTTCGCTTACTAGTTTTTATAAGCCGCCGGTCCGTTTGACGTACTTCTTTTCCGAGCATTTTCCGTTCACCTCCGCTGCCCTGCTGTTGCCGCTGGCCTCTGTCATGTGCTGGATCCTCGAAACCCCCCTTCTCCTTTTCCTTCACCCAGTTCTCCTCTCCCGAGAAATTTTATTGAACCCAGTTCATGACCCCTCCATTTTTCGCTCTTGATCGACTTGTGCAGCGCTTTTGAGTCCCACCAAAAACCGCTGGCGCCCCCGGTGTTTATCTGGCCCCACCCCCCGGACATTGTTCCGTTCTCTCAACCCTTTGTGCTTTCACCGTGCCTTTCCCTCTGAATCCCGTATCTTTCCAATTCTTGATTTTGCACACACCACGGTCCGTTGGTCCCCATTTGCTTTTTTCCTCCTATACCCAAACTTCCTAGGCAAACCTTCGCCCCTCTTGTCCTTTTTTTCCGCTGTTTTGTCCAGATTTTTTTTAGAAGGCCTTTGTTGGTATCCCCCCCCTGTTCCAATTTCAGCCGCTTTTTCGCTTTTCGGAATGGGCTCTTCCCCACTTTCCAGCACAGCCACCTTTTTCTGATCTGTTTGGTTTGGTTTCCCTTTTCCGGTAGAATTGTAACTGCCCCTTCTTCCCCCTTCACGCCTTTTCTCCTTTTTCCGAATTTGACCTTCTCGGCATTTCTTTTTTCCACGTCCCCCCCTCCTCACCTTGTTTCCCTTTTCCATTTTTTGTCTTTTCTTAGGCTATGCCCAATTGGGAGGTTCGCTTCCTCGCGATTCCTTTTTCGCAATCCATCTCCTTCCCACCCGGCATTTTCCAGTCTTTTTTTCTTTGGTTACTGGTGGCTTGACGATCCTTCACGTGATCCTTGAGCCTCACATCCCATTCACCCACTCCCCAACCCCACCCCCCCCGCCCCCAGGCCACTCTCCGTTTCTCGTCTCCTCCCCCCCCCCCCATCCTAGTCCGCGAGTTCTTTCCTGATTGTGAAACTTTTCACTTCTCTCCTGG